>Ga0164296_1000082_pt1 | contig 117486 bp, 108 predicted proteins | sample GEODES057metaG_FD_113533 | JGI IMG/M metagenome (GOLD analysis project Ga0164296, IMG submission 113533) | Dystrophic lake water microbial communities from Trout Bog Lake, Wisconsin, USA - GEODES057 metaG | ecosystem: Environmental > Aquatic > Freshwater > Lake | place: USA: Trout Bog Lake...
AGCCATTGCCGCCTGACGGCGGTGGCGGGACCGGCGCCGAGCTATATGGTGGGCTCAGCGCCGGTCCCGCCAAACGCCATCAGTCATGACGATTTTGCAGAACTTGACCGACACAACTGCATGCGATGAATTTGCTGATCCGTAAGGCGCGCATAATGGGCTCACGGGGGCGCCTTCGATCTCAGCAGTCATTATTCCTCCCGGTATAACGTAGCCATATGGTGAGGGCCGCTTGCAGCTCTCCCACCATGTTCGGTTATCGTCGGCGTTCGAAGGGATGTGGATATCAGCTTAGCGGAAGCCAGCTGAACTCTTCTGCATGTCTGTATACCCCATCGCAATCCATATCCGCGCGTTCGAAGGGATCACCGCAGCGCCTTCAGCGTGGCAGCAACCAGCGCGACCGGCGCTGACGGGAAGATCGACAAGCGCGCCTTGTTGCCCAACTCGATCACCACCGCAGGCTGGGGAGTGACATCCGGAACCTCATGGTTGCCGCCATCGACCATGGCTTCGGCGAACTGGGGCACCTCGATGTGTTGGCGCAGCTTGTGCCGCCAGGTGTAGATCCGTGCCGTCGAAATATCGTGCCGGCGGGCCACGTCGGCAACGCAGGCGCCGGGTTCGGCTGCCTCTGCCAAAATCCGCAGCCGTTCCTCGTCAGTCCACCGCCGCCGACGCTCGGGGCCTGCCATCACCGTAATCTGCCGCATCAACCGCTCCTGAGTGCGCTCTCAAGAGCGTCCTTAAGAGCGCTCGCTCAGCACCAGGCAAGGCGGGTCACGCCGAATGGGTACGGTATAACCATCACTAAAATTTTCATTCATCCGAAGGCTTCCGCGTTAGCGAGCCGGAGCTTCCGGATCGGGATAGAGCGCTGCCATTGCTCGCGCCCATGCGCCAAGCCCGTTTGGGCCATCCCGCAGTTCGGGTGGCGACAGCAGCTCAATATTTGGCCCAAAGGACGCCAAAAATGGCCGCCACTGATAATAGTTCCCGGTTTCGACAGTTAAACGGTACCAGCCTCCCGGTTCGGCTGGATGCGTGATGACCTGATGCGGGCCACCGATTGGGCGCTCTTGGAAATGCCAGATGGCGCTGGGATGCACTCGCAATTCTAACAAAATTTTTGAATCCGGGTCTCCTTGCGGATGGCTCAGATTGCCGGTTTGTTCGAGGTATTCATCGATGTCGAACATGCCTGGGTCAAATTTATGGTCGGTCAGTTTTGGATTGCGCATACGATGCAGCGCCATGGCTTGGCCTGGCTGCGAGCGAGCCCCCTCAAGTCCGATTAAATACAAAGCCCCATCTTTCGCGCACAAGCCTAGGGGGGAGACGGTCCGGTAGGACACGTTACCACCTGAAGAACGGTAAGCGAAGCTCAGTCGGTGGCGCTTGCTCATCGCCATAATTACACACCGCAAGACTTCGGGATCTACAGCGGCCGCAAGGCGAGGGGGGCCATCAGCTACAACCCGTACCTTTCCGGCCAAGGCGCCAGCATCGCCCTTTGCCTTTCTTAAGTTGCGGCGCGCTAACCGCTCGACATCACCTGACTGAAGCGCTGGATCGGATAGTAGGGCCTGATTGATGGCGCTGCGCCCAAGCAACAATTGCAAAGCAACCGCGTCGGTCATGAAGAAGTCGGCAACGGCGTTCATGTCGAGGTAGACCCGGGTTGATTTCCGATCCGCCCTGTCTGCGGGAGGCAATTTGCGCACGAAGTCGCGGATATCATTTGAGCCGAAATCTTCGCCATCGTCTGCCTCGTCCTCCTGCGGACTAAGCTCGCGGATGCAACGATGAACCTTCTTCAGCCGCGCTTGAGGCGTGGATCCTAGTTCCCATTCCTTCGCTATCTCGGCTGCAGTCTTTGCTGTTCCAGGCGACTTGGGAAACAGGGCAAGCACTTCGGCAAATGATTCAAGGTCCATTGTGGCCTCCTGCTAGTTCATCGGCCTGATCCCGTCAGCGGGGCCCAACTCCCTGCCTGACATAGTGGAGGGACAAAATTCGTCCCTTAACTACGGCAATATGTCACGGATCCCTCGAGCCGAAGCAACCGACGCTATGACCTCTGCCAGCAAAGAGGCGGTGTGCGAAACGGAAACGGCCTGGCCCGCGTATAGTCTGTAGCCTCGCCTGTTAAGACTGAAAATGCTGCGCGACCATAAGGATGAGAACGCGTGTTGCCCGCATTGTCTCAACCAGATTGTCGCGCTACGAAACAGTAGAATGCATCGGACGCTGCGTATCCAATCAATATATGGACGGCCCCACCCTGTCCTGCGCATTGCTGGCCTTCGATGCTGTAATCGGATGGGCCCATCTGGTTGGACACGAGCTTTGTCCGCTAATCGGACCGACCCGGCGTTGACGAACCGGACCATTTTTGTCCCTGACCAATGGCAAAAGATGCATGCGCCAAGCAGCGGGCCGTTCCCGCTAAGGCGACAGTCAAACCAATGGAGCAAACAAATGGACAAGTACGAAGTCACAGTTTCGCTGCCCTCCCGCCAGACAGTGCGAATCATCGTTAACGCACCGAATGCATCGGTCGCCACCGAAATGCTTGAATGTCAGTACGGAAAAGGCAGCGTCATCGTAGCCTCGCGTTACTTTGGCTGACCGGTCGGGCGGGGTAGAGGCTAGTGCCTCTGCCTCGCTCGCCGATAACGGGAGCAAGGCGTCGATGTTCAAAGGTAAATCAGTTCCCGCTGCTTGGACTCATCGAGCAGATTGCCTGAGCGACCGCCTGCATCGCGCTGATCGTAAACATGCGTGAGGTGCCGAACCTCGTCTCGTGCTCTGCCGCAATTGTTGGGCGCGACAGACTTCTCCATCTCGCGATTCCCAACCGGGTGCCAAGATGAGTCTTCGTTTTGCGTTGATGGTTTCCCCGTCACGGTGGGGACAAATTGTCTTCGGTTCAGAGGCGGGTAGCCCCCCTCTGCAGGCTCATCTCATGTTGCATCCATGTTGCAAGGAGCCTGTGGGAATTGCTGGTAATGCTTGAAAAATGGCGGAAATCCGTCGGTTTCGTTGCAAACCGTATTTTCGCCCGGCAGCGCGCCACTTGCGCTTCCAAGAAGCTGATTTTTCAAGGAAAAAGGTGGTAGCGGAGGAGGGACTCGAACCCCCGACACGCGGATTATGATTCCGCTGCTCTAACCGGCTGAGCTACTCCGCCCCGGGATCAGGGTTGCCGTGGCCGGCGCGGGGCCGGGCGGCAGGACCGCGCACATAGGCGGGTGGGGCGGCGGGGTCAACCGGGTTTTTGGTTGGGTTGGCCCCGCCGGATTGTCAAAATTTGTTCGAGAATTTCAGGCCGACAAAGCGCGGCTTGCTGGGCAGCGTGCGGGTTGAGCCGGAGCAGACCTCGATCGCGCAGAAGGTGTTGCGCGACAGCTGGCCGCGGGTGTCGGTGAAGTTTTCAATGAAGAATTCCAGCTCCCACTTGTCCTTGCTGATGCCGGTCGAGAAATCCCCGCTGGTAAAGCCGGGCACGTCACCGAGCAGCGCGTCCTTGGTCTGGTCGAGGTTCGACGTTGATGACGACTGGTGGTTGGCCGCCAGCTGGGTGAACGCATCCATGCCGGCGATGGTGTAGGTATAGCGGGCCTGGGCCTGGGCCTTGAACCGGGGCTGGCGCGGCAGGCGCGTGCCCTTGTAGGCGGCGGTTTCGTTGGGATTGCCCGCGCAATTGGTGAACTGCACGGTGCTGTTGGGCGCCGACAGCCCGCAGAAATCGGTCGACAGCGCTGCATCGTTGTACGCGCCCGATCCCGACAGCGCGAGGTTGCCGATGTGCCAGTCGAAATCGCTTTCCACGCCATAGACGCGGGCATTGCCGGCGTTGAGCGTCAGGCCGTTGCCGTTGAACCCGATCGGCACGATGAAGTACTGCACGCCCTTCCACTCTTCATAATAGACCGCGCCGTTGATGCGGAAATTCGGCCCCCAGCCGGTCTTGAAGCCCAATTCGTAATTGGTCAGCGTGTCGGACTTGTAGGGGTTGTTCTTGGCGATGGTGTTGTTGCCACCCGGGCGGAACCCGGTCGAATAGGTGGCATAGACCATCTTGGTCGGGGCAATCTGGTAGGTCAGCGTGACTTTGTGCGTTTCGCCGCTTTCGTCATAGGGGTGCGGCGGTGTCACGTTGTCGCAGGCTTGCAGTCGGGGCGCGGTGAACGGCGTGGCGCAGCCATTGGGGTTTGCGCTGGCGGCGGCGGTGCCGTCAAACCCGACATCGCTGTCCTTTGCCCGGAACAGGCGGATCCCACCGGTCAGTTTCAACTGGGTGGTGATCGGATACGTGCCTTCGGCAAACAGCGCGTAGTCGTGATAGTCCTTGTTGTTTTCGGTCAGATAGAACGCGTCGTCGCGCAACGACTGGCTGACGCCGTCGGGCGAACTGCTTAACCCGGCGATGGCATATTCTTCGTTGATCTCTTTTTTCTGGTGCTGGAAAAACGCACCGGCGGTCAACGAGAACGGCCAGGATTTGGGCACCGAAATGCGCACTTCCTGGGTGAAGCTGCTGAACGTGTTGTTGCCGTAATATTCCTGGGTCGGATCGAGCTGGTTGCCGTTCTTGTCGTGGAAGAACACCGACGAGGTGTTGCCGGGTTGATCGTAGGCGACCGTGTAATAGGTGTAATCGTTGGAATTCTTGATCTTGCGATGCATGTACCCGGTCGACGAGACCAGGTCGAAATCGCCGATCTTGCCATTGATGGTCAGCGCCGCCTGTACCCACGCATCGCGGTTTTCGGTCGGGCCAAAGTCGTGCACCTGCAGATCGCCGACTTTGGGGTCAAAGTTGAACGACCCCTTGGCATCAAGGTATTGATAGACCACCTGCGGCAGGATCGACCAATCACCGAATTGCGCCAGCAGCGAGATGCGGCCGCCGTATTCGTCCACCGGGTTGGCATTGCGCTTGGCAATGTTGTGGACATCCTGCGCCGGCAGCGTGCTGCTGTTGCTGATCGTGTACGTGCTGGTCTGGCTATAGGTTGTGCCGTTGACATTGATCGTGCCGTTGGGGTCGGGCGAATAGAACGGATACGTGTGCGTGGCAGGCACGTTGTCGATATAGCCGCCGGTGTGGTCGTAATAGGCCATCATGCGGATGGCGACATTCTTGGCCACCGGGATGTTGATGAAGCCTTCGTCCACCGTGCCGGCATTGGCGCCGCCCTTGGTGAACTTGTTCACTTCGACGTCATAGCCGCCCTCGAACACGCCGATCTTGGGCTTGTTGGTGATCAGGCGCAGCGTGCCCGACAGCGAGGATGACCCGAACAAAGTGCCCTGCGGCCCCGACAGCGCTTCGACGCGCTGCATGTCATAAACGTGCACTTCGGGCATGCGCCCGGCAGTGGTCATCGGAATTTCGTCGAGGTAGATCCCCGCCACCGACCGCTGCGAGGTATCGCCGGCGCCTTCGGAATCGAATGAAATACCGCGGAAATAGAGGTCCGAACGGCCGGGCCCGAGCGAGGCATAGCTGACCGAGGGGAGCAGCGCGGCATAATCGGCAAAGTTGACGACCTGGCGCTGCTCAAGCTTTTCCGGGGTCAGCGCCTGAAGGCTGATCGGCACCTTTTGTACGCTTTCCGAACGCCGCGTCGCGGTCACCACGATTTCGCCCAGACCCGCCGGCTTGGTGTCGGTCGCGCCGGCCTGATCAGCGGGCGGCGCGCTTTGCGCCATGGCGGCAACCGGGGCCAGCATCGTCAGGCTGGTGGCGGCGAGCAGCCATTTGCGCGTGGATTGGGCGCGGGTCGTGTGAAAATCGCGATGCATCAATGCTATCCCCCGTTCAGGTGTGGACGATCCGTGACCCGGCTGCGGGGCGGGCTTCGACTCTGACGGTCGATCGTCCCCACAGCGATCACAGATGGTACACCGGCAAATTCACTCCGCTTCGGCGGGATTGTCAAATCTGTTGTAAAATTTGGCGCATCGGTTTGCCGGGTGTGTCGAAAATGACACGGCCGGCTTGCCAAAAATTGCCCGGGCAAGGGCCTTTGCGGTTACCCTGCGCGGACCCGCGTCATCGCCTGTTCATAGGCCGATTGCACCGCCTGCCCCTGGTAATGCGAATATTCGCACGTCGCCAGCACCGGCGCCGGGGGAAAGATCACAGGGCTGTGCCGATAATCATCGGGCATCAGCGCCAGCGCTGCGAGGTTGGGGGTGGGATAGCGGATCGTTTCGGAAATATGCGCGCCGTTGTGCGCATCGAGCACGAAATTGATATAGGCATGCGCCAGATCGGGATTGGGCGCGCCCTTGGGGATGCACAGGCTGTCACTGGCGATGATCCCGCCTTCGCGCGGGACGACAAAATCGAGATCTTTGTCCTCGCGCATCACCTGGGCAATGTCGCCGTTGTATTCGATCACCAGATCGACATCGCCGGCCAGCAGCAGATCCTGCCCGTTGTCATCGTGGAACACCGCGACATGCGGTTTTTGCCGGATCAGCATCGCCTGGATGCGGGCAATCGTGGCGGCATCGGCGGTGTTGGCGGGCAGGCCGAGGTATTTGGCGCTGATCTGGAACAGTTCGGCCGCTTCGGCGAGCAGGCCGATCCGCCCGCTGTAGCGCGGCGAATCGAGCACCCAGCGCCAGCTGTCGGGCACGCCATCGACCTTTGATTTGCGATAGCCGATGCCGGTGACGATCCAGGTATAGGGCACCGATACCGTGCGGCCGGGATCGAACGGCGCATTGATGAATTTGGCATCGATATTGGCCAGATTGGGAATCCGCGCGTGGTCCAGCTCGCTCAGCCGGCCGGCCTGGTGCAGCCGTTCGAGGCAGTCGTTTGACGGCACGATCACGTCATAGCCGGGATTGCCGTCGCGCAATTTGGCAAACAGTTCGTCATTGTTGGCAAACAGGCTGATATTGACGTGGCTGCCCGAGGCCTTTTCAAAATCGGCCAGCGTGTGTTTGCCGATATAGGTATCCCAGGTGTAGAGGTTGAGCGGCGGATGCGCCGGTTTGCGCGCGCAGCCGGCCAGCGCGCCGGCAAAGCTGATGCCGATGCCCGCCAGCCCGACGTCTTTGAGAAAATGGCGGCGCGATGGGCGCATCGGCATGGGTCCTGTCCTGATCACTGGGCGCAACGATGGCGCGTTATGCCTTGAGCAGCAAGTGGTCGCGTTCCCACGAGCTGATCACTTCGTCATAGGCGGCGAGCTCGTTCTGCTTGATTTCGTAGAACGCGCGGATGAAGCCTTCGCCCAGCAATTCGGCCACCGGGGTGCAGGCGATCATCTGTTTGAGCGCGCCATCGAGCGTGCGCGGCAGCGTGCGGTCCTGCAAATAGGCATTGCTGGTGATCAGCGGCAGCGGCTCGATCGCATCGCGCACACCGAGGAACCCCGCGGCGAGGCTGGCGGCCATCGCGATATAGGGGTTGGCATCGGCGCCGGGCAGGCGGTTTTCGATGCGGGTGCTCTGCGCCGCCGAAGTCGGGATACGCAGCCCGCAGCTGCGGTTGTCGTGCCCCCATTGCACATTGATCGGCGCGCTGTGCGCCGGGCGCATGCGGCGGAACGAATTGACATTGGGGGCAAACAGCGGGGCGATTTCGGGCAGATAGCGCTGCAAACCGCCGACAAAGTGGCGGAACGCATCGGTAATCCCCTCTTCGGTGCCGAACAGGTTGGTGCCATCGGCATCTTGCGCCGAAATGTGCAGGTGCATCGCGCTGCCCGGCTGGCTTTCCATCGGTTTGGCCATGAACGTGGCATAGACGCCGTGCTTGAGCGCGACTTGGCGGACGATGCGTTTGAAGATGGTCACCTGGTCGCACAGCGCCACCGGCTCGCCATGGTTGAAATTGATTTCCAGCTGCGCGGTGCCGCTTTCGTGGATCATCGTATCGAGCTGCAGCGAGGCGATTTCCGAATTGTCGTAGATTTCCTCGATGATGTCTTCAAATTCGGTGACCGATTCAAGGCCATAGGGCTGCGGCGAGCTTTCCGCCCGGCCCGATCGCCCGCGCGGCGGCACGATCGGCAGATCGGGGTCGGAATTGACCTCGGTCAGATAGAATTCGAGCTCGGGCGCGACCACCATCGTCCAGCCGATTTCGGCAAAGCGGTCGAGCACGCGTTGCAGCACATAGCGCGGGGCGATTTCAAACGGGCTGCCATCGCGGTGCAGCGCATCGGCGACGACAAATGCGGTGGGGGTGCGAAACCCCGGCGCGACGCAGATCGACCGGATATCGGGGCGCAGCGTGACATCGGGATCGCGATAGAGAAAATCATCGGCATCGGTATCGGCATAATCGCCGGTGATCGTTACCGAAAACACGCTCGAAGGCAGCCGCAGGCTCATGCTGCCGGCCGACGCGATGAACTTGTCGGCGGGGAACACTTTGCCGCGCACCACGCCATTGATATCGGGCACCAGGCATTCGACTTCGCTGATGCCGCGTTCGCGGATCCATTCGGCAAACACTTGCGTCATGTGGGCTCCATCCCTTTGGCAGCAATCATAGTGGTCACCATCTGTCGAGCAGCGCCAGCACCCGCATGGTCAAGGCCTGGGTCGGCCAGCGCAACACTGGCCCACCGGGAAAGCGCGGCGCCGGCAACCGGCACAACAGGTCATAGCCCGGATTGGCGATCCCCGCCATCGCCTGCCCGACGGCATCGCCCAGCCACGGCGCCAGCACCACCCCCAGCCCGGAAAACCCGTTCAGCGCATAAAGCCCAGGCGCCGGATTGACGATGAACGGCAGCCGATCGGGGCTGACCGCCAGCAATCCGCCCCAGGCATGGTCGATCGGCACCCCGGCCAATTGCGGAAACACCCGCAGCAGGTGCGGCCGCACAAAGGCGGCGATGTCGGCGGGCGCGCGCGTGCCATACGTCTCGCCGCCGCCAAACAGCAGGCGATGATCGGGGGTGGTGCGGAAATAATAGACGACAAACCGGCCATCGGACACCGCCGCGCCATTGGCGATCAGCGCGCGCGCGCCCTCGGCACCCAGCGGCGCGGTGGTGGCGATATAATTGGCGATCGGCAGCACCCGCGCCGCCGCCGCCGGCACCAGTCGCCGCGCCCAGGCGCCGCTGGCATCGAGCACTTGGCCGGCCAGAATTGTGCCGCGCGGCGTGGTCACCCGCCAGGCATCGCTGGTGCGCGCCAGCGCGGTGCAACGGGTATCGCCGTGCAGCACCGCGCCCGCCGCTGTTGCGGCGCGGGCGATCGCCTGCACCAGCTTGAGCGGGTGGCAATGCCCGCCGGCGCTGTCAAAACTGCCGCCGTAATAGGCCTCGCTACCCAGCAGGGCGCACAGCGCCTCGCGGTCGAGCGCGGTCAGGCTGTCATGGCCCCATTCATCGCGCATCAGCGCGACATGGGCATGCGTGGCGGGCACGTCGCGCGCGCGGTGATCGGCGTGGATCAGCCCGGGGCGATAATCGCAGGCATCGCCATCGAGCGCGATCAGCGTGTCAAAATGCTGCCGCGCCGCCAGCGCGGCCTGCCACATCGCGCGCGCCAGATCGTGCCCCAGCCGGCGCGTCAGCGTGGCCTGATCCTGCTGCCAGCCGATATGCACTTGCCCGCCGTTGCGCCCCGATGCGCCATCGCCGATCGGCCCCGCCTCGATCAACCGCACCCGCTGCCCGGCCCGCGCCAGCGCCAGCGCCGCGCCCAATCCGGCAAACCCGCCGCCGATCACGCAATGATCGACCACCGCATCGCCGGAAAGCGCAGGCGCGGCAATCGTGTCGGCCACAGTCGCGGCGTAATACGAATCCGCCCGCCGGCACGCCAGCGCGCCGCCCGGTTCAAGTGATCGCGATGGTGACATCATGCTGATCCCGGGGAACCTTCCGAACAAGTGGCGCAGCACATTCCGGTGCGACCAAGCAACGCAAACAGAGCCCTCCCCCTCAGGGGGAGGGTTGGGTGGGGGTGTTCGGAGCTCGAGATAATTCACCCCATTTCAAGCGTATACACCCCTCCCCAACCCCTCCCCTGAGGGGAGGGGCTTGAAACGCCACGTATGGTGGCAGGGTATCAAAGCAACTTGATCACAGCTTCTCTAGCGGCCCGTGGCGGGGGCGGTCAATCGGGCTGCGCCGCCCGATTGCCCGATCGGCACGCTGGCCTTGCGCTTGGCCACGGGTAGTTTAATCGTGCGATTGAATTGACCGCAACAAAGGCTGCCTGCCGTGTTTGACACCCTGACCCTGGCGCAGATTCCGGCTGGCGATGAAGATCTGCGCCCGATCGTGCGCGATCTGGTGGCGCGCCATGTTGCCGGTCTGCCTGCCGATGTGCGGGCGCGGTCGTGGCAGGGGTTTGATCCCGCGTTCAGCCGTGCGCTCGGCGCGGCGGGGCTGCTCGGGCTGACGGTGCCGCGCGCCTATGGCGGGCAGGGGCGCGGGCCGTTTGCGCGGTTTGTAGTGGTAGAGGAATTGCTGGCGGCGGGCGCCCCGGTGGCGGCGCACTGGATCGCCGATCGCCAGTCGGCGCCGCTGATCCACGCCTTTGGCACCGAGGCGCAGCGCCAGGCCTATATCCCGCGCATCTGTCGCGGCGAACTGCTGTTCTGCATCGGCATGAGCGAGCCGGGATCGGGCTCGGACCTCGCCAGCGTGCGCACCCGCGCCACCCGCGATGTCGACCGCTGGGTGGTCAACGGGCAAAAGATCTGGACCTCGAACGCGATGCATTCGGATTGCATGATCGCGCTGGTGCGCACTTCGGGCAGCGCCGAAGATCGCCATGCCGGGCTGTCGCAGCTGATCATCGATCTGCACGCGCCGGGGATCACCATCCGCCCGATTGTCGATCTGACCGGGGACGCGCATTTTGCCGAAGTGTTCTTTGACAATGTCGTGCTGCCCGCCGACGCGCTGATCGGGCAGGAAGGGCAGGGCTGGCATCAGGTCGGCGCCGAACTGGCGTTTGAACGGTCGGGGCCGGAACGGGTCTATTCCAGCGTGGTGCTGTTCGATGCCTGGCTGCGGCATGTGCAGGCGGCGGGGCGCCGCGATTGCGCCGCGCTGGTCGGGCGGCTGACTGCGGAATTGGCGACGTTGCGCGCGATGTCGATCGCCTGCACCGCGCGGCTGGCGGCGGGCGAAAGCCCGGTGGTCGAGGCGAGCATTGTCAAGGATCGCGGCACCGCGTTCGAACAGGAGCTGCCGCAAGTGATCGGCGATGATCTGGCCGCGCATCCCGATGAAGCGGTTTCGGCCGAGCTTTACCGCACGCTGCTTTATGTCACGCATGTGGCGCCGAGCTTTTCCCTGCGCGGCGGCACGCGCGAAATTTTGCGCGGGATCATCGCGCGCGGCATGGGGTTGCGGTGATGGACGCGCGCGAACTGGTTGATCCGCTGCTCCGGCTGCTCGATCACTGCGCGCCGCCGGCCATGGTGCGCGCGATCGACGCCGGGGGCGATGCCGCGCCGGTGTGGCAGGCGATTGCCGAGGCCGGCTATGGCGATGCGCTGCTGGCCGAAGCCGCTGGCGGTGCCGGGCTCGATCTGGCCACGCTTGCCCCGGTGATCGAGGCGCTCGGCGCCCGCGCGCTGCCGCTGCCGGTGGCCGATACGATCGTCGCGCGCGCGTTGATCGGCGGCGATGCACCGCCCGGGCCGATCGTGCTGGTATCGGCGCTGGCGCAGCCGGTGGCGGGGGCGCGGCTGGCCGATCATGCGCTGGTCGATACCGGCGCGGCGCTGGTGCTGTGCCCGATCGCCGCGCTCGATCCGCAGCCGACCGGGGTCCACGGCAGTTCGGCGCTGCTGCTGCGCGGCAATGCGCAAGGGCCGCAATTTGCCCGCCCGGCCGGTGGGGTGCGCCCGATCGCGGCGGTGCTGCGCGCGCTGCTGATCGCCGGGGCGGCCGGGGCGATGACCGCGATGACCACCGACCATGCCAATACCCGCGTGCAATTCGGCAAACCGATCGGTCGGCAACAGGCGGTGCAGCACTTGCTGGCGGTGATGGCGCAGGATCTGGTCGCGGTGCGCATCGCCGCGCGGCTGGGCGCCGGGCGCGGGCTGGATGTGCCGGTGGCGCTTGCCGCCAGTGCCAAGATCACCGCCGGTGCGGCGGCGGCGCGGCTGGCTGCCAGCGCGCATGCGGTGCACGGCGCGATCGGCATTGCCGCCGAACATGATCTGAATCTGCTGACCCGCCGGCTGCACGAATGGCGGCTGGCCGACGGGTCCGAGGCCTATTGGTCGGGCCTGCTTGGCCATGCGCGACTGGCAGCGGGGCAATCGAGTGTTGACTGGGTGCGCGAAGCGATCTTTGGGTAGGCGCAGCTTTTCCCGCTGCACAGGATGCCTGCCATGACCGCCCCGCTGACTCCCGCCCGGTTCGATTGCGCCCATGGCACGCTCGCGGTGCATTCGCCGATCGATGGCGCGCTGCTCGCGCGGCTTGAAGAGACTCCACTGGCGCAGATGCCCGACATGATCGCGCGCGCCGGCACCGCGTTTCACGCCTGGCGTCAGGTGCCGGCGCCGCGCCGGGGCGAACTGGTCCGCCTGCTGGGCGAAGAATTGCGCGCGGCCAAGGTCGAACTGGGCGCGCTGGTCACGCTTGAAGTGGGCAAGATCACCAGCGAAGGGCTGGGTGAAGTGCAGGAAATGATCGACATCTGCGACTTTGCGGTCGGGCTGTCGCGGCAATTGTACGGCCTCACCATCGCCTCGGAACGCCCTGGCCATCGCATGAGCGAAACCTGGCACCCGATCGGCCCTGTCGGGGTGATTTCGGCGTTCAACTTTCCGGTTGCGGTGTGGTGCTGGAATGCCGCGCTGGCGCTGGTCTGCGGCAATCCAGTGATCTGGAAGCCCTCGGAAAAAAGCCCGCTGACCGCGCTGGCGACGATGGCGATTGTCGATCGCGCGCTGGCGCGGTTTGGCAGCGATGCCCCCGCCGGGCTGGTGCAAGTGGCGATCGGCGGCGCGGACCTTGGCGCCGCATTGGTCGACAGCGCGCAAGTGCCGGTGATTTCGGCGACCGGATCGACCCGCATGGGCGCAATCGTCGGCCCGCGGGTTGCTGCGCGCTGGGGCCGGTCGATCCTCGAACTGGGCGGCAACAATGCGATGATCGTCGCGCCCTCGGCCGATCTCGACATGGCGGTGCGCGCGATCGTGTTTTCCGCGGTGGGCACTTGCGGCCAGCGCTGCACCAGCCTGCGCCGGCTGATAGTCCATGCCGATGTGCGCGATGATCTGCTCGCCCGGGTCAAGCGCGCCTATGCCTCGCTGACGATCGGCGATCCGCGCGATCCCGGCACGCTGGTCGGGCCGCTGATCGATCCTGCCGCAGCCTCGGCGATGCAGGCCGCGCTGGCCGCCGCCCGCGCCGAAGGGGGCCAGGTCACCGGTGGCGAGCCGGTTACCAGCGGGGTGCCCGCCGGCGCCTATGTGCGCCCGGCGATCGTCGAAATGCCGGCGCAGACCGCCACGATGGCGCGCGAGACTTTTGCCCCGATCCTCTATTGCATCGATTACACCGATTTCGACACCGCGATCGCGCTGCAAAATGCCGTGCCGCAGGGCCTGTCATCGTGCCTGTTCACCCGCGATCTGCGCGAAGCGGAACGGTTTGTGTCCGCCTCGGGATCGGATTGCGGCATCGCCAATATCAACATCGGCCCGTCGGGCGCCGAAATCGGTGGTGCCTTTGGCGGCGAAAAGGAAACCGGCGGCGGCCGCGAATCCGGCTCTGACGCGTGGAAGGGCTATATGCGCCGCCAGACCAGCACGATCAATTATTCGGACCAGTTGCCGCTGGCGCAGGGCGTACGGTTCGAGATTTGAAGGCGCGCGCAGCCGGAGAGCCTGGGCGTTGAAAGATCAATTGCTTGGGGCCATCCGCCAAAGCCGCCGCGGCATGGGGCAACGGGCCAAAAGTGGTTGATCCATGCCAGTCTGTGCGCACTCATCGATAATTAGTATCCTGCCGATAGGCTGCTCTTGCCCGCAACACCCCGCCGCAGGATATCGCAATGCGTTGGTTGTCAGCAGAAAATCCTTTCGCGGCGATCGCGCGCTCGATCTTTTCGAACACGTTTCGGGCGAGATTTTTTGCGCTATTTCTGTTCTGCATGTATTTGATTGTACATAGCGTATTTTTCAAAACTGCCGCTCAGGCGCAATATCCCCACATCAGGCTGGAGAAATTCGGCTGGCCTTCGGGTTGTGAGCAAAAGAACTATCTGGCGGGTGACGAAATTTCCAGTCAATGCGCGGTGTATAGAGTTCCAGAGGATTTCGTGAGAAGTTATAAATTGCTGTATTTAAGAAAAATTGAATATTATCGAGTTGGCAATGATGTCATAGATTTCAATTGTCATGATGGCAAATGTTATGTTGCATTTATTTATAAAAATGTTTATTATCAATAAGAGCGATAATAAACTCCGTTCATCCCGAATCTGTTGAGCCGAAGTCCAGCGTTAGCTAATGATGCGCGCAAGCGGCTGAGTATGCACGCTTTTTTCCTCGCGCGGGTCGGGCGTCAGCGCGCATCATTAGCTAACCCATGCCTTTGGTTCGACAGGGCTCCACCATACGTTCCGTGCTCGTGCGATCGGCTGCCGAACCACCTGTTCAAAGGCCCTCTAATCACGCGGCAACAATCGCGGCCGTTCGCGTTCGACCAACCGCATCAGCCATTCGCGAAAAGTGCGCACGCGCGCCAGGGCGTGGGTGTCCTTGTGCGTGACCAGCCAGAAGGTGCGGATGATGGTGCGTTCGGGCAGCACCGGCACCAGCATCGGATCGGCATCGCCCATGAAGCAGGGCAGCACGCCGATTCCGGCGCCCGAGGCGATCATTCGCGCCTGCGCCAGGATCGATGACGATCGCGCGGTGGCGGCAAGGCCGGGGCCGAATTCGTCGAGATAGCGCAGTTCGGGGGCGTGGAGCAGATCGGGGACATAGCCGATCAGCGTGCGGCGGATCAGTTCGGCGTGGCTGTGCGGCACCCCGTGCTGCGCCAGATAGCCGCGCGTGGCATAGAGCCGCAGCGCATAGTCCGACAGCTTGCCCGCGATCACCGGCCCGGCGCGCGGGCGCGAGAGCGTGACCGCCAGATCAGCCTCGCGCTTTGACGGGCTGAGCAGGCCTGATGAGGCGACCAGATCGACGGTCAGCCGGGGATGCGCGGCAACCAGACTTTTGAGCGCGGGCGCGACCAGCGTGGCGGCCAGCCCCTCGGTCAGGCTGACCCGCAACAGCCCCGATGGCCCGCCGCCGCCGGCCTGATCGGCGATCCGCCCGGCGGCCTGGGCCATCGCTTCGACTTCGGCGAGCAGCGCTTCGCCGGCTTCGGTAAGCACCTGGCCTTCGCGGGTCTGTTCGAACAGCGTGGCGTTCAGCCGCATTTCCAGCCGGCGCAGCCGCCGGCCGATGGTGGTGGCATCGACCCCCAGCGCGGCGCCCGCGCGCGCCAGTTGCCCGGCGCGCGCGATCGCCAGAAAGGCCTGATAATCGTTCCAGTCGGATGCCTGCATAATTGCAGGTGTGGATCGCATTTTCGGGCATTGCATGCAATCCTTCACGGGTTCATGCCACGCGGCGAAGACCAACACACCACTGTCTGCACATTGCGAAAGGCCGGGCCAATCATGCGCGTGATCGATCATTATATCGCCGGGGGTACTGCGGGGCTGGATCAGGGTCGGCGCGGGCCGGTGTTTGATCCCAACACCGGTGCGGTGCAGGCCGAAGTGGTGCTGGGCAATGCCGCCGTGCTCGATCGCGCGGTGGCCGCCGCCAGCGCGGCGCAAGTCGAATGGGCCGCGACCAACCCGCAGCGGCGCGCCCGCGTGCTGTTCCGGTTCAAGGAACTGGTCGAAGCGCACATGACCGAACTGGCGCACCTGCTGTCGTCCGAACACGGCAAAGTGATCGCGGATTCGCGCGGCGATATCCAGCGCGGGCTGGAAGTGGTCGAATTCGCCTGCGGCATTCCGCATGGGCAAAAGGGCGAATATACCGAAGGTGCCGGCCCGGGGATCGATGTCTATTCGATGCGGCAGCCGATCGGTATCGGTGCCGGGATCACCCCGTTCAATTTCCCGGCGATGATCCCGCTGTGGATGGGCGCGGTGGCGGTGGCGACCGGCAATGCCTTTATCTGCAAGCCGTCGGAACGCGATCCCTCGGTGCCGGTGCGGCTGGCCGAACTGTTTGTCGAGGCCGGGCTGCCCGCAGGAATTTTCCAGGTCGTGCACGGCGACAAGGAAATGGTCGATGCGATCCTCGACCATCCGGCGATCGGCGCGGTCAGCTTTGTCGGATCGTCCGACATTGCCAATTATGTCTACCAGCGCGGCGCGGCCAACGGCAAGCGGGTGCAGGCGATGGGCGGGGCCAAGAACCACGGCGTGGTCATGCCCGATGCCGATCTCGACCAGGTCGTCAATGATCTGTGCGGCGCCGCGTTCGGTTCGGCGGGCGAACGCTGCATGGCGCTGCCGGTGGTGGTGCCGGTGGGCGATGACACCGCCGAACGGTTGAAGGCCAAGCTGATCCCGGCGATCGAGGCGCTGCAAGTCGGCGTGTCGACCGATCCCGATGCGCATTATGGCCCGGTGGTGACCGCCGCGCACAAGGCGAAGATCGAGGCATGGATCGCACGCGCCGCCGAAGAAGGCGCCGAACTGGTGATCGACGGGCGCGGCTTTGCCTTGCAGGGCCACGAACAGGGGTTCTTTGTCGGGCCGACGCTGATCGACCATGTTACCGATACGATGGACAGCTATCACAACGAAATCTTTGGCCCGGTCCTGCAGATCGTGCGCGCACAAAGCTTTGACGAAGCGGTCGCGCTGCCCAGCAAGCACCAGTATGGCAACGGCGTCGCGCTGTTCACCCGCAATGGCCATGCCGCGCGCGAATTTGCCCGCCGCGTCAATGTCGGGATGGTCGGGATCAACGTGCCGATCCCGGTGCCGGTTGCCTATCACAGCTTTGGCGGGTGGAAGCGTTCGGGGTTTGGCGACACCAACCAGCACGGCATGGAAGGCGTCAAGTTCTGGACCAAGGTCAAGACGGTGACGCAGCGCTGGCCCGATGGTTCGGTCGATGGCGGCAATGCCTTCGTCATTCCGACCATGGGCTGAACGCGGATCGGCCGACAACGGGTTTGATTACAGGATGGGATTGTCATGCAGGGCCTGACCGAAGACCAGATCGCGATCCAGGACATGGCGCGGCGGTTTGCCGCCGACGCGCTGGTGCCCCACGCGGCGCAATGGGACGAAGACCACCATTTCCCGCGTGAGGCGATCCGCGCGGCCGCCGAACTGGGCTTTGCCGCGATCTATGTCAGCGAGGAATCCGGCGGAATCGGGCTGGGCCGGCTCGAAGCGGCGCTTATTTTCGAGGCGCTCGCCTATGGCTGCCCGGCAACATCGGCGTTCATTTCGATCCACAACATGGCCGCGTGGATGATCGACCGGTTCGGCAGTGCCGAATTGAAAGCGCGCTATCTGCCGCGCCTGGTCAGCATGGACCTGATCGCCGGATATTGCCTGACCGAGCCGGGCAGCGGGTCGGATGCCGCCGCCCTGCGCACCACCGCGCGGCGCGATGGCGATGACTATGTGGTATCGGGCACCAAGCAGTTCATTTCCGGCGGCGGGGTCAGCGATATCTATGTGACGATGGTGCGCACCGGCGAGCCGGGGCCAAAGGGCATTTCGTGCCTGGTGATCGAGCGCGACATGGCCGGGGTTTCGTTCGGCGCGCCCGAGCGCAAGCTGGGGTGGAACGCATCGCCCACCGCGCAAGTGATCTTTGACAATGTCCGCGTGCCGGTGGCCAACCGCGTGGGCGACGAAGGCGAAGGCTTTCGCTTTGCCATGGCCGGGCTCGATGGCGGGCGGCTCAATATCGGCGCCTGTTCGCTCGGCGGGGCGCAGCGCTGCCTTGATGAAGCGGTCGCCTATGTAAAGACGCGCAGCCAGTTTGGCCGCACCATCGCCGAATTCCAGAACACCCAGTTCCAGCTTGCCGACATGGCCACCGATCTCGAGGCGGCGCGCGCGCTGCTTTATCTCGCCGCGGCCAAAGTCACCGCCGATGCGCCCGACAAGACGCGCTTTTCGGCGATGGCCAAGAAGCTGGCGACCGACAATGGCTCGTCGATCGTCGATCGCGCGTTGCAGATGTTTGGCGGCTATGGCTATCTCAAGGACTATCCGATCGAACGGTTCTGGCGCGACTTGCGCGTTCACCGCATTCTCGAAGGCACCAATGAAGTGATGCGGATGATCATCGGCCGGGATCTGCTGAAATGACCGCTGAAGTGCTGGCGGCGATCGACGGGCAGGTCGGTCATCTTTCGCTCAACCGGCCGCAGGCGATCCACGCGCTGACCCTGTCGATGGTGCGCGCGATGACCGCCGCGCTGCTCGGCTGGCGCGACGATGCGGCGGTGCAGGCGGTGATCATCGACCATGCCGCCGGGCGCGGCTTTTGCGCCGGCGGCGATATCGCGTTTCTGCGCGATTCCGCTTTGAATGATGGCGGCGTGGCGGGGCGGCAGTTTTTTTTCGAGGAATACCGGCTCAATCACCTGATCCTCACTTTTCCCAAGCCGGTGATCGTGGTGATGGACGGTATCACCATGGGCGGCGGGGTCGGGCTGGCCGGGCCAGCGTCGATCCGCATCGCCACCGAGGCGACGCGGCTGGCGATGCCCGAAACCGGGATCGGGCTGTTTCCCGATGTCGGCGGCGGCTGGTATCTGTCGCGGCTGGCCGGGCGGCTGGGCCAGTACCTGGCGCTGACCGGGGCGCGGCTCGATGGCGCCGACTGCCTGTGGGCGGGGCTGGCCACGCATTACCTGCCGCAGGCCGCGCTGGCAGAGGCCAAGGCGGCGATTTGCGCCAGTCCGGGCGAGGCGGCGGCGATCCTGCACCGGCTGGCGGTGGCGCCACCCCCGGCAAAGATCGCCGAACAGGCGCCGCAGATCGACCGGCTGTTCGCATCGGACCGGTTTGAGGACATTCTCGATGCGCTCGCCGCCGATGGCGGGGAATGGGCCGCTGCCACGCTCAAAACGCTGGGCAGCAAAAGCCCGCAGACCTGCAAGGTGGCGCTGCGCCAATTGCGCGAAAGCCTGCACCACCCCGATTTTGCCGCCAACATGGCGATGGAATACCGCATCGGCAGCCGCGTGCTGCTGCGCCCCGATTTTGCCGAAGGCGTGCGCGCGGTGATCATCGACAAGGACCATGCCCCGCGCTGGAACCCGCCCACGCCCGCAGCAGTGACCGACGATCTGCTCGATGCGATCTTTGCCCCGCTGCCCGCCGCTGAAGAATGGACCCCGTTATGAGCTATGACACGATCCTGGTTGAAACGCGCGGCGCGGTCACGCTGATCACGCTCAACCGGCCGCAGGCGCTCAACGCGCTCAACAGCCACGTGCTCGAAGAGCTGATTGCCGCGTTTGCCGCGTTCGAGGCCGATCCCGGCCAGCGCTGCGTGGTGCTGACCGGCGCGGGCGAAAAAGCCTTTGCCGCCGGGGCCGATATCAAGGAAATGGCCGACAAGCCGGCGGCCGATTTCTTTGCGCAGGATTTCTTTGCCCGCTGGACCAGCCATCTGGTCAAGACCACGCGCAAACCGTGGATCGCCGCGGTCAACGGCTTTGCGCTGGGCGGCGGGTGCGAACTGGCGATGATGGCCGATTTCATCATCGCCTCGGACACCGCGCGGTTTGGCCAGCCCGAAATCAAGCTCGGCGTGGCCCCCGGGATGGGCGGGTCGCAGCGGCTGACCCGCGCGATCGGCAAGGCCAAGGCGATGGAAATGTGCCTGACCGGGCGGATGATGGACGCCGCCGAGGCCGAACGGTCGGGGCTGGTGGCGCGGGTGGTGCCGCTCGCCGATCTGCTGGCCGAAACGCTGAAAGTGGCCGAAACCATCGCGGCGATGCCGCCGCTGGCGGCGATCGCCAACAAGGAAATGGTCAACGCCGCGTTTGAAACCACGCTCGATCAGGGGCTGCTGTTCGAACGCCGGGTGTTCCAGGTGCTGACCGCCACCGCCGACAAGGCCGAAGGGATGGCCGCCTTCATCGAAAAACGCCCCGGCCGGTTTACCGGGCGCTGATCCGCCGCCGAACCCCACCTGCATCACCAAGGAGCCTGCACCATGAACCACCACATCGCCTTTATCGGGCTTGGCAACATGGGCAGCGGCATGGCCGCCAATCTGGTCACCCAGGGCCACACGGTCGAAGCGTTTGATCTTGATCCGGCGGCGCTGGCGCGCGCGCGGCTGGCCGGGTGCGGCACGCATACCAGCATCGAGGCGGCGCTGTCCGGGGTCGATGCGGTGGTGACGATGCTGCCCGACGGGCGGATCGTGCGCAGCGTCTATGCCGATCAGGTGTTGCAATGGGCGCCGGCAGGCGCGCTGCTGATCGATTGTTCGACGATCGATGTCGCCACCGCGATCGAGGTTGCCGCGCTGGCCGGGGCCAAGGGCCATCCGATCGTCGACGCGCCGGTGTCGGGCGGGATCGCCGCCGCCAATGGCGGCACGCTGACTTTCATGGTCGGCGGTAATCAGGCCGCGTTTGCCGCCGCGCAGCCGATCCTGGCGGCGATGGGCAAGGCGGTGATCCATGCCGGCGGCGCCGGGGCAGGGCAGGCGGCCAAGATCTGCAACAACATGCTGCTCGGCGCGAGCATGATCGCCACTTGCGAAGCCTTTGCCATGGCCGAAAAGCTCGGGCTGGACCTGCAGACCTTTTACGACATTTCGTCAAAGGCATCGGGGCAGTGCTGGTCGATGACCAGCTATTGCCCGGTGCCGGCGGTCGGCCCGGTAACCCCGGCCGACAATGGCTATCAGGGCGGCTTTGCTGCGGCGCTGATGCTCAAGGATTTGCGGCTGGCGATGGCCGCTGCCGCCGATAGCGGCGCCGAAGTGCCGATGGGCAGCCGCGCCGCCGAATTGTACGAAGCCTTTGTCGGCAGCGGCCATGCCGGGCTGGATTTTTCGGCGATCATCCAGACCTTGCGCGCCTGACGCGTGCGCAAACTGTGGTTTGACGGCAGCGCGCGGCCCAACCCCGGTGCGGTGCGCACCGCGGTGGCGGCGGCGGGGCAGGTGTGGCAGCGCGCCGATCACCCGGCGGGCGACAACAGCGACGCCGAATGGCTGGCGCTGCTCGATGCGCTGGCGGTGGCGCAGCAACTGGGCTGGCGCGATGTGGTGCTGATCGGCGATTCGGCGCTGGTGGTGGCGCAAGCCGCGCGCCGCGCGCCGCGCGTGCCGGCGCGGTTTGGCGGCTATCTGGCGGCGTTTGATGCGGCGGCGGCGGGGTTTGACCGGGTGCGGCTGCGCCATGTTCGCCGCGCGCACAATCTGGCCGGGGCGGTGCTCGACCGATGACCAGGCTGATCGCGCTCAACAAGCCCTATGGCGTGCTGTCGCAATTCACCAGCGATGGCGGCCACCCCACGCTTGCCGGGCTGGTGCCGGTGCGCGATGTCTATCCGGCGGGCCGGCTCGATCGCGACAGCGAAGGGCTGCTGCTGCTGACCGACGATGGCCGCTTGCAGGCACGCATCGCCGACCCGCGCCACAAATTGGCCAAGACCTATTGGGTGCAGGTCGAAGGCACCGCCGATCCTGCACAACTGGACCGGCTGCGCCACGGGGTGGTGCTCAATGACGGGCCGACTTTGCCGGCAGAGGTCGCCGCGATCGATCAGCCCGCACTGTGGCCGCGCGATCCGCCGGTGCGGTTTCGCAAGGCGGTGCCCGATTGCTGGATCAGCCTGACCATCCGCGAAGGCCGCAATCGCCAGGTGCGGCGGATGACCGCTGCGGTCGGGCTGCCCTGCCTGCGACTGGTGCGCTGGCGCATCGGCGAGTGGACTCTGGCCGACCTCGCGCCCGGTCAGTGGCGCGATATCACGGACTGATCAGCGGCCGGCGCTTTTCATGTGCGCGGCGATGATCCGGCCGATCGGATCATCGCGCAAGGATTGCACGCGGCTGTAGCCGGCCGCCGGCGCGTGCTGGCGCGGTGCCGGCGCCACCAGCAGGGTGCGCGTCGGGGCGCTGCGGTCAGGCTGGTCAAGACCTGACAGGAAATTGGCATCAATCCGGTGCGCCGCCGCCGGGGCATGGCGCGCCGGGGTGGCGTCGGCGATCACCGGTGCATGCCTTGCCGGGGCAAATTCGCGCGGCGGCTTGTGGCGATAGATGAAGCCGTTGACCGGCCAGTGCGTGGTGCCCAGATCGCCGATCGGGGCGTACCACACGCGCACTTCGCTCCAGTCGTTGTCGGGCGAAACGTCAACCGCGCGTACATCGGTTTCGACCTGCCCGCGCCGGCCGTCGATCGGCGACCAGTTGGCATGGCGCAGCAGCACGGTGCGATCATCGATGATCCGGCTGACCATCGCGACATGGCCCAGCGTCATCGCGCCGTGCGGGCGAAAGCTCATCACCGCGCCGACCATCGGCCGGTTGCCCCGGGCATAGCGCCCTTCGGCCTGATCCCACCAGGTCAGCGCATCGCCGAAAATCTGGATCCCCGATACCTCGCGCGCATAAGGCACGCACTGGCGATAGGGCAGGGCATCGCCATCGGCATCGTCGTCATCGCCGCTGACCACCGCCGGGCTCACCATCGCCGCCGAACGCGCCTGCGCGCCCGAGCCGATCAGCGCGATGACCATGATCGTCAGCGCGCCGGCACGGTGCCAGCTCCGATCGTTTGCCAAGGGGGGTGTTGCCGCCATGGCCAGCTATGTGCATCAGCGCTGGTTAAGGCGCGCCATGAGGACACGGTTAATTTCGCATAAGGAGAATCGTCGGATTTTGCGGGTGATGGCGGGGCGGAAGGCCTGCGTTCAGGGCTGTGGAGCGGCCAGATTCAGCGAATGCTTGCGTTTCGCCCGACAAAGCGGCACGGGGGCACCATGCCCCCCCGCGCAAAACCCCAGGTCGTGATCATCGGCCGACCCAATGTCGGCAAATCCACGCTGTTCAACCGCCTGGTCGGCAAAAAGCTTGCGCTCGTCGATGATCAGCCGGGGGTCACCCGCGACCGCCGGTTTGGCGATGCCGATCTGCTGGGCATGCCGTTCACCATCGTCGATACCGCAGGCTGGGAAGACGAAGATGCCGCCAGCCTGCCCGGGCGGATGCGCATGCAGACCGAGGCGGCGCTGGCCGGCGCCGATGTCGCGCTGTTCGTGATCGATTCGCGCGTCGGGCTGACGCTGCTCGATGAAGAGATCGCCCGCCATCTCCATTCCAGCGCGGTGCCGGTGATCCTGATCGCCAACAAGGCCGAAGGCCGCGCCGGCGACAATGGCGTGTTCGAAGCCTTTGCGCTGGGCTTTGGCGAACCGATCGCGTTTTCGGCCGAACATGGCGAAGGCTTGAGCGACCTGTTTCAGGCGCTGGTCCCGCTGATCGACGGCAAGGACGATGACGAGGACGGCGATGCCGCCGACGACGAAGCCGAGCATGACCCCCATGCCGTGCTCAAGCTGGCGATTGTCGGCCGGCCCAATGCCGGCAAATCGACGCTGATCAACCGCATGCTCGGGCAGGATCGCCTGCTGACCGGGCCGGAAGCGGGGATCACCCGCGATTCGATCGCGATCGATTGGACCTGGCACGATCCCCAGCAAGGGATCGACCGCCCGGTGCGGCTGATCGATACCGCCGGCATGCGCAAAAAGGCGCTGGTGGTCGACAAGCTCGAACGGCTGGCGGTGGCCGATGCGCGCCACGCGGTCGATTTTGCCGAAGTGGTGGTGCTGCTGCTCGACGCGACGCGCGGGCTGGAGCATCAGGATCTCAAGATCGCGGCAATGGCGCTCGAAGAAGGCCGCGCGCTGATCGTGGCGATCAACAAGTGGGATGTCGCCGAAGACACCGGCGGCCTGTTCAACGGCGTGCGCGCCGCGCTTGATGAAGGATTGAGCCAGGTGCGCGGGCTGCCGCTGGTGGCGGTTTCGGCGCGCACCGGCAAAGGCATCGATGCGCTGATCGGCGCGGCGTTTGCCCTGCGCGAGGCTTGGTCGCGGCGGGTGCCGACCGCTGCGCTCAACCGCTGGTTCGATGATGCGCTGGCGGCCAATCCGCCCCCGGCGCCGGGCGGGCGGCGGATCAAGCTGCGTTATATCACCCAGGCCAAGACCCGGCCGCCGGGGTTCATCCTGTTCGGCACCCGGCTCGACCAGTTGCCCGAAAGCTATCGCCGCTATCTGATCAACGGCATCCGCCGCGAACTGGGGTTTGATGCGGTGCCGATCCGGCTGACGCTGCGATCGGCGCGCAACCCGTTCAACGATCCGAACAAGCGATGATCGATCTGCCGCACACGCTGTGGAGCGCGATGCGCCGGGGCCTGACCGGGCGCTGCCCGCGCTGCGGCGGGGCGCATCTGTTCGCGCGCTTTTTGAAGCCGGTGCCCACCTGCGGCCTGTGCGGGCAGGACTGGACGCAGCACAGCGCCGACGATTTTCCGCCCTATGTCGCGATCATCATCACCGGCCACGTGATGGCGCCGGTGATGATCGTGCTGGGCAGCATGACCAGCGTGCCGATCGGGGTGACCGTGGGCATCGCGCTGATCATGGCGGTGATCATGCTGATGGGCCTGCTGCAACCGGCCAAGGGCGCGATCATCGCGCTGCAATGGTGGCTGGGCATGGCCGGCTTTGCCACGCGGCCGGGCAAGCTCGAAGCCGGCGTCGAATAGCCGGGGCACCCGGCGAACCCGCCGGATGCCCCGAACCGCATCATCAGAAAATTTCGAACAGCCCGGCGGCGCCCATGCCGCCGCCGACGCACATCGTCACCACCGCATATTTCGCGCCGCGCCGTTTGCCTTCGAGCAGGGCGTGGATCGAACAGCGCGCGCCGGTCATGCCATAAGGGTGGCCGATCGAGATCGACCCGCCGTTGACGTTGAGCAAGTGGTCGGGAATGCCCAGCCGATCGCGGCAATAGAGCACTTGCACGGCAAAGGCTTCGTTCAGTTCCCACAGCCCGATGTCGTCGATGGTCAGGCCAAACCGCGACAGCAGCTTGGGAATGGCAAACACCGGGCCAATCCCCATTTCATCGGGCTCGGTGCCGGCGACCGCCATGCCGACATAGCGGCCGAGCGGGGTCAACCCCTTGGCGGCAGCGGTGGCGCCTTCCATGATCACCACTGCGGCCGACCCGTCGGACAACTGGCTGGCATTGCCGGCGGTGACGATGCCGTCGGGGAGCACCGGCTTGAGCGAATTGAGCCCTTCGAGCGTGGTTTCGGGGCGGTTGCCTTCGTCCTTGGCCAGAGTCACCTCGCGCATGGTGATCGCGCCGGTTTCCTTGTCGGCCACCGCCATCGTCGCGCTGACCGGGACGATTTCATCGGCAAACAGGTTGGCGGCCTGTGCCGCGGCGGTGCGCTGCTGCGATTGCAGGGCATAGGCATCGCAGGCTTCGCGGCTGATGCCATAGCGCTTGCCGACCACTTCGGCGGTTTGCAGCATCGGCATGTAGATCGCATTGTGCATGGCATAAAGCGCCGGATCGGGCTGCACCCGCATTTCCTTGGTCTGCACCACGCTGATCAGTTCCTGCCCGCCGGCGGCGACCACGTCCATGCGGTCAAAGATCACCTGCTTTGACGCAGTGGCGATGGTCATCAGCCCCGATGAACATTGCCGGTCGATCGATTGGCCCGATACGGTGATCGGCAGTCCGGCGCGCAGCGCGACCTGGCGCGCGATATTGCCCGCCTGCGCGCCCTGTTGCAGCGCGGCGCCCCACACCACGTCATCAACCTCACCGCCTTCGATCCCGGCGCGGGCAACCGCCGCGCTCAGGCTCAGCGCGCCCAGGCTGGCGCCGCCGGTGGCATTGAACGCGCCCTTGTAGGCGCGCCCGATCGGGGTCCGCGCCGCCGCTACGATAACTGCATCACGCATGGGAAATGGTCCTTTCGCAAAAAAATGTCAGGAAAATGCCTGGGTAACCGGATTGCCGCCGAAACGGTCGCGCAGATCGCGCTTCAACACTTTGCCGATCGCGCTGCGCGGCAATTCATCGACCACCGCGATCCCGCTGATCCGCTGCGTCTTGCCCAGCGCGGCATTGGCATTGGCGAGGATCGCCGCCGGATCGGCGTGCGGATCGGCCAGCACCACCACCGCAAACGGGGTTTCGCCCCATTTTTCGGAAGGGATGCCGATCACCGCCGCCTCGCGCACCGCGCTCTGGGCGGTCAAGTGCGCTTCGAGATCGGTGGGATAGATATTGAACCCGCCCGAAATGATCATGTCCTTGGACCGGTCCATCAGGATCAGAAAGCCGTCTTCATCAAACCGGCCGACATCGCCGTGGCGGATATAGCGGTGGCCTTCGGCATCAAACCATTCGACTTCGCGCGTCTTGCCGTCCTGGCGGTGGTATCCGTTCATCATGATCGGCGAACGGCCGACCACTTCGCCGACTTCGCCTTGCGGCAGTTCGTTGCCCGCCTCGTCGATGATCTTCATCACGTGGCCGGGGCTGACCCGGCCGACGGTGTGCAACTTGTCGGGACATTCGTGCGCGACGAGGATCGTCGTCGCGCCGCCTTCGGTCATGCCATAGCCTTCGATCAGCCCGCCCGGCCAACGGCGCAGCACATCGGCCTTCAGCCAGGCCGGAAACGGCGCCGACGTGCTCGATTTGAGCAGATAGGACGACAGGTCAAAGCTGTCGAAATCAGGCAGTTCCATGATCCGGCGGTATTGCACCGGCACCAGCATGGCGTGAGTCACGCGTTCGGCCTGCGACAATTCGAGAAAGCGGCGCGCATCGAACCGCGCCATCAGCACCACTTTGCCGCCGCCGGCCAGAGCCGGGAAAAAGCTGACCAGCGTGGTGTTCGAATAGAGCGGGGTCGAACAGATCACGCAGGTATCATCGCCATAGCCGCCGGCGAGCGTGCGGCGGGCATATTCGTGGCGCATCCGGTGGCTTTGCACGATGCCCTTGGGCTGGCCGGTGGTGCCCGACGAATAGATGATGTTGAACGGATCGTGCGGGGCGATCTGCACCGGCGCGGCGCGCGTGCCGGCGGGCGCCATCCAGCGCGACATCGGCAATCCGGCCGTGCTGTCATCGACCGCGATGCGCGTGACCCCGGCGGGAAATGGCAGACCCTCCAGCCGTTCAGCCATCGCCGCATCGAGCAGCAGCACCCGCGCGGTGCTGTCGGCCAGCATCGCCAGCACGGTTTCGCCCGCCGCACTGTTGGTCAGCAGCGCGGCGCAGGCGCCCGCGCGCAGGATGCCGACAAAGGCCAGCGCCGCCGCCACCGAATTGGTCGCGGCCAGCGCCACCGGTTCGCCCGGGGCAATGCCCGCCGCCTGCAACGCGGCCGCGATGCGTTCGGCGGTATCGCCCAATTCGCCCCAGCTTGCCCGGGTGTGCTCGTCGGCCAGCGCAATCGCGTCGCCGCGCCGCGCCGCATGCGCGGCGAGGATCTCGGGCAGCGGCAGAAACTCTGCCGCCATCACCTCGCTCACGCTGATCGGCGCGGGCCCCATGGTCAGGCGAAGCCTTCGCCCGCTGCCGCCTTGGCCGCCAGCAACGGCGCCACCGGCTGGCCATGGCGGGCCAGCCCTTCGGCGACGGTGTTCAGCCCGATATGATCGGCCCAGAACATCGGCCCGCCGGTCCACGCCGGCCAGCCATAGCCATTGAGCCACACCGTATCGATATCGCCGGCGCGCTGGGCGATCCCTTCGGCCAGGATCAGCGCGCCTTCGCTGATCATCGGATAGAGCAGGCGTTCGCGGATTTCGTCCTTGCCGATCACCCGCTGCGGCCGGCCTTCCTTGGCGGCGAACCGGGCGATGATCGCTTCGACTTCGTCAGACGGGGTGCGCTGGCGGTTGTCGTCGTAATCGTAAAAGCCCTTGCGGGTCTTTTGCCCCCAGCGGCCGACCGCGCAGAGCGCATCGCGCAGCGTTCCGATCCGCGTCGGATCGCGGTGCCAGCCGATATCGACCCCGGCGAGATCGGCCATCTGCCACGGCCCCATCGGAAAGCCGAATTCAAGCAGCGCTTCATCGACATCCCAGTACTTGGCGCCTTCCATGATCAGCGCATGCGCGGCGGCTTGGCGCGGGCTGAGCATGCGGTTGCCGATAAAGCCGTGGCAGACCCCCGATACCACCGGGATCTTGCCGATGCGCACCGACAGCGCCATCACCGTCGCCAGTTCGGCCTGGCCGGTCGCCTTGCCGCGCACGACTTCGAGCAGCTTCATCACGTTGGCGGGCGAAAAGAAGTGCATCCCCAGCACCGAGCCCGGGCGGCCGGTGGTTGCGGCAATCGCGTCGATATCGAGATAGCTGGTGTTGCTGGCGAGGATCGCGCCGGGCTTGGCGATCGCATCGAGCCGGCCGAACACGTCCTTTTTGACATCCATCGATTCATAGACCGCCTCGATCACCAGATCGCGATCGGCCAGGGCGGCAAAATCGAGCGTCGGGGTCAGCAGGCCCATCGCGCGTTCGGCAATCGCGGCATCGAGCTTGCCGCGCTTGACGCTGGCTTCGTAATTGCGCGCGATCGTTGCCACGCCGCGATCGAGCGCGTCCTGGCTCATTTCGACGATCGTCACCGGGATGCCGGCGGTCAGGAAATTCATCGTGATGCCGCCGCCCATCGTGCCGGCGCCGATCACCCCGACACGTTCGATCGGCAGCAGCGGCATATCGGCGGGAATGTCGTCGATCTGCGCCGCAGCCTTGCGCGCAGCTTCGATATGTTCGCGGGCACCGGGAATGGGTTCGGACATGATAACGGGTTCCTTTTATGCCCGGCTGGTGGTCAGCGCGGAATAGACGAGGGTTTTCAACGGTTCGCGGATCGGGAACACCACACTGGGAAAGATCTGGGTCATGAACACCACCGACAGGCGTTCCACCGGATCGATCCAGAACTTGGTCGAAAAGATCCCGCTCCAGAAATATTCGCCGGCATTGCCCGGCACCAGATTGCGCACCGGATCGGTGGTCACGGCGAACCCCAGCCCGAACCCGGTGCCTGCCTGCTTGGCATCGCCGAACAGCCCGCGCGCGACTTGCGGCAGATCGGCCGGGCGCCCTGTGGCATCGCGCAGATGGTTGGCGGTCATCAGCCGCAAAGTGACCGGGCTGATGATCCGCACGCCATCGACCGCGCCGCCGCCGATCAGCATGCGGCAGAACCGGTGGTAATCTTCCAGCGTTGAAACCAGCCCGCCGCCGCCGCTGAAAAAGCGCGGTTCGCGCAGCACGCCCGATTTTTCCGCCGCGTCAAACAGCCGGGGCGTGCCGCCGGGCTGGTGCATCCACGCATCGACCAGCCGGTGCGCCTTGTCCGCCGGGCAATGGAACGCGGTATCGACCATCCCCAGCGGGGCAAAAATCCGCGTGTGCAGCACGTCGGCGAGCGATTGCCCGGTCAGCCGGCTGATCACCACGCCCAGCACATCGACCCCGACCGAATAGTGCCACGCCGATCCCGGATCGAACAGCAGCGGCAATTCGGCCAGCGCGGCGACAAAGGCATCGTTGCCGGCCAGACTGGCATGCCCGTCGAGCCGCCCCTTGCGATAGGCGGCATCAAGATTGTTGGCATTCTGGATGCCATAGGTCAGCCCCGAACGGTGCGTCAGCAGATCGACCATCCGCATCGGCGTGGCGCGCGGGCCGCGTACAAACGGCGCCTCGCTGCCGCCGCCCGCCAGCACGCGCAGATCGGCAAATTCGGGGATCACCGTGCTGACCGGATCATCGAGCGCGACCAGCCCCTGTTCGACCAGCATCATGAACGCGATCGATACGATCGGCTTGGTCATGCTGGCGATGCGGCAGATCGCATCGGTCTGCCACGGCGTGCCATCGTCGCGCATCCGGCCCATCGTCGTGCGCCACACCGGCACACCATCGCGCGCGATCACCATGTCGGCGCCGGGCATGCGGCCGGGGCCGACCCATTCGCGCTGCAACCAGGCGGCGATGCGGTCGAGCCGCGCCGGATCAAAGCCGTGGTCGGCGGGGTTGCCCAGGTCCATGTTCGATCCTCTCGCCATTGGTTTACCCGAAAATCGCCACCGATTGCAGCCCGCGCATCACTTCCACGCCATCGGCATTCCACATCGTCAGCGTTTCGCTGGAAAAGCCGTCGGCCATGTGGTTCGATGCGGTTTCCAGCAAGTACCAGCCATCGCGGCTGGGCGCCGGATCACCGAGCAGGGTAAATGCCCAGTTGATGCTCGAAATCGGCCCGCGCCGCTCCATCGCCCGCGCCGATCCCGGCGGCAGGGTATCGCCCAGCGCGATCATTTCGGCGGTCAGATCGAGCCCGACGCGGTCGCGCAGCCGCACCCAGCGGCGCCAGCCGACGCGCCCGGGCGGCGCATCGGGGCTGGCGCGGCGAATATCCATGCGCTTGATGAACACCATTTCGGGCGACAGCGGCTGCAGTTGCTCGCCCGCTTCGGGCGGCGCCGGCAGCTCGATCCGCGCTGCGGCTACCGCGCCATTGCCCGGCCGCGCCGATCCGAACAGCCAGACCGCGCGATGGACCACGGCATCGTTGCACAGCAGCGTGGTTTCGACATGGCTGACGCTCTTGCCGCTGCGCAGCATCACCACTTGCGCGGTCAAGTCTTCGGCAACCGGGCCGACAAAACCGATCTGCGCCGCGCGCAATGGCGGCAGATCGGGAAATGCGCGCCGCGCGGCAGTATAGGCGATGAAGCTGGATGCCCCGCCGTACATCGTGCGCCCCTGCAACCACCCGGCGGCGCCGTGCAGCGCATAGCCCGCGCCATCGGCGACCAGCCCGGCGGCCAGTTCCGGCAGGCTCAACGCCGCTGCTTGCCCGCTATCCTCACCCATCACGAACCCTTGTCCGACTCGATTTAAGCGAGGGGTTAGGGGATCAAAACCGGCGCGAAAAGGGGGCTTTTTGCTTTCCCTTACGGCATGGCCGGGGCGATCAGCTGCGCGGTATCGGCGCCGGCCCAATCATGCGCCCCGGCCATCCGCCACACTTCGTGCCCTTGCGCATCATAGAGCACGCTGGTCGGCAGATCGCCGGCATTGTAAAAGAACGCGACCTGGTTTTCGGGGTCGAGCCAGGCCGGCAGGTGGTCGTAATGATGGCCGGCAAGCGTTGCCCTGACTTTGTCGGGCGCGCCCGAATCCTGCGAAATCGTCACCACCTTCAGCTTGCCGGCGTGCGCTGCGGCGAGCGATTCCAGCGTGGGCAATTCCTTGACGCAGGGCGCGCACCAGGTCGCCCACAAGTTGATCAGCACCGGCTTGCCTTTCAGGCTGGCCAGCGCCAGCGTGGCGCCGGCCGGGTCATGCACGGTCAGGCTGGGCAGCGCGGCGCCCTTGTGGCTGGTATCGATCCGGCCCGAAAAGCCTTCGGCCGGGGCGGATTGGCTGGCGGCGGACGGTTGCGCCGGGGCGCGCGGGCCACTATCGCAGCCGGCAAGGGCCAGCGCGGCCAGGGCAAGCAGCAAGGACGAACGAGGCGTGGATAGCGGCAATTCGGGCTCCAACCAGATGTGGGGCGGGCGTTTCGCCGCCGGCCCGTCGGCGATCATGCGCGAGATAAATGCCTCGATCCCGTTCGACAAGGCGCTGTGGGGGCAGGATATCGCCGCGTCAAAGGCGCATGTCGCGATGTTGGGCGCGCAAGGGATCGTTTCGGCCGCCGATGCCGCCGCGATCAGCGCCGGGCTCGATACGGTGGCGGCCGAATATGCCGCGCAGGGCGTGCCCGAAAACTGGGACCTTGAAGACATCCACATGACCACCGAAAGCCGGCTGGCCGAACTGATCGGGCCGGTGGCGGGGCGGCTGCACACCGCGCGCAGCCGCAATGACCAGGTGGCGACCGATTTCCGGCTGTGGGTGCGCGATGCGCTCGATCAGGCCGATGCCGGGCTGGCCGCGTTGCAGCGCGCGCTGGTGGCGCGCGCCGATGAACACACCGGCTCGATCATGCCCGGGTTCACCCATTTGCAGACCGCGCAGCCGGTGACGCTGGGGCATCATCTGATGGCCTATTACGAAATGATCCGGCGCGATCGGTCGCGGGTCATGGCGGCGCGGGCGCGGATGAACGAATGCCCGCTGGGTGCGGCGGCGCTCGCCGGCACCGGTTTTCCGATCGATCGCCACGCCACTGCGGCGGCGCTGGGGTTTGACCGGCCCACCGCCAACAGTCTCGATTCGGTGTCGGACCGCGATTTTGCGATCGATTATCTGATGGCGGCGGCGCAGATCGCGCTGCACCTGTCGCGGCTGGCCGAAGAATTCATCATCTGGGCCAGCCAGCCGTTCGGCTTTGTCGTCTTGCCCGACAGCCTGTCGACTGGCAGTTCGATCATGCCGCAAAAGAAAAACCCCGATGCCGCCGAACTGGTGCGCGGCCACGCCGGGCGGATCGTCGGCAGCCTGACCGCGCTGATGATCACCATGAAGGGGCTGCCGCTGGCCTATTCAAAGGACATGCAGGACGACAAGCCGCCGGTGTTCGAAGCGGCGGGCCTGCTCGCGCTGTCGATCGCGGCGATGACCGGGATGGTCGCCGAAGCGCGCTTTCGCACCGATCGCATGCGCGGGGCGGCCGAACTGGGCTATGCCACCGCCACCGATCTGGCCGACTGGCTGGTGCGCCAGGCCGATATTCCGTTTCGCGAGGCGCACCATATCACCGGCACCGCGGTCCGCCTTGCCGAAAGCCGGGGCGTGGCGCTCGACCAGCTGCCCTTGGCCGATTTGCAGACGATCGACGCGCGGATCGATCAGCGCGTCTATGCCGCGCTGTCGGTCGAGGCTTCGGTCGCCGCGCGCGCCAGCCATGGCGGCACCGCCCCGGCGCAAGTTGCGCTGCGGGTGGCGCAGGCGCGCGCCGAACTGGGGATGGAGGATTGATCATGCGCAATCTTGGCCTGTTCACGCTGATCGCGGTGGCGCTGGCGCTGGCCGGGTGCGGCAACCGCCGCCCGCTCAAGCCATTGGCCGGGCATCAGTTGCCCCGGCCCGCCTATGGCAGCGAGGCGCGGCCGAACGCCGATCAATTGCTAAAACCGCCGGTGCAGGCGCGCCCCGAACGCAGCGTCGACGTGCGCGTGCGGTCTGAAGAACGCGCCGATGATCCGTTCGACCTGCCCCCCTCCAACTGACCCTTTTCAAAGCGAACCGATGGACCATTTTACCCTGATCGACGGCGTGCTGCATGCCGAAGCCGTGCCCCTGCCGCTGATCGCCCGCGAAGTCGGCACGCCGGTCTATGTCTATGCCCGCGCCACATTGGTGCGCCATGCCCGGGTGTTTCGCGATGCGCTGGCGATCCTGCCGCGCACGCGGATCGCCTTTGCGGTCAAATCCAATCCCAATCTGGCGGTGCTGCGCGTGCTTTCTGCCGAAGGCTATGGCGCCGATGTGGTGTCGGCGGGCGAAATGGACCGCGCGCTGGCCGCCGGCATGGCGCCCGACAGCATCGTGTTTTCGGGCGTGGGCAAGACCCGCGCCGAACTGGTCCAGGCGCTGCAGGCGGGGATCGGCCAGTTCAATCTGGAAAGCGCCGAAGAAGGGCTGGAACTGGCCGAACTGGCGCGCGAGATGGGGCGCAGCGCGGCCTGCGTGCTGCGCATCAATCCCGATGTCGATGCCGGCACCCACGGCAAGATTTCGACCGGCAAGGCGGAAAACAAGTTCGGCGTGCCCTATGACCGCGCGCTGGCGATCTATGCCCGGCTGGCCGCCGAACCCGGCCTGGTGATGCGCGGGCTGGCGCTGCATATCGGCAGCCAGTTGGCGCGGCTCGATCCGCTGGAGGCGGCGTTCGGCAAAGTCGGCGTGCTGCTGCGCGAGCTGCGCGCGGCGGGGCACACGATTACCCATATCGACCTCGGCGGCGGGGTCGGCGTGCCCTATCGCGCCGGCGAGGTATTTCCGCAGCCGGCCGATTATGCCGCGATGGTCGCGCGCGTCACGCATGATTGGGATGTGACGCTGATGTTCGAACCGGGCCGGGTGATCACCGGCAATACCGGCGTGCTGCTGACCGAAGTAGTGCGGGTGAAAGAGGGCGTGACGCATCCCTGGGTGGTTGTCGATGCGGCGATGAACGATCTGGCACGCCCGGCGCTCTACGATGCGTGGCACGATTTCGCTGCTGTGGCCCCCGATGGCACGCGGATGACCGCCAATATCGTCGGCCCGATCTGCGAATCGAGCGATACCTTTGCCATGGCGCGCGAAATTGACACCGTCGCGCGCGGCGATCTGGCGGTATTTCGCACCGCCGGCGCCTATGGCGCGACAATGGCCAATACCTACAATTCGCGCGCGATGGTGCCCGAAGTGATGGTCGATGGCGATCGCTGGGCGGTGGTGGCCGATCGCATCGCCCCGGCGACGATCATGGCCGCCGAACGCGTGCCGGATTTTCTGGCATGACTTTACCCGCGCTGCCGCTGTTCCACCGTATCGCAGGGCAGCCGGTGGTGGTGCTGGGGCAGGGCGAACCGGCGTTGGCCAAGGCGCGGCTGGTCGCGCGCGCCGGCGGGCAGGTGATCGACGATCTTGCCCATGGCATCGACCTTGGCGCGCGGATCGCCTTTGTCGCGCACGATGATCGCGCCGCGTGCGAGGCCGATGCCCTGCGCGCACGCTGCGCCGGGCTGCTGGTCAATGTGGTGGACCGGCCGGAACTGTGCGATTTCACCACGCCCTCGCTGATCGACCGCGCCCCGGTGGTGATCGCGGTGGGCACCGCCGGGGCCAGTGCCGGGCTGGCCAAGGCGCTGCGGCTGCGGCTCGATGCGCTGCTGCCGGCGGGGCTGGGCGCATTGGCGCTGGCATTGCAAGCCGCGCGCACCGCGCTGCGCACGCGCTGGCCCGATGGCGCCGAACGGCGTCGCGCGCTCGATCTGGCGCTGGCGGCGGGCGGCGCGCTCGATCCGCTGGCCGATCATGACCAGGCCGCGCTGGCGCGTTGGCTCGATCAGGCTGCGGCACCGGTGGCGGGGCACCATGCGATCGTGCTGACCAGCGGCGATCCCGACGATCTGACGCTGCGCCAGGCGCGACTGCTGGGCATGGCCGATGCGTTGATCATCGCGCCCGGCGTGCCGGCGGCGATCCTGTCGCGCGCGCGCGCCGATGCCCGGCGGCTGACCCCCGGTGATGCCGCCGAAGGGATCGTCGTCGCGCTGACAATGGCCGGGGCTGGCCATGGCGGGCCGGGCGCGGCATAACCGGCGCCCGGGCGAAACGATCGAGAGGGGCCATGCAGGGATCAGCCACGCCATCGCCGGATACGGTCAACGGCGCGCGCGTGCTGGCGCGGGCAGGGTGGCGGATCATTCCGCTGCTGGGTCTTGCCTATCTCGTCGCGTTCATGGACCGCTCGAACATCAGCTTTGCCGCCAAAACGATGAATGCCGATCTCGGCTTTTCGGCGACGGTCTACGGCATTGGCGGCGGGGTGTTTTTCCTGTCCTATGCGCTGTTCGAAATCCCCTCGAACATGCTGCTCGAACGGATCGGCGCGCGCGTGTGGATCGCGCGGATCATGATCACCTGGGGCCTGATCGCGGCGGGGATGATGCTGGTGCACAGCGCCTGGCAATTCTATGCCCTGCGTTTCCTGCTCGGGCTGGCCGAAGCGGGGTTCTTTCCCGGGGTGATCTTTTACCTGTCGCAATGGTTCCCGCGCGATGCGCGCGGCCGCGCGATCAGCCGGTTCTATATTTCCGGCCCCTTGGCGCGGGTGGTGATGGGGCTGGCCTCGCCCGCGCTGCTGGCGATGAACGGCACCGGCGGCTGGCATGGCTGGCAATGGCTGTTTGTCGCCGAAGGGCTGCCGGCGGTGGCGGTTGGTCTGCTGGTGCTGTGGCTGCTGCCCGAAACCCCGGCGCGCGCGGCCTGGCTGAGCGCGGCGGAACGCGCCTGGCTGCAGGACCGGCTCGCCGCCGATGGCCCGGTGCAGCGCCACGGCAATCCGCTGCATGCGCTGCGGCTGCCGGTGGTGCTGCTGCTCGGCACGATCGGCCTGCTGACGACTTGTGCCTATTACACCTTCACTTTGTCCGAACCGCAGATCCTGGCGCAAGCGACCGGCTGGTCGGTGCCCGGGGTCGGCGCGCTGGTCAGCGCCGGTGGTCTCGCCGGCGCGGCGGCGATGCTGTTCACCGGCTGGGCATCGGACCGCACCCGGGCGCGGCTGCCGTTCATGGCCGGATCAGCGCTGCTGGTGCTGGCCGGCTATGCGCTGATCGCGCTGTCGGGCGGGGGCATGACGGCGCTGATCGGCTATGCCTGCTATGTCGCCGGCTGGGGTTCGGTCACGCTCTCGGTGTGGATGGCCTGCACCGACCGGGTGGCCCCGCGCGACATGGCGGTGGCCACCGCCACGGTCAACACGATGAGCCAGATCGGCGCCTTTGCCGGCCCGATCGGCTGGGGCATGCTGCGCGATGCCACCGGCAGCTTCCACGCCGGGATGATCGGCCTGTGCCTGATCCAGATCGCCGCGCTGGGCGTGATCGCGGTGCTGGCGAAAGGACGGGGGGTGGAGCGATGATGCCCGGGGATAAAGTGCAGTTTGGACTGGGGCTGCTCTATCTGGCGATTGCCGGCATGAACTTCGTTGATCGCAACAGCCGCTATGGCTGGGCCATGCACCGGTACATGTGGATTGTCTGGCTGTTCGGCGCGGTCTGTTGGTTCTATCGCGCATTCCGGCCAAAGCGGGCGTCGAAGAATTAGCCATCATGGCCAGTAAACAGGGATCGGCGCAATGGACTCGCAAGTTGTCTGGACGGTCGTGACAATGCCGCTGAACGTGGTGTTCTGGGCGTGGCTGGTATCATTCCCGCTGCGCTTTTACTTCAAGGGACGGGCGCAAGTGATCGCCTCGCTGGCGGCCAGCCTGGCCATCATGGAAGCGCGGGTGATTGTGCAGCCCGATCTGGGTGACAAAGTGCAGATAGCCGGGGCCATCACGGCGCTGGGTACGGCGATCCTGTGTTATGTATGGTGGCTGCGTCGATCACGGCGCCAAGGCGCCGGGCCGCTTTGAACAATTCGCCAGTCCGGGGTTGTTTGATCAGCGAACAGGCAAACCAGCGCGCTTGCACGCTGCAAGGCGATGACCTGCTGTCGTGGTGCGGATATGGCGGCCGATCTCCGTCGGAAATGGAAAGGATGCTTGACAGCCGACTCGCAGACTTGTAAAGGAGGCTTTACAGGAGGGCTGAGCCATGTTTCGGTCAAAGCAGTATGGTCTTGAACTGGGCGGGGCGCTTGCGCTCTATGTGGTCTTGCTGGTCGGGGCCAATGCGATCGACCGCGCGATCCAGCCGGTCGGCGGCCTGAAGCTGGCTATCAACCTCCTGCCGATGGTGGGTCTGTTTGCCGTGGCCTGGGTGGTCTTGCGCGCCCTGTCGCGGATGGATGAATTGCAGCGGCGTATCCAGTTTGACGCCATTGCTCTGGCCTTTGTCGGCACTGCGCTGCTGACCTTTGGCTGGGGCTTTGCCGAAGGGGCCGGCGTGCAGCGCCTGCCGACGTTTGCAGTGTGGCCGATCATGGCCACGCTGTGGGGGCTGGGCACGATCGTTGCCCAGCGCCGCTACCGATGAACAACCGTATCAAGGAACTGCGCCTTGCCCGCGACTGGAGCCAGGGCGATCTTGCCGACGCGCTGAGCGTCTCGCGACAGACGGTCAATGCGATCGAAAATGGCCGGTACGACCCCAGCCTGCCGCTCGCCTTTACCATTGCCGGGGTGTTCGGCCTGAAAATCGAAGACATCTTTCAGCAGTAACCATTGCCAGAGGAGAAAACTCATGCGTGCGCGAACCATGCTCGCGGCGATCGCGATCGCCTTGTCTGCGCCCCAGGCGCTGCTGGCCCAGCCGGCGGGGCAGCCCGCCAGCGCGATTGCGCCGGAACGGATATCGGTGGTGGTAGAGGGCAACGGGCCCGATATCATCCTGATCCCCGGTCTTGCCTCTTCGCGCGAGGTGTGGGCCGGTCTGGCCGACCGTTTGAAGCAGACCCACCGGTTGCATCTGGTTCAACTGGCCGGATTTGCCGGCAGCCCGGCGCTAGCCGATCCGGCAAACCGGGTGGCGGCACCAACCGCCGACGCGATTGCCGATTACATTCGGCGCAACGCGATCAAGGCGCCGGTGATCATCGGCCATTCGCTGGGTGGCGAAGTCGCCCTGATGCTGGGCGCGCGCCATCCCGAAGTGGTCGGCCGCCTGGTCATCGTCGACGCGCTGCCGTTCTACAGCCTGCTGTTCAGCCCCACCGCCACGGTTGCCGAGGTACAGCCGCGCGCAACTGCGTTTCGCGATGCGCTGATGGCGGCGCCGGCGGATCAGGCCGATGCCATGCAGACTGCCGCGATTGCCCGGCTGGTCAAGACCGCCGCCGCGCGCCCGGCGGTGATCGCCGCCGGCCTCCATTCGGATCGCACGACCGTCGCCAATGCCACCTATGAATTGATGACCACCGATCTGCGTCCCGAACTGCAGCGCATCACCGCCCCGGTGCAGGTTATCTATGCCTATGACGCGCTTTACGGTGTGCCCCCGGCCAGCATCGATACCACGTTCCGCACGGCCTATGCCGCGGCGCCGCAAGTCGGTTTTACCCGCATCGACGACAGCTTTCATTTCATCATGCTGGACCAGCCCGATGCCTTTGCCCGCGCCGTGGTCGCCGCCGTCGATCAGCGCTGATTGCCGACCTGTTCGGCATCACGCCTTGGCGCGCAGCGTGATGCCGAACATGCGCAGGTCACCGGGGGTGCCGACGATCAGGCCGCTGTTGCCGGCCTGAACGGTGATGTTTTGCAGATAGTCGGACCTGGTCAGACTGTACACCGTGGCGGACGATCCGGTCCGCTCGATCGGGCACGGCCCGGCGGGACAGGACGTATAGCGCCCGCCGCCACCAACAGCGCAACCGGCACATCCCGCGCGCAGATCTGAAAAGCCCATAATCGACAAAATCCCCCACCTTGCAGTCATGCCAAGCTAGATGGTGGCTTGCCAGTCGGGGCAGGGCAGTCGGTGCGGGTGGAAAGGGGGGGAGGCGCAGCGCATTTCCCCGTGGCGATGAATTTGCAACCTATTCCTTGCCTGCATGAGGCGGATTTGCGAATTGCCATGGCATGTCAGACACCGTCATCACCAGTTTGCAGCGCCATCCGCTGTCGGAAAGCGAGGCGCGGATCCTCGGGATTGTCCTGCGCAGCCGGGGCACCACCCAGGGCGAAATCGTCGCCACCAGCAATCTGTCACAGCAGTCGGTCTCGCGGCTGGTCGGCGATCTGGTTGACCGTCAGGCGCTGATGCTGGGCAGCCGGCGCACCAATGGCCGGCGCGGCCAGCCGAGCGTGGAAATCCGCATCAATCCGCAGCATGCCTATTCGCTGGGCATCGCGCTGATGACCGATGCGCTGTCGATCGTGCTGATGGATTTTGCCGGCAATGTCGTCGGCAACCGGCACTTCGCGATGCCGACGATGAACCGCAAGGCGGTGTTTGCCCGGGTCCACGAAGCGCGCGATCACTTTCTGGCCGCCGTACCTTCGGCACGCGAGCGACTGGTCGGCGCCGGGTAATGGGCAAACTTTCCTACGCTTTCTGATAAAGGATGACTGCCAAGCGCTCACCGCAATGCTGCCCGGCATCGTTGCGGTGGGTCATGCAAGGGGTGTGGTGCCAATGCCAGCGGCCCGCACCCCGATCGTCCAGACGTGAAAGATGCCCAGTGACCTTGCAGCCGATTTTGACAGGGTATTTCACCAGCGGCATCGCGGCAGCCGGTGCGGCAACGGTGCTGCCACCGCATTTGCCGTCGCCGGCCGGGCCGGGCCGGACCTTTGTGCTGGGCTGTGGCAAGGCTGCCGCGGCGATGGCCGCAGTGGCGCGCGCGCATGCCGGCCCCGCCGTGACCGGCTGCGTGGTCACTCGCCACGGCCATGGCCTGGCCAACCCCATCCCCGATATTGCCGTGATCGAGGCCGGCCATCCGGTGCCCGATGCCGCCAGCGCCGCCGCCGCCGAGCGGATCATGGCGCTGGCCGGGCAGGCGGGACCGGATGATCGCGTCTGGTTCATGGTGTCGGGCGGCGGTTCGGCTTTGCTCTGCGCGCCGGCGCCGGGAATCACGCTGGCGCAAAAACAGGCGATCACCGATCATCTGGTGCGCTCGGGTGCGCCGATCGCGGTGATCAACACGGTGCGCCGCCACCTGTCGTCGGTCAAGGGCGGGCGGCTCGGCGCGCTGGCTGCGGCGCGCGGGGCCAGCCTGCATACGCTGATTGTTTCCGATGTGGTCGGCGATGATCCCGCGCTGGTGGCTTCGGGGCCAAGCGTGCCGGCGCCGTTTGATCCCGATCTGGCGATCGATATGCTGGTCGAATCGGGCTGGCGCTGCGATGCCGATCTGATCGCGGCGATCCGCGCCAACCGCCCGGCGGCGGTGCCCGACCATCCGGTCGTGACCGTGGCCAACGGCCGCACCGCGCTGGATGCGGTGGCCACGCTGGCGCGTGCGGATGGCTGGACGGTGGTCGATCTGGGCGATGCGGTGACCGGCGAAGCACACGAAATCGGCGCGATCCATGCCGATCTGGCACGCAGCCTGATCGGTCGCGGCGGGCGCCACCTGATCATATCGGGCGGCGAGCTGACGGTCACCGCGCCGGGTCGCGGCGGGTGCGGCGGGCCCAATCAGGAATATCTCGCCGGGCTGGCGCTGCACTTGCATCCGGGTGATCCGATCGCCGCACTGGCCGGCGATACCGACGGCATCGACGGGACCGAGGACAATGCCGGGGCCTTTGTCGCCGCCGGCGTCCTCGCGCCCGAAGCGCTGCGCCGGGCGCTGGCCGATCATCGCACCCACGCGCTGTTTGCCGCGCATGGCTGCCTTGTCCACACCGGCCCGACGCTCACCAATGTCAATGATTTGCGCCTTGTCGCCGTGGAAAGCTGATGACTGATTGCGATTTGACCCAACGCGCCGTGGCGATTTTGCGGCAGAACGATCTGGGCGGCTATACCGTGCCGACCCGGGGGCTCTACCCTTATCAATGGAACTGGGATTCGGCGTTCGTCGCGCTGGGTTTTGCCGAATTCGACCGGGATCGCGCGTGGACCGAACTGGAAACGCTGATCAGCGGCCAATGGGCCAACGGGATGATCCCGCATATCGTGTTTCACCGCGATGATCCCGGCTATTTCCCCGGTCCTGGGGTCTGGGCCACCGGACAGACCCCGGCGACCTCGGGCATTACCCAGCCGCCGGTGCTGGCCACGGTGGTGCGCCACTTGTGGGAAGCCGAAGGTGCCGATCCGGCCCACCCGCGCATGCGTGCGCTGGTGCAGGCGTGCCTTGCCAGCCATCGCTGGTTCCACCGCCATCGCGATCCGTTGGCCAACGGGCTGGTGATGGTGACGCACAATTGGGAAACCGGGCGCGACAACAGCTCCGAATGGGACGATGCGCTGGCGCGGGTCGATACCAGCCGGGTCGGCGCCTATCAGCGGCGCGATACCGGGCATGTCGATGCGGCGATGCGGCCGACCGGCGCGGAATATGATCGCTATGTCGCGATCCTGCAATTCGGCCGCGATTGCGGGTGGGACCCGCAAGTGATTGCCGATACCGGGCCGTTCCGGGTGATCGACGTGGGCATGTCGATGGAACTGCTGCGCGCCAACCGCGATCTGGCGGTGATGCTGCGCGCGATCGGCGACAGCGCCGCCGTGGCCGAGCTCGAGGCGCGCATCGCCTTGAGCGAACAGGGCATCGACTGGTTGTGGAACGATCAGGTCGGCGCGTTCTGTTCGCGCGACGTGACCACCGGGGCCAGTTCGGGCCTTGTCACCAATGCCAGCTTTCTGGCGTTTTACGCCGGCGCCGGCAGTGCTGCGCAGCGCGCGCGCCTGATCGCCGCGCTCGAGCGGCAGCGCGCGGCGGTGCCATATCTGCTGCCCAGTCTTGAGCGCGGCAGCCGGGGCTATGATCCGATGCGCTATTGGCGCGGTCCGATCTGGCTGGTGATGAACTGGATGATCGCGCAAGGTCTCGCCGAAGCCGGTCATGCAGACCATGCCGAACAGATCCGCGCGGATTCGGCCCGCCTGATCGAACTGTCGGGTTTCTATGAAAGCTTCAGCCCCGAAACCGGCGCCGGATCGGGCGGCGACGATTTTTCGTGGACGGCGGCGATGTGGCTGTGCTGGTGCGGCAAGCCGCAATGACCCGGCCCGCGCCGGCCGGCACGGCCTATCCCTGGGTGCTGGTCGCCTTGCTGTGGACGGTGAGCTGCGTCAATGCCGCCGACCGGTCGATTTTCAACGTGGTCAAACCGCTGGTGCGATCGGCATTTCATGTGTCCGATGTCCGGCTGGGGCTGATCGATACCACGTTTTTCTGGGTCTATGCGCTGGGCGCCTTCGCGTTTGGCCGGCTGGGTGACAGCGTCCGCCGCCGCAACCTGATCACGATCGGGCTAGTGGGGTGGAGCGCGGCCACCGGGATGATGCCGTTTGCTGCCAGCCTGACGCTGCTGTTCGGCGCGCGCGGGCTGGTCGCGCTGGGCGAATCCACTTATTATCCCAGCGCCACCGCGTTGATCGGGCGGTGGCATGCCCCCGCGACGCGCAGCCGGGCGCTGGCGATTCACCAGACCGCGATCTTTTTTGGCAGCGGGCTGGGCGGCTGGGTGGCGGGTCTCTTGGCAGACCGCTTGGGTTGGGGCGCGCCGTTCGCGGTGTTTGGCTGCGGCGGGCTCGGCCTTGCCGTGATCCTGCTGCTGACCTTGCGCGATGATGCCCCGGGCCAACCCGCCGTGGCTCCGGTCGCCGGGCCCGACCCGTTTGCGCTGGTGGTGGCCAACCGGCCGGCGCTGCTGCTGTGCCTGGTCTATCTGTGCGGCACGGCGGCGTCATCGGCGGTGCTCAACTGGTGCAATGTCTATGCCCACGATGTGCTGGGGCTGAACCTCGCCGGCAGCGCGCTGGTCGGGCCGATGATGATTGCCCTGGCGGGGTTTTTCGCGGTGCTGATCAGCGGCTGGCTGGCCGATCACCTGATCGGCCGCGTGCGCCTCGCCCGGTTTTACCTGTTGCTGGTCGGCCTGCTGATCGCCGGGGTTTTTCTGGCGCTGTTTCCGCTTGCCCACACCCCGTCGCTGGTCGCCACGCTGCTGTTTGCGACGAGTTTTGGCAAAGGGCTGTTCGACGGCTGCATCTATGCGGCGATGTTCGATCTGGTCGAAGATCGCGCGCGGTCAACCGTTACCGGCCTGATGACGATGACCGGGTTCATCGGCGCAGGCATCACCACGGTCGCCCTGCCGGTGATCGCCTCGCGCGCCGGCATCGCGTCGGCGTTTGCGGCCATGGCGATCCTCTATGCGGTGGCGGTGCTGATCCTGATCGCGGTGCTGAAACTGGCCAGATCCCCGGCCCGGTGACCGGTCGGCGTTGCCAACCGGCGCGTGCGGATCAGCCGGTCCGGGCCGCAGGTTCGATCAGATCCCAGCGGTTGCCGTACAGATCTTCAAATACCGCAACGGTGCCATAGGGTTCGTGGCGCGGTGCTTCGACAAAACGCACCCCGCGTTCGGTCCATGCGCGGTGGTCGCGGGCGAAATCGTCGGTTTCCAGAAACAGGAACACCCGGCCGCCGGATTGGTCGCCGATCGCCCGGCGCTGCCGTTCATTCGCCGCGCGCGCCAGCAGCAGCCCGCTGGTCGAACCGGGCGGTGCCACCACCAACCAGCGCTTGCCATCGCCCAGCGTGGTGTCTTCGCGCAGGGCAAACCCCAGCGTGCCGACAAAGAACGCCAGCGCGGTGTCATATTCGTCAACCAGCAGCGCGGTCAGGTGCAGGCGTTGGGACATGGCGCCAGCCTGCCCGATTTCGCCCGGCCCGCCAACGCCTGTTTCGCACGTGCCGGGGCGCATGCGGTTGGCCCGGCCAGATCGGCTGTCGCATCAGGCCAGTGCCGCCAGCCAGCTTGCGCGCAGCAAGTCCATCGGCCTTTTCTAGCACAGACCCGGCCTTGCACGGAAACCGCTTGGCGGCAATGTGCGGCTTGCGCTTAAAAGGGCGTTGCGCGGCGCGGTCCGGCCTGAAAAAGACTCCTGCGTGACCATAATTCCTGCACGCCGACCGTCCGCTTCCGCAATCGTGCTTGTTCCCGCGTGGCGGCTGTGCCAGCCTGACCGGGTATGCGGGATGATCATATGACCGACGCCGGCTATGACGAAATGATCGCGCCTGACGGGGCGGTGCGGCCTGCCTATGCCGGGTATCGCGCCTGGCTCGATGCGCAGCCGCCCGGCCTGCTCAAGCGCAAGGGGGCCGAGGCAGAGGCGTTCTTTCGCCGCACCGGGATCACCTTCAACGTCTATGGCGCCGCCGATGCCGAAGAACGGCTGATCCCGTTTGATCCGGTGCCGCGGATCATCACCGCCAGCCAGTGGCGGCGGCTGTCGCGCGGGATCGATCAGCGGGTGCGCGCGATCAACGCGTTTCTGCATGACTTGTACCATCGCCAGGAAATCGTGCGCGCCGGGCGCCTGCCCGAACGGCTGCTGGCGGGCAATGCCGCGTTCCTGCCGCAGATGGCCGGGTTCACCCCGCCGGGCGGGGTCTATACCCATATCGTCGGGATCGATCTGGTGCGCACCGGCGAAGACGATTTCATGGTGCTCGAAGACAATGCGCGCACGCCGTCGGGCGTGTCGTACATGCTCGAAAACCGCGAAACGATGATGGCGATGTTTCCCGAACTGTTCACCCGGGTGCGCGTGCGCGAAGTGTCGGACTATCCGCGCCGGCTCGCGCGCAGCCTCGCCGCCTGCGCCCCGGCGGCGTTTGCCGGCGACAAGCCGGTGGTGGCGGTACTGACCCCGGGGATCTACAATTCGGCCTATTTCGAACATGCCTTTCTGGCCGACCAGATGGGCGCCGAACTGGTCGAAGGCAGCGATCTGAAAGTCGAACAGGGCCGCGTCGCGATGCGCACCACGCGCGGCTGGCAACCGATCGACGTGATCTATCGCCGGGTCGATGACGATTATCTCGATCCGCTGACGTTCAATGCCGACAGCGTGCTGGGCGTGGCCGGGATCATGGATGTCTATCGCGCCGGCGGGATCACCATCGCCAATGCGCCGGGCACAGGGATCGCCGATGACAAGGCGATTTACAGCTTCATGCCCGAAATCGTCGAATTCTATACCGGCGAAAAGCCGATTCTGCCCAACGTGCCGACCTGGCGCTGCGCCGAACCCGATGCGCTGGCCTATGTGCTCGACAATCTGGCCGATCTGGTGGTCAAGGAAGTCCACGGTTCGGGCGGCTATGGCATGCTGATCGGCCCTACCTCGTCGCGCAAGGAAATCGCCGCGTTTGCCGCCAAGCTGCGCGCCAATCCCGACAATTACATCGCCCAGCCGACGCTGTCGCTGTCCACCGTGCCGATCTTTACCCGCGCCGGGCTGGCCCCGCGCCACGTCGATCTGCGCCCGTTCGTGCTGGTCAGCCCGCAGGGGATCGACATTACCCCCGGCGGGCTGACCCGGGTCGCGCTCAAGAAAGGGTCGCTGGTGGTCAATTCGTCGCAGGGCGGCGGGACCAAGGACAGTTGGGTGCTCGATGACTAGGCCGGTTTGTTACCCGATGAGCGCTCGTCCGGCGGGAGCGTGCCGATGCTAGGCCGCGCTGCCAACGGCACCTTCTGGCTGCTGCGCTACCTCGAGCGCGCGGAAAACACCGCGCGGCTGATCGAGGCGGGGTTCCGCATGGCGCTGACCCGCGACAGCGGTGCCGCCGGCGAGGAATGGCGCAGCGTGCTGATCACGCTGGGGCTGCACGATGCCTATATCGCGCGCCACGGCAGCGAGATCACCGGCGCGCATGTGGTCAATTTCGTGCTGCGCGACCGCGACAATCCCGCCAGCGTGATGGCGATGATCGAAACCGCGCGCACCAATGCCCGCGCGGTGCGCACCGGCATCACCCGCGAAGTGTGGGAAGCGGTCAACGAAAGCTGGATGAACTTGCGCGAGATCATGGCGCGCCCGGTTACCGAAATGCGCCTGCGCGATGTGCTTGATGCGGTGCGGCGTCAGGCGATCCAGGTGCGCGGCGCGCTCGAAGGGACGATGCTGCGCAACGAAAACTATTACTTTGCCAATATCGGCACGCTGCTCGAACGCGCCGACAACACCGCGCGCATCCTCGATGTCAAATATTACGTGCTGCTGCCGAGTTTGGCGGCGGTCGGGTCCAGCCTCGACAATGTGCAGTGGGACAATGTGCTGCGCTCGGTGGCGGGCGAGCGCGCCTATCGCTGGCTCAATTCCGGGCAGATGGACCCGCGCGGGATCGCCGCGTTTCTGATCCTTGATGAGCGCTTTCCGCGCAGCCTGGCGTTCTGTTACGCGCGGCTGCATGTCAATCTGGCGCTGCTGGCGCGCGAATACGGCTTTGCCACCCCCGCGCATGATCAGTTGGGCCAGTCGGTCGAACGGCTGTCCACGCTGACCATCGAGGCGATCTTTGAACAGGGGCTGCATCAGTTCATCGGCGAATTTCTCGCCGCCAACAACACGCTGGCACTGCAGATCCAGCGCGATTACCGGTTTGTCGACTGATGCGTCTGGCGATTGACTATACCACTACCTGTGCCTTTGCCGGGACCGTGCGGCAGGGGCAGCAACGGCTGAAACTGACCCCGGTCAGCGGGCCGGGGCAGACCGTCGTCGCGTGGGACATCGATTGCGACGGCGCGGTCGACCAGGCCGGCTATGACGACGAATATGGCAACCGCGTCACGCTGGTCGGGCTGGAGCCGGGGGTGCGCACGGTCACCATTCGCGCGCATGGCCTGATCGATACGCAGGATGTGGCAGGGGTGACCGGGCGGCATGTCGGCTATCTGCCGCTGTGGCACTTCCTGCGCGATACCGCGCTGACTGCACCGGGGCCCGGCATTGCCGCGCTGATCGACGGCCTCGCGCAGGCGGCGGCGACCGACCGGCTGGGCACGCTGCACAAGCTGTCGGCGCGGGTCGGCGCGGCGGTGGCCTGGGCGACCGGGCACACCGCGGTAACCACCCCGGCCGAGGCGGCGCTGGCGGCCGGCCACGGGGTCTGTCAGGATCAGGCCCATGTGCTGATCGCGGCGGCGCGCGCGCTGGGCATTCCGGCGCGGTATGTCAGCGGCGTGCTGCTGATGGCCGACCAGCCCAACCAGCAGGCCGCGCACGCCTGGGCCGAAGCGCATGTCGACGGGCTGGGCTGGGTCGGGTTCGACGTGGCCAATGCGATCTGCCCCGATGATCGCTATGTCCGGCTCGCCTGCGGGCGCGATTATGCCGAGGCAGCGCCGATCAAGGCGACCGCGGCGATAACCCCGGACGACGGTGCCGAAGCGATCGATACCACCCCGCAGATTCGCCTGCACGTCCACGCGATCGACCCGGGCCAGAGCCAAAGCCAGCGTCAAGGCTAGGCTTTTGCGCAATCGTTAACCATGATCCGGACATTCACCTCCGTTACGGATGTGAATTTACCTAAGGATATTACGCTTATCTTGCAGAAAGGGCCGGGATGAAGGGTTCGTTATGAAACCAATCCCATTGGCTTAACCACGTGTGAACGTGGTTGATGGCGCCATGATCGAACGCGTCACCCTCCACATCCTCGATGGCGATTCCGCCCGCCGCGCCAAACTCGCCCGTCTGGCGTTTGCCGCTGGCCATCATGCCGAAATCTATGCCAACACGGCAGAACTGCTGGCGCATGCGCCATCGGGCGGGCTGGTGCTGGCGCACGACGACCCGCCGGGGGCGGCGGTGCCCGAATTGATCACGGCGATGACCCGCGCCGGCCAGTGGCTGCCGGTGATCGGGATTGCCGATGCGCCGGAAACCGATTGCGTGGTGCGCGCGATCAAGGCCGGTGCGCTCGAATACCTTGCTATGCCCGACCAGGTCGCCCCGCTGAACGAAGCGATCACCCGCGCCGCGCAAGAGGCGGAAAGCTACCGCGTCCAGCGCGCCCGCGCGGCAGAAGCGCGCCAGCGCATCGCCCGCCTGTCGTTGCGCGAACGCGAAGTGCTCGATCGGCTGGCCGAAGGCTGCAGCAACAAGGCGATCGCCCGCGATCTGGAAATCAGTCCGCGCACGGTCGAAATCCACCGCATGAAAATGATGGGCAAACTGGGCGCCCGCCACGCGGCCGAGGCGGTGCGCCTGCGGATCGAAGCTTCGGGGCTAGACGCCGCCTGACAGGTTCAGCGGAAATTCGGGCTTCACCGAATGGCGGTCATTCCGCTGCGATTATTCCGTCACGCCATAGTCATGCCGGACCTGATCTGGCATCCATCGGGCGGCCGGGTGGCGCGGGCCGCCAAATCGGCATCACTTGCCGCTCGTGCAAGAACCCAAAATCGCCGCATGATGACTCATGCAAGATGATCGCCAGCCTTGTGTCTATATCCTGGCCAGCCAGCATTTCGGCACGCTCTATGTCGGCGTCACGAGCAACCTCATCCGCCGGCTCGCCCAGCATCGCACCAACGGACTTTCCGGCTTCACCTCGAAGTACAGCGTAAAACGGCTGGTGCATTACGAGGTGGACGGCGACATGGACCGGGCGATTGCGCGCGAAAAACAGCTGAAGAACTGGCGCAGGGACTGGAAGATCGCCCTGATCCAAAGTGCCAATCCGGATTGGCATGACCTTGCCCCGGGCTTGGGCATCGCTCCACTCCCGCCCGGCCGTTGAGGCCCGATGGATGCCGGATCAGGTCCGGCATGACCAAAGTGGGCGGGAGGTCAGTGCGCCCAAATTGAACGGCAGCTTCCCACCAATCCCGGCCATCTCGTTTGCCCGCGAATGTGGCGGCACCGCCTCAGTGGCAGATCGGATAAGCGGTGCCGACTTCGAGATGGAAATGGTCGTGGTGTGCGGCGTTGTAATCGGGCGACAGCACTACGCCGAACCGGCGGCAGGCGCTGGCGCGGATTTGGCGCAGAAACAGGCGGGTGGCGGGATCGGGGCTTGACCAATCGGCCTTGATGCTGATGCGCCGGCCATCGGCCAGCACGAAGGCGGCGATATCGACGGCATTGGCGGTGGCGTGGCCGCTGCGGCGGTCGGTGCCGGCGACATTGCGGCAGTTGTAGCTGCCCAGCGTATCGATCCGCGTCAGCGCGCTGCCCAGCGTCAGCCGCGCGGCATGATCGACGCCATAGCGCGCCCATCCTTGCAGCGCGCCTGCCAGCGGGCAGGTGACCGGGCCCAGATTGGACAGTTGCAGTTGCGCATCGTCGCTGCGCAGCCAGGTGAGCCGCACCGTGCCGACCGTCGAACAGCCCAGCCCGTAATACTGATCGGGCAAGGGGGTAAACCCGGCCTGGGCCTGGCCCAGATTGGCGAGACACTGGCGTTCATCGGCGCGCGGGGCGATCGCGGCGGCAGATTGGTGCGGCGCCGGTGCGTGCGGGGCCGGGCTGGCGATGCATCCGGCCAGCGCGGGCAGTGCTGCGACCCACAGCAGCGCGCTGCGCGGCAGGCGTGGCGGGTCAGGCGATCGAGTCGGGGCCGGCGTCGGTGCCATGGCGCGAGTGTGCCGCAATCATGGTGAACAAACCCTTTGCGCGATGGTTAAGCACATCGCGGGGGTCATGAACCGATCTTCGCCGGGTCGGGCCACCAGGTCAGCGTGTGGTGGTCATGCGCGGTGGTCCACACGCCATTGGGGGTATAGCGCAGCGCGCCGCTGCCCAGCGCCGCGCCGACCCGCGCGCGGATCGCCAGCGTGGCGGGGTCGACCACCACGAATTGCTGATCATCGGTGGTGCGCAGCCAGACTTTGCCGCCGCCGGTGTCGATATCGCCCCATTTCAGATTGGCGCCCACTTTGACCCGGCCGGTGACCGTGGCGCTGGCCGGATCGATCCGCGCCAGCGTGCCATCGCCCTGTTCCTGCACCCACACCGCGCCTTCGCCGGCGGCGAGGAAGCCGGGGCCTTTGCCCAGCGCGACCGTGGCGGTGACGCGGTTGGTGGCGGGATCGATCCGTTGCAGCGTCTGCTGTTTGGCGCTGACCGCCCAGAGCTGGCCGAGGCCAAAGGTCAGATAGACGCTGGCGGGGTTGGTCTGGACGGTTGCGATCACCCGCCCGCTGACCGGGTCGATCCGGGCGATCGCGCCTTTGGCCTCGCTGGCCACCCAGATCGATCCGGCGCCGGCAACCACGTTCATCTCGCCATCGGGGCTGGCGATCCCGGTGGCGATCGTCGCGGTGATGCGGTGGCGGCGGGTATCGATGCGGTTGAGCGTGCGCGCCTGGCAATCGGCCACCCACAGCGTATGCCCGGTGATCGCCATGCCGCCGCAGGGATGCGCCAGCGCGACGCTGGCCAGCTTGCCGTGCAGCGACCAGCGTTCGACCCGGCCGCGATTGGTCGCCCAGACGCTGTGGCCATCGACCGCGAGGAAATCGGCAAACCCGGGCACGGTGATCACGGTGGGTTGCGCGGCCTGCGCCGCCGGGGCCAGCGCGAGCGCGCCCAGCGCCAGGGCGATCCGCGCGGATGATGTGCCTGTCATTGCCGTCCTTCCCGATAGTGCAAGCGGCTGCCGCTGCGATGCCATGCCGGCTTGCCGAATGGCGCGGTTGTGGCATGATTGCGCGGGCTGTCAAACCGGCCGCTCACGGCATGTATACGATGATTGGCGTATCCGGTCCAACCGCGCGAGACGCTAGGGCGCAGAAGCCGGGTTCACGACACGAGGTTGCAATGGCTGACACGACGCCGAGTGCACAGGATCATCTGGTCAATCTGATCCCGCCTGCCATGCTGGCGGCGGCCGTGGCGTTCTGGGGGCTTGCTCCCGCCGCCTGGGCCAACAGCGGCACCGTGCTGCTGATCGCGATTGGCGCGACGATGGCGCTGATCCAGGCGCTCGAATGGAAATTCGAACGCCATGCCGGCTGGCGGCTGACCTGGCGCGAATTCATGACCGACGTGTTCTATGTCGTGCTCGGGTTTACCGTGATCGACTGGGTATCGACCCATTTTGCCGAAGATCCGCTCCACGCGTTGAAGGCGGCGCTGCACATCGGCACGCCGTGGACCGCGCACCTGCCGTTTGTCGCGCAAGTCGCGCTGATCGTGTTTCTGGTCGAATTCGGCCAGTACTGGATGCATCGGCTGATGCACAACAACCACCTGTTCTGGCTGACTCATGCGCCGCATCACCACATCACCCAGCTCAATGCGCTCAAAGGCGCGGTGGGCAATCCGATCGAGCTGTTTCTGATCAGCCTGAGCGTGGTGGCGCTGTTCGATTTTTCGCTGCCGGCCATTTTCTGCGCCGCGCATGTCGGCACCGTGGTTTCCTCGTTTGCGCATGCCAATGTGCGCAGCGATCCGCCGCCGTTCTATGCGTTCTTTTTTACCACCATCCGCAATCACAGCCTGCACCATTCGGTGCCCTATGAAGACACCCGCTGCAATTATGCCAATTCGCTGATCCTGATCGACCGCGTGTTCGGCACTTATCGCGAGGGCGAGGCGGCGATCGTCGGGCAGGATGAACGGCGCCGGCTGGGCATTGGCGAACAGTTCGCCTTTCCGTTCCTGCCGCTGGTGGCGATGATCCGCGAACGCCTGGGCAAATCGGCCGCGGCCTGAACTTTGCTGGCGACTGCCCAATTTTTGGGCAGAGATTGGGCGATGCGCGCGAATTGGGCAGCGCCGCGGCCGGTCAGCACCATCGCATGGTCGGCAAATCCCCGCCATTTCGGCGGTAACGCTTTCGCAACAATTTGGCACGGGCCTTGCACGGGAGCGCCTTGCCTGCCTGCACGGTGCAAGCAGGATAAGGGGGACCCGATGAAACTGATCATCGCGATCATCAAGCCGTTCAAGCTGGACGAAGTGCGCGAAGCACTGTCCGCGCTGGGCGTCACGGGCATGACCGTGACCGAGGTCAAGGGGTTTGGCCGGCAAAAGGGGCAGACCGAAATCTATCGCGGCGCCGAATACACCACCAACATGCTGCCCAAGGTCAAACTGGAAATCGCCGTCGGCGATGATCTGGCCGACCGCGCGATCGAAACGATCCAGCAGACCGCCTGCACCCAGGCGATTGGCGATGGCAAAGTGTTTGTGATCGATCTGGCTGGCGCCACCCGCATCCGCACTGGTGAAACCGGCGAAACCGCGCTGTGACCGCTGGAACAAAGGAACTTACCATGATCCGCAAAATCTTTGGCGGCATCGCCGGGACAGGGTTGTTGCTGGGCCTCGCGGCCAGCGCCCATGCCCAGGCTGCCCTGATCAAGGCGCCGACCGCGGCGCAACAGCTGACCATGATCAACAAGGGCGATACCGCCTGGTTGCTGGTATCATCGCTGCTGGTGCTGATGATGAGCATTCCCGGCCTCGCGCTGTTCTATGGCGGCCTGGTTCGCACCAAGAACATGCTCAGCGTGCTGATGCAGGTGTTCATGATTGTCTCGGTCGCCGGCCTGCTGTGGGCCACGGTCGGCTATTCGCTGGCGTTCACCACCGGGCCGACCCCGGGGCTGACCCCCTATATCGGCGGTTTTTCCAAGGCGCTGATGCGCACGATTGACGGCACCACTGCGGCCACCACGTTCTCGAACAACGTCTATGTGCCCGAACTGGCCTATTTCGTGTTCCAGATGACTTTTGCGATGATCACCCCGGCGCTGATCGTCGGCTCGTTTGCCGAACGTATCAAGTTTACCCCGCTGATCGTGTTCGTCGTGCTGTGGTCGCTGCTCGCCTATTACCCGATCGCCCACATGGTGTGGTACTGGGCCGGCCCCGACTTCCTGAAGGACACCCCGAACGAAGCCGGTCTGCTCAATCATTGGGGCGCGCTCGACTTTGCCGGCGGCACCGTGGTGCACATCAACGCCGGGATCGCCGGGATGGTCGGCTGTCTGATGATCGGCAAGCGCGTCGGGTTCGGCAAGGAAGCCACCCCGCCGCACTCGCTGACCATGACGATGATCGGCGCCTCGCTGCTGTGGGTGGGCTGGTTCGGTTTCAACGCCGGGTCCAACCTCGAAGCCAACGGCGTGACCGCGGTCGCTTTCGTCAACACCATGCTGGCGACTTGCGCGGCAGCGGTAAGCTGGGCGGTGATCGAACAGATCGTCCACAAAAAGCCCTCGATGCTCGGCGCTGCCTCGGGCGCGGTGGCCGGCCTCGTCGCGGTGACCCCGGCTTCGGGCTATGCCCATCCGATGACCGCGCTGGTGCTCGGCCTCGTGGTTTCGCCGATCTGCTTCCTGTTCGTCACCACGGTGAAGAACAAGTTCAAGTATGACGATACGCTCGACGTGTTCGGCGTCCACTGCATCGGCGGGATCACCGGCGCGCTCGGCACCGCGATCGTCGCCAGCCCGGCGCTCGGCGGGCAGGGCGCGGCCGATTACACCCACTTCCCCTATGTCGCGGCGCCCTATTCGATCTCTGCCCAGCTGGTTACCCAGTTTGAAGCGGTGCTGATCACGCTGCTGTGGTCGGGGATCGTGTCGGCGGTGCTCTATTTCGTGATCGACAAGACGATCGGCCTGCGTCCGACCGAAGATGTCGAACGCGAAGGGCTCGACATCAACGAACACGGCGAACGCGCCTACAATATGTAAGTTTGACCAGCTTGGCGGGGGCCGGGGGTGTTCCTCTCCCCACCCCCGATGCCCCGCCAGACCATGTTCCTCCTGCGAACAGCCTTGGCCGGAAGCGACCCGCTTCCGGCCATTTTTTTGTCAGAAATGCAGCGAGAGGGTCACCACGCCGGCGCTTCGCGCGGCGCGCCAAATTGCTGCGGGATCGCTGCCGGCAGGGGCAGTGGCGATCGCGGCGGCGTGCGAGACGGTGGTGCCGACCAGCGACAGATCGAGCCCCAGCGCGCGATGATCGGCCCCTACGCCAAGGCGATAATCGGTATAGGCGCCGGTATAATCGAGCCCCCCGGCGGTATGGCCGAGATGCGCGTGGAGATGCAGCGGCGTGCCCGGCCAGTCGAGCCGGGTCTGCGCATAGAGATAAGTGTTCGCGCGCAAGCTGCCATCGCTCGCGCGGCGCAAGGCCCCCTGCGGCGGCGCCCAGGCCCAGCCCGCGCGCAGATCGATCGGCCCGATCTGGCGGTGCAGCGCGGCCGACAGTTCGATCAGATCGGCCCGCGCATGATCGGCATAGAAATAGCCGCGCAGCCCCAGATCGAGCATCGTCCCGCCCGAGCCGAGCGCATGGTCCCAGCCGCCGTAAACGTCGATTTCGCCATGGCCGAGGTCGATCGCCGGCCCCGGTTGCAGGCTGGCCGCGCTGATCCCGCCATACCAGCCCGATGCCAGCGACAGATCGAGATCGGCCATGGCCGCCGGCTGCCCGTCTGATCGCGACAGCCCGCGAAAGCGGTATTGCGTGGCCAGCCCGACCGATCCGGAAACGCTGACGGCAGAGGGAATGCCGGTCGGATCATCGGCGCGCGCCACGGTGGGGGCAAGCGCCAGCAGGGCAAGGGCCGGGGGCAGCAGCAATCTCATCCGCGCGGTCATGGCGCGAATGGCGCAGCGGTGCAAGCGTGCCGCTTGCCCTTGCCAGCGCAGGGGCAATCGCCATATGGCGCAACAGGTTCGACCATGTTCAGCAAATTGCGCACCCTGATCGGCGGCGGGGCATCCCCGGCCGCGGCTGCCCCGGCAGTGCCGGCGGGGCAGCGCGTCTATGCCATCGGCGATGTCCATGGCCGCGCCGATCTGATGCGCGCGATGATCGAGCGGATCGAGGCCGACGATGCGGCGCGCCCGGCGGCGCAGACCACGGTGATCCTGCTCGGTGATCTGGTCGATCGCGGGCCCGACAGCGCGGGGGTGATCGCGCTGGCGCGCGACTGGGGCCGCCGCCGCCGCGTGCGCTGCCTGCAAGGCAATCACGAGGAAATGTTCCTGCAAGCGCGCAGCAATCTCGAAGTGCTGCGCCATTTCCTGCGCTATGGCGGCCGCGCCACGCTGCTCAGCTATCCGATCAGCCGGCAGGACTATGACCGCGCCACGCTCGAACAAGTGCAGCACCTGATGAATGCGCATGTGCCGGCGGCCGACTTTGCCTATATGGAGGCGATGGAATCGCTGATCGAAATCGGCGACTATGTGTTTGTCCATGCCGGCATCCGCCCCGGGGTGCCGCTGGATCAGCAAGTGGGCAGCGACTTGCGCTGGATCCGCAGCGAATTTCTCGACAGCGACGAACCGCGCACCTTTGCGGTGGTCCATGGCCACACCATCACCCCCGAACCCGAAGTGATGGCGCGGCGGATCGGCATCGATACCGGCGCCTTTGCCAGCGGTCGGCTGACCGCGATCGGCCTGCAAGGCACCGCCCGCTGGGTGCTTGAAGTGACCGGCGAACCGGCGGGGGATGGCGCGGCTGGCGCGGGGCGCGGGTGAGTGCCTGTAAAGCCCGCTGAGCACCAGTGTCCTGATTCTGATGTTCGCATCATGAACCTACCGTCACCCTGAACTTGTTTCAGGGTCCATTTTTCCCCATTATCCGCCGTTCGTGGGGCACGATGGATGCTGAAACAAGTTCAGCATGACAAGGTTTGATCAAGCGAACTTCGAGTCCACCATACTGGCCGGTTTCACGCCGCAAGTTCAGCACGAACCAGGTTTGTAATTGAATCAAACAGGTGTTCGTTGGGTGGTTCCTGTAATGGGACGCGAAACAGCCCCCCCCCCCTCACTGATAAATGCACGTATCATAATCCCCGCGCACCACGGTTTCGCGTGCGGCGATGACATTGCCGTGGTGGCGGATGCGGCCGGTGGCGCCGACCACCGCGCGGACTTTGGGTTGGGGGAAGGCGGCGGCGATCCGTGCGGCTTCGACCGTTGACAGTTCGGCGGCCGGTTTGCCGTAATAGCGTTGCGCACCGGCTTCGACGCCATACGTCCCGATCCCGGTTTCGGCGAGGTTGAGATAGACCTCCATGATCCGCCGTTTGCCCCAGATCGCCTCGATCAGCAGCGTGTACCAGGCTTCGACCACCTTGCGCAGATAGCCGCCGCCTTGCCACAGAAAGGCGTTCTTGGCGGTTTGCTGGCTGATGGTCGATCCGCCGCGGATGCGCCCGCCCTGTTCGTTGCGTTGCCAGGCGTTGCGGATGGCATCGGGGTCAAACCCGATGTGGCTGCAGAACTTGTCGTCTTCGCCGGCGATCGCGGCATCGACCATTGGCCGGCTGATCCGGCTGAGCGGCACCCAGGTGTGGGTGGTGCGATTGCTGTCGAACAGCATGGTATAGGTAAACGGCACTGGCACGAACTTGTAGATCACCACTTGCGCCACGCTCAGCGCAACAAAGGCCAGCATGACCTTTGCCAGCAGGCCGCTGATCCGGCCGATGATCCCGCGCTTGCGGCTGTGCTCGCCGCCAACCGCCACCCGTTCGTTGCGCAAAATCTCCAGTTCAGGGTCCATCGTGCCACACCACCTGATCACTGTTCGCGACAGTATCGCCAATCAGTCACGGGTGTAATCGCATTGACCGCGATCCGTCATCAGCAAACTGGAACCCTAATCCCCCGCGACGGTCATCCCGTCGATCCGCAGCGTCGGTACATCGACGCCGTGGATGCGTTCCAGATCATCGGCCGGGATCAGCGCAGCAAACATGTCGATCAGATTGCCGGCGACGGTAAATTCGGCGATCGGTTCGCCGATCACCCCGCCGCTGATGCGATAGCCGCTGGCGCCGCGGCTGTAATCGCCGGTCACCCCGTTGACCCCGCTGCCGATCAGTTCGGTCACATAGACGCCTTCGCCGATATCGGCGATCAGCGCGGCCGGGCTGACCGATCCGGGCAGCAGCGCGACATTGCCGCTCGAAACATAAGGCGCGCCTGATCCGCCCCGGCTGGCATGGCCGGTGGGGCGGCGGCCCAATTGCCGCGCCGCCGCGCTGTCCATCAGCCAGCCGGTCAGCCGGCCCGCCTCGATCAGCGTGGTGGCGGTGCAGGGCAGCCCTTCGCCATCGAACGGCCGAGACCGCAGCCCGCGCGCGACGTGCGGATCATCGACGATCGTCACGCCGCTGTCGAACAGTTGCGCGCCATCGCGGTCGAGCAGGAAACTGGCGCGGCGGGCAATGCTGGCGCCGTTGATCGCGCCGAGCAGGTGCCCGACCAGCGAGGCGCCGACGCGCGGATCAAACACCACCGGCATCGCCCCGCTGCGCACCCGCGCGGGATGCAGCCGGCGCGTGGCGCGTTCGCCCGCTTCGCGCCCGATCGCTTCGGGCGCGGGCAGATCGGCGGCGTGGCGCGCGCTGCGCCAGGCATAATCGCGCTGCATCGCCGCGCCTTCGCCCGCCAGCACGCTGGCCGAAAGGCCGTGGTCGCTGGCGGCATAGGCGCCGGCAAAGCCGTGGCTGGTGGCCAGTGCAAACACCGATCGGCCGCTGCTGGCGCTGCCGCCATTGCTGTTGGTTACCCCCGGCACCGCCAGCGCCGCCGCCTCGGTGGCGGCGGCCATCGCGCGCAGCGCGGCGGGTTCGCATTCGCCGCCATCGTCGAGATCGCAATCGCGGGGGGCCTCGCGCAGCAGCAGATCGGGATCGGCCAGCCCGGCATAGGCATCGGGCGGGGCCAGCCGCGCCATCGCCACCGCCCGCGCGGCCAGTTCGTTGAGCGCCGCATCGCCCAGGTCGCTCGATCCGATCGAGGCCGAACCGCCGCCGGCAAACACCCGCAGCGAGACATGTTCGGATTCCGAGCGCTCGACATCTTCCAACTGCCCCAGCCGCACCGTCACGCTCTGCGATCCATTGGCCATATAGACCGCATCGCCGGCTTCGGCTCCGCTGGCCATGGCGCGGGCAAGCAGCGCCTCGCACCGTTCACGCGCTTGTTCGGGGGTCAGCATGGGGGTGTGGGGTATCCGTGCAGTTGGCTGTAACCGGTCAGCGCTTACCCGCGCGCCGGCTGATCAGCAATCCCCGCGCGCATTCAGTGGAGCGAACTGACCACCAGCCGATAGAGCCCGGTAATCGCAAACGGCAGGCCGATCGCAAACAGCCACACCGCCGCCTGGTCGCGGCGAAAGCTGCCGGCCAGCGCGGGATCGGCGGCGGCCTGATCGCTCAATGATTCCCAGTGGCGTTCGTAATGGCGATAGAGCGGGATGATCCCGGCCACCAGCACCACCAGTGCAAACATCGGCAGCATCGAGGCATTGCCCACCGACATCACGTGCATCGTGACCAGAATCTGCAACGCGGTATAGACCAGCAGCGCATAGGCAACCGTGTCGCTCATCCGTTTGCGCCAGTCTAGCCGGCGCGGCATGGCGCCGCTGTCGCTGTGCCAATTGATCGGTGCCTTGGCCATTGTCGCTCTCCCCCGAAATGTCCGTCGCACAGGAAATCACCAACCGGCCCCGCTGGCAAGCCCCGTGCGCGCGAATAGGCACGCGATCCGGCATAAACAGCACAAATCGTGCCAGATCCGATCGCGCGGGCTTTGCCAGCGCGCGCTGACCGGCTATGGCGGGGCATCGGTGGCCGGGTGGCCGCCCGCGATGATGGATCCGCTCTACGATGACTGCGCTTGCCGATTCCCCTGCTGCCGGTGATGCCACGGTGCCCGATGTGGCGGTGGTCGGCGGGCTGGAAGTGGTGTCGATTGCCAAGTCCTATGACAAACGCGCGGTGCTCACCGATATTTCGCTGTCGGTGGCCAAGGGCGAAGTGCTCGGTCTGCTCGGCCCCAATGGCGCGGGCAAGACCACCTGTTTCTATTCGATCATGGGGCTGGTTAAGCCGGATTCGGGCCGCATCCTGCTCGACGGGGTCGATATCACGCGGCTGCCGATGTATCGCCGTTCGATCCTCGGGCTGGGCTATCTGCCGCAGGAAACCTCGATTTTCCGGGGGCTGACGGTCGAGGCCAATATCGCCACCGTGCTCGAACTGATCGAGCCCGATCGCGCCACGCGGCAGGCCGAGCTCGAACGCCTGCTCGATGAATTCGGGCTGACCCGGCTGCGCGCCAGCCCGGCGATGGCGCTGTCGGGGGGCGAACGCCGCCGCTGCGAAATCGCCCGCGCGCTGGCGGCGCGGCCGTCGATCATCCTGCTCGACGAACCCTTCGCGGGGATCGACCCGCTGTCGATCAGCGATATCCGCCATCTCGTCACCGATCTGAAAAACCGCGGCATCGGCGTGCTGATCACCGATCACAACGTGCGCGAAACGCTCGATATCGTCGATCGCGCCTGCATCATCTATGGCGGCCAGGTGCTGTTTGCCGGCAGTCCCGAGGCCCTCGTGGCCGATGCCAATGTCCGCCGGCTCTATCTGGGCGAAAGCTTTACGCTCTGATGCCGGTGGCGGGGGGCTGACACCATGGCCTTGGGCCCTCGGCTCGATCTGCGGCAGAGCCAGTCGCTGGTGATGACCCCGCAGTTGCAGCAGGCGATCAAGCTGCTGACGCTGTCGAACCTTGAAATCGAAAGCTTCATTGCCGACGCGCTCGACGGCAATCCGCTGCTCGATATTGCCGATCCGGGTGAAGCCGCCGCGCTAGAACCGCCCGCCGACCCCGATCTGCGTCGCACGCATCTGGAATCCTCGCCGGTCGATCAGCTCGTCGGCGAAGGCCGCGCCGCCGAAGATCGCCCGCTCGATATCGATCCGGGCAGCCTCGATGCCGATCGCGATACCGGCGATGGCGAACGCGCCGCTCCTGCCGATCGCGGCGACTGGGGGGCAGACAGTGGCGGCGCTGGCACGGGCGGCGAAGACAGCGGCGGGATCGATACGCTGGGCGAGGGCGAGGCGACACTGGCCGAACATCTCCACGCCCAGATCGGCGCGACCACCCGCGATGAACGCCTGCTGTTCGTCGCGCGCTGGCTGATCGACCAGATCGACGAGGCGGGCTATCTGACCCAATCGCTCGACGAAGCCGCGGCGATGCTGGGGGTCGATCTGGCCACGGCCGCTGCCGCGCTTGACCTCGTCCAGGCGCTCGATCCCACCGGGGTCGGTGCGCGCTCGCTGGGCGAATGTCTCGCGTTGCAGGCGCGCGAGGCCGATCGCTATGATCCGTGCATGGCGCGGCTGCTCGACAATCTCGATCTGCTGGCGCGCGGCGAATTGCCCCGGCTGCGGCGGATGTGCGGGGTCGATGAAGACGATTTTGCCGATATGCTGGCCGAATTGCGCGGCTATGACCCCAAACCGGGCCTTCGCTTCGGCGGCGGCGCGGCCGAAGCGGTGGTGCCCGATATCCTGCTGCGCGCGGTGATCGATGAACAGGGCCAGCCGGGCTGGGACATCGCGATCAACCAGGCGACGCTGCCCCGGCTGATTATCAACCGCGCCTATTTCGTCGAAGTGCGTGCCCGCGCGATCAGCAAGGAGGCGCGCGCCTGGCTGGGCGAACGGCTGGCCGATGCCAACTGGCTGCTCAAGGCGCTTGATCAGCGGCAAAAAACCATTCTCAAGGTCGCCACCGAAATCGTCCGCCAGCAGGACGGCTTTTTCCGCCACGGCGTCGCGCATTTGCGCCCGCTGACGCTGCGCACCGTGGCCGAGGCGGTGTCCTTGCACGAATCCACCGTCAGCCGGGTCACCGCCAACAAATACCTGCACTGCGCGCGCGGCACCTTTGAGCTCAAATATTTCTTTACCTCGGGCGTGGCATCGGCCGATGGCGAGGGCGCGGTTTCGGCAGAGGCGGTCAAGGCGGCGATCCGCCAGTTGATCGATGCCGAAGACCCGCGCGCGATCCTGTCGGACGATACCTTGGTCGATCTGTTGAAAGCGCGCGGATTCGATCTGGCGCGGCGCACCGTGGCCAAGTATCGCGAGGCGATCGGATTGGGCAGTTCGGTGCAGCGGCGGCGTCAAAAGGCCTTGGCCGGGGCGCGCTGATGGCGCACAGGGGATGGGTGATCGTTCGGATGCTACAGGATCAGGCGCAATGACCGGCGGGCGCGAACCGGCGCCCGACCACGCGCCGATGGTATCATCGGGCGTGGTGCTGCGGCGCATCGCGGTGATGCTGCTGATCGTCGCCGGGATCACCGCCGCCGGCATCGGCATCTATCGCCATCAGCGCGATCGCGCCGGCATGCCGGTGGCCGCGCCGCCGCCGCCGGTGGTGCGCGAAACCAGCGCGCCGACGGTCGAAGACGAAATCACCCGGCTGCAGCAGCAGGTGCAGGACAAACCCGATGATGCCGATGGCTGGCGCAATCTCGGCTGGTCCTATTTCCAGCGCGGCAAATATGCCGAAGCGGCCGACGCGCTGCGCCATGCCACGCGCGCCGATCCGACCGACGCGCGCACCTTTTCGTTCCTGGGCGAGGCCTTGTTGCAGGAACACAAGGCGCAGCGGCGCATGCCACGCGAGGCGCGCGCCGCGTTTGATGCCGCGCTGCGGCTCGATCCAAAGGATGCCCGCGCGCGCTATTACCGCGCGGTCGGGTGGGACTTGTCGGGCCAGCACCACCGCGCGATCCACGCCTGGTTTGCGCTGCTGCGCGAAACCCCGCCCGATGCGCCCTATGCCGGCGACATTCGCGCGGTGATCCGCACGGTCGGCGCGCGCCACCATATCAAGGTTGAAAAACGCCTGGCCGAAGTGGTCTATACTCCGCCGGCGCCGCCGCCGCCGTCAACCATCCCGGCCAAACCGGCGCACCCGGCCCGCACCCGCCTGCCGGGGATGACCGGCGATCGCATGCGCGCGGTAGAGGGCGTTCCCAGCCCGGCAGCGAGCGATTCCGCCGAGGAAAAGTGAATAATTCGTATCGCACCGGTATTTGTGCGGATGGCGTTGACGATAAATTAACCTTTCATGTTCATTTGTCCTATGGTTAATGAACGGCGCGTCCCCTAAACGAACGGGGCGGTGCCATTCGGGGGTAATGGCAAGAAGGGATTGATCAATGCGGGTTCTGCTGATCGAGGACGAGCCGACCACTGCCAAGGCGATCGAATTGATGCTGTCGGCCGAGGGCTTCAATATCTATTCCACCGATCTGGGCGAAGAAGGCCTCGATCTGGGCAAGCTGTATGATTACGACATCATCCTGCTCGACCTCAATCTGCCCGACATGCATGGCTATGACGTGCTCAAAAAGCTGCGCGTGGCCAAAGTGCAGACCCCGGTGCTGATCCTCTCGGGCATTGCCGAAATGGACAGCAAGGTGCGCTCGTTCGGCTTTGGCGCCGACGACTATGTGACCAAGCCGTTCCACCGCGAAGAGCTGATCGCCCGCATCCACGCCGTGGTGCGCCGGTCAAAGGGCCATTCGCAATCGGTCATCCGCACCGGCAAGCTGTCGGTCAATCTGGACGCCAAGACGGTCGAAGTCGACGGCGCGCGCGTCCATCTGACCGGCAAGGAATATGCCATGCTGGAACTGCTGTCGCTGCGCAAAGGCACGACGCTGACCAAGGAAATGTTCCTCAACCACCTCTATGGCGGCATGGACGAACCCGAACTGAAAATCATCGACGTGTTCATCTGCAAGCTGCGCAAGAAACTGGCGCACGCCTGCGGCGGCGACAACTATATCGAAACCGTGTGGGGCCGCGGCTATGTCCTGCGCGATCCCGAAGACATGTCGGCGATCGAAGCCGCCTGATCCGCTTTTGCAATCCTCTCCCTGGAATGACCCGCCGCAAGGCGGGTCTTTTTTTGGCATCGCTTCCGGTCAGAAAGCGATCCAGGTAAACAGGCGGAACGTATTGTTGTCGGCGGCATTGGCGCCGTTGCCGTCAAAATTGTGCCGCGCGCCGTCAAATTGGCCATAGGCGATATATTGCGCGCCAAACCGCACGTTGAACCGTGGCCCCAGCGGCCCATTGCCCGCGCCCCACGGGGTATAATCGACTTGCGCGGTTATCCCGTTGCTGTCGGGCCGGGCATAGGGGCCGCTGTACAGCAGCGCATTGGTCGGCCCCAGCACGGTAAACGCGCCCAGCGTCAGCCCGACTTTGCCCCGCCAGTAATAGGCCAGATCGCCGCGCAATTCGGCCAGCGTGGTCGCCGCGCAGCCGGTCGGCAGGGCATTGAGCGCACAGGTCGCCGCCAGATTCTGCGCTTCATGCACATAGCGCGCCTGCAGCGACAGCGTATCGTCCTTGGCCGTGGGCAACAGGTACGACGCATCGATCCCGACATCGCTGTAATGATCGGTCAGCCCGGTTGACCGATCGCGCCCGGGGTTGATCGCCGCCTTCAGCCCGAATGCGCCGACATGCAGCGTGCCCGGCCCGACATCCTGTTGCCAGGCGATGCGCCCATAGGGAGCCACGCCGTTGATATCGCCGATCCCCACCGGATCGGCCCCCAGCCAGGTCAGCGTTCCCTGCGCCGGGGTCGTATAGCCGCCGGCTTCGACATAGAGATGATGATCGATCCAGGCATAGCTCGACAGGCCGATCGCTTGCTGGGCAAAGGCGCCATCGATCAGCGGCGCTGCCCCCGGCAGCGGCGCGGTATCGACATCGGTATAGGGAAAGCCCCAGGCCGGCGTGGTGTTGAACGGGTCCTGCACGGTGGGGTTGTTGTTCACGGTAAAGCCCAGCGTGGCGTCCTTGCCAAACAGCTTGGTCTGGGTCACCAGCCGGATATCGGCATTGTCCCAGTGCCACTGGTGCTGCACCCCGTCATAAGTGATCTGCACCAGCCCGCCCAGATGTTTGCCCACCCCGCCGGCGATGAACACGCTCGATTGGTCAACCACCGCGTTGTCATTGGGGGCCAGATATTGCGGCGGCGGCACCTGATCGGCCCGGGTGTGATTGAACGAGGCCTGCACCATCGCCGCCACCGGCACATTGAACGCCTTGGTCCGCAGCGTATAGCCGTTCAGCTTGAACTCGCGGCCAAACGTGGTCAGTTGCGGGCCAAACCCGCCGACATGGCACGCCTGGCACGGCATCTGGGTCTGATCGGCAAAGCTGGGCACCGCCGCCGCCGGCCGGGTCAGCGCCAGAATGCCCAGGCACGCCAGCGCGGGCAGGGCCAGCCGCACGGTCAGCGCGGTGGTAGACAGGGCAGGGCGCAGTCTGGCAGTCATGGGATCCTCCATCCTGACCGGGAACCAGGCGACCCCCGGCGCGACACCCACCAAGCCACCCATTTGCAGGCACGTCATTGACCGGGATCATGAATCAGCCGCCGCCCCGCCTTTTCCACCTGCCCGGCAACCGCTGATCATGGTCCACCCCTATCGCCTCGACGCCCCGGCGGCAGACATCGCCGCCACGTTCGGCGCCGATCCGGGCCGCGACCCGTGGCAGCGCGGCACCGTGCTGCCCGGCAGCTTTGCCCCGGTGGTGCTGGCCGGGCCCGGCGGCACGCGGCGGCTGGTGCCGCGCCTGTGGGGCGTGCCGCCGCCGCCGCGCGGGGTCGCGCCGGTGACGCATTTGCGCAATCCCGACAGCCCGTTCTGGATCGGCACGCTGCGCCATACCGAATTCCGCTGCCTGATCCCCGCCACCTCGCTGGCGATCACCCGCGCCGGCCGCACCCACTGGATGACGCTGACCGATACCCCGCTGCTGGCGCTGGCCGGCGTCTGGCGCGATGCCGAAGTCCCCGCCTATGCCATCGTCACCACCGACGGCGCGCTCGGCGGCTATGGCAGCATCCCGCTGATCCTGCCGCGCGAACATTGGCACGCCTGGCTCCGCGCCGCATGGCCCCAGGCCCGCCGCCTTCTCACCCTCGGCGCCTCGCCGCTGGCGCTGGTCCCGGCGACCACCTGAAACCACTCAAGCCCCGCCCCTCAGGGGAGGGGTTGGGGAGGGGTGTAAACGCCTGATATGGCGTGAATCATCTCGAGATCCGAACACCCCCACCCGACCCTCCCCCTTAAGGGGGAGGGCTTTTTTCCCGGTCATTTGCCCGCGCCGAAATCCGCCTCATCACCCCCACCCACCCCAAAAAAATCAGCCAAAGGTCGCCCTCGCCCCCCCGCCCGATCTGCGCCATAACCGCCAAAACCACGACAAGCGGGATCAAGAGGACATGACCGAGGCCTACACCGCCGCCTGGCAGCGCAGCATCGCCGATCCGCAGGCCTTCTGGGGCGAAGCCGCCGGCCTGATCGATTGGCAGCGCGCCCCCGATGCCGCGTGGGACGAAACCCGCGGCTGGTTTGCCGGCGGGGTGATGAACACCTGCCACAATGCGATCGATCGCCACATCACCGCCGGGCGCGGCGCCGCCATCGCCCTGATCCACGACAGCCCGGTGACCGGCAGCGTGCGCCATTACAGCTATGCCGAACTCGGCGCCGAAGTCGGCCGCGTCGCCGCGATGCTGGTCGCGCTGGGCGTCGCGCGCGGCGATCGGGTGATCCTCTATATGCCGATGATCCCCGAAACGGTGTTCGCCATGCTCGCCTGCGCGCGGCTGGGGGCGATCCATTCGGTGGTGTTCGGCGGCTTTGCCCCGCTCGAACTGGCCAAACGCATCGATGATGCCGCGCCAAAGGTGGTCATGGCCGCCAGTTGCGGGATCGAAGGCGCGCGCACCATCGCCTATCTGCCGCTGGTCGATGAAGCGCTGCGGCTGGCCGATCATCCGGTGGCGCATGTCGTCGTGCTGCAGCGCACCCATCTGCCCGCCAAGCTGGACCCGGCGCGCCACACCGATTGGGCCGCGCTGCGCCACGCCACGCTGGACCAGCCCGCGCCCGCGCCGGTACCGCTGGCCAGCGATGATCCGCTCTATGTGCTCTATACCTCGGGCACCACCGGCACGCCCAAAGGGGTGGTGCGCGAAAACGGCGGCCATGCCGTCGCGCTCGCCTGGTCGATGGCGCATGTCTATGGCATCGGCGCGGGCGACGTGTTCTGGGCGGCCAGCGATGTCGGCTGGGTCGTCGGGCACAGCTATATCGTCTATGCCCCGCTGCTGGTCGGCGCCACCACCGTGCTGTTCGAAGGCAAACCGGTCGGCACCCCCGATGCCGGCACCTTTTGGCGGGTGATCGCGCAACACTGCGTCAAAGTGTTTTTCACCGCCCCCACCGCGATCCGCGCCGTGCGCAAGGAAGACCCCGAAGCGCACCACCTCCACACCATCGGCACCGGATCATGCCGCGCGATCTTCCTGGCGGGCGAACGCGCCGATCCCGATACGATCGACTGGCTGGAAACCCACAGCGCGCTCCCCGTAATCGACCACTGGTGGCAGACAGAGCTCGGCTGGCCCGCGCTCGCCACCTGCCTCGGCCTTGGCGATACCCGCCGCCGCCGCGGCAGCGCCGGCTTTCCCGTGCCCGGCTGGCACTTTGCCGTGCTCGATGAATCCGGCCAGCCGCTGCCCCCCGGCAGCAGCGGCGCAATCGCCGTGCGCGCCCCGCTCGCCCCCGGCGCCTTCCGCACGCTGTGGCACAATCCCGCCGGCTATGCCCGCAATTTCGCCACCTTTCCCGGCTGGTACGAAACCGGCGATGCCGGGTTCATCGATCAGGACGGCTTTGTCCATATCATGGGCCGCACCGACGATATCATCAATGTCGCCGGCCACCGCCTGTCCACCGGGCAAATGGAACAGATCGTCGCCGCCACCCCCGGCGTGGCCGAATGCGCGGTGATCGGCGCCGACGACGCGATCAAGGGCATGGTCCCGGTCGCCTTCATCGTCGCCCGCAGCGGCCTGGCCGATCCCGCCGCGCTGGCCGGCGCGGTCATCGCCGCCGTCCGCCGCGAACTGGGCGCCGTCGCCGCGCTGAAAACCGCGCACCTCGTCCCCGCCCTGCCCAAAACCCGCAGCGGCAAGATCCTGCGCAACCTGCTGCGCACCCTCGCCCGGGGCGATGCCTATACCATCCCCCCCACCATCGAAGACCCCACCGTCCCCGCCCAGATCGTCGCCGCGATCACCGCGATGGCGGATTAGACCATTGCGAGAAAACCCGTTGCAACCCCGCCCCCGTGCCGGTAAGGGCACCCCACCCACCGGAACGCCGCTTTAGCTCAGTCGGTAGAGCACATCATTCGTAATGATGGGGTCACGTGTTCGAGTCACGTAAGCGGCACCATTTTCTTCGCTGATTTTTTGAAGATCAAAAGCAGGTTCGAGGGCCATCGCCCTCGAGCTCCCGGGTGTTTTGGGTTTGCCTGCACGCGCGGCGGTGGATTTGATTGCGGCTTGTGTCTCAAGGATCGACACCCTCCACAATTATGGTGATCGCCGTGAGTACTATTTGCGTTAAACGCCCCCGGTCGGCAACTGTGATGCGTTAGTGATCACTCGATAATGCAGTCCTAGTGCGTCCCGAAAGTGTTTTCTACCGCACTTAATCTTTCGCTCCTCGTCAGGGCGCAAATCGGATAGTGTCGTTGTTCCTTTAGTTTCGCGAACCAAATAGAGATTTTTCGTTTCGTCGTCATTGCCGAACACAATAGCCCAGTCAGGATTGTATGCCCCAATTGGCGTAGCCACCTGAAACCAGGCAGGTAATTTCACATACAGTTTGACCCGATCATCCTTTTCCAATGCTTCTGCAAAAGGCCGTTCGATCGTCTCAGAATCAACGACAACACCATCATAAAGATGGGTCCCGCCTGACCCATCCTTTTCAACGCTCTTGACGACATTCGCCTCGAAAGCGTCGATCAGATCGTCAAACTGGCGCTGCTCAAACCATGTGCCGTCGCGCTCATATTGGATGCCATCAACCAACTGATCAGACAGTCGAATCTTAATGGCTGTAACCAGAGCCACCGCAAATTCTTGGGGGTTGGCGATCGCCTGTTCCAAGTTTGCCAGTTTCTTGAGGATGGCGAGAATGGTTTTGCGCCCAATCCGCATGGGCGGTGTTGTCGCTTCCATGAGATTTTCGACCACCGCGACGATGTTTGGCAGCGGGAAACGCCCCTCCAGATCAATAGCGACACTGGCGTCGGCAGTGCGGATTGCCTCGAACACATCTTCATTGGTTTCTGCGCGGACGCGGGCAACCTGAACGATCACACGGGGTCGGCGTACCTCTACCTCAGCCATGTCCGTCGCAACGTCATCGATCAGCTTGGCGCTGTCGATGGAGACAGCATAGCGCGTGCGGTGCGCGATCTTGTCCCAAAGCTCCTTGAACTCCGGTTTAAGCAAATGTCCCGTGCGCAAGGCGAGTGACACCCGCTTCCGGGCATTGCCGGGCTTGGGCGGCACTCCGTCCTTCCCATATTCCTTTTCAATCTCGCCTTGCAGGCTGCTCACAAAGCGTTCGTAACTTTCGCTGGCGGCGATGGTCAGCACGTTGACCCGCTCATCCGTGATCCGCTCGCCTGTAACGGCATCGACCGGCAGGCGAACCCCACGCCCAACTTGTTGCCGCCGTTCGGTTTCGCTGCCGACTTCGCGCAACGTGCAAATCTGAAATACGTTTGGATTGTCCCACCCTTCCTTAAGCGCGGAGTGCGAGAAGATGAAGGCCACCGGCTCGTCGAACGAAATCAGCCGTTCCTTGCGCTTCATGATCAAGTCAAACTCCCGCGCTTGCGCGTCCCGTTCGTCCTTGGTCGTGGCTGCGGGCTTGTCGAAGATGGTCTCCTCGCCCTTCTTGTTGACCTTCGATGCAAAATACGACGCCTGCACGTCCAGCGCGTTCTTGTCCTGCCATTCGGGATAGGCCTGCTTCGCCTCGTCGAACGCCTTGATGAACAGCCTGCGGACAAGACCTTCCTCATCCCGGAAACTGGCTACCGAGTCGATAAAGAACAGCGACAACACCTTCACGTTGAAGCCCCAGTCGCGGATCCGCTTCTGTTTGCGGAAATGCTGCTCGATCGTGAAGCGGATTTGCGCCTCGATCACGGCTTCGCGCTGGCTGCCGGTTTCCCCGCCTACCGCGATTTCGACATTGTTGGTGAAGCGCACATAGTCGAAATTGATCTCTGCAACTTCAAAGCCCTCATAGTCTGTCCGCTTGGTTTTCGCCGCCAGATCGTCGCCGGGTTTGAGCTTGATCAGCTTGCGGGTCACTTTGCCGCTAGCCGCCTGCACGTCGACTGTGACGGTGGCAGTAAGGGTCCGTTTGGCTGCGTCCGTTCCATCCAGTCTGATGAACGGCAGGTTGGCGTTTTCCTCTTCAATGGCCGCGCCCACCTCAAGCCGTTTCACCAGTCCTTGCCGATAGGCATCATACGGGCTCAGCCGATAGACCACATTGTAGGGGTTCCGGTGTGTGGCGCTGTAGCGCAGCGCGAACAGAGGATTGAGCGCCGCCAATGCCGCAATTCCACCCCCGCTTTCCATGTTCTGCGGTTCATCAAGGATCAGCACCGGACGGACCGCTTGTAGCAGGTGAATAGGCGGCGGGTTACCTTCGTTTGGCTTTCGGATGACGTTGGTATCGTTGCGGAACGATTGGATCGTCATCACCATCACCTCAACCGCGTTGGATACGGCGAAGGCGCGCACCTGGCCCGGTTGCCCGGCATAAACGGACGGATGATAGGGTGGCAGGCCGGGGATGCCGGCGAAATGCTTGCGGGTTTGCTCAATCGTTTTGAGCACCCCTTCGCGTACCGCGACAGATGGAACCACGATCACGAACTTGGTCAGCCCATAGCGTGCAGCCAATGTCAGGATCGTGCGGAGGTAGACGTAGGTTTTGCCCGTCCCTGTCTCCATTTCGATGGAAAAGTTGGCGAAGCGCGCTTGGCCTTCCCCTTCATAAAATTCCACGCCCTGTTCGATGCAGGCCAGCGCATCGTCTTGTGGAAGGCTGTGTTCTGACTGCACGGCACGCAGATTGGACAACAACTGGTCATCGTCCAGATCGAGCCGGTTGGGAACCACGGTTGACCCTGCAGCAGGGATCAGAGGCGCACCAATATGACCCTGCCCATCGAGCAGGCCGATCACCGATGCGATGGCATCGAGCTGATATTGCTGGGTGGCGTCAAAGCGAAATTCCATCGCCTTACAGCACCTTCAACTGGCATTGCAGGGCAAGGTTGGCGGCCATGGTATCATCTAGCGCCGTGTCACGGCAGACAAACAGGTCATTCTTGGTCAGCCCCAGCGGCTTGACCGCTGCAAGATCGATATGATCCGCAAGGCAAATTGTGAAGGTCCGCCCGTTGCCCGCATCACTCACGCGCCAGCACTTAGGCGGCGCGCCATCGGCAATCGCCACCACCGATGCGGTGAGCGGATAGCCCTCGCGCAGCGCTACTTCCCATATGACGTCTTCCGGCTTCCAGCCTGGCACCAGCGTGTCGGCAAAGGCTTCCATCTGCTTGAGGTAGCCTTCCGGCGTTTTGTCCTCCACGCCAATCCATCGGCGGATGTTGGACGCACCCAACCTAAAGGCGCGAAAACCCTGCTCGCCGGCGGCAATGTCGGGTTGGGCCAGCACCCGGCGCAACCGTTCGCGGGTAACTTGCGTGATCGTATTCCAGCCTTTGGCAAGTGCGGCCTTGCCGGTGCGCTCTTTGGGATTGACCGCTTCGGGCAACTGCACACCGATGTAGCGTGCCCCGGCCATGCCGCTGGCGGCAAGTCGGATGACCGCTTCGCCGCTAGACCCGGACCCAGCGAAGAAATCCATGATGATCGGCTGCTCGTCGTTCGACGCCATATAGCGGAACAGCTTGGCCAATTCGTCATGGTCCTTCGGATTGTCGAAAACCTTTCCCCCCATCAGGGTGCGAAGGTATTTTACCGACACTTGCGATTGCTTGTAAAACACAGTGCCGCGAACCTGTGTCGCTAGTTCTTCAACCTCATCGCCTGAATCCTCCTCGTCGAAGTCAGCTTCCTCGTCGTCAAGAAGCTCATACGAAACCGGCTTGATGTGATACTTCCTGAATGGCGGCTCTGTGTGGTCGGCGCGAAACTCAACAAGGCCAAGGTCGATCTGACGCTGCATTTCTTCGGGTTTGCTGTAAATCCAGCCACGCTCCGGCACCTTGCACGGCTGCTTTGTCACAGGGTGTGGCACGTCATAGCGGGGGCCATCGCCACCCGGCCATGAAATATCGCGGTCACGCCACGGGCCGTTGCTGTCAACCCTCTTGTATCGGCTCCACTTCTTCGACGGGTGCAATTTGGGCAACTCGCTGAACCACGCCTGCAATTCCTGTTCGATCACCTTGTCGGCGCGTTCGCCGTCGCCGTGCGCCACGCGCAGGCGGACATATTCGTCCCAAATCTCACGCGCACCCGGCTTTTCCTCTCGCCAGATGGTTTTCGCTTCCTTCAACGCCAGCAGCGAGCGGGCATAGACGAACAAATATTCATGGCCGACTGAAAGCAGCTTGGCGTCGTTCTTGCGCCCTTTTTCCCACACCATCTGCGCGATGAAGTTTTCCGCGCCAAACACGTCATCGCACAGCAAGCGCAGATTGGCAGCTTCGGCATCGTTGATGCTGACAAGGATGATGCCCTCCTCTTTCAGCATTTGCCGAGCCATCGACAGGCGCGGATACATCATCGAGAGCCAGTTGGAATGGAAGCGACCGGCCTTCTCCGGCGCGCTGGTCATCATGTCGCCTGCTTCGGTCATCTGCCCAGTCTGACGCAGATAGGCGCTCAGCGGATCAGCAAAGTCATCATGATAGATAAAATCGTTCTGGGTGTTGTACGGTGGATCAATGTAGATCAACTTCACTTTGCCAAAATAGCTCTTGTAAAGGAGCTTGAGGACTTCGAGGTTTTCACCTTCGATGAAGACGTGGCCAGTGGTGTCGAAATTGACGCTTTCCGCCATGTCTGGGGCTAGTGTGGCAGCAGTTGGCGCTTGCAGCATGGCGATCGCAGCGCGCTTGCCCGGCCACGTCAGCCCATAGCGTTCGGGCCCGGTATCAACCGGCAATCCAACCAGTTCCGCCAGCCGTTCAAGGCTGATGGCGCCATCGGTAAATACCTCGGGCACAACGTCTTTCAGGCGTGCAAGCAATTCCTTGCGTTGATCAGGAGTGGTGGAATCAACGGGTTCACGATCAGTCATGCGCCCTCTGTGCCGTATGGTCGGTAATGCGGCAACACCTGTTGGTTTGTCGAAGGAAATTCTGGCCCTTGTCTGTTGTGTTTGCCCCCGCAGTCGATAAGGCGACCTCGTCCACCGACGCGCCCGCCAATGTGACCCTATCTTGGGCTGGACAACCGTAAAAAGGATGGCTTTCCTTCGCACAGTCCCTGTATCGCGTCTTGGCTTGCCCGGGCGATTCATCGCGGTGGTGTGAGATGCAGCAAGGTGGTCATGCCCGGAAAACGCCAGAAGGTGATGCAGGACCAAAACGGCATTTGGCTATCGGCCACTTTGGCCTGCCAACGCACCGGGCTGAAACGGGCCGATTTGTACGACATCGCCCAGGCAGGAACCATTCGCCATCAAGGGGAAAATCCCCACGGCAACCCGGCGTGGTTTCACGAAGCCGATATTACGGCGTATGTTCGCTCCAGGGCGGCAAACACGCCGGATGCTTCATCGAAACCACCCGCCAAGCCAAAGCGGAAACCCACCGACGCCCAGATTGAGGCGAAACATACGCGGGAGTGGAAAAAGGCGGTGGAACGCGACCGCAACCTCTATTCCCGGAACCTCGGCCTGACCGGCGGCCGGTCCGCCGGTCCAACCGGCGGGGTTTCTGCGCATTTGGAGCGCGTGATGCTGCATGAAATTGAAGAAGCAAATCGGAGGAAAAAGGCGGATAGTTGAATTCCGGAGAATTCCAGCCCCGCGTCCAGCACGGAAGACTCGCACGTCTTGCCCCGCCCGAGGCTGATACGGCAATGCCGTAATTTTGATTGCATTTTATCCGGCATTGCCGTACAATGCATGTGATGCACACGATCATTGAAACCGCCGCATATCTGTCGGCTGCATCGGATGCAGGCATGACGACGGCAAGGAGGCCCGGGATTGCATGAGCAAAAACGCTTTCGACAAGATTGCTGCCGGCTTGGAAGATGCCATCGCCTATGCCCAGGGTGATGCCGCCCGGGGGCGGGTGGCTGCTGCGGCGCATGTCAGGGCGGTGCGCTTGCAGACGAAAAAGACTCAGGCGCAGTTTGCCGATGCCTATCATATCCCGGTGGGCACTTTGCGCGATTGGGAACAGGGGCGGCGGCAGCCGGATGCACCGGCCCGCGCGCTGCTGACCGTGATCGCCGCTGATCCGCTGGCGATAGAACGGCTGCTGGCCAGCCGTCAGAGCTGATCCGGCGGTAACGCGCAAACCCCATCCGCCACCCCGCTCCCCCTCCGGGTTGCAGGTGCAACCAATGTGGTACATTTGCATCATTCCCCCCGCAAACGCGGGGCGGCGGCGCATTTGCGCTGACAGGCGCGGTGGGCTGGGGTAATGACACAAAACCGTCACAGACGTTCGCCCGGCGCGGCCCTTGGGAGAGGGTGCGAAACACATCGCGCCGCGCCGGGTGTTACGTTTTGCTTGCATGGCCGGGCTGCTTTGGCATGCTGGCGGGCGATGGTCGCGAACCCCTGATCGATGGGCACTGTCAGCCTGGGCCTTGCCGGATTGCTGGCATTTGCGCTGATCGCCGCGCTGTTTGCGGTGGCGGCCTGGGTCGAATCGCGGGCCGATGCGCGCGCCGCCTCGGTTTCGCCGCGCCTGCGCCACTGGGTCTATACGCTGGGGCTGGGGGTCTATTGCTCAAGCTGGACGTTTTACGGCGCGGTCGGCAGCGTGGTGCGCGAAGGGTGGAATTATCTGCCGATCTATCTGTCGCCGTGCCTGCTGCTGCTGTGCGCGCCGGGGCTGCTCAAACGGCTGGGCGATGCGGTGGCCGAGGAAAAGGCGGCGACCATTTCCGATTTCATCGCCGCGCGGTTCGGGCATGATCCGGGCATGGCGCGGCTGGTCACGCTGACCGCGCTGGCGGCGATCGTGCCCTATGGCGCGTTGCAATTGCGATCGATCGGCATTGCCATCGCGCTGCTGTCGGACCGCGCGGTGGCAGTGCCGGTGATGATCGCCGCGGCGGTGGTGCTGGGGCTGTTTGCCATCCTGTTTGGCGCGCGGCGCTATGATCTGGCCGGGCGGACCGAAGGGCTGCTGTTTTCGATCGCGCTCGAATCCGGGATCAAGCTGGCGGCGCTGCTGGCGGTGGCCGGGGTGGCGATCGCGGTGGTCGTGGCGGCGCCGCCGCTGCGCGTGGCGCAGGGTGTGGCGATTTTGCAGGGCAATTTTCGCGCCGGCGCGCTGTCGATCGATTTTGCGGTGATCGCGCTGATTTCGGCGCTGGCGGTGGTGGTGCTGCCCCGGCAGTTTTATGTCGGGCTGGCGCAGGCACGCAGCCCCCATGATCTGCACGATGCGCGGGTGGGGGCGGCGGGCTATATCGGCGCGATGGCGCTGCTGATCGTGCCGATCGCGCTGGGCGGGCTGGTCGCGCTGCCCGGCGATGGTTCGCCCGATCTGTTTGTGCTGCGGCTGCCGGCGGCGACCGGGTATCATTGGGCAACGATCATCGCGCTGCTCGGCGGGATCAGCTCGGCGGCGGCGATGGTGATTGTCGATACCACCGCGCTGGCGATCATGGTGTCGAATGACCTGATTTTTCCCGCCATGCTGCGCGCCGCGGCCGATGATGCGGCGGCCGGGCAATTGGGGCGGCGCATGCTGGCGGTGCGGCGGCTGGCGATCATCGCGGTGATCGGCGCCTCGTTGGTGTGGGCGCTGTCGGTGCCAGAGGGCAGCTCGCTGGCCTCGATCGGGCTGATCGCCTTTGCCGGGATGGCGCAGTTTGCCCCGCATTTTCTGCTCGCGATCTATGGCAAGGCGCGCGATCCGGTGGCCGGGCGGGCCAGTCTGGCGGCGGGGTTTGTGCTGTGGATGTGGACGCTGGCGCTGCCGCCGATCCTGCCGGCGCACTGGCTGATCGCGCTGCGCGGCAGCGTGATCGATCCGCTGCATCTGTTTGGCGTCGGCCATGCCAGCGTGCTGGTGCATGGGGTGGTGTGGTCGCTGGCGGTCAATGGCGCGGTGCTGGTGATCGCCACCGCCGGGCGCGACGGCGCGCGCGCGCGGCAGGCGCTGCTGCCGGGGCCCTTGCGCGGCGCGCGGCAGGTGCGCAACCAGGGCGAACTGGCGCGGCTGGCGGCGCGCTTTGTGGGCGAGGCGGCGGTCGATGATGCGATCCCGCCCGCGCTGCATCATGCGGCGGTCGATCGCAAGGCGGCGCGGCTGGCGCGCGATCTGATCGCTTCGGTGGTCGGGCCCAGTTCGGCGCGCGCGTTGGTCGCCTCGGCGCTGGCGGGCGGGCAGATGGGGCTCGATGATGTGACCCGGCTGCTCGATGAAGGCGGGCAAAGCCTGCGTTTTTCGCGCGCGCTGCTGGCGGCGAGTTTTGAAAACCTGCCCTCGGGGATCAGCGTGGTCGATGGCGAATTCCGGCTGGTGGCGTGGAACACGCGCTATTGCGATCTGTTTGATTATCCCCCCGGGCTGGTGCGGCAGGGGGTGCCGGTGGCCGATCTGATCCGTTTCAATATCGTGCGCAGCGGGTTTGCCGGCTCGGTCGATGCCGAAGTCGATCGCCGGCTGGCCCGGCTGCGCGCGCGCCAGCCTTATGTGTCGGAACGCATCCGCCAGGATGGGCGGGTGATCAAATCGGTGGGCGGGCCGATGCCCGGCGGCGGCTATCTGACCAGCTTTACCGATGTGACGGCAGAATCGCACATTCGCGATGAATTGCAGCGCACGCTCGAACAGCTTGAAACGCGGGTGGCCGAACGCACCATCGAACTGTCGGGCGTCAATGCCCGGCTGGCCGAATCCGCGCGTGACAAGACGCGGTTTCTCGCCGCTGCCAGCCATGATCTGCTGCAACCGCTGCACGCGGCGCGGCTGTTTCTGGCCGCGCTCGACCGGCAGGCGGCAGAGGTGCAGCGCCCGCTGGTGACCCGCATCGAGCGCGCGATCGCGGCGGCAGAGGCCTTGCTGCGCGCCTTGCTCGATATTTCGCGGCTCGATGCCGGCGGGGTGCAGCCGCATCCCGAACCGATCGCGCTGGCGCCGTTCCTGCGCGATATTGCCGAAGGGGTGCGTCCGCTGGCCGAGGCAAAGGGGCTGCGGCTGATCATCGGCCCGCTGCCCGGCGTGGTGGCGACCGATCCCGGATTGCTGCGATCGGTGATTCAGAACCTGTTGAGCAATGCCGTGCGCTATACCGAGCGCGGCGCGGTGCTGATCGGGGTGCGGCGGCGCGGCGCGGCGTGGCGGATCGATGTGATCGACAGCGGGGTGGGCATTCCGGCCGATCAGATCGGGGCGATCTTTGGCGAATTTACCCGGCTGGGCACGATCGAGGCCGAAGGGCTGGGGCTCGGGCTGGCGATGGTCGAACGCATCGTCCGGCTGTTGCAGATCGATATTGCGGTATCATCGGCGGTCGGGCGCGGCAGCCGGTTTTCGGTGACGATCGCCGCCGATGCCACGCTGCTCGCCCCCGCGCCGCCGCCGCCGGCACGGGTGCGGCACGCTGCCCCGCAACGCGCGCTGACCGTGCTGGTGGTCGACAACGATGCGACGATTATCGAGGCGACCGCGCTGATGCTGACCGGGCATGGCCACCGCGTGCTCGGCGCGGGCACGATTGCCCAGGCGCTGGCGCTGATCGATCAGGCCGATCTGGCGCTGATCGACTATGATCTCGACCATGGCGAAAACGGGCTGACGCTGATCGACCGGGTGCGCCGCCGCGCCCCGCACGTGGCGCTGGCGATGATCAGCGCGGCGCAGGATCGCGCGCTGATCGCGCGGCTCAATCGGCGCGGGGTGCCGTTTCTGGCCAAGCCGGTGGCCCCCGATGATCTGTTGCAGGTGCTGGCGCGGGTCTCACCCCACCAGGTCGAGCCCCAGTGACCGCGCCGCCAGCGCCGCCTGGGTGCGGTTCTGCACATCCAGCTTGCGCATGATCGCGGTCATGTGCGCCTTGACCGTCGCCTCGCTCATGCCGAGGTCATAGGCGATCTGCTTGTTGAGCTTGCCCGCCAGCACCGCGAGCAGGACTTTGAGCTGGGTCGGGGTCAGCCCGGCGACGGTGCCGCGCACGCGGTCAATCGGGCTGGCCGCGCTGGCGGGCGCCGGGGTGGGGGCGGGATCGCGGCCCAGCGCGCTGCGCAGCGCCGCCTCGATCTGCGGCAGATCGGCATCCTTGCTGAGGAACCCGACCGCGCCGAACGCGCGCGCTTCTTCGGCGGCGGTGGCGGCATCGGCGGCGGATACCACCAGGATCGGCACGCCCGGCCGTTCGGCATGGAGCAGCGCGATCCCCGAATAGCCGACCGCGCCGGGCATTTTCAGATCGAGCGTGATCAGCGCCAGATCGGGGGTTTCGGCGGCGACCCGCGCGGCGGCGGCCAGCGTGCCGGCCTCTGCCACCCGTGCATCGGGCGCGGCGGATGCCAGCGCCACGGCCATTGCCTGACGGAACAGCGGATGATCATCCGCGATCAGCACGGTGCAACCCACACCCGTCTCCCGTTTGATCACCGGCCGATCGGCCTCTGCCGGCAGGGCAGGGCGGATATCTTTTGCAGGTGATGCTCCCGGCCCCCATGTGCGCCAAAATCGGCGCTGCTGCAATGGGGTGAAGGCCAGGCGGGATGGCCCGGGCGGGCCATCCCGCCACACGCCATCAGGCGCCGACCAGTTGCGGGCGGTTGGCGATCAGGTTGTCGACCACCGAAGGATCGGCCAGCGTCGAAGTATCGCCCAGGTTCGACAGGTCGTTTTCGCCGATCTTGCGCAGGATGCGGCGCATGATCTTGCCCGACCGCGTCTTGGGCAGGCCGGGGGCGAACTGGATCACGTCGGGCGTGGCGATCGGGCCGATTTCGTGGCGCACCCACGCGACCAACTCCTTGCGCAGCGCGTCATCGGGTTCGACTTCGGCATTGCAGGTGACAAAGGCATAGATGCCCTGGCCCTTGATCTCGTGCGGCATGCCGACCACCGCGGCTTCGGCCACTTTGGCATGCGCGACCAGCGCGCTTTCGATCTCGGCAGTGCCCATGCGGTGGCCCGATACGTTGATCACGTCGTCGATCCGCCCGGTGATCCAGTGATAGCCATCGGCATCGCGCCGGCAGCCGTCGCCGGTGAAATACATCCCCTTGAACGTGGTGAAATAGGTCTGGAAAAACCGCTCCGGATCGCCCCATACCCCGCGCATCTGGCCCGGCCAGCTGTCGGTGATCACCAGGCAGCCGTCATTGGCGCCATCAAGAAACTGCCCGTCGTTGTCGACCAGCGCGGGCTTGACGCCAAACATCGGCCGGCTCGCCGATCCCGGCTTCAACGGGGTGGCGCCGGGCAGCGGGGTGATCATCGCGCCGCCGGTTTCGGTCTGCCACCAGGTATCGACGATCGGGCAGCGCCCTTCGCCGATCACTTTGTGATACCATTCCCAGGCTTCGGGATTGATCGGTTCGCCCACCGAGCCGAGCAGGCGCAGCGAGGTGCGGCTGGTCCGCTTCACCCAGTCATCGCCTTCGCGCATCAGCGCGCGCAGCGCGGTGGGGGCGCCATAGAAAATTTCCACACCGTATTTGTCGACCACCTGCCAGAACCGGCTGGGATCGGGCCAGTTGGGCACGCCTTCGAACATCACCGTGGTCGCGCCGTTCATCAGCGGGCCATAGACGACATAGGAATGCCCGGTCACCCAGCCGATATCGGCGGCGCACCAATAGATCTGCCCCGGGCGATAATCGAACACATATTCGTGCGTCAGGCTGGCCCACACCGCATAGCCGCCGGTGGTGTGGAGCACGCCCTTGGGCTTGCCGGTCGACCCCGAGGTATAGAGGATGAACAGCGGGTCTTCGGCGTTCATTTCGGCCGGCGGGCAATCGGCGCTTTGCCCGGCCACCCCGGCGGCCCAGTCGACATCGCGCCCGGCGACCATCGCCACCGCCGCGCCGGTGCGTTGCAGCACGATCACGCTGGTCACTTCGGGGCACTGCCGCAGCGCTTCATCGACATTGGCCTTCAACGGCACCTTGCGGCCGCCGCGCAAGCCTTCGTCGGCGGTAATCACCAGGCGGCTGTCACAATCGAGAATGCGCCCGGCCAGCGCGTCGGGCGAAAACCCGGCGAACACGATCGAATGGATCGCCCCGATCCGCGCGCAGGCGAGCATCGCCACCGCCGCCTCGGGAACCATCGGCAGATAGATCGTCACCCGGTCGCCGCGCTTGACCCCTTGCGCCAGCAGCAGATTGGCAAAGCGGCAGACTTCGGCGTGGAGCTGGGCATAGGTGATGCGCCGTTCAGGCTCGTCCGGGCTGTCGGGTTCCCAGATGATCGCCACGCTATCGCCGCGCGCGGCGAGATGGCGATCAAGGCAATTGGCCGACAGGTTCAGCGTGCCGTCCTCGAACCAGCGGATGCCGAAATCGGCTTCGTGAAAACTGGTGTTCTTGACCGTGGTGAACGGGCGAATCCAGTCGATCCGCTGCGCCTCGTGGCGCCAGAATGCGTCGGGCTGTTCGACCGACTGGCGATACATCTCGAAATAGCGCGTTTCGTCGATCAGCGCGTTGTCGGCCCAGGTGGCCGGAACCGGATAGATCGCTTCGCCCATGGCAGGCTCTCCTCGTTCATTCTTTGGCGTGGGCCATAGCTTATTTCTGCGGCCGATGCGCGTCTAGACCATCGTCTTAGCTGTCATAATCGTGCGCCCGGCGCATCCGACCAAGGTCGGGCGTGGCGCGACCTTGGTCGCTCTGTCGGCAGGGCGGCGCCATCGCGATGCTGCACCCCGGTCAAACGCCCGGATCGCGTCCGGGCCGCCGAACCCATCGCAACAGCGAAAACAACAAGAATTTTTAAGGAGAGGATCAATGCATCACCGCAACGGGCTGCGCGCCCATCCCCGGCTGTGGGCCACCACCGCGATCGTGCTGGCCGCCGCCACCGGCACCGCCGCACATGCCGATACCCCGGTTGCCGGGCCGCTGTCGGTCTATGGCACGATCGACGTCGGGCTGGGCTATCAATCGGCCGGGGTGCCGGCCAATGGCGCCACCGGGATCGAATACCAGGCATTTACCACCACCCGCAATTTCGGCGGGTCGCAGACGCTGGTGACCGAAAACGCGCTGGAATATACCAAGCTGGGGATCAAGCTGAACCAGCCGATCACCAAGGATCTGGCGCTGGTCGGCCAGGCCGAAGCGTGGATCAATCCGCTGTCGGGCCAGTTGGAAGATTCGTGCAAGTCGATCGCGCAGAATTCGGGCGTGGCCGATGCCAAACAGACCGCCGCGTTCGATTCGGCCGGCTGCGGCCAGGCGTTCAGCCGCGGCCTGTTTGGCGGGATCGCCAGCAAGACCTATGGCACGCTGACCTTTGGCCGGCAGAACACCCCGTTCATGGCGGTGCTCGCCGCGTTTGACCCGCAGGCCAATGCTCCGGCGTTTTCGTTCATCGGCTATTCGGGCACGCTGGGCGGGGCGGGCACCACCGGGGCGTCGCGCTGGAACAATGCGATCAAATATGCCTATGCGCAGGGGCCGTTCCATGTCGTGGCCGAATTCGCCGGCAAATCGCCCGACAGCGGCGAACCGGGCACATCGTGGGGGGTAACCGGCGGGGTGACCACCGGCGGGTTCTCGCTCGATCTGGGTTATGAACAGGAAAACGCGGTGGTGTCGCTGCGCAGCGCGGATGACAATGCCGCCAACCCGCTGACCAACACGCTGGGCGCGGCCAATGGCGGCGATATCTGGAATTCGGTCAATCAGAACGGCCTGTCGGGCTATCTGTCGAAAGATACCGCCTATCTGGCGGTGGCCAAATACGCGATGGATTTTTCCGACAAGAGCAAGCTGACTCTGTTTGCCGGGTTCGAACATTTCGAAAAGGCCTATGCTGCCAATCCCTATGGCGGCATCGCCGGGATATCGCAGGGCGGCTATCCGGTGGCAATCGACCTCGAGATTACCTCTACGCCCAAATATGATTTCGAATGGTTTGGCGCGCGCTATGTCACGGCCAGGGGGCTGGCGATTTCGGCCGCCTATTACAACGCGCATGTCGGTGACTGGGCGGTGGGGCTCACCACCAATGGCGCCGGGCCGCTGGCGGGGGTGCCTGCCGGGCTGTCGCTGGGTTGTGCGGCGGCCGGCCTGTTGTGCGCGGGCAGCTTTCACGAGGCCTCGTTGATCCTTGACAAGCCGATTCACAAGCTTGTTGATCTCTACCTTGGTGTTAACTGGTCACAGGTCACCAACGGGCTGGCGTTCGGCTTTCCCGGCAATCAGGGTGGCGGCGGTGTCGGTACTACCGGCAGTCAAACACAGACCGGGGTTTACACCGGCGTCCGGATCAAGTTTTAACTGCAACCAACGGTGCGCGCGCGGGGGGGCCTGGCGCGCATCGCTTTCAACCAAACCGCGCCCCGATCCCTCTGTAACCGGGGGCGCACAGGAGAGTGAGCCATGGCAACGACGTATGACGACCTGCCCAAGCATCACGCCGTAACCCGCAGCGAACGGCTGGTGATTACCGCCAGTTCGCTGGGCACGGTGTTCGAATGGTATGATTTCTATCTCTATGGTCTGCTGACCACGATCATCGCGGCTCAGTTCCTCACCGGGCTGAATGTCACCACGTCGTATATCATGGCGCTGCTGGTGTTTGCGGCCGGGTTCATCGTGCGCCCGTTCGGCGCGCTGGTGTTTGGCCGCATCGGCGACATGTTCGGGCGGCGCTATACCTTTATCATCACGCTGGCGGTGATGGGCGCTTCGACCTTCCTGGTCGGCTGTCTGCCCACTTACAAGACCGCCGGTGTGCTCGCTCCGGCGATGCTGGTGGGCTTGCGCATGTTGCAGGGGCTGGCGCTTGGCGGCGAATATGGCGGCGCGGCCAGCTATGTGGCCGAACACGCGCCCAACAACAAGCGCGGGCTCTATACCAGCTCGATCCAGATCACCGCGACGGCGGGTCTGGCGATGGCGCTGCTGATCGTGATCATGGTGCGCTCGCCGCTGACCGGCGTGGGCGAAGACGCGTTCAAGGAATGGGGCTGGCGGATTCCCTATCTGCTGTCGGGCGCATTCCTGGTGATCGGGCTGTGGCTGCGGCTGAAACTGCACGAATCGCCGGTGTTCCAGAAGATGAAGGCCGAAGGCACCGGATCAAAGGCGCCGCTGACCGAATCGTTTGGCCAGTGGGTCAATCTCAAAGTGGTGCTGATCGCGTTCTTTGGCGCGATCGCCGGGCAGGCGGTGATCTTTTACGGTTGCCAGCTTTACGTGATGACCTTCCTTGAAAAGATGCTCAAGCTCGACGGCCTGACCGCCAACGTGCTGCTGGCGATCGCGCTGATCCTGGGCAGCCCGTTCTATCTGGTGTTCGGCGCGCTGTCGGATCGCATCGGCCGCAAACCGGTGATCCTCGCCGGCTGCGTGCTCGCCGCGCTGACGCTGTTTCCGGCGTTCCACATGCTGACCGAGGCGGTCAATCCCGCGCTGGCAGCAGCGCAGGCCAAGGCGCCGGTCAGCGTCACCGCCAATGCGGCCGAATGCAATTCGCAGTTCGATCCGGTCGGCGGCAAAGCCTATGACACCACCAGCTGCGACATCATCAAGGCGATGCTCGCCAAATCGGGCATCAATTACACCAATGTCGCTGCACCCGCGGGCACGATCGCTTCGATCACGATCGGCACGCAGACTTTTGTCGCCCCCGATCCGGCCAAGCTGAAGGGTGACGAGAAAAAGGCCGCCATCGCCAGCTTTACCGCCAGCGTGGTGGGCAAGGCTGCCACCCCGGCCAAACCGGCCGAAGGCGGCAAGCCGGCGGTCGAGGCCAAACCGGCGGTCAAGGGCGCGCTGGCCGGGGTCGGCTATCCGGCCAAGGCCGATCCGGCGCAAGTCAACAAGCCGCTGGTGGTCGCGATCCTGTTCTACCTCGTGCTGCTGGTGACCATGGCCTATGGCCCGATCGCCGCACTGCTGGTCGAACTGTTCCCCAGCCGCATCCGCTATTCGGCGATGTCGTTGCCCTATCACATCGGCAACGGCTGGCTGGGCGGGCTGCTGCCGGCGATCTGCTTTGCGATGGTCGCGGCCAACGGCGATATCTTCTTTGGCCTGTGGTACCCGGTGGTGGTCGCCGCCGCGACCGCAGTGATCGGCGCGCTGCTGCTGCCGGAAACGCACCGGCGCAATATCGACGGCTGATTGCCAGCCGGTTCAGGCGCCAGACGGGGGCGGGATCAGCGATGATCCCGCCCTTGGTGTTTTTACGATCACCAAAGTAATCACACAGGGGTGAACCCATTTTTACCAGTCGTCCTTCGAAAGGACTCGTCTTATCAGCAGAAAGTCAAAATAATTTCGTCATTCCGGACTTGATCCGGAATCCAGAAAGCGTCAGGCGCGGTAGCGTCTTTGGCGAAGCCAAGCTGCCTTGCGGCAGGAATGCTGCCGCATTCGTTATTTGCTGGATTCCGGATCAAGTCCGGAATGACGAGTTTATTTGAAGAATTACTGGGATAATTCTACAGGGGTGAACCCTGACTCCTCATCGTGTCAGACAAAACCTTACCGCCCGGCCATCGCCTTGGCCGCCGGCAGATAAGTCCGGCCAATCCGCAGCGCGGTGCCGTCGGCGAGTTCGGCCGACCACACCCCCAGCCCGTCGTGGCGCAGCCCGGTGATGCGGTCGCGGCGCACGATGGTTGACCGGTGCAGGCGGATGAAGCGCGCCGGGTCGAGCCGGTCTTCCAGCCGCTGGATGGTGTGCAGCATCAGGTACGACCGTTCGCCGACATGCAGGCGGACATAATCGCGCTCGGCATCGATACGGTCGATGTCGCAGGCGGCCAGCCGGATCAGTTCGCTACGGTGGGGCACCCAGAATTCGTCGATCCAGTCGCCGGTTTCGGCGGGCGCCGGGGCCGGTTCGGTGCCGGCGCGGCGGGCCTGGGCGCGTTCGATCGCGCGCAGCAGGCGGTCTTCGGCGACCGGTTTGAGCACATAATCGACCGCGTCGCAGTCAAACGCTTCGATCGCGAACTGGTCATGCGCGGTGACAAAGATCACCGCCGGGCGCTGCGCCTGTGCCGCCAGCCGGCGCGCCACCGCCAGCCCGTCGGTTTCGGGCATGGTCATGTCGAGCAGCAGCAGATCGGGGGTCAGCGCTTCGGCCAGCCGCAGCGCCTGCGCGCCGTCGCTGGCGGTGCCGACCACTTGCACCGCGGGGATGCGCCCGATCAGGATCTGCAACCGTTCGATCGCCAACGGTTCGTCATCGACGATCAGCGTGCGCAGGGCAGGGGGCAAAGCTTCAGACATCGGGCACCATCGCGGCAGGGGGCAGGGGAAGCATCAGACGGGTCACATGGCCGCCGCCGGGCAGCGGTCCGCAGGCCAGCGCGGCATCACCGCCATAGCGCGCGGCCAGCCGGCTGCGCACATTGGCAAGGCCGATGCCGGTGCCGGATTCGGTGCCGGTCTTGCCCGGGCCATCATCGGCCACGGTCAGCACCAGCATGGTGCCTTCGGCGCGCGCGGTGAGCGTGATGGTGACCGCGCGGGTGGTTGCGGCAACCGCATATTTGATCGAATTTTCCACCAGCGGTTGCAGGATCATCCCCGGCACCGGCGCCTGCGCCAGCGTATCGGGAACGTCGATCACCGTGATCAGCCGGTCGGGAAAGCGCACCGCCTCGATCGCCAGATAATGGCGTTGCAGCGCAATTTCGTCGGCCAGCGGCACTTCGGCGGTGGGATCGGCGGTCAGGCTATGGCGGTAAAAGCTCGACATCGTCTGGATCATCGCTTCGGCCTGGGTGCCGCGCCCGGTCATCACCAGCGCCGACAGCGAATTCAGCGTGTTGAACAGGAAATGCGGATTGACCTGATAGCGCAGCGATCGCAGCTCGGCGGCCTTGGCGGCGCGGCGATATTCGCCCTCGCGGCGTTCGGCGGCGCGCACCATTTCGGCATTGCCCAGCGCCAGATAGAGCGCCGCCCAGGCGATCAGCAGGAAATAGCGGCCCAGCGCGACATCGGTCAATTGGCGCCACAGCCCTTCGTGTTCGCCCGGGGTCTGGATCAGCGTGATCGCGGTCGGCGGCGCGGCCGGCGCGGATGGGGCAGTCGCCGGCGCGCCATCGTCGGTATCGATCAGCAGATTGCCGGCCAGATCGTGGCGCACTTGCACGCTGCCCGGGGTATGCGGTGCCGCCGGGGCGCCGGGGTGATCGGTCAGCCGCGCGATCATCTGCGCCTCGACCGGGGCAAACGCCTGCTGGTTGACCATCGCCAGCGCCAGCGCGGCGGGCAGCATGATCAGCAGCGCCGCCGCCAGCCGTACCGAGGTCGGCCGCCCGTCAAACCGCCGCAGCAGCGGCCAGGCCAGCATGGTGATCACGATCCCGGCCAGCGTGACCAGCGCACGCCGCCACAACAGATCGGTAAATTCGCCCAGTTGTTCGGTCAGCGCGCGCAGCGTGATCAGCACGAAATAGCACAGCCACAGCGCCACTGCCGAAGCGAGCACCTGCCGCGCCGGCACGTGGGCGATTGCCGGCTCGGCATTATGTGCAATGTCGTAGGGTTCGTGACTGGCCATTGCCCCGGTTCCTACGCCGGATCGGGCGTTGATGGCCAGTGCAATGGTCGGCGCCGGTCATGCGTTGGTCGATCGGGTTTGGGCGGTGGGAGCGCGGCAAACGCATCCAAGCATCTGATCTATAACAACTCCGCTCATCCTGAGCCTGTCGAAGGATGCGCGCCGACACTGGCCCCTCGCACGGAAAAACCACGCATACTCAACCGTTTGTGCGCATCCTTCGACAGGCTCAGGATGAGCGGAGTTAGTTAATTATGATATCGTGTGACCCCCGCCTCACACCGGCAGCAGCCCTTCGTCGGCGATCTTCTTCTTCCACACCAGCGGCGCCAGTTGGTGGACATTGTGCCCTTCGCTGTCGACCGCAACGGTTACCGGCATGTCCTCGACGGTAAATTCATAGATTGCTTCCATGCCCAGGTCGGCAAAGGCGACCACTTTGGCCTGACGGATCGCGCGGGCCACCAGATAGGCGGCGCCACCCACCGCCATCAGATAGGCGGACTTGTGCCGGGCGATCGCTTCGGTCGCGGCGGGGCCGCGTTCGGATTTGCCGATGCTGGCGAGCAGGCCCTGGCTCAGCATCATTTCCATGAAGCTGTCCATCCGCGTCGCGGTGGTCGGGCCGGCGGGGCCGACCACTTCGTCGCGCACAGGATCGACCGGGCCGACGTAATAGATCACCCGCCCGGCAAAATCGACCGGCAGCGCCTCGCCGCGCGCCAGCATGTCCTTGATCCGCTTGTGCGCGGCGTCGCGCCCGGTGAGCATGCGGCCGTTGAGCAGCAGGCGATCGCCCTGTTGCCAGCTTTGCACTTCTTGCGCGGTCAGCGTGTCGAGATTGACGCGGCGCGCGCTGGCATCGGGCGCCCAGTGCACTTGCGGCCATTCGTCAAGCTTGGGCGCTTCGAGATAGCTTGGCCCCGATCCGTCGAGCGTGAAATGGGCGTGGCGGGTGGCGGCGCAATTGGGGATCATCGCCACCGGCTTGCCGGCGGCATGGCACGGGGCGTCCATGATCTTGACATCGAGGATCGTCGACAGCCCGCCCAGCCCTTGCGCGCCGATGCCCAGCGCATTGACGCGGTCAAAGATTTCGATGCGCAGCGCTTCGAGATCGGTCTGCGGTCCGCGCGCCTTCAACTGCGCCATGTCGATCGGTTCCATCAACGCTTTCTTGGCGAGCAGCACGCAATGTTCGGCGGTGCCGCCAATGCCGATCCCCAGCATGCCCGGCGGGCACCAGCCGGCGCCCATCTGCGGCAGCATTTCGACCACCCAGTCGACGATCGAATCGCTGGGGTTCATCATCTTGAACTTTGACTTGTTCTCGCTGCCGCCGCCTTTGGCCGCGACATCGATCGATACCGTGTTGCCGCGCACCAGATCGACATGCAGCACGCACGGGGTGTTGTCGCGGGTGTTGCGGCGGGTAAACGCCGGATCGGCCAGCACCGAGGCACGCAATTTGTTGTCGGGGTTGAGATAGGCGCGGCGCACGCCTTCATCGATCACCTCCTGCAAGTCGGTATCGACATCGAGCCGGCAGTTCTGCCCCCATTTGACAAAGACATTGACGATGCCGGTGTCCTGGCAGATCGGGCGGTGCCCTTCGGCGCACATCCGGCTGTTGGTCAGGATCTGCGCGATGGCATCCTTGGCCGCCGGGCCCTGTTCGGCCTGGTAGGCCTCACCCAGCGCGCGGATATAGTCCATCGGGTGGAAATAGCTGATATATTGCAGCGCGTCGGCCACGCTGTCGATCAGGTCTGCCGCGCGAATGGTCACCATTTCGGCCATGAATGCACCTTTGTCATCGGCACGCACCGACGGCCGGCGCGCGCTGGGGCGGGGAGTCTCGACGAACGCCCATACGCCTCGATCAACGACATGCAAATAACTTGGCGCGGGCGGAACGATATTCTAGGAGGCTTGGCGTGATCGATCCGGCCGGTGCCCGCCTTGCGCCATGCCCGGATGCCAAGCAATGCGAGGATTTTGATGAGCCTGGTGCAAGAACGGGTGGATTTTGCTGCTGCCCGCCGCGCGATGATCGACAGCCAGTTGCGCGTAAGCGGGGTCAATGATCCAGCGATTCTGGCCGCATTCGCCGCCGTCGCGCGCGAAGCGCATGTGCCCGAAGCGCGCCGCGCAATCGCCTATATCGACCGCGCCGTGCCGCTCGACAACGGCACCGTGCTGGCGCCCGCGCTGACTCACGGGCAGATGCTGACTGCCGCCGAACCGGTGGCGACCGACCAGGTGCTGGTGATCGGCAATCCCGGCAGCTATCTTGCCGCGCTGTGCGGGCAACTGACCGCCACGGTCACCGTTTCGGCGCCCGATGGCGACTGGGCACAGCACGGGCCTTATTCGCTGGTGCTGATCGATGGCGCGATCGAGGAATTGCCCGCGGGGCTGGCGGCGGTGATGGGCGATGGCGGCCGCTTGGTCACCGGGCTGATCGAACGCGGCGTGGCGCGGCTGGCGCTGGGCCGCCGGGTCAACGGCGCGATCGTGCTGACCAGCCTGTCCGAAGCCGACTTTGCGCCGATCCCGGCATTTGCTGCCAAGCCGCGCTGGAGCTTCTGATCTTGGCGCGGCGGGGGCTTGCCGGCGGGCTGGTGATCATTCTGGCGGGACTGGCACCGGCGATGGCCGGGGCCGAAACGCTGCAACAGGCGCTGGTCGCCGCCTACCAGACCAACCCCGATCTGGCCGCCGCGCGCGATACCCAGCGCGCCACTGACGAAAACGTGCCGATTGCACGCGCGCAGGGGCTGCCCAGCCTGCAGGGATCGGTGATCTATTCGCACACGCTCGAAAAGCAGGCGACCGGCATTTACGATTATTCGGCCAGCGACACGTTTCAGGCCAATACCTCGTTCAGCGCGCCGGTCTATGCCGGCGGCGGCGTGCGCAGCGCGATCGATGCCGCCAAACTGCGCGTCAAGCAGGGCCAGGCCAGCCTGACCAGCACCGAAGCGGGGGTGTTTGCGCAGGTCGTTGCCGCCTATCTCGATGTTACGCACAACAGCGCGGTGGTCGCGCTCAACCGCAACAATGTCCAGGTGCTCGAGGTCAATCTCAAGGCGACCACCGACCGGTTTGATATCGGCGATGTGACCCGCACCGACGTGGCGCAGTCCAATTCGCGGCTGGCGCAAGGCCGCGCCACGCTGCGCAACGCCGAATCCGCGCTGATCGGCGCGCGCGAACACTATGTCCAGGTGGTCGGCCATGCCCCCGGCGTGCTCGATGCCCCGCCGCCGCTGGCGGGGATGCCGCCCTCGGCTGATGACGCGGTGGCCTATGCGCTCGATCACAATCCCGATCTGATCGCGGCGCGGCTGGCGACCAAGGCGGCGGGCTATGATGTGCGCACCGCCGATTCGAGCCGCCTGCCCAAAGTCGCGGTGGTGGGATCGACCGCCTATACCAATTTCATGGGCACGCTGCCGGCGCAGGCGGTCCAGGTCGGCAGCCTGCCGCATATCGGCACTGCCCAGATCGGCGTGCAGGCGACCATTCCGCTCTATCAGGGCGGGTTGCCCAGCGCGCAGATCCGACAGGCCCAGGCCAGCGAAGGCGCCGCCGACGAACACGAAATGGCGGTCGAACGCGAAGTGATCGCCACCGTGCGCGCCGATTTTGCGGCGTGGAAAGCGGCCAATGACGCGATCACGCTGAACCAGACCGCGGTCGATGCCGCCGCGCTCAGCCTTGAAGGGGTGCGCGCGGAAAACACCGTGGGCAACCGCACCGTGCTCAATATCCTTGATGCCGAACAGGAACTGGTCAGCGCGCAAGTCAATCTGGTGACCGCGCGGCGCAATGCCTATGTCGCCGGGTTCAATCTGCTGGTGGCGATGGGCCGCGCCGGGGTGCGCGATCTGGCGCTCGACAACGATCTCGGCGCGGCGCTGTATGATCCGCAAGCGCATTACGACCATGTCGAACGCGATGCCAACGATTGGCACCGCGATCCCGATCCGGTGCGCCAGTCGACCCCGACCCGCACGGTGCCGGCGCAGGATGCCACGGTGCCGGCGGCGCAGCTACCGTAACCGCACGGCGCATGGTAAGCGATTGATCAGGTACTGATTCGCGCGGCGCGCGACGGGGTGGGGTTGGACAGGCGGATGCGACAGGCAGGCGAACCTTCGGTCGAGGAAATCCTGGCATCGATCAAGCAGGTGATCGCGCGCGACAACCGCGCCGATGCGCTGCGCCGCGATCCCGCGACGACCCCGCCGGCCCACTTGCGCGGTGGCCCGGCCGATGTGCTCGATCTGGGCATGATCGCCTCGCAAGTGCTGGGCGATGCGCGCGCCGAACCTGCCGAAGCGCCCTTGCTGAAGCCGGCGACCACCAGCGCGGTGCACGAATCGCTCGATGCGCTGGCGCTGCTGTCGCAACCGTCGGCGCCGGCGCACGGCATGCGCGGCGGCGAAACCTCGCTCGAAGGGCTGGTGCGCGACATGCTGCGGCCGATGCTCGCCGAATGGCTCGATGCCAATCTGCCGGCGATGGTCGATCGGCTGGTCGCCGCCGAAATCGCCCGGATCGCGCGCAAGAAGGGCTGATGGCCAAGCCCGATCCGCGCCTGCTCGACCCGGTGCAATACCGTTTCAGCGTGGCGATCACCACGCGGTTTGCCGATCTTGATCCCAACGACCATCTCAACAACGTGGCGATTGCCGCGATGTTCGAAGATACCCGCGTGCGGCTGTCGCTGGCGCTGGGGTTTCGCCCCGATCGCACCCCCGGCGGGCGGCGGTTCGTGGTCGCGGCGGTCGATATCGCCTATCTTGCCGAAGGGCGCTTTCCCGATCCGATCACCTGTTATGCCGCGCCGCTGGCGATCGGGCGCAGCAGCTGGACGCTGCACCAGGTGCTGATCCAGCGCGATATTCCCATCGCCACCGCGCGATCGGTACTGGTGTCGATCATCGATGACCGCCCGGCGCCGCTCGATCCGGCGATGGCCGATACCTTGCGCGAATGGATGCTGGCATGACCGACGACGTCGAGCGGGCGGCGGCGGCATTGAGCCAGCTTGGCGCCTTTGCCCCGCGCCGCCATATCTTTCTGTGCGTCGATCCAGAGGTCGACAAATGCGCCCCGCGCGCGGCGGGCCGCGAAAGCTGGAGCTTTCTCAAGCGGCGGCTGGGCGAACTGGGGCTGGGCGGCGCGGCAGGGGTGCTGCGCAGCAAGGCGGGCTGCCTGCGCGCCTGCGCCGCCGGGCCGGTCGCGGTGGTCTATCCCGAAGGCGTGTGGTACCATTCGTGCAGCCCGCAAGTGCTCGAACGCATCCTTACCGAGCACGTGCGCGACGGCGTGCCGGTCGAGGAATACCGCATCACCCCCCGCTGATCATCGTATCCAGATCGGTGGTGCCGCGCTCGGGGTGGCGCGGGGTGACCCCGCGATAGGCTTCGGCAATCCGCGCCATGTCGGCACGGTAATCGCCGGTGGGCATGATTTCGGGGCCCAGCCCGCCGGTGCGCGTGCCGTAATCCATCATCCCCACCACCATCGGCACACCCGCGCCGAGCGCGATATGGTAAAACCCCGATCGCCAGCCCCCGACTTTGCTGCGGGTGCCTTCGGGGGCGATCGTCAGCACAAAGCGGTCGCGGCGGGCAAATTCGCCGACCATCGCCCCGACCATGTCCTGGCGCACCGCACGGTTGACCGAAATCCCGCCCATGTCGCGCATGAAACCGCCCATCGGCCAGCGGAACAGGCTGTCCTTGGCCAGAAAATGCGCATCGACCCCCAATTCCTGCGTCAGCCCGAGGAAATAGACAAAGTCCCAGTTCGACGTATGCGGCGCGGCGATGATCACATAGCGGCCATGCGCCGGCGGCGTGCCCACCGCGCGCCAACCCTGCCGCCGGTAAAACGCCAACAGCGCCGCGCGCGTCAGCCGCGACAGCGTTCCGATTGCTGGCCGTGCAGGTTCGTTATCCATCGGCATCCCCCGGCACAGACCCTATCGCAAGGCGGCACACAAGTCGAATGCTTGCCGCCGAGCGCTCGGCGGCGTACCCTCGGGGGCATCGCGTCCCGCGCAAAGGCCAGCCATGCCCCTGCTCACCAATCCCAAGCTGCGCCATATCCTCCACGCCGGCTGGCACGGCCTGTGCCCGCGCTGCGGCAAGGCGAGCATGTTTGCCGGCTGGCTGAAACTGCGCGCGCAGTGTCCGCAATGCGGGCTCGATTACAGCTTTGCCCATGCCGATGATGGCCCGGCGTTCTTTGCGCTGTGCATCACCGCGTTTCCGCTGACCTTCATCGCGGTGTGGGTTGAAGTGACATGGTCGCCGCCGTGGTGGGTCCACGCGCTGATTTCGCTGCCGATCGTCGCGCTGGGCTGCCTCGGCTCGCTGCGCCCGTTCAAGGGCTGGCTGGTGGTGTCGCAATATGTGAACGAGGCGCCGTGACCGCCATGAGGAATCAAGCCCCTCCCCTCAGGGGAGGGGTTGGGGAGGGGTGTATGCGCTTGAAATGGCGTGAATTATCTCGAAAACTGCACACCCCCACCCAACTCTCCCCCTGAGGGCTATCGCATTCACACAACTGGTTCAGAAACATCCAGAAACCCAAATCCGCTCATCCTGAGCCTGTCGAAGGATGCGCGCAAACGGTTGAGTATGCGCGCTTTTTTTCCGCGCGTTGGGCAGGCGTCAGCGCGCATCCTTCGACAGGCTCAGGATGAGCGGATCTCCTTTAAAACAGATACTTGGCTGATTGTGTGAATCCTCTAGCCCTGAGGGGGAGGGCTTTGGTGCAGAAGCCCCGCCTTACAAATTCGCCTTGAACAGCGCCAGCAGCCGGCTCCACGCCTTTTCCGCCTGCACTTCGTCATAGATCGGCGCGTCGATCGTGCACCAGCCGTGCTGCGCCGGATAGACTTCGATTTCGGCGGGGCGATGCGCGGCATCGGCGGCGGCGCGCAGTGCGACTTTGTCGCCGGGGGCGTTGGCATCGTCGTTTTGCGCGATGGCAAACAGGAATGCCGCTTGCGTCTTGGCGATCAGGCGGTGCGGGCTGTCGGGGCCGGCGTGATCATCGACCAGCCCGGCGCCGTGGAACGAGGCGCCGGCGCCGACCCGGCCCGGCACGGCCGCGGCGGTGCGCACGGTATAGCCGCCGGTCATGCAATAGCCCATGCTGCCGATGCGGCGGCCGGTATCGACTTCGCCCTGCGCATCGAGCCATGCGACATAGGCCTTGGCATCGCTGGCGATCCCGGCGGGGGTGAGCGCGGCGATCAGCGGTTTGAGCTTGGCCTGGCCTTCGGGGGTGCGCCAGGCCACCAGCGAGGGCAGCACCGGGGCATGCGCGCCGCGATAATAGTGATTGACTGCCAGCACTGCGTAGCCTGCCCCGGCGAGCCGCGTGGCCATCGTCAGATAGGCATCGCGCAGGCCGGCAATATCGGGCCACAACAGCACCGCCGGGTGCTTGCCGGTGGTCGGCGCGACAAAGAATGCGTCGGTCACCCCGTCGGGGGTGGTGATCGATACCGCGCGGCTGGCCACCGGCATCGCCGGGGTCTGATCGGCGACTTTGGCGAGGCAGCCGGGGATCGTGGCGAGCGTTGCGGCACCGGCGCCGAGCATGGCAAAGCGGCGGCGGTCGAGCGGCTGGCGGGCCAGCCAGGCGGCATTGTCGGCTTCGGTCAGATCATCGCACATCGCTGGGCATCCTTTGGCAAACAGGGGGTTGGCGCGCAATCTAGGCGATTGGCGCAATGATGCAATCTGCGCCTTGGGGTGATCGGTTGCGCTTGCCTCGATCGGCACTTGCAGGCGCGCAGCCAAGTGATTAATCAACCCGTTAAACGTCAGGGGTCGGTGCAAGTTGCCAGGGTGATGGCAGCGGGCGGCGGTCCCGATATCATCACGCGACCGGAGTCAAAATCCGGACCGATCAGGAGAGGTTGAACAGCCATGGCAGGCGAATTGCGCAATCTGACAGGATTTTGGCGGTATGGCCGCGCCACCATCGGCGGGCTCGGCGCGCTGGCGCTGGCGACATTGCAGATCGGCGGCAGCGCGGCGATCGCCTCGGGCGGGGTGACCACCGCCGATATCACCGCCAGCCCGGCCAGCGAATGGCTCAGCTATGGCCGCGATTATGGCGAACAGCGGTTTTCGCCGTTGCAGGCGATCAATGCCGGCAATGTCGGGCAATTGGGACTGGCGTGGTCGGCCGATCTCGACACCGCGCGCGGGCAGGAAGCGACCCCGCTGGTGCACGATGGCGTGCTTTACGTTTCGACCGCGTGGTCGATGGTCAAAGCCTATGACGCGGTCACCGGCAAGCAGTTGTGGGCCTATGACCCGCAAGTGCCGCGCGAAACGCTGGTGCGGGCGTGCTGCGACGCGGTCAATCGCGGCATCGCGCTCTATGGCAACAAGGCCTATGTCGCCACGCTCGACGGCCGGCTGGTCGCGCTCAATGCGCATACCGGGCATGTCGTGTGGAGCGTGCTGGCGGTGCCCAACCAGCACGATTACACGATCACCGGCGCCCCGCGCATCGTCAAAGGACGGGTGGTGATCGGCGAAGGCGGCTCGGAATACCGCGCGCGCGGCTATCTCGCGGCCTATGATGCGCAGACCGGCAAGCTCGCGTGGAAATTCCACACCGTGCCCGGCAATCCGGCCAAGGGCTTTGAAAACCCGGCGATGTCGCGCGCGGCCAAGACCTGGGCGGGCAAGTGGTGGACGATGGGCGGTGGCGGCACCGTGTGGGATTCGATCACCTATGATCCCAAGACCAACCTGATCCTGTTCGGCACCGGCAATGCCGAGCCGTGGAACCCCGGCCCGATGGGGCGCAAGGGCAGCAATCTGTACACCGCCTCGGTGGTTGCGGTGCATGCCGATACCGGCGCCTATGCCTGGCATTTCCAGGAAACCCCCGAAGACCGCTGGGATTTCGATTCCGACGCGCAGATCACCATTGCCGACGTGATGATCGACGGCCAGTCGCGCCATGTCGCGATCCACGCGCCCAAGAACGGCCATGTCTATCTGCTCGACGTCAAGACCGGCAAATTCCTCTCGGCCAAACCGTTCGTGCCGGTCAACTGGACCACCGGCATCGATCCGGTGACCGGCAAGCCGCAGCTCAATCCCGCCGCGCGCTACGAACAGACCGGCAAACCGTGGATCAGCGCCCCCGGCGCGATCGGCGGGCACAGCTGGCAACCGCAAAGCTATAGCCAGGCGACCGGGTATCTCTATATTCCGGCCAATCTCGCCGCATTCCCCTATGTGGCGGCGAAGGACTGGAAGCCTTCGGCGATCGGTTTCCAGACCGCCACCGATGGCGCCGCCACCGCGTTGCCCGCCAATGTGCAGATACGCGAAGGCGCCAAGGCGATGACCACCGGCGCGCTGATCGCGTGGGACGTGGCGCACCAGAAACAGGCGTGGAAGGTTGATCTGCCCAGCCCGTGGAACGGCGGCGTGCTGTCCACCGCGGGCAACCTCGTGTTCCAGGGCAATGCCGGCGGGCAATTCGTTGCCTATAGCGCCGACAAGGGCGAAAAGCTGTGGTCATTCCCGACCCAGACCGGGGTGATCGCCGCGCCGATGACTTATTCGATCAAGGGCGAACAATATGTCGCCGTACTCGCCGGCTGGGGCGGGGTGTGGGACATCGCTGCCGGGTTGCTCGCCAACAAGGGCGGCGCCGGGCACAACATCAGCCGCCTGCTGGTGTTCAAGCTGGGCGCCAGCGGCCAATTGCCCGCGCCGCCGGTGCCGGCCAAGATGGTGCTCGATCCGCCACCGTCATTCGGCACACCGCAGCAGATTGCCGCCGGCGCCGCGCACTATGCCCGCTATTGCAGCGTGTGCCACGGCGATGCCGCGATCTCGGGTGATCTCAACCCCGATCTGCGCCATTCGGGCGTGATAGCCAGCGCCGAAGCCTTGAAAGCAGTGGTGATCGGCGGCCAACTGCACCAGCTGGGCATGGTCAGCTTCAAATCCGCGCTGAGCCCGGCCGATGCCGAAGCGATCCGCGCCTATGTCATCCACCGCGCCAACGAGGACAAGGCGCTGGAGGCGAAGACCGCGATGAAGTGATCAAATCTACACACAAGTCCGGTTCGTCCTGAGCCTGTCGAAGGACGCGCGCAAACGTCAGCGCGCGTCCTTCGACGAGCTCAGGACGAACCAGATCTGTACTTCCGGGGTCGGGTCAATCCCCGAAGAAATTCAGCTCCAGCAGCACATTGTTGGGATCAAACACAAAGACCTGGTGCAGCCGGATCGCGGCGTTGTGGCTGGTCTGGTATTCCAGCCCCATCGCGGTGATCCGGTCGATCAGTTCGGCGCGGCCGGTGCAGCGCAGCGCGACATGGTGGATCGCGCCGGCGGGCGGGCCGGGATCGAAGGCGCGGTCGAAGCGGCGCGGGCAATCGCGCGAATTGATGTGGATGATCGCCAGGCCGTGATCATCATGCATCCACTGCGCATTGGCCGGGGTCAGCGGCGGCGGCGCATCGCGGCGGTGCAGCCCGAGCAGCGCGCGGTAGAATTCGGCGGTTTCGTCCAGGCGGTCGGTGATGATGTTGATATGGTCAAGCCGTTCGACAGGCATGGTACGATCCCGAATTCATAAGCTGCGGTGCATCCGGCCATCACATTTTGGCAAGCAACGCGCCCGCTGATTGCCACTGCCGGCTGCACGCATTATGCACCCGCCAGACCGTTTGACCAGCTTGTCCAAAAAGGAATGTGCCCATGAAGACCCGCGCCGCCGTTGCGTTCGAGGCCAAGAAGCCGCTGGAAATCGTCGAGCTTGATCTCGAAGGGCCCAAGTTCGGCGAAGTGCTGGTGGAAATCATGGCCACCGGGGTGTGCCACACCGATGCCTATACGCTCGACGGGTTTGACAGCGAAGGGATTTTCCCCAGCGTGCTCGGCCACGAAGGCGCCGGCATCGTGCGCGAAGTCGGCCCCGGGGTAACCAGTGTCAAGCCGGGCGATCACGTCATTCCGCTCTACACCCCCGAATGCCGCCAGTGCAAATCGTGCCTGTCAGGCAAGACCAACTTGTGCACCGCGATCCGCGCGACGCAGGGCAAGGGGCTGATGCCCGATGGCACCACCCGCTTTTCGTACAAGGGTCAGCCGATCTATCACTACATGGGCTGCAGCACCTTTTCGAACTTTACCGTCCTGCCCGAAATCGCGGTGGCCAAGATCCGCGAAGACGCCCCGTTCAAGACCGCCTGCTATGTCGGCTGCGGCGTGACCACCGGGGTCGGCGCGGTGGTCAATACCGCCAAAGTCCAGGTTGGCGACAATGTCGTGGTGTTCGGGCTGGGCGGGATCGGCTTGAACGTGATCCAGGGCGCACGGCTGGCGGGTGCCGGCAAGATCGTCGGGGTCGACATCAATCCCGACCGCGAGGAATGGGGCCGCAAGTTCGGCATGACCCACTTCCTCAATTCAAAGGGTATGAGCCGCGAAGAAACCGTGGCCAAAGTCGTCGAGCTGACCGATGGCGGCGCCGACTATACCTTTGACGCGACCGGCAATACCGAAGTGATGCGCACCGCGCTCGAAGCCTGCCACCGTGGCTGGGGCACCAGCATCATCATCGGCGTGGCCGAAGCGGGCAAGGAAATCGCCACCCGCCCGTTCCAGCTGGTGACCGGGCGCAACTGGCGCGGCACCGCGTTTGGCGGGGCCAAGGGCCGCACCGACGTGCCCAAGATCGTTGACTGGTACATGCAGGGCAAGATCGAAATCGACCCGATGATCACCCACGTGATGGGTCTGGAAGAGATCAACACCGCGTTTGATCTGATGCACGCCGGCCAGTCGATCCGCAGCGTGATCGTTTACTGATCGTCGTCGTCGTCGTTATCCTCGACCCCGGTTCCGGCGGCAGGTTTTGCCGACGGGGCCGGGGTAGCCGGCCCGGCCATGCCGTAGGCGGCGTAGAACGTGTCAATCTTCGGGCTGAGCGTGCGTGCCGCGGTGAGATCGGCCAGCGCGGCGTCCCGATTGCCCTGGTCAAGCTGCGCCAGCGCGCGGATATAAAGCGCGCCGGCCATCTTGGGTGATTTGGCCAGTGCGGCATTGGCGGCGGCAATCGCCGCCGGATAGTCCTTGCGCCGCCATTCGACCAGCGCGCGGGTAACGAGCATCCCGGACGGGCTGTTCGCCTTGCGCAAGGCGCTGTCGATATCGCGTTGCGCGCGGTCGAGATCGGTATTGGCAAGCGCGCGGTTCCACGCCCTGATGCTCAGCAATCCGGCATAGCTGCTGTCGTCATGGTGCAGGTCGATCACCGGATCGAGCAGCGCCAGCGCGCGATTGGCCTGCCCCAGCCGCGTATAGAGATTGACCAGCGACACCGCATCGAGCGACCCCTTGGGCGTGGTGGCGGCCGCTGCATCGACATTGGCCAGCGCGCCGGCCTTGTCGCCCTTGCTGATCAGCACTTGCGCGTGCCGGGTCAGCAGGCGGTGATCGTTGGGGGCAATCACCAGCCCGGCCTCGATGTCCTTGGCGGCGAGGTCCGGCTTGCCGCTGCGGAAATAGGCCGTGGCGCGATCGTTCAACACGTCGATACGGCTGGGGGCCAGCTTGATCGCGGCGCTCAGATCGGCAATCGCGCCGGGATAATCGCCACGCGACAGCCGCGCCGATCCGCGCCCGGCAAACTGGTCGGCGGTGGTCGGCGTGGTCTCGTCGGCAATCGTCCCCATGCCTTCGGCACGGGTCGCCAGCTTGCCCAGTTCGTTCTCGGTCGTCGCCGAAAAAATCGGCCCGCCATTGTACGTCAGATAGATCTTGCGCTGCCCCTGCGACACCAGCAGGCGGTGCGACAAAAAGAAATCCATCCCCAGCAACAGGTCATGATCGGTCCAGTCATCGCCCGAATCGATCACGCGGATCGGGCTGTTGCGGATTTCCTCGCCCCCCAGCGAGATGACCTGGGTCTTGGCGATCCAGCTTTGCCGCGTGCGTGATCCCAACCCGCTCATCTGCATCGAGGCGATCACTTTGGGATCGCTCAGATTGATGCCGGCGCGTTCGGCGGCGCGGCGGCTCAGCAGGGTAGTCGGCGCGCCGGTGTCGAGCATCGCGCGCATCGGCCGGCCATTGATCGTCATTTCGGCATAGATGTGGTGGTCGCTGGAATCATTGCCGTACAGCAGCGGCATTTCGCCCACCGCCATCCCCTGCGACCAATAGGCCAGGCTGACCTTCTTGCAGGTGTTGTTGCGGAACAGCACCAGATTGCCATGGGCAAAATCGAACTCGGTATCGACAATGCCGAGCAGATTGGCGCCGAGAAAGCCGTTGCCCACATCGCTGCCGCCAACCAGGAATTCCATGTTGTGCAAGATGCCCTTGCCCAGCCCGAAATCGCGCACCCGCGCCAGTTCGGGAACATAGCTGCCGCCGATCCCGGTCATCATGAACCCGATCGGCAGCGCAGAAGTGGACAGGGCGAGTTCGCGCGCCTTGGCCGCGGGCATGAAATTGAAGAAGGCCCCGCTGTCGAGCCAGAACCGCGTCGGCTTGCCATTGACGGTGACCGCGATCGTCGCGCGCGATCCCTCCATCGTTACTGGCAGGCTGCCGATCCCTTCCAACCGGCATTTGGCTGCATCATCGGCCCATGCCGAAGGCGAAACAGACAGCGCGAGCGCGGCGAGAGCGGCAGACCGCAACAGAGACGTCATGCCCGCGAGTTGATCGCAGCATGCGGGCCAAATCAAGTCTTAATGCGTAATGCCTGCCAAACCGGACCGAAATCGCGGCGCGAATTCACATCGCCGAAATGCCGCCGTCGAGTTTCAATTCGGCCGCGGTCATGAAGCTCGATTCGTCACTGGCGAGGAACAGCACGCCATTGGCGATTTCCTGCGGCACACCGACCCGCGCCAGCGGGATCTGCCGCGCCAGCTTGCCCATCACCACCTCTTTGGACAGCCCGGCATTGGCGCCGATGCCGTCGAGGATCGGGGTATCGACAAAAGTCGGGTGGATCGAATTGCAGCGTATGTTCCACCCGCGCTTGGCGCAATAGAGCGCCACCGACTTGGTCAGCATCCACACCGCCGCCTTGCTGGCATTGTAGCCGGGCATGGTGTCCGACGCGATCAGCCCGGCGATCGAACTGATATTGATGATCGAGCCCGGCTGGTTGTCCTTCATCAGCGGCAACGCCTTTTGACAGCCGAGAAACACGCTGTCGACATTGATGGCAAAGCCGCGCCGCCATTCGTCGAGCGTGCAGGTTTCGATATTGCCGCGCACCCCGACCCCGGCATTGTTGACCAGCACCGACAGCCCGCCAAGATGCTCGGCGGCAAACGCGATCGCGCGGTCCCAGTCATCGGCGCTGGTCACATCATGCGCCAGCGCAAAGGCGGTGCCGGCGCCGTGATCGGCATTGATCGCGGCGGCTTGCGCGGCGGCCTGATCATGGTTGATATCGGTCAGCAGCACCCGCGCCCCTTCGCGCGCCAGCGTGCGGGCATGGGCCGCGCCCAATCCTTGCGCCGCGCCGGTTACCAGCGCCAACTTGCCCGCGACTCTGCCTGCCATCCGTGCTCTCCCAAGCGATTTAATCTATCGATTAAACGCTTAATAGGCGGGGCCCCAGAAACAGCAAGATTCTTGTGTCGATGCCAAAACCTTCGGCGCGGCGTTCGGCGAGGAAGGTTTCGATTGCGTCCAGCGGCACACGGTGGACGGTAATGTCTTCGCCATCAACCCCGCCGCCGGGGCCGACGCGGGTCAGCCCGGTGGCGCGAAACAGCGTGAAGCTTTCGGTGACCATGCCGGGCGAGGAATAGAATTCGCCGACCGCGGCGATTTGCGCGGCGCGATAGCCGGCTTCTTCTTCGAGCTCGCGGATCGCCGCGGTGCCGGCGTCTTCGTCTTCGCCGCCGTCGTCATCGCCGACCAGCCCGGCGGGCAGTTCGATGGTGCGGCGCCCGAGCGGAATGCGGAACTGTTCGACCAGGATGACATGCGGCCCTGCGACCGGGTCTTCGTCGATCGCCAGAATCACGGCGGCGCGGATATTGCGGGTGCGGCCGACATATTCCCACCGCCCGCGTTGCTTCATCGCCAGAAACCGGCCCTGCCACTGCACCACTTCGGGGGTCTGGTATTCGTCTTCGAGGCTCATAGTTCGATCGGTCCGTCGGGCAGTTCGTTGGCGGGTTTGTCCGCGCGCGGCACATGCGCGGCGAGCACCGCACTCACCGCGTCGATCCCGGCGATCAGCCCATCGGCGACGCGGTCGGCACGAAAATGGTCGAGCATCGCGTGCATCGCATCGCCCCAGGCTTCCGGCGCGACTTTGGCGGCGATCGCTTCATCGGGCACGATATCGGCGCGCCGTTCGGCGAGCGAGAGATAGATCACCACCCCGGTCGCCCCGCCGGTGCGCCCTTGCGCGGCCAGGCTGAACGCCAGGTGCGCCCGCGCGCGGACCCGCGCTGCCTTGATCGGGCCGGGCACCAGCAGCAGCCGCAAGCGCCGCCACAGCAACAGCAGCCACGTGCCGGCAAATTTGCCGCAAGCCACTACCAGCGCCAGCATCAGCACATCGCGCGGGCTCCAATGGTGGTTCCACAGCCCCAGCGCACCATCGACCAGCGCCAGATAGAACGGGTTGATCAGCATCACCACCAGCAGGGCAAACCCGGCGACCCCGGCCGACCACGCCAGCGCGACATCGCCATAGCTGTCGGACGCCCGCGCCACCACCGGCACCACTTCGGCATCGGCATGCGCCTCGGCCGCAGCCACCGCAGCGGCGATGCGATCGCGATCGGCTGGGGTGAAGATCGGCGTGGTCATCAGCGCACCCTTACCACCCGCCCGAGGCGCCGCCACCGCCAAAGCTGCCGCCGCCGCCGGAAAACCCGCCACCACCGCCGCCCCAGCCGCCGCCACCACTCCAGCCACCGCCGCCACCCCAGCCACCGCCGGGAATGATCCACACCCCGCCGCCATAGCGCCGCCCGCCGCCGCGCAACACGCGCAGGAACGGCAGCACGAAGAACAGCACGAAGATCACTGCAAACACCACGGTACCGGCATCGGCATGCGGGCGGGTCTCATTGGCTTCGCGCACCGCAGCCTGGCTGGCGACGCTGCGCGCTTCGTCATCGGGCAATTGCAATTGCGCGATCAGATTGTCGACTGCGGCATTGATGCCCCCGGCATAATCGCCGTTGCGGAAACGCGGCGCCATGTCGTGGCGGATGATCAGATCAGACAGCGCGTCGGTCACGATCCCTTCAAGGCCATAGCCGACTTCGACCCGCGCCTTGCGTTCGATCGGGGCGATGATCAGCAGCAGCCCGTCATTGCGTTGCTTGCTGCCGATGCCCCAGGCGCGGCCCAGCTTGACCCCGAAATCGGCGATATCCTCGCCATCCAGCCCGGGTACGGTCACCACCACCAGTTGCCGGCGCGATTGCGCTTCAAGCCCGGCCAGCTTGCTGTCGAGCGCGGCGATCTGGTCGGGGCGCAACAGGTGCGCATCGTCCACCACCCGCCCGGTCAAGACCGGCAGCGCGGCGGCGCAGACCGGCCCCGCGCCGGCCATGGCCAGGACCAGCGCGGCGGCCAGCGCAAACAGCCGGCGCCAGGCCAGCACGATCAGTTTCCGGTCTTTTTGGCGGGTGCGGCAGCGGCGTTGTCGTTGGCCGGGGCCGCCGCGGGCGCGCCGTGGGCGGCGCCGTCAAAGCTGACCGTGGGGGCGGTGTCGGCACCCGGGGTGGTCGCGGCAAACGGCACCATCGGCCGTGCGCCATAGATCACTTTGGCGGCGATCACCGCCGGAAAGGTGCGGATGGTCACGTTGTACTGGCGCACCGCCTCGTTGTAATCGCGGCGGGCGACGGCGATGCGGTTTTCGGTCCCTTCGAGCTGGCTTTGCAGCGCGAGGAAGTTTTCGTTCGATTTGAGGTTGGGATAGGCTTCCGCGGTTGCCAGCAAGCGGCCCAGCCCTTGCGACAATTGCCCCTGCGCCGCCTCGATCCGGGCGATCTTGGCCGGATCGCGCACATCTTCGGAACTGATCTGGATCTGCGTGGCGGCGGCGCGCGCGGCGGTCACTTTGGTCAGCGTGTCCTGTTCCTGCGCGGCATAGCCTTTGACCGTGGCGACCAGATTGGGGATCAGATCGGCGCGGCGCTGGTACTGGCTTTGCACATCGGCCCATTTCGCCTTGGCATTTTCTTCGGCGGTGGGGATCGCGTTGACCCCGCAGCCGGCAAGCGATGCGGCCGCCACGGCGACCAGCGCCAGGCGGGCAAATGGAAGAAACAGCTGATTGGCCATGATGATGAACACCCCGATGCGGCAGCAGGCCTGCCACCATCCAAGATAGGCGCGCTGCGCCCCCATCACAAGCGCGGGTGGTCGATCGGTATCGGCGGTTGGTCGGTCGGGTGATCGCCGCTTGCGCAGAACTTGCGCTGGTGGCAAGCAGAGCGAAACAAATCCTTAACCAAATATGGGGTGTTTGGCATGGCGCTGTTGAGTGAGTTCAAAACGTTCATTGCCCGGGGCAATGTCATGGATCTGGCGGTCGGGGTGATCATCGGCGCCGCTTTTGGCAAGATCGTCACCTCTTTGACCGAAGACCTGATCATGCCGGTGCTCGGGCTGATTACCGGCGGGATCAATTTTTCCAACAAGTTCGTTATTCTCGGCAAGATCCCGGCGACTTACAAAGGATCGCTCGATGATTACGCCGCGCTCAAGACCGCGGGCGTGGCCTTGTTCGGCTATGGCACGTTTCTGACCAACGTGATCAATTTCCTGCTGATGGCCTTTGTCATCTTTCTGCTGGTCCATTTTGCCGGCAAGCTGATGGCCAAGCCCGCCGCCGAGGAAGCGCCGCCCGCGCCGCCGCCCGGCCCGAGCGAAGTCGACCTGCTCACCGAAATCCGCGACGCGCTCAAAGCGCGCGGCTGACCGGGCATCCCCCCGCTGCTGCGGGGGGGATTGTTCGCTTGCCCTTTTCTTTTGGCGCAAGACGCCTATATGCACTCGTGCCGGTTTCGACCGGCTATGGCGATAAATTGTGACGTGCAATAGGCGCAGCGGACCCGGGGGCGGTACCCGGCGGCTCCACCACCTGATCCGGATCACGGACCAGATGACGGGGCCGAACTAGGATCGACGTGTGTTGAAAAGCGTTATTTTCGCCCGGGCTGAGTAACCCGTTCAAGGCTCAAAATCCACAAGTGCCAACGACAACGAAGCACTCGCTCTCGCCGCGTAACCTGAAGGCCTGACGGCCGGATCTTACAAGGCGCAAGCGCGGTTGGACCCACCGGGCAACAGAAGGGAGACCAGGGGTTGGGGGCGTACCCGGCAACAGAAACGCCCCACCTGCCGATCAGGGCCTATTCGCCCTTGGCAGCGCGCTCGTATTTGAGCGCATCGAGGATCTTGGCCCCGGCCATCAGCACGGCCACCATCGCCGCCACAAACAGCATTTTGCCCTGATAGCCGGGCCAGGTGTCAAGGTAATGCTTGCCGCGCTCGGCCGCGCCCAGCGACAGCGCATAGATGATCGCAAACGCCTCGATCCGGTTCTTGATAATGAACAGGCGGGCCAGTTTGCGCATCGTCGATCGAATCCGGTTTAAGATTTTGGCTACCATGACAGCGTAGCAACCATCGTGCCAGTCCCGGTTTTTCTCCGTTTGAGACAGGTGCGTGGTGGGCGGCTGTAAGCCGAGCCGACGATTATGTCGGAATCCCTCGATGATGCCCCGTAAAGCCCCTCCCCTTCAGGGGAGGGGTTGGGGTGGGGGCGCGCCTTGGGCACCGCGCCCGGGCGAGAGCCCCCACCCCCGGCCCCTCCCCTGAAGGGGAGGGGAGTAAATTATTGTTTTTCTGAAAAAATATCACATCAATTCGGCCAGCCCCGCAGCCTCCAGCAGCGCCGCGCGCGCCGCGCGCACGGTGTGAGCCAGCGTTGCGCTGCCCAAGTCCGCCGGGTCGATCTGTTCGGGCCAGGTCTGCGCGACCACCGCCGCCAGCCGGTCGATCCGCGCCGGATCGAGCAGAAAGCGCGGGTCGACCGTCGCCGGGTCGGCCACCACGCGCAGCCGCAGGCAGGCCGGGCCGCCGCCATTGGCCATCGACTGGCGCACGTCGACCGGCAGCACCCGGCGGATCGGGCCGTTGCCCGCCAGCATCGTATCGAGCCAGCCGCGCACCGCGGGCGTCTCCCAGGCTTCGAGCGGGATCACCAGCGCCATCGCGCCATCGGGCAGCGTGAGCAATTGCGCGTTGAACAGATAGGATTTGATCGCATCGCTCAGCGACACCGCGCTGGTCGGCACCACCACGATTTCGGCCTGCGGCAGCGCCGCGCGGATCGCGGCATACGTGCCGGCAGGGTCGGCAAAGGCGGCTTCGTGGGTAAACAGCACGCGTTCATTGGCCACCGCGACGACATCGTTGTGGAATGCGCCCGCCGCGATCGCTTCGGCCGATTGCTCGATGAACAGCGTGCGCGCCGGGTCGAGCCCGTGGCGGCGTGCCACCGCGCGGCTGGCCTGTTCGTGCTGGCGCGCGGGGAACGGCCCGCCCGGGCGGCCATAGACGAACAGTTCGATCCCCGGCGCGGCATGATCGGGCGCCATGCGCATGTGATTGGCCGCGCCTTCATCGCCAAAACAGGCCGGCACCGCATCGTGCACCGCAAAGTGCGCCGCATCGGCAAACGCCAGCCGCAACTGGCGCACGGTATCGGGCCATTCGTGGCTGCGGTGCGGCATCGTCACCAGATTGGCCGCAGTCAGGTGGCAGCGGCCATCGGCGGTATCGGGGGCGGGGGACACGGTGGCGGCATTGGCGGTCCACATCGCGCTGGCCGACCACGCCGCCGCGCGCAGCCGCTGTTCGGCAGCATCGCGCGGTTGATCAAGCCCGATCGCATGGAGAAACCCGTCATTGGGGCGCGGCAGCGGGGCAAAAAAACCCTGCACCAGCCCCAGCGCCAGATTGTGGCGCATCTTGTCGAGCCCCTGCAACGCCGCCGCGCGCGGAAAGGACGGATCGCCGCCGTGGCTGGCCGAGGCGAGATTGCCCAGGCTGAGCCCGGCATAATTGTGGCTGGGGCCGACCAGCCCGTCGAAATTGATTTCCACCAGTGCCATTGCTTTGTCTCTCTATCGCGCCACGTGCCAGACGCTGTCGCCCTTGCTGACGTCCAGCGCCTGCGCTGCCAGCGGGTCGAGCACCACGCCCGCATCGCCATCGACGGCGATTTCGCCATAGGCGCAGCGGAAATCGGCCAGCCGCCCGGTCGCCACCAGCGCGCGGATGTGCCCGGCGCTGGCTTCGGGGGCGCGCACATCGGTCACCGTGGCGCAGCGCGCGCCGGCGATCGAGCGCACCCGGTCGGTGCGCGCGGTCATCGTCGGGCCGCCGTCAAAAATGTCGACATAGCCTTCGGCGTGGAAGCCTTCTTCTTCGAGCATGCGCATCGCCGCGCGGCCGGTGGGGTGGGGCAGGCCGATCACCTGCCGCGCCGCCTCGGGCAGCATCGAGACATAGACCGGGTGTTTGGGCATCAGATCGGCAATGAACTGGTTGCCGTTGATCGCGTTGAAATAGTCGGCTTCCTGAAAGCTCATCCCGAAAAAGCGCCCGGCCACCCCGTCCCAGAACGGCGATCCGGCGCGTTCGTCGATGATCCCGCGCAGTTCGGCGAGGATGCGGTCGGCAAACCGCCGCCGGTGCATGGCGATGAACAAGTACCGGCTGCGCGCCAGCAGCATGCCCAGCCCGCCGGCGCGTTCGCCGGGGTGGAGAAACAGCCCGCCGACTTCGCTCGACCCTTCCAGATCGGTGACCAGATTGAGCAATTCGGCTCGAAAGGTGCGGCCCAGTTCCTTGGAATGCTGGGTCAGCGTGGCAATGCGGTACGAATAGAACGGCACCTGCTGGCCGACGCAGGTAAAGATCTGCGCGGTGCCGCGCACTTCGCCGGTGGCGACATCTTCGAGCACCAGTACGAACAGTTCGTCATCGACCTGGCGCGGGTCGCCCTCGGCCGTGTTGGCAAAGGCGACGGCGGCGCGATCAAGCTTGGCGGTCAGCGCGCGGCGATCGGGGGGCAGGTTGGTAAACCCGCCGCCGGTCAGCTTGGCCATGTCGTACAGGTGTTGCAGATCGGCGGGTCGGGCCGCGCGAATGCGGAAAGTCATCGGGTATCCTCACTTATTCGGTGCAGCACCAGCGCTGCCAGTCGCGCCCGTTCGCCCAGCGATGGCACGATCAGAAACTCTTCGTCCGAATGGATCGCGCCGCCGCGCACGCCCATCGTATCGACCACCGGCACCCCGCAGGCGGCGATATTGTTGCCATCGCAAACCCCGCCGCTGGCCTGCCAGCCGATCGTCTGCCCCAGCGCCGCGCCGCAATCGCGCACCAGTTCGAACAGCGCAAGCGCCGGCGGATCGATCGGCTTTGGCGGTCGCGACACCTGGCCGTGGACATGCGCGCGCACGTCGTGCGCGGTGGCCACGCGTTCGACCAGCGCCGGCAGCGTGGCGGCAAACCGCGCCGCCGCCGCCGTGTCGCGCGGCCGCACGTTGAAGCGCACCACCGCCAGATCGGGCACCACATTGTTGGCCGATCCGCCATCGATCCGCGCCGGATTGACCGACAGATCGTCGCTGACCAGCGCGGCGAGTTCCGTAACCAGCGCGGCGGCGGCCACGATCGCATTGCGCCCGTCGCGCGGATTGCGCCCGGCATGCGCCGATCGGCCGTGGATCACCACGCTGTAATTGCCGCTGCCCGGCCGAGCCCCGGCCAGAGTGCCATCGGGCAGCGCGGCGGGTTCAAAGGTGAGCGCGGCGATCTTGCCCGCCGCCAGCCGCGCGATCAGCGGGGCCGAGGCGAGACTGCCGGTTTCCTCGTCGGAATTGATCACCACGTCATAGCCCACGCCGGCGGCATGCGGGCTGTGTTCAAACGCCTGCAACGCAGCGAGGATCACCGCGATGCCGCCCTTCATGTCGGCAACGCCGGGGCCGTTGATGGTGTGATCATCCAGCCAGCGCGGGGTCTGGAACGGGTGATCGGGCGGAAAGACCGTATCCATGTGCCCGGTCAGCAGCAGCCGCCGGTTGGCCTCGGGCCGCACCCGCAGCACCAGATGATCGCCATGCGCGATGGCACGTGCCTGACCCGCGGCATCGACCGCCTCGACCGGCGCGGCGCTTTCGAGCGTAACGGTGCCGGGCAAGGCGGCAAAGGCCTGGCGCAGCAGTTCGGCCTGATGCGTCAGGCCCGCCAGATTGCGCGTGCCGGTGTTGATCGCGCTCCACGCCAGCACCTGATCGAGCATCGCCGCCGGATCGATCACCGCCAGCAGATCGCGTTCAAGGGAAGACAGTTCGGTCACCCCGCGCACCTAGCCGATCGCCGCGCCAAGGTGAACCCCCGGCCGGTGCCGCCTCAACCGCCGGGCCTCGCGCTCAATGCGTGATCAGGTCGTTCGAATTGACGTGGTATCCTTCCAGCACCATCTGCCCGTGTTCGCCGGTGCGATAGAGGAAGTTTTCATCCGCCGTGCCGTGGGCAAATCGGGTGTGCATCATCACCGAAACGAACGTGCCGCCGGTGTTGTAATTGACGTTCCAGCCGACCTGGCTGGTATCGGCCACTTTGCCCAGCTTGGCATGCACCGCGGTCAGCAGGCGGGTAAAATCGCCCTCTTGCGTGACCCCACGCATCGCGCTGCCGGTGGTATTCCAGATCGCATGATATTGCGCCTGATCGAGCTCGAAATGGAACAGTTCGATGGCATGCTGCGCTTCACCGATATTCACCGAGGCACTGCACCCGGCCAGCCCTGCCGCCAGCACCCCTGCCACCATCAATCGCCGCGCTATGCCCATGCCCTGTCCCCGCTGCCGATCACGCCGTGATGCCATGCCGATCGGGCGCGGACAAGCGATCGCCCGCTTGCGCGCAAGGGCAGGGCAGCGATTGCTTGTGCATCGCCCGGCATCAGGGCACGATGCCGGCCACCACGCATGATTTGGGGTATGCCATGGAAATCCTGTTCACGTCGTTGCTGACGATCATCCTGTTTTTCGCGCTGATTGCCGCGCTGGGCAGTTTCTACACGGTCAAGACCGCCGAGGCGGCGATCATCACCCGGTTTGGCCAGTTTCTGCGCAGCGCCCCGCCGGGGCTGGGGTGGAAAATGCCGTTCATCGACCGGCTGGAAGGGCGGATCAGCCTGCGCGTCAACCAGATCGCGCTGACCATGGAAACCAAGACGCACGACAACGTGTTCGTCACCATCCCGATTTCGGTGCAGACCCGGGTGCGGCCCGAAAAGATCTACGAGGCCTATTACAGCCTGTCCGACCCGGTGGCGCAGATCCAGTCCTATGTCGAACAGGTCGTGCTCGGCCACGTGCCGGGGATGACGCTCGACGAAGTGTTTGCCAGCCAGTCGTCGATCGCTGCGGCGGTCAAGCAGGAGCTTGATGTCGACATGGCCGCGTTCGGGTTCGAAATCGTCAATGTGCTGGTCACCGACATTGTCCCCGATGCCAAAGTCAAGGCGGCGATGAACGACATCAACGCCGCGCAGCGCGAACAGGTCGCCGCCAATGCGCGCGGCGAGGCCGAAAAGATCCTGGTCGTCAAAAAGGCCGAGGCCGAAGCAGAAAGCAAGGCGTTGCAGGGCCAGGGCATCGCCAACCAGCGCCGCGCGATCATCGAGGGGTTGAGCACCTCGATCGAGGGTTTCCAAAAGGCGCTCGGCGAAGCCACGGCGCAGGATGTGATGCAACTGGTGCTGGTCACGCAATATTTCGACACGCTGAAATCGATCGGCGAAAACGACAAGACCAACACGCTGTTCCTGTCGCACACCCCGGGATCGGTGCAGCAGTTTTCCGACCAGATCATGCAATCGATGATCGGCGCGGCCAAGGCGGGTTGATCACGGCTGTACGCGTTCGCGCGCCGGGGGCGGCGCGTCGGCGCCCATGGCGTCGCCGAGCATGAACGGCACCACCGTCGTCGGCGCCGGCCGTGGCGGCCAGACCAGCCCGGTGGCCAGCCCCGCCCGATCGAGCCGGCGATAGAAATTGCCGTTGATCTGCGTGCGCGCGATCAGCGCGGCGCGAAACCGGGCGTGGAGCGCGGGATCGGGCGGATGATCGGCCGCCTCGGTCCAGAACCGTTCGAGCGAGCGCGGATAAGTCAGCCCGGGCAGGCGATAGATCGCGCTGCCCAGCGCGATGGTCGGCCGGCCGCAGCCGATCGCCGCCAGCCCGGCGGTGCTGTTGATTACCACCGTGCCGCGACAATGCGGCAGGATCGTCGGCATGTGCTGATCGTGGATCGCGATCACCCGCGCCGCACAGCCGGCCGCTGCCGCCGCGCGGGCGATCCGGCGGGTATGGTCGCGGTATCCCCGGTCAAGCGGATGATGCTTGATCACCAGCCAGGCATCGGCCGGTGCGCTGCGGCCGAACGAGGCGATCACCCGCTCGATAAACCCTTCAACCCCGCCGACATCGGCATGAAAATGCACTTGCGCATCGTTGTGCACTTGCAGCGGGACCAGAAAGAACCGCCCGCTCAACGGCCCGGTCAGCCGGGTCATCACGCCGCGTTCGCGCCAGCTGTGCCACAGCTTGCGCAAGGGCGAGCGCGCCCAGGGCAAGGCTTCGGCAAAGCCGATCGGGCGGTGGTGGCGATAATGGCGAAACCACGGCCGCGCGATCGCCGCCGCCGCGAAATAGCCAAATCCCCATAGCACCATCGGCCAGAACGATCGCGGCATAGGCTGCACCGGCAAATCGGGCAGCGTTGCTGCCGGGTCGGGCAGGCGGCCCAGCCAGGCGCTGTAGCCATTGACCCCGCCGCGCTCGAGCGTGATGAAATCGGGGCGCAGATAGCCCTCTTCAAACACGCCCAGATCGATCCGCAACTGCTTTGCCACGGCAATCGCGGCGCGGTGGATCGGCCGGCAATCGCCAAACAGCAGCACCAGATCGATCTGCCGTTCGATCAGATAGCCGCGCAGGAAGTGCGGCCAATCGTCCATCGTGCCGCGCCAGCTTTGCGCGCTGCACACGCCGGGCGGGGGGCGGAACAGCCGGTCACCGCCGTTGAAATCGATGCGGAATACCTGCGCGCCGACCCCGGCCAGATCGTGCGCCAGCCGGGCAAAGAACGGCCCGACCGGCCCCTGCAACAGCAGCACGCGGCGCCCGGCAAAGCCGGCGATGCCCTCGGCGATCATGCGCGCAGCTGCCGCCGCCGGCAGGCGGCGGGAAAGGGCGGGATGGGGGCGGCAGGCGGCATTGCCGACGGGGTAGGGCGTGGCGCGCCGATCATGCAGCACAGCTGCCGCCGGATCGGTTTCATTCGCGCCCGCCTTGCGGCACATGCCCCAGCCATGCGCGCGCCAGCACCCCGGCTTTGCGCCCCTGCCGCCGCCAGAATCCGTGCATCAGCCGGTCGGGCCGCGGCCCGCGCAACAAAGCGTCGCGTTCGGAGGCAATCGCCGCAATCGCCGCCTCGGCGCTGACCGCGCGGCCCGCCGTCGGGTCCCAATAGTCGGGATAGAGCAGCAGCGCCGCCGCGCACAGCGCATCAAGGCTCAGCCGCCGGCCGCGCCGCGCCAGCGCCGGATGATCGGCGGCGCAATCGCGGGTCAGCCCCCAGCCGGCATAGAACGGCGCGCCATAGGTCACCACCGGCACCCCGCGCAGCAGCGCATCAAACCCGGTGAGCGAGGTCATCGTATGCACTTCGTCGCAATGGTTCAGACAGGCGATGATCGACGCGCGCGTTTCGACATGATCGGCCAGCCCGGCGCCATCGGCGCCCCCGCGTCCCCGGCGATTGCCCGCCAGCACATCGGGGTGCGGTTTGTAGACGATGAAGGCATCGCGCCGCGCCGCGCGGACGGCCCGCAATAGCGCGCGGTTGGTGCGCACTGCGCCGCCGCCAAGCGCGATCGAGGCATCGCTTTCGACCTGGCCGGGCACCAGCACCACCTGGCGACCGCCGTGCCCGGGCCAATCCGGCGGCGCGCCGGCTTCGACATTGTATTTGGTCAGCCCGTGGCCGATGATCGCCGCGCGCAGCGCCGCCGCGCGCGCCAGCAGCGCCGGATCAAACACCTGCTGCGCCAGCAGTGTTTCCAGCCGCGATGGCCGCGTCGCATCAAAATAGATCCCGCTCGTATCAAACACCAGCGAACGCGGCGCAATCAGATCCGACCCCAGCCCGACCGAGCGGATGAACCCGTCTTCGATGCGGATCACCGGTACGCCCGTGCGCGCGATCAGATCATCCAGCCCCGCGGGCGCTGCCGCCCCCCACAGCGCGAGGGCATCATCCGGCCCGGGGTTCAGCCGCCGCGCGCCGGCCTCATCGCGCACCCAATGCACTGCATCGGCGCGCGCGTGCAGCATCGGCGCCAGCAGCCAGGCCCGCCAGCGCCGCCAGCCGATCACGATCAGCCGCGCTACCTGCGCGGTCATCGCCCCAGCCCCGCCAGCCACGGTTCGACCAGCGCGAAATGATCGTCCCAGCCCGGCGCGCGCCAGCCGGCCACGCACGCGCCGCCTTCCCGGTTCAGCGCCTGCACCGCTGCCAGCCAGCCGGGGCCATCGGTCGGGTCCAGCAAGCGCGGGATGGCGCCGGCCAGTTCGCGATAGACCGGCAGATCGCTGGCCACCACCGGGGTGCCCAGATGCAGCGCCTCGATCACCGGCAGGCCGAACCCTTCGGCAAACGAGGGCATCAGCAGCGCGCGCGCCCCGGCGATCAGGCCGGCCAGTTCGGCATCGCCGACCCGCGACAATTCGGTGACATGCCCCTGCAACAGCGGATCGCGGTCGAGCATCGCGGTGGCCAGCTCCGCCTCCCACCCGCGCTGCCCGGCGATGATCAGGCGCGGGCAGGCGGCGCCCGGGCGCAGCGCCAGCTTGCGCCAGATCTGCAACAGCAGCGCATGATTCTTGCGCCCCTCGATCGTGCTGACGGTGATGAACCAGGGGCGATCGCCCGGCGGCGGCGCGACCGGCGCGGGGAACGGACCCAGTCCCAGCCACGCCGGCAGCACCGGCGGCAGCGCCAGGCCGCTGCCTTGCGCGAAAGCGGCGAGATCGGCGGCGGTCGCGGCCGAATTGGTGATCACCCCGGCGGCGCAAGCGAGCACATGGTGCAGCCGGGCGCGATGGCGCGCGGCCTCTCCGGCGCGGCAGAAATGCGGATGCGTCACCGGGATCAGATCGTGGATCAGAAACACCGCGCGCCAGCCGCGCGCACGCACCCGGCGCGGCAACGCCGGATCATCCAGCCCGGTATGGCCGACATTGCAATAGAGACTGCCCGGCGGCGCGGCAGGGGCGGGTGCGGCCATCAATCGGGGCACCAGCACCGCCAGCCGCGCGCGGACATCGCGGTGATCATCGAGCAGGATCGCAAACAGCCGCGCCGATGCCGCGCGCCCGACCACCCGCTGCACCCCGCGCCACTGCACCACCGCCCGCGCGCGATCGGCAAACTGGCGGACATAGGCAAGGCACACCCGATCGATGCCGGTCGGGAGCCGCCCCGACCAGCGCCGCCAGACCAGACGGCTGACATCCAACAGCAATTCACAAGAGTCAGACCGATCCATCGCTGCCCGGTGATAGGCACGCGGCCACCACGTAAAAGCCGCAAAGGCTCGGAAACGGACCTTCGCGCGCTACCATTCGCCGCGCGCTGAGGTACCTCAAGGCCCATCGCCGGTGCCGCTGCCGGCGCGGTAACCAGCGAGAGGGACGCCTTTGGAATTGCCAGCGATGACCATGCTCACCGCCGATCCGGTTGACTTGTCCGCCGTGATGCCGGTGCCCCCGGGCGACCTGCTGCTGGCGGCGGCGCCGATCTGCCCGGTGGTGGATGGCGCAGCCCCCGCAGCGGCCCCTGCCGACCTGCCGCTGTCGCGCTATGTGCTGGCCGAGGCCCCCGCGCTCACCCGTGCCGCGCAAGTGTCTGCCGCCATGGCCGCGTCCGCCGCCGATCCGCGTTTCACCACCGCCGTGGCCGAGGCTGATGCCGCGCGCGATAGCGGCGATTGGGCGCTCGCGCTCGAACGCTATGGCGCGGCGTTGGCGCTGCACCCGCTGCAATGGGGCTATTGCATCCAATATGCCCATATGGCCAAGGAACTCGGCGATCTGCTGCGCGCCGAGGCATGGTATCGCACCGCCGCCGCGCTCGGCGCCCCCGCAGATATGGTCGGGCCGCATCTCGCCTATGTCGCCCGCCGCAACGGGATCGGCTATGTCGCCCAGACCCCGCCCGATCTCGCGGTCGCGCCGCTGCTGGCCCCGCCGACCGTGCCCGATATACGCCTGCTCGGCGCGCTGCTGCGCGTGCCGGGGCTGGGTGATGATGCCCATGTGCTCGATCTGCTGCGCCGCCATCGCGACAATCGCGCGGTGCTGTGCGCGATGCTGGCCATGCCCGAATTTGCCCGCAACAACCGCGATCTGCTGGCCGTGATGCAGGGGATGCGCCATGGCTGATGCCACCCCCACTGTCTCGATCGTGGTCAATACCTACAACCGGGGGGCGTGGCTCGATGATGCGCTGCGCGCGATCGCCGCGCTCGACTATCCCGCGTTCGAACTGATCGTGGTCAATGGCCCGTCGACTGACCGTTCGGCAGCAGTGATCGCGCGCTGGGGCCGCCGGATCAAGGCGCTCGACTGCCCCGAGCCAAACCTCGCGTTGTCGCGCAATATCGGCATTGCCGCCGCCGCTGGCGAGATTGTCGCCTTCATCGATGATGATGCCGCGCCGCATCCGCGCTGGCTGCACCACCTCGTCGCGCCCTATCGCGATCCCTCGGTCGGGGCGGTCGGCGGCTATACCGTCGATCACACCGGCACCCATTGGCAAATGCGCAAAGTGGTGTGCGACCGGCGCGGCCAAGCGCACGGAGTGGGCGATTTTTTCGACGAACGCCCGCTCAACCGGCCGGGATCGCCCTATTACCCCAGCCTGCTCGGCACCAATTGCTCGTTTCGCGCCAGCGCACTGCGCGCGATTGGCGGGTTTGATCACACTTTTGCCTATCTGCTCGATGAAACCGATGTCTGCCTGCGGCTGGTCGATGCCGGCTGGCAGGTGCATTTCGCCCCCGATGCGCTGGTCTGGCACCAGTTCGCCCCCAGCCACATCCGTTCGCCCGAACGCGTCGCGCGCACGCTTTACCCGTCGGCGGTGTCAAAGGGCTATTTCATCACCCGCCATGCCGGCGCGGTCGATCTGATCGACGCCGGGCAGGCGCTCGATGCCTATCGCGACGATCTGCTCCAGCTCAACGCGCACTATGCAGAGGCCGGGACGATCGATGCCGCGCACCGCCAATCGCTCGATCAGGATCTGGTGCAGGGCCTGACCCAGGGGCAGAGGCTGGCGATGGCTGCCGGCGCGCACCCCGGGGGTGATCTGGCCACCGTGGCGCTGCGCCCGCCGCGCCCGTTCCTGCCGATGCCGCGTGCCGCCGGGCACCGCATCGCATTGGTCAGCCGGGGCTGGCCGCCCGACAATGACAACGGCATCGCCCGCTGGACCCGGCTCGTCGCCGAAAGCCTGAGCGAACGCGGTCACGCCGTCCACGTGCTGACCGAAGCCGCCGAAGACGCGCCCGAAACGATCCGCTTTGAACGCGGCCTGTGGCTGCACCGGCTCTGCGTGGACGAAGCCAGCGCGCGCACCGGCGCGCTGGTCGAACGCCATCACGTGCCGTGGCGCCAGGCCGCCTGGGCCGACCGCGTCTTGCAAGAGGCGCAGTTCCTCAAATCCTTTGGCCTCACCTGCATTTCCGCGCCGATCTGGGATCTCGAAGGGCTGGCGCTGCTCGATGATCCCGCTCTGGTCACGCTGACCAGCCTGCACACGACCTATGGCCTCGCCGAACCCTACAAGCCCGAATGGCGCGAACGCCCGCTGCTGCGCCACCGCCATGTCGAACCGATGATCGCGGCAGAAACCGCGCTGCTCGCCCGCGCGCCGCACGTGCTGGCCAACAGCCGGGCGATCATCGCGGCGATTGCCGAATGCCACGGGGTCGATCTGGCGCCGCGCGCGGTGTTGGTCCCGCACGGCACCCCCGATCCGTGGCAAGCCGACCCGGCGGCGCGCACCCGGCGCGATGCCGCCCGCGATGAAACCGTGCCGCTGCGCGTGCTGTTCGCCGGCCGGTTTGAACACCGCAAGGGGTTCGATATCGCCATCGCGCTGGCGCAGCGGGTCTGCACGATGCCCAATGTGACGATGCGGCTCGTCGGCGGCGCGCTCGATCAGCCCACCCGCGACTGGATCGCCCGGCTGGGCGCAGGCGCGGTGCTCGACCATCCGCAGATCCGCTTTGACGGCCTGCTGGCGCGCGCCGAGCTCGACCGCGCCTTTGCCGATGCCGATGTGGTGGTCATGCCCAGCCGGTTTGAATCGTTTGGCCTGGTCGCGATCGAGGCGATGGCGGCGGGCGCGGCGGTGCTGGCGCTCGATGGCGGCGCGCTGTCCGAAATCGCCGTGCCCGAACACGGCGCGCGCTGCTTTGCCGAAAGTGCCGACCTGGCCGACCAGTTGGCCGCCGAACTGGCCTGGCTGACCATCGACCGCGACGAACTCGCCCAACGCAGCGCCCACGCCCGCGCCGCCTGGGCCGCGCATTACGATACCGCCGCGATGGCGCGCGGCATCGAACGCCTGGTCACCACCATCACCGCACCGACGCAGGAGGCCCCATGCTGATCGATCGCGACTGGCTCACCGGGATCGTCGCGCTGCTGCTCGGGCGCCAGATCGACGATGCGCTGGCCGGCGAACTGGCTCAACTGCTCGAACAGCGCGACGAAGTGCTGCCCTGGCTGATCCTGCGCCAACACGCCTTTGCCGATGATCCCGCCATCCAGGCGCTGCTGCACAGCCACGCCGCCCAAACCAACCGCCCCGCCACCCGCCGCCCACCCGCCCCGGCCGTGCCCCCCGATACCGCCGCACGCCAACGCGCTCTGCGCAGCGCGCTCGATCAGGCAATCGCCCAGGCCGTTGCCGCCAGCACGCTCAACGCCACCATCGGCACCCTGCTGCACCACGAAAACCGCACCCTCGCCGGCACCCCCGCCTATGCCTTCCGCCACCGCATCAGCGAATATCCACCCGCGCCGATCGAACCCGACCCCGGCGATGAGTGATCGGCGGTGGAGGCGCAGGTGCCGGCGATCAAGTGAGAGGCGGGGCATCCCGATGGCTCCATCCGCGGATAGGGTGTCGCGCAATCGGGCTGTCTTCTGAACGGGGCGGCCACCGTCTTTTCGGAATTGGGCGGTGAAGCAGGGCCGGAGACCTGGATTGGGGGGCCTCCGGCGGCAAAGGGCCAGGGGCCCTTTGATCCCGTTTGTTTTGGTGGAGCGCGGGTTGCCTATGCGGCAGGCATGGGCGGGAGGCTTGCATCTTTTTCCCGCTTGGCATGATCCGAGCTGGAATTACGGTGATGGTGTGGACGGCGCTCCAACTGAGGATTTGATTCGCTAACTGCGAAGCCCCAGAAACGGTGTGACTGTCAGAGGTCCACCCAAGGGAGCACCGCCCATGAGCAAAGTAT
>Ga0164296_1000084_pt1 | contig 116500 bp, 99 predicted proteins | sample GEODES057metaG_FD_113533 | JGI IMG/M metagenome (GOLD analysis project Ga0164296, IMG submission 113533) | Dystrophic lake water microbial communities from Trout Bog Lake, Wisconsin, USA - GEODES057 metaG | ecosystem: Environmental > Aquatic > Freshwater > Lake | place: USA: Trout Bog Lake...
AGCAGCGCGGCGCGCATCGCCGCCCAGTCGGCACCGTTCATCCCCACCGGGGTATCGAGCCGGCTGAGCAGCACGCGGCGCAGCAGGATATGGCCCCAGCGCGACACCAGATCGCCGCGAATCCCGTTGATCAGCGCCGCGACATAATCGCCCGACAGATAATGCGTCGATGCGAACGGCAACCCGCCATCGCCTTGCGCCAGCACCCCGACACGGGCGAGACTGCGCCGCGCCGATACCGGAATGTCGAACCGGGGCGCGGCTTTTTGCACCAGTTGGTCGATCAGCGCCGGATCGAGCTGATCGATCGGATCGGCGGCCGGTTCGGCTGCTGCGCTGCCGGCGGTGACCCCGGTATCCTGCGGCAGCGCGGCAACGGCGGCGGGCAAGGTCGGTTTGGCCGGGGTCGGTGCCGGCCGCGCGGCAACCGGCGCCGGTCGCGACGCAGGAGTGGCCGACGGCCGTGGCGTGGTCGCACGCGGGGTCGGCGTGGCACGCGGGCGCGGCGCCGGGCGTTCGTCAAATCCGGGCGGCAGCAGCGATTCCTGCGCGGCGAGCACGCCGGTCAGCCCGCCGGCCAGCGCAACCCCCGCCAGCACCAGCGCAACGCGCGAGACCCGCGCCATCAGGCGTGCCCCGCTGCGGCAGGCACGCTCACCGGCAATTCCACGCTATGCGGTTCAACCCGCCCCCCGCGCACCCACGCGGCCAGCAGCGCGATCATTGCCAGGACGATCACGGCCCCGGCAGCCCATCCACTCATCATTTTCACGCCACGCCATTTCCGTTCACACCCGCACTGTCCGGGGGTACCGACACCCCCGCCCAAGCACGGCTTGCGCTGGGGCATAACCCAAGTATAGCCGGCGCGGCAATGGACCATCACAGTCTCTCGACCGGCGATATCACCCGCATCAGCCAGCGGCTTGACCGCTCGGTGGTGCTGGTCGGCATGATGGGGGTGGGCAAAACCACCGTCGGGCGCAAGCTGGCGGGCCTGCTCGGTGTGCCGTTTGTCGATGCCGATGAAGAAATCGAGCGCGCCGCGCAGATGTCGGTGCAGGAAATCTTTGCCCAGTTTGGCGAAGCCTATTTTCGCGATGGCGAAAGGCGGGTGATCGCGCGGCTGATCGGCGATGGCGCCGGGCGCAAAGTGCTGGCGACCGGCGGCGGCGCGTTTGTCGATCCCGCCACCCGCGCGCTGATCCTGCGCACCGCGGTGGCGGTATGGATCGATGCCGATATCGCCACGCTGGTCGAACGCGTCGCGCGCAAGGACAACCGGCCCTTGCTGCGCGGCGGCGATCCGCGCGCGATCCTCACCCGGCTGCACGAAGAACGCGCGCCATTCTATGCCCAGGCGCAGATCCGCGTGACCAGCGCGCATCAACCCCACGCGGTGACCGCGCAAACCATTCTGAAGGCAATCGACGCATGGCTGTAAATCCCGCCACCACCATCCGGGTCGATATCGCCGGTGCGCCCTATGACGTGCGGATCGGCGCCGGACTGATCGACCGGCTGGGCGCCGAAGTGCGCGGCGTGATGCGCAAGGATCAGGTGGCGGTGGTCACCGACGCGCAAGTCGCAGGCCATTGGCGCGCGCGTGTCGATGCCGCGCTGGCGGCTGCCGGGATGACCGCGCGCTGGCTGGTGCTGCCGGCGGGCGAAGCGACCAAATCATGGGCGCATCTGGCGCAAGTGTGCGATTTCCTGATCGCCTGCGAAATCGAACGCCGCGATGCGGTGATCGCGCTGGGCGGCGGGGTGATCGGTGATCTGACCGGCTTTGCCGCCTCGATGGTCAAGCGCGGCTGCGGCTTTGTCCAGGTGCCGACCACGCTGCTGGCGCAAGTCGATTCGAGCGTGGGTGGCAAGACCGCGATCAACACTCCCGCGGGCAAAAACCTGGTCGGCGCGTTTCATCAGCCGGTGCTGGTGCTGGCCGACCCCGCCACGCTCGATACCCTGCCACTGCGCGATATCCGCGCCGGCTATGCCGAAGTGGTCAAATATGGCCTGATCGACGATGTCGATTTCTTTGACTGGTGCGAAGCGCATGGCCCGGCACTGATCGCCGGCGATCCCGCCGCACGGACAACCGCGATCGCACGCAGCGTCGCGGCCAAGGCGCGGATCGTCGCCGCCGACGAACGCGAAACCACCGGCGTGCGCGCGCTGCTCAATCTGGGCCACACCTTTGGCCACGCGCTTGAGGCGGAAACCGGTTTTTCCGACCGCCTGCTCCATGGTGAAGGCGTCGCGCTGGGCATGGCGCTGGCCGCACGGTTTTCGCAGGCGCAAGGGTTGATGCCCGGGCAGGACGCAACGCGGATCGTCGCACATTTGCGGGCGGTGGGGCTGCCCGCATCATTGCGCGATCTGGGGCTCGCTTGCGATGGCCGGCGGCTGGCCGATCACATGCTCCACGACAAGAAAATGGACGCCGGCACGCTGCCATTTCTGCTGCTGCGCGGGATCGGCCAGACCTTCCTCGCGCGCGATGTCAGCCTCGACGCGGTGGCGGCGTTTCTCGATGCCGAACTGGCCGGCTAATGTGGTGGATTCGAAGTTCGCTTGATTAAACTTTGTCATGCTGAACTTGTTTCAGCATCCATCGTGCCCCGCAAAACAGCGGATTTTGGGGAGAAATGGACCCTGAAACAAGTTCAGGGTGACGATAAGTTCATGATACGAACTTCAGAATCAGGACACCAGGAAATCAGGGCAAGGCTTTCAACGACGCTGCTGACCCGTCGCCAACAATCGGGCCGGGCATGTCTTGCGATCGAAAGGCATCGCTGGGATGGGGGCCCGCTTTGCGAATATAGTCACCGGCCAAAGGACATTCGCCATCGTTTGCTTCGGGGCCGGAAACAACCGCAACCTTGCGCTTGAAGGCAACGAACAATCCGGTGCCCGGCAGCAGGCCGGTGCGCAAAACCGGCTCCTTCAAATCGGCGCTGCCATCGCTTGAGGCTACCAGTTCGGGTCCGTTCAGCGAGCCGGTGTGGACGCGCCAACATGCATTGGAATGTTTCCAGTGCTCCGATTTTCCGAAACTTTCGACCACCCATGCCCCGCGCGGGCTATGCGCAATGATCAGGCCAAGCGGCGCACCATCGCGCCGCACCCATTGCCCGGTCGGGTCAAACGTTTTGACTTCCAACGGCGAAAGATCGGCATAGTCGGGCGCGAAGCGGCCGCAGCTGGCAAGCGTTGCGGCGACCACGACAATCAGCCAGCCCCTTTGCATCGCCTGCCCCCCGCTTTGGAATGACTTTGCATAGGCACAGACGCAGCTTGCAGCAATCAGCTTGGCGCGGCGCCTGCCGGTGCTGGTCGCTAGGCCTGCCGCCGCTCGTAGTCGCCGATCCATTCGACGGTCTTTTTGAGGCCGCCAAACGGATAGAAATGCAGCCGGACGCGGCCGTGTTGCGGGCCCAGGCCGTGGGCAAAGGCATCGACCAGTTTGTCCGGGCCGGCGCTGCCGAGCAGGTTGGTGACCGAAATGCCGTATTTGCGCAGCACGCTTGCCGAGGCGCCGACCCCGCAGCGCGCGGCAAAGCCGAGCAGCCGCTTGATCCCGGCGGGGCCGGGTACGCCGATCCGCACCGGGGCATCGATCCCGCGCCGGCGCAGTTCGACCAGCCAGTCCATAAACGCATCGGGATCAAACCCGAACTGGGTGACGATCAGCGGCGCCATGCCGCGTTCGGCAATCGCCGCCACTTTGCGCGCCAGCACGTCCCAGCATTGCGCGACGGTCATGTTGGGGTGGCCTTCGGGGTGGCCGCCGACGCCGATCGCGGTGATCCCGGCGCGTTCGAACGCGCCGGTTTCGATCAGCGCCATGGTATCGAAATAGGGGCCCTGCGGTTCGGGCGGATCGCCCGCGACGATGAAACAGCGGCGCACCCCGGCCTGTTGCACCACTGCGTGAAGATACCCTTCAAAGTCATCGGCAGAAGTGATCCGCCGCGCCGAAAAGTGCGGCATGGGTTCAAACCCCAGGTGCCGCACCGCCACCGTGGCGGCGATCCGTGCCCCGGCCTCTTCGCCGGGCAGAAAAGTCACCGCGATCGGCGTTTCGGGCGGGATCAGCGGCGCCGCCTCGGCCAGCGACGGGCCGTCCTTGGCGGTCATTTCCAGCGAAAACCCGTCGGTGATGACGCGCGGCGCCACGTCCCAGTTGGGATGAATTCGCGAATAGGTCATGCGCGCCGCCCCCCCCGTTCAGCGCGCCGTGCGCCAGCCCTGCTGATAGGTTTCGCGCGCCACCCGGCTATAGGGTACCGGGCTGACGATCGCGCGCACCGCGATCTGCTTGTGCGGTTCGACCGTGGTCTTGCGCGTGCCGCCGTCTTCTTCGCCCCACACCACGCGCAGTTCGGTGCCGACCGGGATTTCCGGATCGATCGTGGCGAGCGAAAGCGCCTGTTTTTCGTTGTAGGAATAGCCGGTAAACATCGACAGCCCGACCGTCTTGCCGCCGGCATCGACCACCCGGTCGTAATTCGACGAGGCATAGTTGGCCAGCGGCACGTCGAAGAACTTGTACTTGTCACCATCGGGATTGAACAGCGAGGCCATGATCGTCGCCATATCCTCGGGGTGCCACGCCAGCGTGACCTTGCGCCGCTGTGCCGCCGGGTCGATCGCCTTCAGCGCCTCGGCGCCGTGGAAATCGTGGTCGAACTTGACGAAATTGCCATAGCCCAGTTCCCACGGGTTCAGGTAATAGTCCTCGATATTGGCCGATACGAACGAGCCGCCGATCGACCCGGTCGCTTCATAGCTGTCGGTGCCCAGCCATTCGCGATAGCCCTTTAGCTTGTCGCCGGTATAGATCGCCGGCAGCGGCGACGGGATCCACCCGGATTCGAGCGTGTTCGATGGATAGGCGCGGCTGCCGCAGGCGATCAGCCCGAATTCCTTGCCGGCTTCAAGGATCGCCGCGCGGATTTCCTCCATCGTGTCATAAGGGCCCCAGATTTCCAGCCCCGGCGCGCCCGACATGCCGTGGCGCAGCGTGCGCACGGTATGGCCGGCAATGTGCATCGTGCTCATGTTGAAAAACTTGAGCTGTTCGAGCGGGCGGCCGTGCAGCTTTTCGATCACGTTCCACGCCTGCGGGCCCTGGATCTGAAACCGCCATTCCTTGCGGCGCACCGGCTTGCCCATCGGCCGCGACGGCGAACGGTCATCGTGTTCAATCTCGACATCATAGCCACCGGTCGCGGCGTGATAGCGCAGCCAGTTCGACGCCGGGGCGCGGCCGACATAGGTGAACGACTGTTCTTCTTCCCAGAAGATGATGCCGTCGCCAATGACATGGCCATAAGGCGTGGTCGGCACATATTGCTTGGCCTTGCCCACGGTCCAGGCCTTGGGGCTGTTGATCATCGTGTCGGACAGCAGCTTGAGCGCATCTTTGCCGCGCACATAGAGGTTTACCATGTGGTGCGACTGATCAAACAGCACCGCGCTGTGCTGCCAGGCCCACTGTTCCGAACGCCAGTTGGAAAATTCGGGCGCGACCACCGGATAGACATAGGCCCCAAGCTGCGAATTGCGCAGCATGTCGACAACATTGGCCTGCCGGGCGAGCAGTTGGTCCAGATTGGCAGCAGTCACGGTACACCCTCTCGATGCGGTTGCATTTTGTATGCAACACATACTATGAAACCGACCTGTTGCAAACGAAAAGTGGCCCCGGCACCCCTGCCCGAAGAGCCAAACCAAGGAGAACGCCTGACATGACCGCGCCCGCAACCCCGGCCTATCACATCCTGTCGCTGTCCTGCGTCGATACGCCGGGTATTACCGCGGCGGTGTCGGGCTGCCTTGCCGAGCTTGGCGCCAATATCGTCGAGGCCAAGCAGTTCAACGATCAGGACGAAGGCACCTTTTTCATGCGGGTGGAATTCGACCCGCGCGGCACCCCGATCACGGCGATTCACGCCGCGTTTGCACCGCTGGCCGCGCGCCACGCGATGGACTGGCGCCTGCGTGACAAGGCCGAACGGCGCAAAGTGCTGTTGCTGGTCAGCAAGTTCGATCATTGCCTGGGCGATCTGCTCTATCGCAACCGCATCGGCGAATTGACCATGGATGTGGTCGGCGTGGTCGGCAATCACCCGCGCGGGGCGCTGTCGATTTCACTCCTCGACGACATCCCCTATTTCCATTTCCCGATCACCCGCGATACCAAGCCGCAGCAGGAAGCGCGCATCCGCGATCTGGTCGATCAGACCGGTGCCGAACTGGTGGTGCTGGCGCGCTACATGCAGATCCTGTCGGACGAGATGGCGGCGTTCCTGTCGGGCCGCTGCATCAATATCCACCATTCGTTCCTGCCCGGGTTCAAGGGCGCCAAGCCTTATCACCAGGCGCATGCGCGCGGGGTCAAGATGATCGGCGCCACCGCGCATTATGTGACCGCCGATCTCGATGAAGGGCCGATCATCCATCAGGATGTCGAAGCGATCAGCCACGCCGACCGCCCGGATGATCTGGTGCGGCGCGGCCGCGATATCGAACGCCGCGTGCTGGCCGAGGCGGTGCGGCTGCATTTGCAGGACCGCGTGCTGGTCAATCGCGGCAAGACGGTGGTGTTTCGCGACTGACCTGGTTGCGCGTGGTCAGGCGGGCACGGCGGCCAGCAACAGCGCCGCCAGTGCCTCTGGCCGCGACAGGAACGGGCTGTGATCGGCCCACAGCGTTTCGATCTGCGCGCCTGGCACCAGTTCGTGCATCCGGCGCTGGCTGGCGAGCGGGATCGTGCGATCCTCGGTGCATTCGATATAGGTACGCGCGATGCTGCCAAACCGTTCGGCGCTCAGCCGCAGCGGGGCTGAACGCGGACCATGCGGTTCGTCAACCAGCCGCGCCATCGCCGCCGCGACCTGATCGGGCGGCGACAATTGCGCAAACACCGCCGCCGGATCGGCCCCGGTGATCCGCGTGCCATGGCCATCGGCGATCGGGGTGATCAGCGCGTCAAACGCCGGGTTGGGCCCTTCGAGCGTTTTGAACTGCGCCCGCGACATCCCGTTTGGCAGCATCATCGCGCAGATATAGACCAGCCGGTCGATCGCCTCGGGCGCCAGTTCGGCGGCCTGGCTGATCACCAGCCCGCCCCGGCTGTGCCCGGCGAGCACCACCGGCCGCTGCGGCGCATGGCGGCACAGATCGGCGACAAACCCCGCCCAGCCTTCGAGCGTAACCGCCGCCAGCGCCGCCGCATCGCCGCCCATGCCGGGCAGATCGGGGGCGATCACGTGATGCCCCGCCGCCTCCAGCCGCGCGCGCACCGCATCAAAGCACCAGCCGCCGTGCCAAGACCCGTGGATCAGGACAAATGTCGCCATGTCAGACTTTGGCCCTGCCGCGCTGCGCCCCGGCCTTAGGCCGCATCGCCAGCCAGCCCCAGCACGCGCACCGCATTGTCCTTCATGATCAGCGGCAGCACTTCGTCCTTGAAGCCGACCTTGCGCGCGGCCTCCACCCATTTGGCCGGGTGGATCAGCGGGAAATCGCTGCCGAACAGCATTTTGTGCTTCAACTGGGTATTGGCGTACTGGATGATCTGCGGCGCGAAATACTTGGGGCTCCAGCCCGACAGATCGATGAACACATTGTCCTTGTGCAGCGCCATCGACAGGCTTTCATCGACCCACGGCCAGCTCGGGTGCGCCAGGATCACTTTCATGTCGGGAAAATCGACCGCGACATCGTCGACCAGCATCGGCTGGCCATATTTCAGCCGCACCCCGCCGCCGCCGCGCATGCCGGTGCCCATCCCCGAATGCCCGGTGTGGAAAATCGCCGGCAGCTTGTAGTGGTTGATCACTTCATAGATGGGATAGCCCATCTGGTCGCCCGGCAGACAGTTCTGCATGATGTGGTGGAATTTGAACCCGCGCACCCCGTGGTATTCGATCAGATCGCGCGCCTCGCGCGCGCCCAGCTTGCCCTTGTGCGGGTCGATCGAGGCAAACGGGATGCAGATATCGTCATTGCGGTTGGCGATTTCGGCGACTTCGTAATTCGACACGCGTTTGGCGCCGATGCCGCTTTCGCAATCGACCGTGAACATGCAGAACGCGATCTGCTGTTCGCGGTAGAGCTCGATGATTTCGGGCATTTTCGGCCGTTCGCGCGGCGCCTTGAAATAGGCGCTGGCGGCGTCGAAAAACTGGCCCATCACCGGGTCTTCGGGATCGTGGCAGGACACTTCGGCGTGAACATGCACGTCGATGGCGGAAATTTTGCTCAGGTCGATCGGCATGGCCCGTCCTTTGGCAGCGGAGGCGGGGCGGCGCGATGGCCCGCCCCGCCCCGGCCGATCACATCTGGATGATCACAGTCTTGGTTTCGAGATAGGCCTCGATCCCGGCGCGGCCCTGTTCGCGGCCCAGCCCCGATTGCTTGTAGCCGCCAAACGGCAGCGCGGTATCGATCATCGCGTGGCAATTGCCCCACACCGTGCCGGCCTTGATCCGCCCGGCCAGCTTGTGCATCGTCGCCAGATCGCGCGTCCATACCCCGGCGCCGAGGCCAAAGCAGGTGTCGTTGGCCATCTTGGCCACTTCATCCAGGTCTTCAAACCGCTGCGCGACCACCACCGGGCCAAAGATTTCCTCGCGCACCACGCTCATTTGCGGGTTCACATTGGCAAGGATGGTCGGGTTGACATAATAGCCGCCGTCGCTGGCCGGGGCATCGCCGCCCAGCACCACGCTGGCACCATCGCGCTTGCCCGCGGCGATATAGCCCATCACCCGATCGTGCTGTTCCTTGCTGACCAGCGGCCCGGTGTGGCCGGCCGGATCGAGCGAGGGACGCGGCGCCCAGAACGGCGCGGTTGCCGCCATGCCTTCGAGCACCTGGTCAAACACCGACTTGTGCGCATAGAGCCGCGATCCGGCGATGCAGACCTGCCCCGAATTGAACCAGATCGCCCCGGCAACCCCCGGCGCGGCCTGCGCCACATCGACATCGGGCATCACCACCACCGGCGATTTGCCGCCGAGTTCAAGCGTGACCCGCTTGAGCGTTTCGGTGGCATTGCGGTTGATCACTTTGCCGATTTCGGTCGAGCCGGTGAAGGCGATCTTGTCGACATCGGGATGCTTGACCAGATGATCGCCCGAATGATGGCCATAGCCGGTGATCACGTTGATCACCCCGGCCGGAAAGCCCGCCTCGACCACCAGATCGGCCAGTCGCAGCGCAGTGATCGAAGTCTGTTCGGCCGGTTTGAGCACCAGCGTGCAGCCCGCCGCCAGCGCCGGGGCGATTTTCAGCGTGGCCATCAGCAGCGGGAAATTCCACGGCACGATCTGGCCGCACACCCCGACCGGCTCCTTGACGGTATAGCTGAACACCGCGCCTGCGGGCATCGTGTAGGGCGCGGTGGTTTCGCCCGCCACTTTGCTGGCCCAGCCGGCCATGAAGCGCAACTGGCTGATCGCACCGGGAATGTCGACCGCGCCGGCCATGCCCTTGGGCTTGCCGTTGTCGATCGCTTCAAGCTCGGCAAATTCGTCGGCCTTGGCCTCAAGCAGATCGGCGAGGCGGTTGATGATCCGTTCGCGCGCCATCGGCGGCAGGCCCGACCAGCGGCCATCGTCAAACGCGGCGCGCGCTGCGGCCACCGCGCGATCGACATCGGCATTCGAGGCATCGACGATGTGGCTGACGATCTTGCCGGTCGAGGGATCTTCAACCTCGATCACCGCGCCGTGCGTCGAATCGACCCACTGGTTGTTGATGAACAGCTGCGGCTTGCGCGCCAGCGCGCAGGCAGCGGCCGGCGAATAATCGGGCTGGACATAGCTGATCGGGGAAACGTCGTTCATCGGTCATCCTCCAAAAAAGCGCCCTTGGCGTGCCTTGGCACTGCGGGTTTTGTAGGTAAGGCATACAATGTTCAGAGGGCCATGCAACCGCAAAAATGCCCGGCAGCCCGTTCGGGCGATCACGCCGCGCGCGCGTCGAATCGCCCGGGGGACAAGCATCCTCCGGCCCAGGGAATTTGGCAAATGATGCTTGTCGGGTGCCGGGGAAGCTGTACGCCAGTGGCGTAGATACTACGGCCACTTGAACCCTTCCCCTCATGGCTCCTGCATTCAAAAAAGCGGTTCAGGAACACCCAAAAAACCAAACTCGCTCATCCTGAGCCTGTCGAAGGATGCGCGCAAACGCTTGAGTATGCGCGCTTTTTTCTGCGCGCGGGGCAGGCGTCAACGCGCATCCTTCGACAGGCTCAGGATGAGCGGATCTCTTTTAAAACAGATACTTGGCTGATTGTGTGCATCCTCCAGCCCTTGAGGGGAGGCGATTCGAGTTCGGATTGCTCGCTCCATATGGCGGCAGAGCACCCGATCCACTTCACCAGTGCTCGCCTAGTCGGGCGCGCGGCCCGGCAGCGACAGTTCAAAGCGGGCTCCCGGCCCGGCATTGACGGTCAGATCACCGCCCATCGCGCGGGCGAGCCGGCGCGAGATGTACAGCCCCAGCCCGCTGCCGCCATCGCCGCTGCGGCCCAGCCGTTCAAACTTGTCGAACACCCGCGCGGCCTCGTCTTCGCTCAGGCCTTCGCCCTGATCGCTCACCGCGATCCAGGCGCGGGTGGCATCGCCGCCGGTGGCGATCGTTACCGTGGTGCCCTGCGGGCTGTAGCGGATGGCGTTGGTCAGGAGGTTGAGCAGCACTTGCAGCACGCGGCGAAATTCGCCGGTGGCGGGCACTTGCACCCCGGCATCGGGAGCGACCAGCGTCAGCGCGCGTTCCTGCGCGCGCATCGCCAGAATGCCGGCGGCGCGCCGCGCGCAATCGGCCAGATCGATGCGATCGGGCGCGGGGGCGAAATCGGGGGCTTCGACCGCGTCGAGATCGGCGAGATCCTCGACCAGCGCGAGCAGATGGCGCCCCGCTTCGGCAATATCGGCGGCATAGGTCGCATAGGCATCGGCCAGCGGGCCGGCCAGCCGGGTGCGGATGGTTTCGGCATTGGCGATGATCCGGGTGATCGGCTGGCGCAGCGCCGGGGCCAGATCGCGCCCGATCACCCGGCTGGGCGGCAAGACCACCACCGGCGCGGGCACCGCCTCGCCGGGCAGGGCATCGAGCGTTTCGGGCAGGATCAGCAGATCGAGCGCGCCTTCGCTTTGCGGTAGCAGCCGCGCGCGCCACACCCGCGCCGAACCCGGCAGGCGGAACGCGGCATCATCGAGCAGGCGCCAGTGCAACGGTTGATGGTGCGCGAGGCCGATCCATTCGAGCGCCTCGCTCCACGCCCGGTCGCGCGCGCGCCAGACCAGCGCCAGCGCCTCGATCGCGGCGCGATCGGCACCAGTGCAGCGGATATCGACCGCCATGACCTGCTGATCGGCATCGATCACCGCGTGCGCCGCCGCCAATTGGTGCAGCAAGGCATGATCGGGCACCGGGTCGGCGGGGCGGTCGCCGGCCACGCGCCAATGGCTGAGCGCGATCGTGGTCCCCTCGCCCGCCGGTTCGACCACCGCGAAAAATTCCAGCCGCCGCCCTTCATCGAGCGCGGCAATCCGCCGCCGCTGCGCCACCCCGGCCACGCGGCTGCTGCGCACCAGCGCGAGCAAGGCCGGCACCGCCAGTTGCCCGGGCAGATCGCCCCCGCTGCGCAATTGCAGCCCGGCCAGCGCGCCATCGGCCTCGATCAGCCGATCCTGCGCATCGCACGCGCCGCGCACCGGCCCGCCGGGAATCATGCCGCCCCCGGTTCGGCCAGCGCCGGATCGGCATCGGGCCGCACCGCCAGCAGCACCCGCAGCACCGCCGCGCGATCGAGCCCGGCACGGTGCAGCAACCACGCCAACCGCAGCGGATCATCCTCTGCCGTAGCCAGCGCCACTTGTTCGCGCGGCACCCCGGCCGCCATCGCCAGCGCGGTGAGCCATAGCGCCACCCCGGCGGCATCGATATCGAGCGCGTCGGGCGCGCGGTCGCCCAGTCCGGTCAGCGCCGCTTCAAGCAGCGCCAGCCGCGCGGGCGCCGCCGTGCCATCGAGCCTCGGCGCACTTGCGGTTTCGGCCAGCGCGGCATCGCGCACGGTTCCCGCAATCTGGCGCAGATCACCCGGCAACTCGCGCAAGGGCCAGTGCATCCGCCGCAGCGCATCGTGCGCGCGTGCCTGCGCCGCGATCAGCGCGATCACCGCTTCGCTGTCGCGATGTGCGCGCACCAGCGGCGGCAGCACCGCATCGAGCCCGCGTTCGCCGGCCAGTCGTTCGGTCAGGTGATGTTCGACCGCCAGCGCATGGGCGTGCTGCAACAGCGCGCGCTGCCCCGCCAGCATCGCCGGCAGCGCCAGCCGCGCCGCGCTGTCGTCGCCCGCCAGCTGTTCGGCCCAATCGGCCAGAATCGCGTGAACCCGCGCCACCGTGCGATCATCGAGCAGCCGGCACGGCCCCAGCGCGAGATGCGCCTGCAACACCGTAGCCGCCAGCACCAGCCGGGTATCGGCATGGTCCAGCGCGCCGGCGGTGGGCCCGGGGCCGGTCGCTGATGCCGTTTCGTTCATCGGGCGCAGTCTAGTCCGCCTTGGTTAAATCGGGGTTAGCCGACGCGTCCCGCCGGGGTAGCACGATCAGCGCCCAGATCACCAGCGCCAGCACCGTGACCCGCAGGGACACGTCAAACGGCAGCACGGCGCTGAACAGCGCAAGCAGTGCACCGGCGACCAGCCGATCGTGCAGCCACCAGGTCATCCGCTGCGGCGGCACCGCGCGCGGCAACAAGTGCAGCAACAGGATCAGCAGCAAGGCGGCAAACCAGCCCAGCCCCGGCGGTGTGCCCGCGGTCTGCGCGACATCGCTGCGCCATGCCGCCACTGCCACCAGCGCGGCATCGATCACCCATTCGAACCATTCCCCGGTCGGCGCGCGCTGCCCGGTCGCCAGCAGGGCGCGGCGTTCGACATCGGTTATCATCTGCGCCACACGCGCCTGCAACCAGGCCAGCGCCAGCAGCGCAAACCCGGCGCTGCGCCAGCCGAACCAGCCCGCACCAAACCCCAGCAGCAGCGCCACGCTGGCGCCCAGCGCGATGACCCAGGGCCGTGTACCGGCATGGAGCAGCGCCGGGCCGATCCATTGCACGATGCGTGCGGCCAGCCATTCGCCGGGGCTGCGCACATGCCCGGCGGCGGTGTTCAGCTGCAGCCACACCGATTCGGCGGCATGCGCGGCCTCTTCGCTGCTGATCAGCAGCCAGCGCCCATCACCCAGCACCGCGTCGGGCAGCGCGCGCAACGGCACCCGCCCCTGCACCGCCAGCCGCAACAGCGCGGCATGGGTGTTCCATTCGGGCGGCAGATCGGCCAGCCCGGCAACCACCCGCCCCGGCAGATGCATCGCCCCGGCAAAGGCATGGTTGATATCGATCCGTTCAAACCCGGCCGCCAGCCCCGCCTCGACCGGCAGCGCCAGCACCCCGGCGCCGGTTTCGAGCAAAGGCAGCGCGGTCGCCGGCTGCACCAGCAGGCCATCGCCGAGCACGATCAGATCATCGCTGTCAGTCACCAGCGGCAGCAGCGCATGCGGCGAGGTAATCACGTGAAACCGCGCCCCGGCCGCTTCGGCGACCTGTTGCAGCGCGATCACTTCGCCGATCAGCGCCTCGGCCACCACCACCACCCGGGTGCAGCCCAGCGCCAGCGCCAGCCCCAGTTGGTGGCGCGCCAACGACCGGCCGCCCACCGTCAGCACCGCGCGCAAACCGCCGGTTTCCCCCGCCAGGGGATCAGCCAGAGACAACAAGGCAACGCGCACCGACCGGCGAACTCCTGATTATGGCATGGCGCAAGGCGCAAGCGACCCGGCGCCCGCCCGGCGCCTTGGGAAATTATGCGAGTACCTAGGGCGGCGTGGCCGGCTTGCCAAGCGTTACCACCATCTCGGCGGGATCAGGCAGCCGGATCGATTTCGTCGAGCAGCGCGCGGATCTGGCGCAGCACTTGTGGATCACCGGGCACTCCGGCCATCGCGCGATCAGCCAGATCGATCAGTTCGGTGCCGTGGAACGTAGCGGCCAGCCCCTTCAAGCGTTCGGCCGCCTGCACCCAGTTGGCATCGCAGCGCGCGCGGCGCAGCAGATCGAGCGCCGCCTCGGCGCTGTCAAGAAAGGCGCGGCGCAATTCGCGCCGCAACTGCGGATCATCCCCCAGCGCGCTGGCGAGATGGGCATCGATAGCTTCGCCGAGATAGGCCATGGTCACACAAATGCGCCACCGCCGGTTAAGGTGGGGTTACCCAGCCGCACCAAACCGTGATAAAGCAGGCCGCATGACCGGGGGAACACGCATCATCGCGCGCAATGGTGAAACGCTGGCGGGCGAAGCGCTGGAGGGCGAATATGCCGATCCGGCCGGCCGTCTGCTGACCAACGAATCGCTGAGCGACGAAGCGTCGCTGCACGAAACCGGCGCGCGGCCGCCGCTTGATCAAGCCTTGGATCCACAAGGACCGCTGCGCTGGCTTGTGCCGGGCATCGCCGCGCTGCTGATTGCCGGCTGGACCGTGCTGCTGGGCTTTGCGCGCGCGCCGCTGATCGCGCGGGGGATGAGCGCCGATGCGCTGGTCGCCCTGATCACCACCTGGGCCTTGCCGGTGATGCTGGTGCTGATGGGCGTGCTGATCGCGCGCACCCTGCTGCGCGATGCCAGCCGCCACGCCACGGTGATCCACGCGCTGGCCGAAGAAAGCCGCCAGCTCGAAAACCGCCTGCGCGCGATGAACACCGAACTGGCGCTGGCGCGCGACTTTATCGCCGCGCAGGCGCGCGATCTCGAATCGCTGGGGCGGATTGCGGTCGATCGGCTGTCGGGATCGGCCGAGCGGTTGCAGGATGCGCTGGCCGGGCAGACCGCGCAGATCGACCATGTCGGCGATGTTGCCGCCAAGGCGCTCGACAACATTTCGACGCTGCGCACGCATCTGCCGGTGATCAGCAATTCGGCCAAGGATGCCGCCAATGCCATCGCGCTGGCCGGGCGCACCGCCGAAGTCCATGTCGAAGAACTGATCAACGGGTTCAACCGGCTCAACGAATTCGGCAGCGCCAGCGCGCGCAAAGTGGAAGAAGTGCGCGGCGCGGTCAGCGCCGCGCTCGATGCCTTTGCGCTGGCCAGCGAACGCATCGGTGTGGCCGGCGAAGTGCGGCTGCGCGCAGTGATCGACCAGTTGGACGAACAGCGCGCACAGATCGACCGCGAAGAAGTGGCCGCGCTGGCGGCGATCCGCGCCCGGGCCGAGACGCTGGCGGCGGAGCTGGCCGCGCAGCGCGCTACGCTTGCCACTGCCGAAGAAGACGCGATCGCCGCACTGTCGGCACGGCTCGCCACGCTTGATGGCGATGTGCGCGGGGTTGCGGCCGCGCTGGCGCGCGCGATCGAGGAACTCGGGCGTGATCACGACCAGATCGTCGCGGATTCGCGCGATCGCCTGCGCCGGTTTGAAGAAAGCGCCGGCGCGCTCGGCCGCGCATTGGTGGATGAAGCCGGCTCGCTCGACGACATGCTGGCGGTGCGGCGCAAGGCCCTGGATGCCGCGCTCAACGCCGCGGCCGATGCGATGGCGGCGCGGCTCGAATCGCTCGACACCGCGATCGGCCAGCGTCGCGCCGCGCTGGCGGCGGCGGCGGCCGATGCTGCCGATGCGATCGACACCCGGCTGGTCGCGATCGATCAGCGCATCGACAGCCAGCGCCAGCGCCAGCTCGACGCGGTCGGCCAGATGGGCCAGACTTGCGAAGCGCTCGCCACGCGGATTGCCGCGCTGACTGGCGATATCGAACGCAGCGCCGCCACCGGCGCGCGCAGCACGGCGGTGATCGATGCCGCGCTGGCAACCCTCACCAGCCGACTCGACGCGGTGCGCACCGCGCTCAACCCGACCGACGCCACGCTCGCCGATCTGACCGATGCGGCGGTGCGGCTGCTCGAATTGATCGAGGCGACCGGCGAACACACCCGCACCCGCATCCCCGATGCGCTGCGCAGCACAGAGGCCGGGCTCGATGCCGCCGCCGCGCGGATCACCGCGATGCAGGATGGCCTGCGCGCGGCGGGCAAAGCGGGCACTGCGCTGGCCGAGACGATTGCCGCCAGCGATACCCGGCTCGGCACGCTGCGCAGCGACATCGCCGCGCTGGCCATGCAGATCACCGCGCAGACCGGCGATCACGAACGCCAACTGGCCGAGCTGCGCAGCACGCTGCGCGCCGCGCAGGCCGAAGGCGATGCACTGACCAGCACGATCGAACGCCGGCTGGCCGGCGCGATTGCCGAACTTGAAGCCGCGGCGAGCAAGGCCGGGGCTGATCTCGGCACCACCACCGCGGCCGAAATCAGCGCGCTGGCGGCGCGGCTGGGCGAGGAAACCAGCGCGGCGCTGGCGCGCGTGGTGCAAGGGCGCGGAGCGCAGATGATCGCCCGGCTCGAACAGGCGATGGACAGCGCATCGGCCTCTGCCCGCGAAACCGCGATCGAAATGCGCGATCATCTGGCGCGGATCGACGAACTGGCCGGCAATCTGGAAAGCCGCGTCAACCATATCCGCGAACGCGCCGAAGAAAGCGTCGACAACGATTTCGCCCGCCGCACCGCGCTGATCACCGAAAGCCTCAATTCCGCGGCGATCGACATTACCCGCGCGCTGTCGGCCGAAGTGTCGGAAACCGCCTGGGCCAGCTATCTGCGCGGCGAACGCGGCATCTTTACCCGCCGCGCGGTCTCGCTGCTCGAAGCCGGCGAAGCGCGCGCGGTGCAGCAGCATTACGAAACCGACAGCGAATTCCGCACCCACGTCAACCGCTACATCCACGATTTCGAGGCGATGCTGCGCCAGGTGCTGTCTACCCGCGACGGTAATGCGCTGGGGGTCACGCTGCTGTCGTCCGACATGGGCAAGCTCTATGTCGCGCTGGCCCAGGGGATCGAGCGGCTGCGCACCTGATCAGCGCGGCTGATAGAGCTCGATGCGGGTGCCGTCGGGGTCCAGGATCCAGGCGAACCGGCCATGCGGATCGCTGTCATCGCGTTTGAGCACCGCCACGCCTTTGGCCTGCAACCGCGCGACAAACGCGTCCATGTCGTCCACCGCGAAATTGATCATGAATTCGCGGGTGGATGGAGCGAAATAGTCGGTCTTTTCGGGCATCGCGTTCCACACCACCACCGCCGGATGCCCGGGTGCGTCGGTGCGCAGCATCGCCCCGCCCCAGCTTTCGACCTTGATCCCCAGCACATCGCGGTACCACGCCGCCAGCGCCTTGGGGTCCTTGCTGCGCACGAATACCCCGCCGATGCCGGTGATGTGTCCGGCGGGTTCGGCCGCCGCCGGTGGACTTGCCGCCATGATTACCCCCGCTGCCAAGGCCAGCCAGACATACCGTGCATTGGTCATTGCGCGCTCCGTCACCCGGCTGATCGAACCAACGCATCAATACCAGAAATGCGGCACGAACCAACAAACCAAATCTGCCCAGCATGAACTTACCGTCACCCTGAACTTGTTTCAGGGTCCATTTTGCCCCAGAATCCGCCGTTTTTGGGGCGCGATGGATGCTGAAACAAGTTCAGCATGACAAGGTTTGATCAAGCGATCTTCGAATCCACCACACCAGGGTTGAAACAATTGGCAGGCTTCATCCCTATCCAAAAGCCCGCAAATCACGCGGTGGCAAAGGCCTCGACCGGCAGCGCCATCACCGTATCGGCGCCGGCTTCGACCTCGCGGCGCAAGGCGCCGGCATGCGGGGCAAAGCGGCTGGCCCAGTGGCGTGCGCAGACCAGTTTGGCCTGATAGAACACCGCCTCGTCGCTGCCGGCGCCGAGTGCGGCTTGCGCCACTTTGGCCATTTTCAGCCACATCAGCCCCAATGAAACCACCCCGGTCAGCGTCATGTAGGCATAGGCACCCGCGCCCAGCGCGGTGGGATCGGCCATCGCGTGCTGCATGAACCACATGGTCGCCGCCTTCAGCTCGCCATTGGCCTTGCCCAGCGCGGTGGCGACTGCGGTCAGCTCGGCATCGGCACCGGCGACTTCGGCATCAACGAGGGCAAACAGCCGCTGGATCGCGCGGCCGCCGTTCTGCGCGAGCTTGCGCCCGCACAGGTCCATCGCCTGCACCCCGTTGGCGCCTTCATAGATCATCGCGATGCGCGCATCGCGCACGAACTGTTCCATGCCGTTGTCGACAATATAGCCGTGCCCGCCCCAGATCTGCTGCATGTCGGTGGCGATCTTGTAGCCCATGTCGGTGCCATAACCCTTGATCACCGGGGTGAGCAGGCTGATCACGTCATCGGCGGCCTCGCGCGCTTCGGCCGTGGCGGCGTGGTGCGACAGATCGACCTGGAACCCGCCCCACAGGCACAGCGCGCGCATGCCCTCGGTAAAGGTCTTGGCATCCATCAGCATGCGGCGGACATCGGGGTGGACAAACAGCAGGTCGGCCTTGTGCGCCGGATCGGCCGGCCCGGTCAGCGCGCGGCCCTGGCGGCGTTCGCCGGCATAGATCACCGCGTTCTGATAGGCCGCTTCGGCCTGCGCCAGCCCCTGCATGCCGACGCCAAGCCGCGCCGCGTTCATCATGATGAACATCGCGGCAAGGCCCTTGCATTCCTCGCCGACCAGCCAACCTTTGGCGCCGTCGTAATTCATCACGCAGGTGGCATTGCCGTGAATGCCCATCTTGTGCTCGATCGACCCGACCGACACCGCATTGCGCGCGCCGAGCGTGCCATCGGGATTGACCAGGAACTTGGGCACGATGAACAGCGAGATGCCCTTGGACGATTCGGGCGCGCCCGGGGTCTTGGCCAGCACGAGGTGGATGATGTTTTCCGACAAGTCGTGATCGCCGGCGGAAATGAAGATCTTGGTGCCCGAAATCGCATAGCTGCCATCGGCCTGCGGCTCGGCGCGGGTGCGCAACAGGCCAAGGTCGGTGCCGCAATGCGGCTCGGTCAGGTTCATCGTCCCCAGCCATTCGCCGGTGACCATTCGGGGCAGATACATCGCCTGCTGTTCGGGCGATCCTTTCGACAGGATCGCCGAAATCGCCCCATTGGCAAGCCCCGGATACATCGCAAAGGCCTGGTTGGCGCTGGCCATGTATTCTTCCATGACAAAGCCGATCGCATGCGGCAGCCCCTGCCCGCCAAACGCTTCGGGTGCGCTCAGTGTGGCCCAGCCAGCTTCGACATAGCGGCGATAGGCGTCCTTGAACCCGCTCGGCGTGGTGACGCTGCCATCGGCATGGCGGGTGCAGCCTTCGCGGTCGCCGCTCTGGTTGAGCGGGGCGATCACTTCGCTGACAAAGCGGCCGCCTTCCTCGATCACCGCATCGGTCAGATCGCGGGTGGCATTGGCAAAGCCGGGCAGATCGGTAAACCGGTCAAGCCCGATCAGTTCGTTGATGACAAAGCGGGTGTCGCGCGTGGGCGCCTTGTAGACGGGCATCTGGCTCTCTCCGGTTGGTCAGGCTGCGGCGGCCGGGTCGCGCCCTTGCGCCTGTTCGCGCTCGACGAGCGCGACAAAACTGGTCAGTTCGGCAATCGTCGCTTCGATATCGCGCTGCTGGCGGCGCAAATTCTCGATCCGTTCGCGGCATTTGGCCAGCGTGACGCGGCGCTGTTCGCTGCGGCCGTCGCCCAGATCGTACAAGTCGATCATGTCGCGGATTTCCTGCAGGCTGAACCCGACATTCTTGGCGCGCATGATCCACGCCAGCCGCGCCCGGTCGCGCTTCGAATAGATCCGCGTCAGCCCGTTGCGGGTCGGCGCAATCAGCCCTTCGTCCTCGTAAAAGCGCAGCGCCCGCGCGGTTACCCCGAATTCGGCCGACAAGTCGGAAATCGAGAACTGTTCGCGCAACAGCACGTCGGGGCGATGCAGATGGCCGGTATGCGCGGCGTCGGATACGGCGTGATTCGCCGCGGTGGCAGGTTCGGTCGACATGCCACCCCTGCTAGCTAACCTTTACGTAAGCGTCAACCTTCGACGATCGGCTCCAGCGCGCCTTCGGGCGTGATGCGGCGATAAAAGCAGCTTGGCGCCATGGTATGGCAGGCCGGCCCCGCCGGGTCGACGATCATCTGGACCGCATCCTGATCGCAATCGATGCGCAATTCGACCACGCGCATGACATGGCCCGAGCTTTCGCCCTTTTTCCACAGCGCCTGGCGCGAACGCGACCAGAAATGCGCAATCCCGGTCTGCCGGGTCAGTTCGAGCGCGGCAGCATTGGCGTGCGCCAGCATCAGCAGGCGGCCGCTGGCGCGATCGGTAACCACGGCGGTGATCAGCCCGGCGCTGTCATAGCGCGGCATCAGCACGCGGCCCTGTTCCAACTGGTCAACTTCAGACATCGGTGTCATTACGATAATTACTCATCCGAGGGGGGTAACCCTGCCCTGTCTACGCCGTCAAACGCTGCATTTGTTGCAGGATAACCACATCCGCGTCACAAAATCCACGGTGCCGTGACATTCCCGTTCCCCCCGCGCGGCAAACGATGCACACAGAGCACGCGGCTTGAGGGAGCTGCATTCTGGACCGCCGCAAGGCGGCGCGCAATGCGCCAAAGTTCAGGGAACCACGCTGTGCCGGGCCGGTGCGTTGAACCGCCTGCGCAGACGGCCATGAGGAAATGACGCGATGGTGGTCGGGGGGCCACCGGGCGGACCCAAGGTTCGCCACTTCGCTGGCGCTTCGTCACGCCTGACGCCCGGAGCGAAAGCTTCGGGCGTCATTGTTTTTGGGCTTGGCCCTCGGCCTCCGCCGCGCGCCCGAGCGCCTGCGTATCATCGACCACCCGCGCAAAACAGGCGATCCGCACCGTGCCCACCCCGGCGCGGCGCAGCGCGGCAAGGCAGGCATCGGTGGTCGCCCCGCTGGTCAGCACATCATCGATCAGCAGAACTTGCGCGCCCTTGAGCCGCGCCGCGCGGGCCGGATTGGCGCGGATCGCCCCCTGCAACAGCGCTGCGCGGCGTGTGCGCCCGAAATGCCCCAACGACGGTGTCGCCCGGGTGCGGTGCAGCGCATCGACCATCGCCACCTGCCCGATCTCGCGCGCCAATGCCTGCGCCAGCAATGCCGACTGGTTGAACCCGCGCCGCCATTGCCGCCAGCGATGCAGCGGCACCGGTACCATGATCCATTCGCCGGCCAGATCGGGCAGCCGCGCGCGCATCAGCCGCACCATCAGCGGCACCAAGCCGATCCGCCGCGTATATTTCAGCCCCAGCACCATCCGCCGCGACACATCATTGTACAGCGTCGCCGCGGCAATCCCGCCATGGCGCGGCGGATCGCGCAGGCACGGCGCACAGACCCATTGCCCTTGCGCCGCGTCGGCCTGCGCCAGCGCCGCCTCTGCCCCCTGATAGGCGCTGCGATCGGGCAAAGGACGCTGGCAGCGCGCGCAGCACGGCTCGCCCGGCACCACCAGTTGCCCCCAGCAATCGACGCACAAGCCGCCATGGCTGGCCAACGCCGCGCCGCACAGCGGGCAGCGCGGCGGATAGATCCAGTCGACCAGTGGGGCCAGAACGGCGGGCACTTGCATGATGGTGCCGATCATCCGCCCGCACAGCGCACTTGGCAAGGGCCCGCCACCACGGCAAGAGGCCGCAGCGATGACCACTGCGCCCACCATCTTTGCCCCGAGCCGCCGCCTCGCGCTGCGCCAGCGCATGCGCCGCTTGCAGGCGCACCCCGATGCCGCGCGATTCATGATCGACGACATGGTCGAAGACGTGATCGAGCGCCTGGCGTTTCTGCGCCACAGCGCGACGCGCGCGCTGGTGATCGGCGACATCGGCGGCACGCTTACTGCGCAGCTGGCCGCACAGGCGGTGGAGGTGATCCGCGCCGACCCGGCGCCATGCGCGGGCGAAGTGCCGATCGATGAGGAACAGCCGCTGCCGTGGACCGCGCAGTTCGATCTGATCGTCAGCCTGGGCACGCTCGACAGCGTCAATGACTTGCCCGGCGCGCTGATACATTTGCGCCGCGCGCTGGCACCGGGCGGGCTGTGCCTGGTTGCGATTCCCGGCGCCGGCAGCCTGCCCACGCTGCGCCAGATCATGCTCGCGGCCGATGCCGACCGCCCGGCCCCGCGCCTGCACCCGCAGATCGACGTGCGCGCCGGTGGGCAATTGCTGCAACGCACCGGCTTTGCCGACCCGGTGGTTGACAGCCGCACGCTGGCGGTCAGCTATCGCAGCCTGCCCCGGCTGATCGGCGATCTGCGCGCGCAAGGGCTGTCGGCATGCCTCGCCCGCCATGGTCCGCCGCTGAGCAAAGCCGCCCTCGCCCGCGCCCACGCCGCGTTTGCCGATGCCGCCGAAAATGGCCGGGTGACCGAAACTTTCGCCATCCTCACGCTGTCAGGTTGGGCCCGCGAATTGCGGCCACCCAAGTTCTGAGCCGGGCCACTCTGGCGCGGTGCCAGTGCGGTGGATTCGAAGTTCGCTTGATCAAACCTTGTCATGCTGAACTTGTTTCAGCATCCATCGCGCCCCGGAAACGGCGGAATTTGGGGCGAAATGGACCCTGAAACAAGTTCAGGGTGACGGTAGGTTCATCGGCAAGTTCATGATGCGAACTTCAGACTCAGGACGCTAGTCGCTTTCGCGCAGGCGCATGCCTTCATCGAGCGCGCGGGCAAAGGCGCTCACCGCAGCGGCTTCATCACCGCTCCACACCGCGTGGCTGGTGGCGATGAAATCGGCGCCGGCGGCGACCAGCGGCGCGGCGCGTTCGGGGGTAATCCCGCCGATTGCCACCACCGGCAATTCGAACAGCGTTGACCACCAGCGCAGCAATTCAGGATCGGCGCGTTTGCTGGTCAGCTTGGTCTGCGATTCGAAAAAAGCCCCGAACGAAATATAGTCGGCGCCGGCCTCGCCCGCCTCCATCGCCAGATGGCGGCTGTCCATGCAGGCCACCCCGATCTGCGCCTCGCGCCCGAGGCGCGCGCGGGCATCGGCCACCGCGCCATCGTCCTGCCCCAGGTGCACGCCATCGGCATTGAGCCGTTTGGCGAGGCCGATCGAATCGTTGACGATAAACGCTACATCGTGCGCGGCGCAGATATCGCGCAGCGGCTCGGCCAAGGTCAGCGCGGCATGGTCATCGACACCCTTGACCCGGAACTGGAACGCCGCAACCGGCCCGGCACTGATCGCGCGGGTCAGCCGTTGCGCAAAATCGCCCGACACATCGAGCGGGGAAATCAGGTAAAGCTGGCAAGGCGGAACAGTCATGCCCGCTGCGCTAGCCCGTGATAGGCATGGACGCAATTGGTAACGGCGGGGCACTGCCGGGCAGCAAAACGTATTGCCCCACCCGACAACCCCAAATCAAAACCACTTCCGGTTCGTCCTGAGCTGGTCGAAGGACGCGCGCCCACACCAGCCCCACACGCCAAAAACCCGCGCATACTCAACCATTTGCGCGCGTCCTTCGACCAGCTCAGGACGAACCGGGGGTGGAGGGGTATTGTTGCCGAGTCCTATGATCAGGTATCAGGCCGCCACCGGCACCGTCTTGGTGGTCGAGGCGGCATAAATATCGTCGATCGCCTGCGCCAGCGCGACGTCGAATTCGGCGTCGGTCATCGTCACGCGCAGATCATCAAGCAGCGCGCGGCTGAAGCTGGCGATGATCCCGGCGTTGCGCGCCAGTTCGACACAGGCATCGGTGCGCGAATAGCCGCCCGACAGCGCGACCACGCGCAGCACCGCCGGATGCGCCACCAGCGGATCAAACAGTCCGGGCTGTACCGGCAGCGACAATTTGAGCATGACCCGGGTGCCCTGCGGCAGCGCATCGAGCTGCGCCAGGATCGCGTCGCGCAGCAGCACGTCGCACTGTGCGCGGGTGTCGCTCTTGATGTTCACTTCGGGTTCGATGATCGGCATCAGCCCGGCGGAAAGCACTTGCCGGCCCAGCGCGAATTGCTGCGCGACCACCGCGCTGATCCCGGCCGGATTGGCCGAATGGATCACCGAACGCTCCTTGGTGCCGAACACGCCGAGCGCGCGGGCACGGGCGAGCAGCTCGTCAAGCCCGGCGATCGGCTTCATCAGTTGCACGCCGTCGGCTTCATCCTCGAGCCCCTTGTCGATCTTGAGGAACGGCACCACGCCTTTGGCATTGAGCAGCGCGGGCACCGGCTGGCCCGCGACCAGCCCGTCCATCGTGCGTTCGAACAGGATCGCGCCGATCACTTTGTCGCCGCTGAACGCCGGTGAGCTGATGATCCGCGCGCGCATCGCGTGAATCAGCGCAAACATTTCGGCATCGTCGGCCCAGGCCCCGGCCTCGATGCCATAGCCTTTGAGCGCCTTTGGCGTCGATCCGCCCGATTGATCGAGCGCGGCGATGAAACCGTGGCCGGCGGCGATCTTGGCGGTCTGTTCGGCAGTGTTCATGATCGGGCTTTCGCTTGCAGGGCTGGTTTGCGCATACCTATGCGCGGCTCCCCTAGCCCCTCGCCGGATGCAGTGCAACACCCTGATTGCACCGCTGTTACACCTTTTTGAGCACACCGACAGCACTTGACGCGCCAGCGGCAATCCGGCCTATTCGCTGCGCCGGGACTGGCCGGGGGGATGATTGCCACATGCGTACATGGCTGATCGCGTTGTTTGCCCTGCTGGCGCTGCCCTTCAGCGCGTATGCCGATCCGGTGGTCGGCAAGCCGGCACCCAATGCGCAGATGCAGACGGTTTCAGGGCAGAAATTCGATCTCGCCTCGTTGCGCGGCAAAGTCGTGGTGATCAATTTCTGGGCGACCTGGTGTGTGCCCTGCCGCAAGGAACTGCCGCTGCTCGATGCCTATTATCGCGCGACCCGCGAACACGGGCTGGTGGTGCTCGCCGCCACCACTGAGGATTCGGTGCCCGAATATTACATGCGCAAGCTGTTCGCGGCGCTGGCGATTACCCCGCTGCACCGCTTGCACGGGCCCTATGCGCCGATGGAAGGGGTGCCGACCAATTTCATCATCGATCGCGCCGGGGTTCTGCGTTATGCCCGCGCCGGGGCATTCACGCTCGATGGGCTCAACGCCGAACTGATCCCGCTGTTGAACGAGCCGGCGCCGGCCACGACCACCGCGGCGGCGGCGCCCGCTCATCCGATCAGCGGTTGAGCGCGGCAACCCCGGGCAATTCCTTGCCCTCCATCCATTCCAGAAACGCACCACCGGCGGTGGAGACATAGCTGAAATCGCCGGCCACCCCGGCATGGTTGAGCGCGGCCACAGTATCGCCGCCCCCGGCCACCGAAACCAGCGCGCCTTCGGCGGTCAGCGCCGCTGCCGAACGCGCCAGCGCGACCGTCGCGGTATCGAACGGCGGGGTTTCAAACGCGCCGAGCGGGCCGTTCCACACCAGCGTGCGGCAGGTCTTGATCACATCCGCCAGCGCCTCGACCGCGCGCGGCCCGACATCGAGGATCATCTCGTCGCGATCGACCTGGTTGACGCTGACCGTGCGCAGGCTCGGCGGATTGGCGGCAAATTCCTTGGCCACCGCCACGTCATAGGGCAGATAGACAATGCATCCGGCGGCATCGGCTTCATCGAGGATCGCTTCGGCGGTGTTGGCGAGATCGTGTTCGCACAGCGATTTGCCGACATCGACCCCGCGCGCGAGCAGGAAGGTATTGGCCATGCCGCCGCCGATGATCAGATGATCGACCTTGTGCACCAGATGGCGCAGCACATCGAGCTTTGACGAGACTTTGGCGCCGCCAACCACCGCGACAACCGGGTGTTCGGGATTGCCCAGCGCGCGTTCCAGCGCATCGAGCTCGGCCTGCATCGCCCGTCCGGCATAGGCGGGCAGGACATGCGCCAGCCCTTCGGTTGAGGCATGCGCGCGGTGCGCCGCCGAAAAGGCATCGTTGACATAGACGCTGCCCAACCGCGCGATCGCCGCGACCAGCGCCGGATCATTGGTTTCCTCGCCAGCGTGGAAGCGGGTGTTTTCGAGCACGGTGATCGAGCCCGGCGCCAGCGCGGCCACCGCCGCCTCGGCCGCATCGCCGGCACAATCGTCGATGAACCCGACCGGGCGGCCCAGCACCGCTGCCAGCGCGGGGACAACCTGGCGCAGCGAATTGGCCTCGCTGCGCTGCCCTTTGGGCCGGCCGAAATGCGCCAGCACCAGCACGCGCGCGCCCTTGTCGGCCAATTCGGCCAGCGTCGGCACCGCGGCGCGCAGCCGGGTATCATCGCTGACCGCGCCATCGGCCATCGGCACATTGAGGTCTTCGCGGACCAGCACCGCCGTCCCGGCCAGATCGGTGAGATCATCCAGCGTCTTGAAAGTCATTCCCTGCGCCCCGTGTTGTCCCTGCCCCACCGCGGGCCACCGATGCAGCGTGGTGGGGCCAGCCCCCGCCACCACGCTGCGCGTGGACCCCCTCCCCGGTTCGGGGAGGAATTTGTCGTCAGATCAGTCCGCCCATCACGCCGGCGGTATCGACCATGCGGTTCGAAAAACCCCATTCGTTGTCGTACCACGACAGCACGCGCACCAGCTTGCCATCGATCACCGCGGTTTCAAGGCTGTCGATGGTCGAAGAATGCGCATCGTGGTTGAAATCGATCGAAACCAGCGGTTCGTCGGTATAGCCCAGCACGCCCTTGAGCGCGCCTTCGGCGGCGGCCTTGAGCAGCGCGTTGACTTCGTCGCGGGTGGTGTCGCGGCTGGGGGTAAAGGTCAGATCGACCACGCTGACATTGGGGGTCGGCACGCGGATCGCCGATCCGTCGAGCTTGCCCTTGAGCGCCGGCAGCACTTCGGCCACCGCGCGCGCGGCGCCGGTGGTGGTCGGGATCATGCTCATCGCCGCCGCACGCGCGCGGCGCGGGTCGGAATGGATCTGATCGAGGATCTTCTGATCGTTGGTATAGCTGTGGATCGTGGTCATCAGCCCGCGCTCGATCCCGATCGCTTCGTGCAGCACTTTGGCAAACGGCGCGAGGCAATTGGTGGTGCACGAGGCGTTCGACACGATCAGGTGATCGGCGGTCAGCGCGGCATGATTCACCCCATAGACCACGGTCAGATCGACATTCTTGGCCGGCGCCGAAATCAGCACCCGCTTGGCGCCGGCATCAAGATGCTTCTGCCCGCCATCGCGATCGGTGAAGAACCCGGTGCATTCGAGCGCGATGTCGATGCCGTCGGCCGCGTGCGGCAGCTTGGCCGGATCGCGCTCGGCGGTCACCTTGATCCGCTTGCCGTCGATGATCAGGTCATTGCCATCAACGCTGACAGTGCCGGGATAGGCGCCGTGGACGCTGTCGCGCTGAAACAGCCGGGCATTGGCGACCGGACTGGCCAGATCGTTGATCGCGACCAGTTCGAGCCCGCAATCGGGGCGTTCGAGAATGGCGCGTGCCACGTTGCGGCCAATCCGGCCAAACCCGTTGATTGCGACTTTGGTCGCCATGATCCGGTATCTCCTGTTGGTTAAGCGAGACGGGCCAGCACTTTGGGAACGATGCTGTCCACGGTAAGTCCGAAATGCGCATAGAGTATATCCGCCGGCGCCGATGCACCAAACCGGTCAATGCCGATCATCAGCCCGTCGCAGACGTATTTCTGCCAACCGGTGGTCACCCCGGCCTCGATCGACACTTTCAACACATCGGCGGGCAGCACATCGGCGCGCCACGCGGCATCCTGCGCGTCAAACAGATCCCAGCACGGCATCGACACGACATCGGCGCCGATCCCCTGCTCTTCCAGCGCGGCGGCGGTGGCCACGGCGATTTCGACTTCCGATCCGGTGGCGATCAGCACCACCCGGCGCGGTGCGGTGGCCGCAACCAGCCGATAGCCGCCGCGCGCCGACAGGTTTTCACCCGCCGTATCGCGCAATTGCGGCAAGTTCTGCCGCGACAGCGCCAGGACCGAGGGGGTGTGGGCGCTGGCCAGCGCGATCTGCCAGCATTCGGCGGTTTCGATCGCATCGGCGGGGCGGAACACGTGGAGATTGGGGATCAGGCGCAGGCTCATCACATGTTCGATCGGCTGATGCGTCGGGCCGTCTTCGCCCAGCCCGATCGAATCGTGCGTCATCACATAGATCGCGCGGACATGCTGCAAGGCCGACAGACGGATGGCATTGCGGCAATAGTCGGAAAACACCAGGAAGGTGCCGCCATAGGGGATCACCCCGCCGTGCAGCGCAGCGCCGTTCATCGCCGCCGCCATGCCGAATTCGCGGATGCCGTAATGGACATGGCGCCCGCCATAGGCCTGCTGGCCGAACGAGGGCGTCGCCGCCACTTTGGTCAGGTTCGATCCGGTCAGATCGGCCGAACCGCCAAACAGTTCGGGCACGCGCGGCGCCAGCACATCGATCGCGAGTTCGGATGCCTTGCGCGTGGCCACTTTGCGCGGATTGGCAAACCAGCCGGCGAATTGCGCCTGGGCATCGGCCAGATCGGGCAGCGTGCCGGCCATGCGGCGGTCAAATTCGGCGCGCAGCGGGTGCGCGGCGGTGCGCGCCTGCCACGCGGCATGGCTGGCGCGGCCGCGCTCGCCGGTCGCGCGCCAAGCTGCCAGCACATCGTCGGGCACTTCGAACGGCGCGCTGGTCCAGCCGAGATGCGCGCGGGTTGCCGCCACTTCGTCGGCGCCCAAGGGGCTGCCATGGACATTGTGGCCGCCCTGCTTGTTGGGCGCGCCCTTGCCGATCAGCGTGCGGCAGGCGATCAGCGAGGGGCGCGGGTCGGCGGCGGCTTCGGCCAGCGCGCGGGCGATATCGGCATGGTCATGGCCGTCGCAGGCGGTCACGTGCCAGCCGCTGGCGCGATAGCGCGCGGCGACATCTTCGCTGGTCGACAGGCTGGCATCGCCATCGATGGTGATGCGGTTGTCGTCCCACAGCACATTGAGCCGGCCCAGCCCGAGCGTGCCGGCGAGGCCCACCGCTTCGTGATTGATCCCTTCCATCAGGCAGCCGTCACCGGCAATCACCCAGGTGCGATGATCGACCAGATCATCGCCGAACACCGCGTTCAGATGACGTTCGGCCATCGCCATGCCGACCGCCATCGCCACGCCCTGGCCGAGCGGACCGGTGGTGCATTCGACCCCGGGGATCAGGAAATTTTCGGGATGGCCGGCGCACACGCTGTCCAATTGGCGAAACTTGCGGATATCCTCGATCGTCGGCGAGGCATAGCCCGACAGCCACAGCAGCGCATAGACCAGCATCGAGCCATGCCCGGCCGATAGCACAAAGCGGTCGCGATCGGCCCAGCGCGGCGCGTCGGGATCGAATTTCAGCTGATCGTGCCACAGCACGGTGGCGACATCGGCCATGCCCATCGGCATGCCGGGATGGCCCGAATTGGCCGCCTGGACCGCATCCATCGCCAGCGCACGGATGGCATTGGCCATCGACACCAGGGTTTCGCTGTGATTGGTCATCGCCGGGCAACCGCCTTTCCACTTGGCCGAAAAGGGTAAGCGCACCGCACCCGCAGGCACAGGCATGATTCGGCTGGCACGCCTTTGGTCCAGCAATTGCCGTGGCGTCAAGGCCGCCGGGCCGGGTGCGCGCCGTTTGCACGCCGGGCGTGGTATGCTAGCCAACCGCGATGACCGATTCCCCCCTGCATCAGGATCTTGACCGCATCGCCCGCGCGCTCGACCGGCTCGAGGCCGCCGCCGCCCGGCGCGAGACCGAACTGGCCGAAATGGCCGCGCTGAAAATGCGCCACCGCCGCTTGAAGGACACCGTCAGCACCGAATTGCAGCAGTTGGACCTGCTGCTCGCCAATCTGCCGCAACAGCCATGAGCGAACCTTCGATCAATATCACGCTGACCATCGGCGGGCGCAACCATGTGATTGCCACCAGCGCCGGCGAAGAGGCGCATCTGCGCATGCTGGCGGCGATGATCGATGATCGCGTGCGCCGGCTCGGCGTGGCGCACAACCAGACCGAAGCGCGCATGCTGCTGATCGCCGCGCTGGTGCTCGCCGACGAAGTCCACGGCCAGCAGCACGCCCCGCCGGCAGCGCCCGCCGCACCCGATCCGGCGCTGCCCAAGCGGATCGCCGATCTGGCCGATCGTGTCGAAAAGCTGGCGCAACGCCTTGAGCAATCGGGCGCGACGTCCTAAATAGGACCTGACGGGTTCTGCCCGGCACGAGCCGCATGAAACATCCCTGAGGCTATAAGCAATCCACGGGGGCTGTCCCTGGCCCGGACCCTGGTCCGGGACACATGGTCCCCACCTGACGTTGAGGCGTCAGAGGATTTTCCGAGCTAACGACCCATGGTGGGCCCGTCACCCCCCCTGACACTGGTAAACCGATGCTGCTGATCGCCACCCCCTGTGCTGCTGGCCCCTGCCGATCCGGCCAGCGGTTTCACAAAAGTGGTTCAGGGACACCCAAAAAACCCAACTCCGCTCATCCTGAGCTTGTCGAAGGATGCGCGCGAACGGCCCGGTATGCGCGCAATTTTTCGCGCGTGGGGCAGGCGTCAGCGCGCATCATTAGCTGGCGCTGGCCTTCGGCTCGACAGGCTCAGGATGAGCGGATCTCTTTTAAATCAGGTACCTGGTTGATCGTATGAATCCTCCAGCCCAATCCGGGGCGGGCCGGGCGTGACGCTGGAAAAGGCGCGGCTGCGCAAGGCGCTGCGCGCGGCGCGGCGCAGCTATGCCGATGCGCTCGATCCGCGCGTGCGCGCGCTGGTGCTGTCGCGGCCGCCGGCGGCGCTGATCGAACTGGTGCCGGCAGGTGCGGTGATCGGGGTCTATCACGCGGTGGCCGGCGAAGCGCCCGCTGCCGGCTATGCTCGTTATTTTCATGAAGCCGGGCACAGCATTGCGCTGCCATGGTTTGCCGAACAGGGCGTGCCGATGGCGTTTCGCCAGTGGCAATCGCCGTGGCTCGATGATCTGCTGGTGCCCGGCGCCTATGGCCCGCAGCCGGCCGCCGATGCGCCACAGGTGGTGCCCGATGTGCTGATCGTGCCGCTGGTCGGGTTTACCGCCAAGGGCGCGCGGCTGGGCCAGGGCGGCGGGCATTATGACCGCTGGCTCGCTGCCCATCCGGGCACGCGGGCGATTGGGCTTGCGTGGGATTGCCAGTTGGTCGACACGCTGCCGCACGAAGCGCATGACCGCCCGCTGCTGGCCGTGGTCACCCCGACCCGGCTCTATGGCCCGTTTCAGGAAAGTGCCGATGCTTGATCCCGACAGCGACCGCCTGCAACCGACCTGGCGCAAACCGGTGGGCATCATCGTGCTGGTAGTGGCGCTGGCGGTCTATGCCGGGCTGGTCGCGCGCGCGGCGCTGCTGATCGGGCAATGGCCGGTGCTGGCGCAAACGCTCGCCTATCTGGTGCTCGGCACGATCTGGCTGCTGCCGCTGCGGCGGTTTCTGATCTGGATGGAAACCGGCCGCTGGGGTTGATTTCGGCAATACCATGGCGCGAGTGACGGGGCTTGAACCCGCGACCTCCGGCGTGACAGGCCGGCACTCTAACCAACTGAGCTACACCCGCGCAGCCATGGTCTGATCCCGATGCGCGAATGGCGCGAGTGACGGGGCTTGAACCCGCGACCTCCGGCGTGACAGGCCGGCACTCTAACCAACTGAGCTACACCCGCGTTTCCGCTCGGGAGCCGCGCCTCTATGGCAGGTGCTTGGCACTGTCAACAAACCACCACACAAATTTTTGCACCTGCCGCGCGATGCCCGGACCACGAGGCGTCATTAACGCGATTTTTGCCATGATCGGGCAAAGCTGATCGCACCGTGCGCCGTTCGGGCGTGCGCTGCCACGGGGGATTGTCGCGCGTGTTGCCAAGACCGGTGCTGCTGATGGGCGCCCTGCTGCTGCCAAGCCCGGCGCTTGCCGCCAGCCCCGCGCACGATGCGGTGCGGGTGCGGCTCGCCGGCAATGTGTTTGTCGAACATGTGACCCCCACTCCCGGCGGAGGCCCGGCGCGCGTGCTCGAACCCGCCGGCGATCTGCACAGCGGCGACCGGCTGGTGTTTCTGGTGCGCTGGGCCAAGGATGATGGCGACAGCTTTGTCGTGACCAACCCGGTGCCGCGCAGCATTGCCTGGCAGCCCTCGTCGAGCGCGCTCGATGACGAAGTTTCAGTCGATGGCGGGCGCACCTGGGGCCGGCTTGATCAGTTGAAAGTGCACGATGGCGGGGTCTGGCGCGATGCGCGGCCCGGCGATGTCACGCATGTGCGCTGGCATGTCGCGGGCGGTCGTGCCGGGCAGATCACTTATCGCGGGATCGTGCGCTGACCCGCCTGACCATAGGGGCGATGGCCTTTGAGCGGTCCGGCGCCTAATGTCTGCGGCGTGATCAGCCCCTTCCCCCCTCGCCGCCTCGGCACCGCCGACATTCTCGCCGACATGGCCGCGATGGTCTGGCGCAACCGCGTGCTCGCGGTGCTCGCGGTGGCGCTGGTCAGCGGCGAACTGTTCCTGGTCGAGGCGATCATGCGGCATCTCGCGCTGACCGACACGCGGGCATGGCTGTGGGCGGCTTTGGCCAATGCGCCGCTGATCATGCTGTGCAACTATGCCATCGCCGCGCCGCTGATCGGCGCCGAACGGCTGTTTCCCCGGCGCTGGTCGCTGCTCGGCCTGCCGGGCTATCTCGCCACTTCGCTGATCACCACGATCGGGTTCTATGCCGGGCTGGCGCTGCTGGTGCTGCCCGGCCTGCTGCTGCTGGCGCGGCTATCGATCGCCGGGCCTTGCGTGATTGCGCGCGGCCTCGGGCCGCTGGCCGCGCTGCGCACCAGTTGGCAGGCCACCCGCGAATCGACCGGCGCGATTCTGGCGGTGCTGGTGCTAATCCGGGCGATCGAACTGGCCGGCCGATTTGCCTTTTCGGGGCACTTCGGCGATCCATCATTGGCACTGGGGCCGGTGCTGACCAGCTTGCGCGACATGGTCAGCGCGATCGGCCAGACCGCAACGATCTTTGCCTGCGTCGCCGTCTTTGCCCTGCTCAGCGGTGCGCGCGAGCCGGCGATGGCCGACGTGTTCGGCTGAACCGCTGGCCGATCACACCAGCAAGAGCGCCGGTTTTTCCATCAGCCGGCGCAGCGCCTGGACAAAGCTGGCGGCATCCCAGCCATCGACCACGCGGTGATCGCAACTGATCGACAGGTTCATCAGCTTGCGCTTGGCGACGCGTTCGCCGCCCTGCCCGTCGGGCACGAACATCGGCCGTTCGATGATCCGGTTGGGGCCGATGATCGCGACTTCGGGCCGGTTGATCACCGGGGTGGTGGCGACCCCGCCGAGCGGCCCCAGACTGGTGACGGTCAAAGTCGATCCTGACAGCTCCGCCGCCGCGATCGTGCCGCCGCGTGCAGCCTCGGCCAGCCGGGCGATTTCGCGCGCCAGTTGCCACAAGTTCAAGCCTTGCGCATCGCGGATTACCGGCACCATCAGCCCACCCGGGGTCTGCGTGGCAAGCCCCAGATGCACCGCGCCATGGCGGGTGACCACGCCCGCTTCATCATCGTAGCGCGCGTTGATCATCGGAAAATCGGGCACCGCGCGGCAGATCGCGGTGATCACGAAGGGAAGCAATGTCAGCTTGCCGCGCGCGGCATGCGCGCTGTTGAGATCGGCGCGCAGCGCTTCGAGCTCGGTCACGTCGATTTCTTCGACATAGGAAAAATGCGGGATATGCCGTTTTGACGCGGCCATGTTTTCGGCGATGCGGCGGCGCAGGCCGATCACTTTGATCGTTTCGTCGGGCCGCGCGGCACCGGCCGGGCCATGCCCGGGGTTGTAGGCGATAAACCGGTCAAGATCGGCATGGCGAACGCGGCCATCGGGCCCGGGGGCCACGCGGGCCAGATCAATCCCCAGATCGCGCGCGCGGGCACGCACCGCCGGGCTGGCCAGCACGCGCGGTGCAGGCGCCGCCGGTGCCGCGGGTGCAGCCACCGGGGCTGGCGGCGGCGGCAGCGGCGCGGCCTCGACCACCGGCGGCGGCGGCGCAACCGGCGCGGGCGCTGCTACGGGCGCTGCGGCCACCTCGCCTTCGATCTCGATCACCACCAGCGGCGATCCGATCGCGATCCGGTCGCCCGGTTCGCCGCCCAGTTCGACCACTCGCCCGCTCACCGGGCTTTCCATCTCGACGGTCGCCTTGTCGGTCATCACATCGGCGAGCGCGCCATCTTCGGCGATCACATCGCCCACCGCGACGTGCCAGGCGACGATTTCGGCTTCGGCAATGCCTTCCCCGATATCGGGCAGGCGAAAAGTATAACGGGTCATCGCTGGCATCCTGTCACGCGGCGGTCAGGCGGGCAAACGCCTCGCCAATCCGCACCGGGCCGGGGAAATAGGCCCATTCAAGGCTGTGGGGATAAGGGGTGTCAAACCCGGTCACGCGCTCGACCGGCGCCTCCAGCGCATAAAAGCAGCGTTCCTGCACCAGCGCGGCCAGTTCGGCGCCAAACCCGCCGGTGCGGGTTGCCTCGTGCAACACCATGCAGCGCCCGGTCTTGGCCACCGAGGCCTCGATCGTGGCAATGTCGAGCGGCACCAGCGTGCGCAAATCGATCACTTCGGCATCGATGCCGCGCCGTTCGGCCACTTCGCGCGCGACATGGACCATCGTGCCATAGGCCAGCACGGTCACCGCCTCGCCCTCGCGCACCACCCGCGCCTTGCCCAGTTCGATGCGGTAGTGCCCTTCGGGCACCACGCTGTCGGGATGGCGCGACCACGGCACCGCCGGTTCGTCGTAATGGCCGTTGAACGGGCCGTTGTACAACCGCTTGGGCTCGAAAAAGATCACCGGATCGTTGTCTTCGATCGCCGCGATCAGCAGCCCTTTGGCATCGTGCGGGGTGCTCGGCACCACCGTTTTCAGCCCCGCGACATGGGTAAACAGCGCCTCGGGGCTCTGGCTGTGCGTCTGCCCGCCAAAGATGCCGCCGCCAAACGGCGAACGCACGGTGATCGGCGCGATGAATTCGCCGGCCGAACGATAGCGCAGCCGCGCCGCCTCTGACACCAGTTGGTCAAGCCCGGGATAGATATAGTCGGCAAACTGGATTTCGGGCACCGGACGCAGGCCATAGGCACCCATCCCCACCGCGACGCCGATGATCCCGCATTCGCTGATCGGGGTGTCAAACACCCGCGTCTTGCCAAACCGCGCCTGCAACCCGGCGGTGGCGCGAAACACCCCGCCGAAATAGCCGACGTCTTCGCCCATCACCACCACGGCGGGATCGCGCTCCATCATCACGGCCAGCGCGTCATTGATCGCCTCGATCATCGACAGGCGGCGTTCGGGTGCGGTCATCGCGCCTCTCCCACATCGGCGTCATCGCTCCAGTCGGGCCATTTGACATGGCGTTCGTGCAGCGCCTGTTCGCTCTGTTCCTGCAAGTGCCACGGCAGCGTTTCGAACACGTCTTCAAACATCGTGCGGAACGGGTGGTGCAGCCCGTGGCCCAGCGTGCCGTTGGCTTCGGCCGCGCGCACGGCGGCGCGCACTTCCTCGTCGACGTCCTTGTCGAGCGCGGCGTGGCGTTCGGCATCCCACGCGCCGATCGCGATCAGGTGGCGCATCAGCCGGTTGATCGGATCACCCAGCGGCCAGGCGCCGCCTTCGGCCGCCGAACGGTACTGGCCGGGATCATCCGAGGTCGAATGCCCTTCGACGCGATAAGTGAAATGTTCGATCAGCGTCGGCCCGGCATTGGCGCGCGCACGGTCGGCCGCCCAGCGCACCGCGGCATAGACCGCCAGCGGATCATTGCCATCAACCCGCAGCCCGGCAATGCCATAGCCGATCGCGCGCGCGGCAAAAGTGGTGCGTTCGGCCCCGGCAAAGCCCGAAAAGCTGGAAATCGCCCACTGGTTGTTGACCAGGTTGAACACCACCGGCGCGTTGTAGACCGCAGCAAAGGTCAGCGCCGAATGGAAATCGCCCTCTGCGCTCGATCCTTCGCCGACAAAGGTGCTGGCGATCCGGCTGTCGCCCTTGATCGCGCTGGCCATCGCCCAGCCGACTGCCTGCGGCAATTGCGTGGCAAGGTTGCCCGAAATCGAAAACACCGACTGCGCGCGCGCCGAATACATGATCGGCAATTGCCGGCCTTTCAGCTTGTCGGCGCGGTTGGAAAAGATCTGGTTGACCATTTCGACCAGCGGATAGCCGCGCGCGATGAACAGCCCCTGCTGGCGATAACTGGGAAACACCATGTCATCGCCGGCCAGCGCCAGCGCGGTCGCCACCGAAGTCGCCTCTTCGCCGGTCGACTTCATGTAGAAACTGGTCTTGCCCTGACGCTGCGCGCGCAGCATCCGCGCATCAAACGCGCGGGTCAGCGCCATCAGCCGCAGCATGCGCACCAGCGTGGCGGCATCGAGTCGCGGGTCCCACGGCCCATGCGCCAGATCATCATCACCCAGCACGCGCACCAGATCGAGGCACAGCGGGTGCGTCGCGGCGGCCTCGCAGGTTTCATCGGGACGCGGCTGCGCGCCGGGCACGCTCACCTGCAAGGGCGCAAAATCGACCGGATCGCCGGGGCGATGGCGCGGTTCGGGCACGTGCAGGCGCAGCCGTGGCTGATTGGTCCCGGGGGTGGTCGGCACGGTCATCGACGGGTCCTGCTCCTGATCGCGGTCGGGCGCGGTCTGTGATGGAATATTTTATGTTGGCGTAATTATATTATCCATTTGCGCAACGGTCAATCTGAGTCGTCACCGCGGATGTGCCGCGCGGTGCAGCGCGATCTAGACCGCCACCGGGGCCGTCAATGCGCCTTGCGGATGATAATCGCTCACCACGAAATCGTCGATCGCATAGTCGAACAGGCTCGCCGGCCGCCGCCGGATCGTCAGGCGCGGCGATCCCGCCGGCTGGCGCGCCAGTTGCGCGGTAACCAGTTCGGCATGGTTGAGATAAAGGTGCGTATCGCCGCCCATCCACACCAGTTCGCCGGGCAAGAGGTCGCATTGCTGCGCCAGCATGTGGATGAACAGCGCCGCCCCCCACAGATTGAACGGCAGCCCCAGCGCGACATCGCAACTGCGCTGATACAGCACGCCGGACAACCGCCCGTCAGCGACATGGAACTGGTAAGTCTTGTGACACGGCGGCAGCGCCATCGCGTCCAGCTCCGCGACATTCCACCCTTCGACAATATGCCGCCGCCCGCCGGGATTGCTGCGCAGGCCGGCCACCAGTTCGGCCACCTGGTTGATCCCCTGCGCGCGCCGCCGGTACAGCCCCTCACCCGCCGGCTCATAGACCGGCCAATCGACCCATTGCCGGCCATAGACCGGCCCGAGATCGCCCCAGCGCGCGGCAAATTCGGCGTCCGCGACGATCCGCCGCGAAAATTCGGCCATGGAAATCGCCTCACCGGTTTCGCGCACATAGCGCGCGTGCGGCCAGTCGGTCCAGATTTCCACGCCCTGCGCACAGAGCGCGCGAATATTGGTATCCCCGTTCAGGAACCACAGGAATTCGCGCGTCGCAGTCTTCCAATAGACCCGCTTGGTGGTCAGCAAGGGCACCTGCCCGTCGCCCAGATCAAACCGCAGGCTGGTGCCGAACACCGAACGCGTGCCCACCCCGGTGCGATCGACGCGGCAATCGCCGCTGGTCCAGATGCGCCGCATCAGATCGAGATATTGCTGTTCGTAATGCGGTTCGGTCATGACACCACCAATCCTAGCCGCGCCCGGCCGCAGCCCCAAGCGCGCGCCGTGCGGTTTTCTGTGGACCGATGCGCCCCCATCAGACTTTTTGTCATCGCACACGTTTCCCGGCTTGCCACGCCGCCAGTCGCTGCCTATAGGGCGCGCCTGCCTCACGATCCGGTGCCCCAAAACACCGGTTTCGCGATCGGTCGGGGAGTAGCTCAGCCTGGTAGAGCACTGTCTTCGGGAGGCAGGGGCCGGAGGTTCGAATCCTCTCTCCCCGACCAATTTCTTGTAAGCGCTGGTTTGGCCAGCAGCCGCAAGTAGCTCCGCAACACCAAACACACCCAAATTCGCTCATCCTGAGCCTGTCGAGCCGCAGGCCAGCGCCAGCTAATGATGCGCGCTGGCGCATGCCCAACGCGCGAAAAATCGCGCGCGCACTTGACCGTTGCGCGCGTCCTTCGACAAGCTCAGGATGAACAGAGGTGTTTTAAAACAGATACTTGGCTGATCATGCCAATCCTCGCCCCCGCTCAGGTCAGGCGGAAGACCTGAATCAGCCGGCCATTGGCTTTGGGGCCGAAATCGGGTGCCTTGATTTCGGGGGGGATCGGATAGGTCAGCGTAGCGACGAAGGCCGATTGGCGCAGCCACGCGTATTTGTGGCCGGGGACGTTGAAGGTCGGCAGCAGGCGGTATTTGTCTTCGGTATAGCCGAGCCCCTGATTGTGGATGATGATTTCCACCCCGTCGTCGGTTTTCAGGCGATAGAGCGCATCGACAATCACCACCCCGTCGGGGCGCACCACCGGGAAATCGCCGCCGCCGGGGATTACCGTGCCCTTGATCCCGCGCCCGGCAAACGTGCCGCCGATGATCGGCCAGACGTCATAGCGATCGCCATCGGCGGCGGTCTGGTCGGCCTTGTCGCCCATGTATTCGGGGTCGGAACAGAACGGCAGGATATCCATGACCCATTCCAGCCCGACCCGGTCATAGATTTTCGGCTCGCCGCCTGCCGGCAGCGGCAGCGCACTCGGTTCGTGGGGCAGCGGTTCGGCAGCGGACAAGCGGGCGGTGCCGGCCAGCGGCAGCGTGGCGCCGATCAGGCCCAATGCGTGACGTCGGGACAGGGTCATTGCGGTTTCCACTGCGTGAGCGTGCGGAAATAGCTCAGCGTATCGGCCATCGCGACATCGCCGGCCTTTGACCCTTCCTCGGGGAAAAAGCTCAGCTTGACGATCACCGTGCGCGTGGCGGGGTGGACATAGATGAATTGCCCTTGCAGCCCGAGCGCCGAATAGGCCCCGGTGTCATCCAGTTTCCAGATCTGGAAGCCATAACCGGCTTGCGCGAACGGATCGGCCTGTCCGGCCGGCGGCAGCGGCGTGCCGGGATCGGCATTGGGCACCATCGTGGTGGCCGCGCGCACCCAGTCGGCGGGCACGATCTGGTGGCCGTTGAACCGGCCCTGGTCGAGCAGCATCTGGCCAAACCGGGCATAATCGCGCAGCGTCGCGTTATAGCCCATGCCGTTCATTTCGCGCCCCACCTCCGGCGCGCCATCGGCGAGCCAGAAGCCATAGGATTCGGTGCCCAGTGGCTGCCACAGGTTTTGCGACATGAAATCCGCGAGCCGCCGGCCGGTGGCGCGTTCGATCACCCAGCCCAGCACGCTGGTATCGAGTGTCGAATAATTGAAGTGGCTGCCGGGTTTCCATTTCGGCCCGAGCCGCCGCGCGGTATCGGCAAACCGTTCGGTATTGGCAACCACCGCGTTGAGAAAGATCCTGGCCGCCACGCTGGGAGTGGCGCCAAAGTCATAGCGTTCTTCGTAATCGACCCCCGATCGCATTTGCAACAGATTGCGAATGGTCGGCCCGTCGTAGCCGGTGCCCTTCAATTCGGGCAGATAGGCGGTGACTTTGTCATCGATCGAATGGATCGCCCCCTGCTGCACCGCGATCCCCAGCAGCATCGAAGTGAACGTCTTGGCCATCGAGAACGAGATGTAATGCGTGCCCTCGGCGGTGTTGTTGCGATAGCTTTCGTGCAGGATGCGGCCATCGCGCATCACCAGCAGCGCGTTGGTATAGGTCTTGTCCTCCCACGCATCCTCGCTGATCGCTTTGCCGTCGATCAGCGCATCGGGCAGCGCGACATCGTGACGCGCCAGCGGCGCGACCGGCCCGCCATTGGCCACCGGGCGGGTCTGGAACAACTGGTCCATGCTGTGAAACGTCAGCATGTTTTCCGGCGCCTCCAGGATATGCGCGCGCGCCGCCAGCAGCGCCGGCGGCACGCTGCCATCGGGCAATACATGCGGCGGCGCGGTTTGCGCCATGGCGATGGCGGGAACAGTCAGCGCGCCGAGCAAGGACACACGCAGGCAGTGCAGCAGGGAAGGCATCGGCCAAAGCTCCGTAATGATATAAACCAAAACAATCACCGCTGCGCCAGCAGAGTTAAACGGAATATGCGGGCAGAAAAACCGCCCGCGGTGTTCCGCGCCGGACAAGACGCCATCCGCAACTGTCCCTAGCGAGGGGTCGCCCGGTGATTAACCATGCGCGTGCGAGACCCCCCGGCATTGATCCAGACCCGGGGCAGTGCGCATGATCACCCATCACCATCACCGCGTTGCGGAGCCTGCGGCATGACCGCGCCGATCCCTGCCGGCCAGTTTGCCGCCAGCGATGCCACCTGCCTGCCGCACGAATTGCCCGGGCTGCTCGATCGGTTTGCCGGGATCAGGGTGCTCAGCCTCGATTGCTTTGACACGCTGATCTGGCGCGATTGCCATGCCCCGGTGGATCTGTTCAGCGCACTGCCCGGCCTGACCACGATGCAGCGCACCACCGGCGAAGGCCGCGCGCGCGTGCTGGCGCAGGCCGCGCGCCAGGCGCACGATGTGGCGATCGATGCGATCTATGCTGCGGCGATGCCAACTGCCGGCAGCCGCAAACGCGCCGCCGCGATCGCCGCCGAATTGGCCACCGAGGCGCGCCATTGCTATGCCTTTGCCCCCACCGTCGCGCTGATGCGCGAGGCGAAACGGCGCGGGATCAAAGTGGTGATCGTGTCCGACACTTATCTCGATCAGCGCCAGTTGCGCGGGTTGATCGCGGCCGCTGCCGGCGAAGACGTGGCTGCGCTGATCGACAAGCTGTTCGTCTCCTCGGCCTTTGCCAAGCCAAAGGCGCTGGGGCTTTACGGCGAAGTGCTGCCCCGGCTCAACGTGCGGCCCGATCAGGTGCTGCATATTGGCGACAACCATTCCGCCGATGTCCTCGGGGTGCGGCCCTTCGGGGTCAATACCGTGCATCTGGTGCAATTCGCCCCGGTCTTGGCCGAACAGTTGCGGCTGGAAAGCACCGTGGCCGGGTTCATGACGGGCGACCGGCGCGGCGAACTGGCGCGCCCGCAGCCGCATCGCGCCGCGCTCGCGCTGGGGCTGCCGCAGATCGATGATCCGGCGCAGCGGCTGGGCTTTGCCACGCTCGGGCCGGTGCTGCACGGGTTTGATGCGTGGTTGCGCGCAGAAGCGGCCGAACTGGCCAAACGCGGCGGGCGGGTGCACTGGCTGTTCATGCTGCGCGACGGCTATCTGCCGTGGTCGATGCACCGCGCGGTCGGCGCGGTAGACAGCGCGCATTGCGTTGAAATCAGCCGGATGACCGCGAAGTTTGCCACGCTTGCCAATGATCGCGTGCTCGCCGCGCTGCTCGCCGAACACACGCTGACGCCCGCCCCGACGCTGGGCCAGATGCTGCGGATCGATCCGGCGGTGATCGCGCGCTGTGGCGAAGGGCGCGACCCGCTGGGGGCGCGGCGCGCGCTGGGCCAGTGGCTGGCCGATGCCGCCAATACCCGCCGCATCCGCGCCGATGCCCGGGCGATGGCCGAACGCATCGTCGCGCATGTGCGCGCCACGGTCGATCCCGAACCGGGCGATACGCTGATGCTGGTCGATCTGGGGTACAACGGGTCGGTACAGAACGATGCCGCGCCGATCCTGGCCGAGGCCTTGCAGGTCCATGTCGCCGGCCGCTATCTGCTGCTGCGCGAAACCGTGGTCTCGGGGCTCGACAAGCGCGGCTGGTTTGACCGCGCCCATTTTGACGAGGCGGCGCTGGGCACGCTGATCGCCAATGTCGCGGTGCTCGAACAATTGTGCACCACCGCCACCGGATCGGTGATCGATTACCACGACGACGGCACCCCGCTGCGTGCCGCCGCGACGATCAAAGCGCGGCAGAGCGCGGTGCGCGAGGCGGTACAGGCCGGCTGCACCGTATTTGCCGCGCATCTGCGCCAGGCCGCGCTGCGCCAGGCGCCGCCGGCCGATCACGCGCGGCAATGGCGCGAGGCGGCGGCGGCGGCGCTGACGCGGCTGTTCTATCTGCCGCTGCCGCACGAGTTGGCGACGATCACCGCGTTTCAGCACGACGTCAATCTGGGTACCGCCGAAGTGCTCGATCTGTTCGATCCCGCCGATGCGCGGCGCGGGCTGCGGCAAAAGGGGCTGTTCTATCAAAAGGGCACGCGGCGGATGTATCTGCCGGCGGAACTGGCCGGCGAAGGCATGCCACTGCGGCTGGCCAACTTTGCCGCCTTGCGCTTCGGCGCGCCGCTGACTTTTGCCGACATGGTCAGCGGCGGCGGCGAAGTGCCGGTGGTGATCGTACGCAGCGATGGCGAACAGCGCGCGCAATGCCCTGCCCGGCCCACCCACGACGGGTTTCGCGCGCTGTGCATCCCGCTGGGCAAGGACCGCCATCCGGTCGCGGTGCAAGTCGGCGCGATCGGCCGCCATGTCGAAATCGAAGCGGTGCTGGCGGTGCCGACCGCCGATTACATCCACACCCGCGCCGGGTTCGCCGCGCGCGAAACCCCGGTCCAGCCCTTGCTCGATGGGGTGATCGAACTCGCCCCGGGGTTGTGGCAATGCAGCCATGCCTTTGCCTTTGCGCTGCTGGTGCCGCCCGAACTGCCCGACATTGCCGATCTGATGCTGGTGATGGTCTATCGCGCAGTCGGCCAGTCGCCGGCCTGACCGCTATTCCTCGACGGCGCGGGCGCGGAACATCTGCGCCCAGCCGCCCACTTCGGCCAGCATCGCTTCGGCCACGTGCGCCGCCGCCTGCCCCAGCATGCGCGAGGCCAGCGGGTGGCGCGGATCGATCGCGGCGATGCGCCGGTCGGCGGCATCGAGATCGGCGATCATGTGGTGCGACAATTCGGCCAACTGGTCGAATTCTTCATAGGCCTTGATCCCGAACAGCGCCGCCGACAGCGCCGGCAGCAGCGCGGTGGCCAGATTGAGCGCAAAGACATTGCCGCCGATCAGCGGTTCGACCACTTCCGGCATGACCAGCGCCGCACATTTGCCCAGCGCGAGCACCATGGTCAGCACAAACAGCGCCTTGGCCAGCCAGCCGATGCGATTGCCGGCGCGTTCGCATTGCTCGAACCGCGCCTGGTGAAACGCGCGCTGGTCGGCGATCAGGTCGGAGCGGATCGCCGCCTGCCACTGCGCGGTCTGCGCGGCGATCAGCCCGGTCGGCAGCGGCTGCTGGCGGGCATGCGCGGCGGCCAGCCAAGCCACCCAGTGCTGGCCATGATCGCCCGCGGTGCGGCGCATCCGCGCAAACGGCAGCGCCTGACCCCACCCCGCGAGATGGTCGGTCAGCCGCACGAATTCGCCGACCAGCCGGTAATTGATGTAGCGTTCGTGCAGCGCGCGCCGCGTCGCGTGCCACACCGCCGCCACGATCACCACCAGCATCGCCAGTTCGCCCGGCGTTGCCACCGCTTCCCAGCGCGGCAGTGCCAGATCGACCACCGCCGCCGCCAGCGCCAACGCGCCCGCCACCAGCACCACCAGATAGGTCGTGCGATAGCGATGCTGATAGGCTTCGGCCAATTGCCCGGCGACTTCGAGCGCCGGATCAAACCGGCCGCGCCCGACCGGGGCCAGCGCCGCGCGGCGCAACACGCCGTGATCGGAACGCGTTGATCCGCGCAACAGGCCGATCAGCGCGCTGTGCAGCAGCCAGCCATTGCGCGCCGGATGGCACGGTTCGTCGAGAAAGGTCTGCAGCGGATCATCTCCGGCGGCCGATTTTTCCGCGCCGACCGGTTCGGGCGGCTGCAGCACCGCCATGACATGGCGATCGAGCGCGTCCCACGCCGGTGTCGTCGGTCGATCGCGCCACAGATCGATCACATCGAGCAACAGGCACGGCGGATGGCGGCCGGCGGCATCGATCCACCAAACCGGCACCCCCGCTTCGAGCGCATGGCGCACGGTATCGGCGGTGCCGCCGCGCCCGCGCGGGGGCACCGCATCGTCCCACACCGCCACCAGCAGATCACAATGGTGGACGATGAATTCGCCGGTGGCAGCATAGGCGGCAGGCTGATGCACATCGGCGGCATCGCCATCGAGCACCACCAACCGCTCACCCACCGCATCGATCAGCGTGCCAAATCGCGCCGCGCTCGCCGCAGCCAGCGCCTGATCAAACGTGCCGAGATAGGCCTCGGGCGCAAACGGCAGCACCGCGGTCAGATCGATCCGCACCCCGGCCGCTGCCTTGTCGCGCGCGGCGAGCGCGGCATCGGCAAACCATTGGTCGGCCCCTTCGGCCAGCGACGACAGGCAGGTGAGCACCATCTCCTGATCAAACGCATAGCAGCGCGCCGCGCGCGGCTGCGCCGGCAGCGCCGCCAGCGCGGCAGCGACGCGGTCGATCAGCAGCGCCAGATCTTGAGTCAGGCCGGCGATGGTCGCATCGCTGCCATCATGCAGTTGGCGCACCCCGCTGACCCCCACCCGGAACACCGGTCGTACCAGTCGCTGATCATGCGGCAGCTGCAAACCAGACTCCCATCGGCGTGACGGGGCGATTCGACACCCGCGAAGCCACCAGCGTAAATCGCCCCGGCGCGTTTTGCCACCGTGTCGCATCCCGGCACCCCCGCGATTGTGCGTAGCGCGCCACCCAAGGATTGGTGACCATGTTTCTCCATGCTGCCACGCAGTCACCGGGGGTGCGGCATGGGCTATTTGACGACTATCCTCAACGATCTGCGCGCCGGGGACGCTCCCGCCAATGCTCCTGCAGCGTGGAGCGAGACGACGGCGCATGCCTGGCTGACCGCGATGCCCGATGATTTTGCCGTCCAGCGCGACGCGATGATCACCGCGCTGCGCCGGCGGTTGCGTACGCTGGCGCACCGGCTTGGCCCAGCCGCGATCGAGCGCGCGCTGGCGGCGATGGCGGCGGTGCGGCGCGAAGCCTTTGTCTGCCCGGTGGTGGATGATCTCGCCTATCTGCCCGGCCCGATCGCGATCGGCGCCGATCAGATCATGTCACACCCCGAATTGGTCGCGGTGCTGGCGGCCGCGGCCGATCCGCGCGGCGGGGTCGTGCTCGATGTGGGGACCGGGTCGGGATATCAGGCGGCGGTGCTGGCACAGATGGCCGGCCGGGTCGATTCGGTCGAAATCGTCGCGCCGTTGGCGCGGCTCGCGGCAACCCGGTTGCAGCGCGAAGGCTGCGCGAATGTTACCGTGCAGGCCGCCGATGCCGCAGCTCTGGGGCACCCCGCCGATCACTATGACGCGATTGTCGTTGCTGCAGGCGCGGCACGGGTTCCCCCGGAACTGCTGTGCGCACTGCGCGCTGGTGGCCGGCTGGTCATGCCGATCGGCCCGACCGCCGCGACCGAATGGCTGACCGTATGGTCAAAGCACGCCGATGGCACCATCAGCGGCCAACGGTTGCGCCCGGTGCGGTTTGTGCCGCTGACCGGGCGCGGTGCGCGCGCCGGCCGATCAGATCCCGAACCACGGGCCGGTGGTGCCGGCAGCATTGCGCCCGGCAATCGCGGTATAGACCTTGCGGCCAAAGAAGAACGGCACCCCGAAATCGAAACTGTTCTTGATCGGGTTTGAAAAGTTCTGCGTGTTGGGATTGACCCCGATCCCTGGAATCGCGTTCGCGGTCGCCGAAGGCGTGTTGTAGGCGTCTTCGAGCGGGAACGACGGGGTGATCGACCCCTGCCCGTTGGCGCCGGTAATCGCCGCCGACAGCGTCAGCGTCTGTGGCGGACAATAGAAACCGGAAAATCCCGTCTCGGTGCACTGCGCAATCGTGGTATCGACGAAATACAGGTAATTGCTGCCGCTGTCGAAGAAACTGTTGGTCAGCGCGGTGCCGTTGTAGGTCGCGGTGATATAGCCGTTGTCGTCGGTCGGGATGATTGTCGCCGTCCCCAGTCCATTGTTGGTCTGGGTGCCTATCCCGAAATAGATCGTGCCGGTCACGCTCACCTGACCCGCCGGCGGTACGCTCGGCAAAGACAGGATGGTGCCGTTGTTGTCGGTGGCAAAAGCCGCCACCGGATTGGGCAATTGCTGGAACGGCGCGGTCAGGCTCTCGCCACGGATGACCACGCTGTTGCAGCCGCTCGACGGGCAATCGTAATAGATCGCCCCGCCCGAACCCTTGGTGTTGCTGCACGAGGACCCGCAGTCGATCGCCCCCAGCCCGACCCCGATGATCGCATTGGCACCCAGCGCCTGCACCGTGTTCATGTTCGACCCGTTGCCCGACGAACAGGAATTGGGCACCGTGCCGAAGCCGCCGGTGGTATCGCCGATCACCTGCAAGGCCATCGCCGGCACGGATTCGCCGCCGATCGTGAAATCGCCGCTGCGCACCGATCCGAACACGTAATTGTCGACATATTCATAGCATTCGCCAACGCCGTTGCCCGCCGGATCGGTCTGGATCGGCAGCGCCGAAAGCAGCGAGGCATTGAGCACCCCCGCCTCGATCCGCAGCCCGACCGAGCCGGTATCGAGCAGGACATGGTCGATCGTCTGGCAATTGGTGGTCGATCCCGGCGCGCAGACGGTTATCGTCACATAGGGCGTGTTCGACGCGGTATAGCCATTGGGCCCGACATTGAGCGCCGCCGGCCCGGCATCGATCACCACCTGGGCAAAATTGGTCAGCGTGCCGCCGCCCGACGACGATGAACTCGACGATGACGAACCCGATGAGGTTGATGATGTCGATCCGCTGCCGCTGGTCGCCGGCGAGCCCCCGCCGCAGGCCGCCAGTGCCAGCGTGATCAGACCCAGCACCAGCGCGCGCAACCCGATATGGCGTGGCATTATCGCAGATCCTTTCACATCGCCGCCGGGTTGAAACCGGCAGGCACCGCCTGCGGCAACCACGCCACGCCCCAGAACGCCCCGGCATGCCCGCCGGTGATGATTTTCAGATCGGGCCGGTTGACCATCGGCGCGCGGCGGATGCCGCGCCGCCGGCTGAGCGGATTGTCGGCCAGCATGGTAGCAAAATGCGGCCCCAGCACGGCGCGCAGATCGGGCTTGCCCGGCCCGGTCCAGCGCACCGCATAGACCACGCCGGCGGCATTGGTATATTCGCGCAGTTCGCCGCCATTGGCGAGCGCCAGCGTATGCCGCGCCCCGCCCAATGCCGGGGTGACCAGATGCTGGCGCACCTGCATCCGCGCCGGATCACCGCTGGCCAGATCGACCCCGCCTCCGAGCCCGGCTCGCGCCACACCCGGGCTCAGCAGCGCCAGCGCCACCAGCGCCGGCCAGGCCAATTTGTGTTTGAATCCGGTCAACCGCACGGTCCTGTCCTTGGCTCGCATCGAGCCCCCATGGCGCGCAGTTTGCGCAGGACCGCGGCGCAGCGTCAACCGGACCGCGAGGGAATAATCCGGATTTTCGGCCCGGTTTGCGACGGTCCGCCTTGTGATCCGGACAAATCGGTTGGGTCAAAAGCGCTTTTGTCCAACCCGCGCGCAAATTGATTCAGGGCAATTTCAAATCGCTGCAAGGCGACCATGATCGGGCCTCAGGTCAGCCAAAGGATCCCAACCCGTGCCTGGCATCATGCTGCTTGCCTACAAATTGCTGGCCAATGATCGGACGAAATTCACCGCGTTGATCGTCGGGATCACGTTTGCGGTGTTCCTGATGGTGCAGATGACCTCGATGTTTGCCGGCGTGCTCAGCCGGTCATCGGCGACGGTGTACAATATCGGCGCGGCGGTATGGGTGATGGACCCGGCAGTGCAGACGGTGGCCAATACCATCCCGCTGCCCGATGCGGTGCTCGATCAGGTGCGGTCGATCCCCGGAGTCAAATTTGCCGAGCCGGTCTATTCGGGCGGGGGCCTCGTCAAGCTGGGCGATGGCACGTATCAGGCGGTCACCATCCTGGGGCTCGATGATACCACGCTGTTTGGCCGGCCGACGATGATCGCCGGCAATATCCAGGATATCTATGGCGAAAACGGCTTTGTCGCGGTGGTCGATTCCGAATTTGCCAAGCTTGGCAATCCCGAAGTCGGCACCGAATTTGAAATCAACGATCACCGCGCGCGGATAGTCGGGCTGGCGCAAGTCGCCAGCAACGGGCTGTTCGGCGTGCCGGCGCTCTATACCACCTACAGCCGCGCGCTGCAGTACCTGCCCAATGCGCGGTTCACCATTTCCTATGTGCTGGTCGAGCCCAAGAGCGCGGCCGATATCCCGGCGATCCGCGCGGCGGTTGCCCGCGCCGGCTATGTCGCGCTCGGCCGCGATGATTTTGTCGACCAGATCTCTGATTTCTATGCCTACAAGACCGGGATTGGGATGAACCTGATGATGATGACGGCGATCGCCTTCATCGTCGGCCTGTCGATTTCGGGACAGACTTTCTACACCTTCATCCTCGAAAACCTCGAAAAGTTCGGCGCGCTCAAGGCGATCGGGATGACCTCGCGCGAACTCGTGCTGATGATCCTGTTCCAGGCCGGGTTCGTTTCGCTGACCGGCTATGGCCTCGGCACCGGGCTGTGCGCGCTGATGATCTGGATCGCGCGCTGGCGGCTGCCCGATTATGCGGCGCTGATCACCGGGACCAATCTGCTGCTCGCGCTGGGCATGGTGGTGGTGATTGCCGGCGTCTCCAGCTGGTTCGGGGTGCGCCGCGTGCTGCGCATCGAACCCTTCGACATTTTCCGGGGCTAGCGCGATGACCGACACCCCCGTGCCCAGCGTGGCGATCAGCGTGGAAGCGATCGACAAGGGCTTTGGCGAGGGCGATACCTATACCCGCGCCGTCAGCGGGGTTTCGTTCACCGCGCTGCACGGCGAAATGCTGTTCATCGTCGGGCCTTCGGGTTCGGGCAAGACCACCATGCTGTCGATGGTATCGGGCATCCTGCGCCCCGATGCCGGTCGCGTGCTGATCGAAGGCACCGATATCTGGGCTTTGCCCGCCGACGATCTGGCGCGGTTCCGGCTCCATCGCATCGGCTTCGTGTTTCAGGACTTTCACCTGTTTCCGCGCCTGACCACCGCCGAAAATGTCGCGATCCCGCTGATCGTGCAGCGGCGCGACTGGGACGAAGCGCTGGTCGAGGCGCGGCGGTTTCTCGATATTGTCGGGCTGGGCCACCGCGCCGATGTGGTTCCGGTCAAACTGTCGGGCGGCGAACAGCAGCGGGTGGCGATCGCCCGTGCGCTGATCGCGCGGCCCGATATCCTCGTGCTCGATGAACCGACCGCCTCGCTCGACGGCGATACCGGCCGCACGATCATCCGGTTTGTCCGCGACCATGTGTTGAGCGCCACCCGCTGCATCCTGATCATTACCCACGATGCGCGGATCTATGAATTCGCCGACCGCATCCTGACCATGGAAGATGGCCGGGTTACCGCGATCACCACCGCCCCGCCCCACCCGTCTGTTCAGCAAGGCTCCGGATCATGATTGCCATCCGCCCGATCTATGCGCTCGCCGGTGCCGGCTTCGTGCTCGCCGTGACCAGCGCCTGGCTCCTCGCCGAGCGCCGCCCGGCGCAGCCGCCGCTGTTTGCCCCGGCGACCAATCCCTATGCCGACGGAATCTATGCCAATGGCATGATCGAAAGCCGCCAGGCGGCCGGCATCGATCTTGCGCTCAATCCCGAAGTATCGGGCAAAGTCACCCGCGTGCTGGTCCGCGAGGGACAGGCGGTCCGCGCCGGAACCGCGCTTTTGACCATCGACGATGCAATCCAGCGCGGCACCACCGACCAGTTGCACGCTGCCGCCGCCGCCGCCGCCGGCCAATTGGCCGAACTGCGCGCCCAACCGCGCGCCGAAACGCTTGCCATAGCGTTGGCGCAGACCGCCAATGCCGCCGCGGTGTGGAAAAATGCTGCCGATGCCCGCGCCAAACAGGAACGCGCCTTTGCCCTCGATCCGCAGGCGATCAGCCGCGACAGCCTCGATACCGCGCGCAATGCCGAGGCGGTTGCCGCCAGCGCGCTGCAAGTCGCCCGCCGCAACGAGGCGCTGGTCCGCGCCGGCGCCTGGCAATACGATCTCGCCAATCAGGCCGATCAGGCGCGCGCCGCCGCCGCCGCCGCGCAATCGGCGCAAGCCACGCTCGACAAATTCGTGCTGCGCGCGCCGCGTGACGGGGTGGTGCTGGCGATCAATGCCGGGATTGGCAGCACGATCGCGCCGGCCGGAGTCTATGACACGCGCACCCAGGCCACGCTGCCGGTGGTGACCTTCGGCACGCCGCAGGATCAATTGCAGGTGCGCGCCTATGTCGATGAAATCCTCGTGCCCAAATTGCCCGCCGGAGCGATCACTGCGGTGATGACGTTGCGCGGTTCGACCACCCGCATCCCGCTGCGGTTTGACCATATCGAGCCCTATCTCTCGCCCAAAGTCTCGCTGTCCGATCAGCGCCAGGAACGCGTTGATCTGCGCGTGCTGCCGGTGATCTTTACCTTTCGCCGCCCGGCCACGCTGCCGGTCTATGCCGGGCAGATGGTCGATATCTATATCGCGGGGAAAGCGCCATGATCCGCCGCGCCGCAACGGTGATCGCGCTGGCGCTGCTCGGCGGCTGCGCGGTGGGGCCCGATTCCCATGCTCCACTGGCGCCGGTGGTGCCGGGTTATCGCGCCGGGCCCGATGGCGCCGGGCTGGAGCTTGCGCCGCAAGGGGCGATTGCCGCCGACTGGTGGCAGGCGCTGCAATCGCCCGCGCTCAACCGGTTGATCGCGCATGGCTTGGCCAACAGCCCCGACATCGCCACCGCCCAGGCGCGGCTGCGCTCGGCGCAGGCGCAATTGCGATCGGGCTATGGCGCGCTGTTTCCGCAGATCACCGCCGAGGGCAGCGCCGATCGCGCCCGCTACAGCGAATCGCGGTTTGGCCAATCCGGCCCGGCGCAGGTGTTTTCGCTGTTCACCCCCGGCGTGGCCGTCGGCTACGTGATCGATCTGTTTGGCGGCAATCGCCGCATGGTCGAAGGCTTGCGCGCCAATGCCGCCGCGCAGGCCGAAACGCTGCGGGCAACGCGGCTGGCGCTGGCGGGCAATATTGCCGCAGCGGCGGTGGCGCGCGCCGCGTTTCACCAGCAGGTCGAGGCGTGGCAGGCGATCGTCGCGGCGCAGCACCTGCAATGGCAGGCGGCGCGCGCGCATAGCGCCGCGGGCACGCAACCGTTGGCGGCCGAACTGGCCAGCACGGCGGCGCTCGATTCCGCGCTGGCCAATCTCGCCGCGGCGCGGGTGCGGGCGGAACAGGCCGATGATCAACTGGCGGTGCTGGTGGGTGATCCCCCGGCGCTGGCGCAACTGCCCGCGCTGACGCTGGCCGATTTTGCGCTGCCCGCGCAGTTGCCGCAGCGCCTGCCCGCCGACATGGTCCGGCAGCGCCCGGATATCCGCATTGCCGAAGCGCAGGCGCACGCCGCCAGCGCGCAGATCGGGGTGGCGAGCGCGGCGATGCTGCCGCAGATCACCCTGAGCGCGGGCACCGGATCGAGCACCAACAGTTTCGCCGCGCTGTTCGGCCCCGGCACCGGGGTGTGGTCGTTGGGCGCCGGCATCGCCGCGCCGCTGTTTGACGGCGGCACGCTGATCAACCGGCGCAATGCCGCGCGCGCCGATTATCAGGCGGCGCTGGCGCAGTGGCGCAAGACGGTGATCGCCGCGTTCGGTCAGGTGGCCGATGTGCTGACCTCCACCGCCGGTGATCGCGCCGCCGATGCGGTGGCCGCCGATGCCGCCGCTTCCAGCGACCGCGCCGAAGCGCTGGCGCGGGTCAATTACCAGGCCGGGCTGGTCAGCGGGGCCGATCTCGCCACGGCAACGATCGCCGCGCAAACCGCGCGGATAGCCGCTGACAGCGCGCGATCGGCGCATGTGCAGGACGTGATCGCGCTCTATGTCGCGCTCGGCGGCGCCGATCAGACCAAGCCCTGACCGGCCGCGCTGCCGATTACGGGTGCGGCGGCAGCGGCGACGGGTGCAGATCGACCGGCCCGCTCCACTGGCCGCCGATCGCCTGGATAAGCGCGACAGTCGCCGCCTGGCGATTGACCACGTTGCCAATTTCGTCGGCATGCGCGGCATAGACCGTCGATGCCGCCGCGCTGACGCTGGTATAATCGACCGTGCCGGCCTGATACTGGTTGCGGGTCACTTGCGCGGCGTTGTCGGCTGACTGACGCAACAAATGGTAATGGTCGGCCTCGGCGCGATAGGCGGCCACTGCGGCGAGATCGCTTTCGACTTCCTGGAATGCCCCCAGCACGGTCTGGCGATAGGTCGCCACCGCCTGATCATAGGCGGCACGCGCGCCGGCCACCCGCGCGCTGCGCGCACCCCAATCGATCAAAGTTTCCGCCGCGCTGGCCCCCAGCGACCACAGCGACGTCGCCGCCCCGAACAGGCTCGACAGCGATGAGGCGTTCGAGCCCAGTTGCGCGCTGAGCGAGACGGTCGGGAAAAACGCCGCGCGCTGCACCCCGATCTGCGCATTGGCAGCGGCGACCTGGCGCTCGGCCCCCGCCACATCGGGCCGGCGTTCGAGCACTTGCGACGGGACCACTTGCGGCACATCGGGCACCACCGGGTGCCATTCGGCGGGCTTCAGCGCAAACGTGCCGGGGTTTTCGCCCACCAGCACCGCGATCGCGGTTTCATTGGCGACGCGCTGGCGCTCGAGATCGCGGCGGTTGGCGCGGGCATTGGCCAGCGTGATCTCGGCGCTCGCCACATCGGCGGCGGTGGCGGTACCGGCGGTGAACTTGTTGCGGGTCACCGCCAAGGCGCGGTCGAGCGCAACGATGTCCTCGTCGAGCGCTGCCGCCTGCGCATCAATCCCGCGCAGCGTGAAATAAGTCGTGGCCAGCGTCCCTTGCGCCGACAGCGTGGCATTGGCCAATTGCGCGGCAGAGGCCTCTGCGGTCGCCCGGGCCCCGCGCGCGGTATTGGACAGGCTGCCCCACAGATCGGGGGTCCAACTGGCGGTGCCGTCGAGCGCCACGCTTGTCGCGGTGGAGGCGCCGGTCGTTCCGAGGTTCTGCGGCATGGTCCTGCCCGACACGGTGCCCTGCCGGGTCACGCTGGCGCTGGCGCCGATCGTCGGCAGCAGCGCCGCGCGATCGACCCGCACGGTCGCCAGCGCCTGGGCATAGGCGGCGCGGTAATAGGCGAGATTCTGGTTGGTCACCAGCACGCGCGCTTCGAGCGTGTTGAGCGTGTCATCGCCAAACAGCCGCCACCATTCGCCCTTGGCCACCGCGTCCGCCGGCGCCGCCGCTGCCCAGCCCGGATCGACGCGAAAGCTCGCGGTCGGGGTTACGCTGGTCGGCACGTGATAGGCCGGCGCCATCGAACACCCCGCCAGCAGGGCGGCCATGGCGATCAGGGGCAGTGAACGGTGATGCATGGGGGGCCTATCGCACATTGGGGGTCATGATGCGGCCGGCGTCGCGCCGGTCGGATTGTCGGTTTCGCCATATTCGCCGTGGCGCGCCAGCAGGTGTTCATACGGCGAGCGCTTGCGCCACTTGTCGAGCGCCAGATAGACCACCGGAGTGGTCACCAGCGTGAGCATCTGGCTGACCAGCAGCCCGCCGACGATGGCAATCCCCAGCGGGCGGCGCAGTTCGGCGCCATCGCCAAACCCGATCGCCAGCGGCAGCGCGCCGAGCGCGGCGGCGAGCGTGGTCATCAGGATCGGGCGGAACCGCAGGAGGCAGGCCTCGCGGATCGCCTCGAGCGGGGTGGCGTCGGTCTGGCGTTCGGTTTCGATTGCGAAATCGATGATCAGGATGGCGTTTTTCTTGACGATCCCGATCAGCAGGATGATCCCGATCAGCGCGATGATGTCGAATTCACCGCCGGTCGCGATCAGCGCGAAAATCGCCCCCAGGCCGGCAGAGGGCAGCGTCGAGAGCACCGTCAGCGGATGGATCGCGCTTTCATAAAGAATGCCCAACACGATATAGATCGCTAGGATCGCCGCGACGATCAAGAGCGGGATCGACGAGGTCGATTGCTGGAACACTTTGGCGGTGCCGCCGAAATCGCCATGCACCGTGGCGGGCAGCCGCAACTGGCGCTGCGCATCGGCAATCACCTGGCTCGCCTGGCTGAGCGAAACCGAGGGCGGCAGATTGAACGACACCGTTGCCGAAGGTTCGCCGCTGCTGTGGCTGACCGCCGCATTGGTCGATGCCGAAGACCACGCCGCCACGGTCGACAGCGGCACCAGCTTTTCCGCCCCGGTGCTGACCGCGCTGCCCAGCGCGGCATTGGCGCCGAGCGAGGCATTGGCCGCCGCCGCCTGCTGCGCCAGCGCGATATTGCCGCCGGTCGGCAGGTAGAGATTGTTCAAAGCTTCGGGCTTGCCGTTGAAGGAGGGATCGACCTCCATCACCACGTGGTACTGGTTCAGCCCCTTGTAGATATTGGCGACCTGCCGCTGGCCAAACGCATCATAAAGCGTGTTGTCGATGTTCACCATCGGAATGCCCAGCGCGCTGGCGCGGTTGCGGTTGACCGTGACATAGCTCGATGCACCGGCATCCTGCTGGTCGATATCGACATCGGTGATCTTGCTCGGCTGCGCCTTGAGCAGCTTGACCAGCCCATTGCCGGCATCGGCCAATTGCTCGGGGCTTTCGGCATAGAGCACGTATTGGTACATGCTGGTGGTCTGCCGCCCGCCGATCTGCAAGTCCTGCACCGGGTTGAGAAACAGGCTGACCCCGCGCACCCGCGCCAGCTTCGGCCGCAGCCGGGTGATCACGTCATTGACCCCTGGGCGATCGCCGCGCGGTTTCAGATTGACGAACATGAACCCCGATCCGGCGCGACCACCCCCGGCAAAGGCGACCACCGTGGCCACCGCCGGATCATCACCGACGATATGCGCGATCTGGGTCATCTTGGCCGACAGTTCGCGGAACGACATCGACTGGTCGATGCGCAGCCCGCCCATCATGCTGCCGGTATCCTGCTGCGGCAAAAACCCCTTGGGCGCGATCACCAGGCAGAACACATTGAGCGCGACGGCGCCGGCCAGCATCAGCAACACCGGCCCGCGATGATTGAGCGCCCAGTCGAGCTGGCGCGCATAACTGCGCTGCAGCCACTCAAACAGCGCGCGCGATCGCGCAAACACCCGCCGGCTGATCGGATCGAGATGCGCCTCGCGATGGTCGTCGTCTTCGAGCAACCGTGCCGCCAGCATCGGCGTGACCGTCAGCGAGGCAATCAGGCTGATCAGCACCGCCGCGGTCATGGTCAGCGCGAATTCGCGCAGCAACCGGCCGAGAATGCCGCCCATGAACACCAGCGGGATGAACACCGCGACCAGGCTGATCGAAATCGACAGCACGGTAAAGCCGACCTCGCGCGCGCCGCGCAGTGCCGCCGGCAGCGGCGCCATCCCCGCCTCGACATGGCGGGCGATGTTTTCGACCACCACGATCGCGTCATCGACGACAAACCCGGTGGCCACGGTCAACGCCATCAGCGACAGATTGTCGAGCAGAAAGCCCGACATGTACATCACCCCCAGCGTGCCGAGCAGCGACACGATCACCGCCGCCGCCGGGATCAGCGTGGCGCGCCAGCTTTGCAGGAACAGGCTGACCACCAGCACCACCAGCAGCGTCGAGACCAGCAGCGCCACTTCGACTTCGAGCAGCGAGGCGCGGATGGTGATCGTGCGATCGTTGGCCACCTGCAGGCGGATATCATCGGGCAGCAGCGATTGCAGCCCGGGGATCTGCGCCTTCAACGCATCCACCGTCTGCACGATATTGGCATCGGGCTGACGGGTGATGATGATCGGCACCGCCTTCTTGCCGTTGAACAGCCCCATCGTGCGGACATCTTCGGGCGCATCGATCACCGTGCCGATATCCATCAGCCGCACCGGCGCGCCGTTGCGCCAGGCGATCACGGTGGGGGCAAAATCCTTGGCCGTCAGCGCCGGATCGTTGCTGTAGACCTGCCAGGCGAGCCCGCCGTGCTGATCCTTGCCATGCGCTTCGGCAATCTGTTCAACCACCCCGCGCGGCCGGTCGGTGCTCGCCGATTGCAGCGCGGTGCGCACGTCTTCGAGCGAAATGCCGTCGCGCGCAAGCAGCGTCGGGTTGATCTCGATCCGCACCGAAGGCAGCGCCGCGCCACCGAGTTCGACATTGCCGACCCCGTTTACCTGCAGCAGTTTCTGCTGCACGATGTTCGACACCGCGTCATAGATCTGGTCGGGGCTGCGGGACCGGCTGGTCAGCGTGAGGATCATGATCGGCGCTTCGGCCGGGTTGATCTTGCGATAGGTCGGCTGCGATTTGAGCGTGGTCGGCAGATCGGCGCGCGCGGCGGCGATCGCCGCCTGCACATCGCGCGCGGCACCGTCGATATCGCGGTTCAGATCAAACGTGAGCACCACCGAAGTTGACCCCAGCGACGATCGCGAGGTCATTTCCGACACCCCGGCAATCGTGCCGAGATGGCGTTCGAGCGGCCCGGCCACCGTGCTGGCCATCGTCGCCGGGCTGGCGCCGGGCAGATTGGCCTGCACCTGCACCGCTGGAATGTCGACTTTGGGCAGCGGCGCCACCGGCAGCTTGATGAACGCCAGCACGCCGGCCAGCACCACCCCCAGCGTCAGCAGCAGCGTGCCGACCGGCCGCCGGATGAACGGGCCGGAAATGTTCACGCCGGTTCACCCAGCGCAAGATCGGCACTGCCGCCGCGCGCCGCGATCCGGCGCTCGCGCCAGTTTTCGAACGCGAGGAAGATCACCGGGGTGGTAAACAGCGTCAGGATCTGGCTCAGGATCAGCCCGCCGGCGATCGACAGCCCGAGCGGCTGGCGCAATTCATGCCCCATCCCCGTGCCGAAAATCATCGGTACGGCAGCAAACAGCGCGGCAAAGGTGGTCATCATGATCGGGCGGAAGCGCAGCAGCGCGGCGCTGCGGATCGCGGTCAGCGGATCATGCCCGTCTTCGCGCATCGCGACGATGGCAAAGTCGATCATCATGATCGCGTTTTTCTTGACGATGCCGATCAGCAGCACGATGCCGATGATCCCGATCACCCCCAGCCCGTATGACGAGAGCGCCAGCACGATCAGCGCGCCCACCCCTGCCGAAGGCAGCGTGGACAGGATCGTCACCGGGTGGATGAAGCTTTCATAGAGCACGCCGAGCACGATGTAGACGACCAGGATCGCCGCCAGCACCAGCAGCAATTCGTTTGACAGCGCCGAACGGAACGTTGACGCCGCGCCCGAAAAATCGGTGCTCACCGAAATCGGCAGCCCGATCGCCTGCTCGGTTGCCTCGATCGAACTGACCGCCTGCCCCAGCGACACGCCCGGCGCGAGGTCGAACCCGATCGAGGCCGAGGGGAACTGGTTTTCGCGCGACAATTCCAGCGGCACCCAGCCTTCGCGCACGGTGGCGACGGTGCCCAGCGGCACTTGCGTGCCATTGCCGAGCGGGATGTAGAACCGTTGCAGCGCCGCCGGATCGGACAGCATCCCCGGCGTCGCCGACAGGATCACCCGGCTCTGGCTCGACTGGGTGTAGATCGTCGAAATGATCCGCTGGCCAAACGCATCGTAGAGCGCATTGTCGACGGTGAGCGCCGACATCCCCAGCCGCGCGGCGGCGTCGCGGTTGACATCGATGAACACCGCGCGCCCCTGCCCGAGGCTGGCGGTATTGACCGAGGCCAGCGCCGGATCATTGCGCAGCTTGTCGGCCAGTTTCTGCGCCCAGAGGTTGACCTGGTTGGCGTCGGCACCCTGCAAGGCGAAGCGATAAGGGGTCAGCCCGGTTTCGGTATCGATCGTCAGATCCTGCACCGGCTGCAGATAGATGCGGATGCCGGGCACGCGTTCGGCAAGGCTCGCCAGTTCGCTGGTCACCGCCGTCAGTCCCGGGCGCTGCTCGATCGGCTTCAGATTGATGATCATCCGCCCCTGATTGAGCGCGGGGTTCTGCCCGTCGACCCCGATCGCCGACGACAGCGAGGCGACCGACGGGCTTTGCAGCACTTGCGCGGCCACTTTTTGCTGCAGCACCGCCATCTGGGTATAGCTGACATCCGAATTGGCCACCACCGTGGCGCGGATCTGGCCGGTATCCTGTACCGGGAACAGGTTCTTGGGGATCGCCCAGAACAGCCCGCCGGCAATCAGCAGGCTGATTGCAAACACCGTCAGCGTCGCGCGCGGCCGGGCGATCACCACATCGAGCGCGCGGCCATACTGGTGCGCCAGGCGGTCAAACGCGCCCATCGCCTTGTCGACCACGCCCAGCCGGGTTTCCTGATCGTGCGCGCGCAGCCAGCGCGCCGCCAGCATCGGCACCACGGTCAGCGCGACCACCGCCGACAGCACGATGGTCACCGCGAGGCTGACCGCAAATTCGCGGAACAGCCGGCCGACCACATCGCCCATGAACAGCAGCGGGATCAGCACCGCGATCAGGCTGACGGTCAGCGAGATGATGGTAAAGCCGATCTCGCTCGCCCCGCGCAGCGCGGCGTCAAACGGCTTCATCCCGTCTTCGATATGCCGGGCGATATTTTCGATCACCACGATCGCATCGTCGACGACAAACCCCGAAGCGATCGTCAGCGCCATCAGCGTCAGGTTGTTGATCGAGAAATTGAGCGCCCACATCGCCGCAAACGCGCCGATCAGGCTGAGCGGCACCGAAATCGCCGCCACCAGCGTGGCGCGCGGCGAGCCGAGGAACAGGAAGATCACCAGCACCACCAGCAGCACCGCCAGCACCAGTTCAAACTGCACGTCGGACACCGAGGCGCGAATGCCTTCGGTGCGGTCGGTCAGGATCGTCGCCTTGACATCGGCGGGCAGCTGCGCCTGCAAGTCGGGCAGCGCCGCCTTGATCGCATCGACCGTGGCGATCACGTTGGCGCCGGGCTGGCGCTGCACATCGATGATCACTGCCGGTTGCTGGTTCATCCAGCTGCCGGTGCGGGTGTTTTCCACCCCGGCTTCGACCGAGGCGACGTCTTTGAGCCGCACCGGCTGATTGTTGGCAAAGGCCACCACCAGCTGGGCATAGGCATCGGCGCTGTTCAGCTGATCATTGGCGTCGATCGTCCAGCTTTTGGTCGCGCCGTCAAAGCTGCCCTTGGCGATATTGGCATTGGCATTGGCAATCGCGTTGCGGATTGTTTCAAGGCTCAGCCCGCGCGCCGCCATCGCCTGGACATTGGCGACAATCCGCACCGCCGGGCGCTGTCCCGCCGACAGACTGACCAGCCCGACGCCCGATACTTGCGCGATCTTGTTGGAAAACTGCTTTTCGACGATGCCCTCGACATCCCCCAGCGAGCGGGTCTTTGACGCCACCGCAATGGTCAGGATCGGCGCATCGGCCGGATTGACTTTGGCATAGACCGGCGGCGCCGGCAGGTCGGATGGCAAGAGGTTGTTGGCCGCGTTGATCGAGGCCTGGACTTCCTGTTCGGCGACATCGAGCGACAGCCCGAGCGAAAACTGCAGAGTGATCACCGATGCGCCCGATGACGAATAGGACGTCATCCGGGTCAATCCGGGCATCTGCCCGAACTGGCGCTCGAGCGGGCTGGTCACGGTCAAGGCCATCACATCGGGGCTGGCGCCGGGGTACAGCGTGCTGACCTGGATGGTCGGATAATCGACTTGCGGCAGCGCCGACAGCGGCAACTGTTTCCATGCCACCAGCCCGGCCAGCAGCAGGGCCACCATCAGCAGCGTGGTCGCCACCGGGCGCAGGATGAACGGGCGCGACGGCCCGCCGGGGGGAAGCTCCCCGCCCGGTTCGGCGGTTGCCGTGGTCACTACGCTCACGGGTTGCCCGCCCCGCTGTGCTTGTGCTGGTGGGCGCCGGTGGCCGCCGCGGTGGGCGCGCCGCCGCTGCCGCCGCTGTGATCGCCCGGCAGACGCACCGGCGACCCTTCGTCAAGCCCGTCGGCGCCTTCGGACACCACCACCTGGCCCTTGGTCAGGCCCGACAGGATCGCGGTATTGACGCCATCGCTGGGGCCCATCCGGACCACCGCGATCTTCACCGTCTTGTCGGGTTGCACGACAAACGCAAAATCACCCTGCGGGCCATGGCGCAGCGCCGAGACCGGCACCACCGGCACCTGGCGCAGCGTATCAACCAGCATGGTTACATTGACAAACTGGTTGGGGAACAGCGCGCCGGCAGCGGGGGCGGCATGGTCACCGGCGGGCGGATTGGCCACCCGCGCCTTGCCCATCACCGTGCCGGTGCTGGTGTTGATCTGGTTGTCAAAGGTCGAAAAGGTGCCGTGGGCGAGCACGGTCTTGTTATCCTGATCGAGCACGGTCACCGGCAGCCCGCCGGCCATCTTGTGCTGCACCGCACCGATCAGCGCCTGCGGCACGGCAAATTCGACATCGATCGGATCGATGCGCGTGACCGTCGCCAGCCCGCCGGCGGTGCCGGGGGTGACATAATTGCCGACAAACACCTGCTTCAGGCCGATCCGCCCGTTGAACGGCGCCTTGACCGTAGCATACTCGAGATTGAGCCGCGCGGTGCCGACTGCGGCGCGGTCGGTGGCCACGGTGCCTTCGAGCTGGGCAACGGTGGCGCGCTCGTCTTCCATCGTCTGGCGCGCGATCGAGTCCTGCTTGGCGAGCTGTTCATAGCGGGCCAAGTCCATTTTCGCCATCGCCAGGCTGGCGCTGTCGTGCGCGAGCGAGCCTTCGGCCTGTTGCAGCGCAAATTTGAACGGACGCGGGTCGATCTGCACCAGCGGCTGGCCCTGATCGACCACATCGCCTTCCTTGAACAGGATCGCGGTCACCACGCCCGACACCTGGCTTTGCACCGTCGCGGTATCGAGCGGGATCACCGTGCCGATCGCGCTGACCGTTTCGGGCATGTCGGCCAGCGCCACCGTGGCGACATTGACCGCCGCGGGCGGGCGCCCGGCGCGGGTGTTTTTGGTTGCCCCCAGCCCGGCCAGCCACCAGGCCAGCGCGGCCACCACGATCAAGCCGAGCAGGACCATGACCCACGACACCCATGACGAGCGGGGCCGATCGTGATCAGCGCTATAGTTGGTGACGGTCGACAGGGTACTTCTCCTTGGACTTCGGCGTGGTGCCGGGGCCGGGCGCCATGCCCAACCCGCTTGCGCACAGCCTGGCAAGCTGCCTGCGCGGGCATAGCGGCTTCGGCGCGCCCTCTATCGCGATTTCGCCCGCAAAGGCCAATCGCTTATTTGTCGTTGCATAGCCGAATATGGCGGCAAATTGCATCAATTCGTATCAGTAACCGCGCGTGACTGCGGCTTGACGGCGCCCGCAGCGCACGGCAGGCGACGGGCGGTGCCAAACCCGCAGGAAGTACCCTCATCGTGACCGACCCGATTGCCGCCCACCCCGTAACCCCATTGCCCGAGGCGCCGTTTGCCGGCCGCTTGACGTGGATTGCCCAAGGCGAGTGGGCGGGATGGCACAAATGGGCGGGCACCGACCCGTTCGAGGATCAAAGCGGCCCGTTTTATGTCGCACGCGATGCCCAGGGGCTGGTCTGCGGCTTTCGCCCCGGCGACCATGCGCGCAATGGCCACGGCATTGTCCATGGTGGCTGCCTGATGACTTTTGCCGATTTCAGCCTGTTCATGCTGTCCTCGTCGCTGGGCGAGGAAGTGAGCGGGGTGACCGTGACGATGAATTGCGAATTCCTCGCCCCGGCGCGCGCCGGGCAATTGCTGCTGGCGCGCGGCGAACGCACCGGCGGCGGGCGCAGCCTGGTGTTTGCACGCGGGCTGATCACCGCCGACGGTGTGCCGGTGCTCAATTTTTCCGGGGCGATGAAGCGGATCAGCCCGCGCTGACCCGCCCTTCGTTCAGCCGGTGCGGGTGCCGGTCATCGGAAAGCTGCCGAACATCCCCGCCGTGACCGTGCCGCTGACCGCATCGCCATCGATCGTCGCCTTGCAGTCGATCTTCATCGGCATCGGCGAGGTAATCTGGCTGGACCAGCTGATCGTCGCGCCATCGACCACCCCGTCGGTGATCTCGAGCGAGCCCATCGGGCCGACATTGCTGCCGGTAAACCGATCGCCCTCGGCAACCACGGTCAGCACCGATTTCTGTTCGCCCATCGGCGTTTTCGTCACGACGTCATAAGTGCCTGATACGGACATGGCTGCTCTCCCGCGCTTGTCTACACTGGTGTCAATAGCGGCGAATTCCCCCACCTGCAATCACCGGTTGATGCACGCGCATCGATTGTTTGATGCACCTGCATCGACCTGTTGATGCATCTGCATCGATCCGGCTGCTTGCCCAATCGTAAATGGATGCATCGGCATCGACCCGCAATTGCCCGATGCGCCCATCCGCGCCAAGATCGCGGCATGACCCAGCCATCGACCACCCCCGCCGCCATCACCCTGCTCGCCTGGGACCGCCTGTTGACCGCCGGTGCACGCGCGCTGCGGCTGGCGCGTGCCGAATTGCGCCGCGCCGGGCTGCCGCCGCTCGAATGGTACGACATCCTCGCCGCGCTCGAACGGCGCGGGGCGATGCGCCCGCGCGATCTGCAGCGCGTGGTCGATGTCGAACAGTACACGCTGTCGCGGCTGCTGACGCGGATGGAGCAGGCCGGGCTGGTCAGCGCTGCCCCCTGCCCTGGCGATGGGCGCGGCCAACTGATCACGCTGACCGCGCCGGGCGCCGCCTGCCGCGCCGCGATGTGGCCGGCCTATGCCAAGGCGATTCACGGGTCGATCGAGGCGCGGCTCGACGCCGAAGAACGCATCGCGCTGGCCGGGATGTTGCAGAAAGTCGCCTGAACGCAGCGCGCGCATTTTGCGCTTGCATGCCCGGCCCAGCCGCGCTTTGATCGCATTTTAAACGATCGCTTAAGCGGGGCAGGATGGACGACCGGATCAGCAGACTCGACCCGCGCACCCCGGTGATCGTCGGGGTGGGCCAGGCGGTCGAACGGATCGATGATCCCGCCTATCAGGGCCTCTCGGCGGCTGATCTGGCCGCCGCCGCCGCGCGCGCCGCGATCGCCGACAGCGGCCTCGGCAGCGCGGCCAGCGCAATGATCGGTGCAGTCGGCGCGGTGCGCACTTTTGAAGATTCGAACGCCGCCCCTTCCCCGTTTGGCAAACCCGACAAGTTTCCGCTCGCGGTGGCGCGCCGGCTCGGGCTGACCCCGGCGCGCGCGCTGCTCGATTGCGTCGGCGGGCAATCGCCGGTGACCGTGCTGATGCACCTGGGCGAAGCGATCCGGCGCGGCGAAACCGCCGCTGCGCTGGTGTTCGGCGCCGAAGCGATGTCGAGCGCGCGCCATCTGGTTGCCAGCGGTGCCACCCGCGATTGGGCGGAAACCGACTCCGGTGATATCGAAGACATGGGCATGGGGGTCAAAGGCCTGCTGTCGCCGCTGGCGATTGCCCATGGCGTGGTCTCGCCGCCGGTCGCCTATGCGCTGATGGACAATGCCCGGCGCGGCCGGCTGGGGCAGTCGGTGCCCGCCTATGCCCGCGCGATGGGCGAATTGTTCGCGCCGTTCACCCAAGTGGCCGCCGCCAATCCGTATTCCTGCGCGGCGGTGGCGCCGCTGACCGCCGAGGCCATCGCCACCCCGTCAGACCGCAACCGGCTGGTCAGCGATCCCTACCCGGTGAAGCTGGTCGCGCGCGATCAGGTCAACCAGGGCGCGGCAGTCCTGCTGTGCAGCCTCGGCGCGGCGCTGGCGGCGGGGCTCGCGCCGGCTGCGCTGACATTTGTCCATGCCGCGACGCTGACGCGCGAAAAGGAACTGCTCGCGCGGCCCGACCTTGGCGCCTATCCGGCGGCGGTGGCAGCGATTGCGTCGGCGCTCGATCGCGCCGGGCTGTCGATCGCCGGGTGCGATGCGTTCGATTTCTACAGCTGTTTCCCGATCCCGGTGTTTGCCACCGCGATCGATGCTTTCGGGCTGCGCGCCGATGATCCGCGCGGGCTGACCGTGACCGGCGGGCTGCCCTATTTCGGCGGCGCCGGGAACAACTATTCGATGCACGCGATTGCCGCGATGGTCGAACGGCTGCGCCCCGCCGGCGGCACCGGGCTGATCGGCGCCAACGGCGGGTTCCAGTCGAAATATGCCGCGCTGGTGCTGTCGGGCCAACCGGCGCCGTGGCCGGGGGCGATCGACACTTCGGCACAGGCGCAATGCGATACGGTGGCCGACGTGGTGCCGCAGGCTTTGGCCAACGGCGAGGGGCTGGTCGAGACTTATACCGTGTGGCGCGACAAGGGCGTGCCGCGCCGCGCCATCGCGATCGGCCGCCTGCCCGATGGCGCGCGGTTTGTCGCCAGCGCCGCCGATGCCGCCGCGCTCGACCATGCCGCCAGCCATGATCTGATCGGCAGCACGGTGAACTTGGCCCACGATGGCCAATTGACCCGGTTCAGCGCAGCCGGTTGACCGGATAGCCCGCCATGCGCTTGATCGGGCGCAACGAAAACGCCGTGCGCATCGCCGAAACCCCGGGCAACCGCGCCAGGCATTCGCGGTGGATCGCGTCGTAATCGGCCAGATCCGCCGCCGCCACGCGCAGCAGGTAATCGGCGCTGCCGCTCATCAGGTGGCATTCGAGAATATCGTCAAAATCGCCCACCGCGCGCTCAAACCGGTCCATCGCCTCGCGGCTCTGGCTGGTCAGGGTGATTTCGACAAAGACTTCAACCGTCAGCCCCAGCGCCCGCGCATCGAGCCGCGCGGCATAGCCGGCGATCAGGCCCTGTTCTTCCAGCGCCTTGATCCGGCGATGCGCCGCCGAAGGCGACAAGGACACCTGTTCGGCAAGATCGGCGATCGATCGCGACGAATCGCGCTGCAACGCGTCCAACAGATTGCGATCGATCCGGTCCATGCAACAATTTCCCGCTTATTGTTCCATTCACGCAATACCATCCCGCACAAGCCGCCAAAAGCCGAAAATTCGGGGATGTTTTTGCGCGCCCCTCGGCCTATCATCCTGCAACAAGTCACAGGAGAGTGAACCATGCGCGTCGGCACTGTCACCGAAATCAAAAACCACGAATACCGCGTCGGGCTAACCCCCGAATCCGCCGGCGAACTGGTAGCGCATGGCCACGAAGTGTGGGTGCAGTCGGGCGCCGGGCTGGGCATCGGCGCGAGCGATGCCGCCTATGAAGCAGCGGGCGCGGTGATCAAGCCCGATGCCGCGACGATTTTTGCCGGCGCCGAAATGATCGTCAAGGTCAAGGAACCGCAGGCAGTCGAACGCGCGCAACTGCGCCAGGGGCAGATTCTTTATACTTATCTGCATCTCGCGCCCGATCCAGAGCAGACCGCCGATCTGGTCAATTCGGGCGTCACCGCGATCGCCTATGAAACCGTTACCGGCCCCGGCCGCAGCCTGCCGCTGCTCAAACCGATGAGCCAGGTCGCCGGTCGTCTGGCGATTCAGGCCGGCGCGGTCGCGCTGGAAAAATCGCACGGCGGGCGCGGCGTGCTGCTTGGCGGCGTACCCGGCGTGGCACCGGGCAAAGTGGTGGTGATCGGCGGCGGGGTGGTCGGGCTCAACGCCGCGCAAGTCGCGGTGGGGATGGGCGCCGATGTGACCATTCTCGACCGCGATCTCGATACGCTCGAACGCCTCGACAACCATTTCCAGGGGCTGGCGCGCACGATCTATTCGAGCAAGGCATCGCTTTCCGCGCTGGTCGGCAATGCCGATCTGGTGATCGGCGCGGTGCTTATCCCCGGCGCCGCCGCGCCCAAGCTGGTCACCCGCGACATGCTGTCGTCGATGCGCCCCGGCGCGGTGCTGGTCGATGTCGCGATCGATCAGGGCGGCTGCTTTGAAACCAGCCACGCCACCACGCATGACAACCCCACCTACATGGTCGATGGCGTGGTCCACTATTGCGTTGCCAACATGCCTGGCGCGGTCGCGCGCACCAGTACTTATGCGCTCAACAACGCGACGCTGCCGCACGCGCTGAAAATTGCCGATCTCGGCTGGGTCGAAGCGCTGCGCGCCGATGCCCATCTCGCCGCCGGGCTCAATGTCCACGAAGGCCAGGTGACCTGCGAAGCGGTCGCCCGCGAATTGGGCTATGCCTATACTTCGCCGACCGACATCCTGCGCAAGACCGGCACGTTTTACTGAACCGGATCGGCCAGCGCGGCGTCATAGGCTTCGCTGGCCGCGATCCACGCCTCTTCGGCTGCTTCCAGTTTGGTCGCGGCCTGCCCGCGCCGACGCGACAATTCGCCCATCGACAGATTGGCGAGCGCCGGCGGCGCGCTGGCGGGTTCGAACATCGCGCGGTCAAACGCGCTGATTTCGGCCTGCAATTTGGCGATCTGCGCCTCGGCCTCGGTCACCTTGCGCTTGAGGTTGCGCGCAGCTTCGCGCGCCTGCGCGCTGGCGCGGCGGTCGGCCTTGGCGCCGCCTTTGGGCTTGGCCGCCTCGTCGCGCGGCTGATTGCGGCCGAGCACGAAATCGATGTAATCTTCCATCGCGCCGTTGAACGGCTGCGCGGTGCCGCCATCGACCAGCACCAGCCGGTCAGCCACCAGTTCGACCATGTGGCGGTCGTGGCTGATCAGGATCACCGCGCCGTTGAATTCGTTGAGCGCCTGGACCAGCGCCTCGCGTGCATCGACATCGAGGTGGTTGGTCGGCTCGTCGAGGATCAGCAGATGCGGGGCATGGCGAGTAACCAACGCCAGCGCCAACCGCGCGCGTTCGCCGCCCGACAATGTCGCAATCGCCGCGGTGGCGCGCTCGCCGGAAAAGCCGAAGCGGCCGAGTTGCGCGCGCACCGCTTGCGGGCTGGCATCGGGCAGCGCGCGCATCATGTGTTGCAGCGGCGTGGCATCGCCGGACAGTTCTTCGACCTGATACTGCGTAAAATAGCCGACGCGCATGCGGTTTGACGCCGCCATGTCGCCGTCCATCACCGGCAATTGTGCCGCCAGCAGCCGCGCCAGCGTGGTCTTGCCATTGCCGTTGCGGCCGAGCAGCGCAATGCGATCATCGGGATCGATCCGCAAGTTGAGCCGGCGCAGGATGGTCGTTTCGCCATAGCCGACACTCGCCAGATCGAGCGTGATCAGCGGCGGGCGCAATTCGTCGGGGTCGGGAAAGGCAAAGCTGAGGCTGGGATCTTCGCTGATCGCCACGATCGGCTGCATCCGCGCCAGCATCTTGGCGCGCGCCTGCGCCTGCCGCGCGGTCGAGGCCCGCGCGCTGTTGCGGGCGATATAGTCGGACAGCCTTGCCCGCTGCGCCTCTTGTGCGGCGGCGACAGCGGCAACTTGCGCGGCGCGTTCGGCGCGCTGCCGCTCGAACGCGTCATAGCCGCCGGGATAGAGCGTCAGCCGCCCGCCCTGCAGATGCAGGATATGATCGACCACGGTGTTGAGCAGATCGCGTTCGTGGCTGATCAGCAGCAGCGTTGCCGGATAGCTCTTGAGGAAATTCTCCAGCCACAGCGTCGCTTCGAGATCGAGGTGGTTCGACGGTTCGTCGAGCAACAGCACATCGGGCTGCGAAAACAGCAGCGCGCCCAGCGCCACGCGCATTTTCCACCCGCCCGAAAACGAATCGAGCGGCCGGTTCTGCGCCGCTTCGTCAAACCCCAGCCCCGACAGGATGCGCGCCGCGCGCGCCGGCGCGGCATAGGCATCGATCGCGATCAGTCGCTCGTGAATATCACCCAGCCGGTGTGGATCGGTCTCGGTTTCGGCTGCCGCCATCAGCCGGGCGCGTTCGCTGTCGGCAGCGAGCACCGTCTCGAACGGGGTGGCATCGCCCGCCGGCGCCTCTTGCGCCAGATAGCCGAGCCGGCACCCGCGCGGCATGTCGACCGAACCGGCATCGGGTTCGATCGCCCCGATCAGCGTCTTGATCAGCGTCGATTTGCCCGCGCCGTTGCGCCCGACCAGCCCGACTTTGCCGCGCACCGGGATCGTCGCGCTGGCTCCGGCGAGAATTTCGCGCCCGCCCAGGCGCACGGTCAGGTTGGATATCGTCAGCATGGGCGGGCGCCTAGCGCATTGTCGCCGGATAAGGAAGCAGCCACCCTTTGTAAGGACGGCGCCAGCAAGGAACTTGACCCAGGCAGCCCCGGCAGGGCCTTTTTATCGCCGGGTGCAGTGGCCATGGCGGGGGCGATGCCGGCATTTTCGCGATTTTTGCGATATTTCGTGGTGGTCGCGCGCAGCGGGTCGCTGCGCCGCGCGTCGGAACAGCTTGGCGTGTCGCCCTCGGCGATCGATCGCCAGATCCTCAATGCCGAGGCGCAACTGGGCATGCCGCTGTTTGAGCGCCTGCCCGGCGGGCTGCGGCTGACCGCGGCGGGCGAAGTGCTGATGGCGGCGGCGGGGCGCTGGCAAAAGGGCCTGGTCGAAGTGTGCAGCCAGATCGAGGATCTGCGCGGGTTGAACCGGGGTCAGGTGACGCTGGCGCTGACCCCGGCAGCACCGGCGGCCTTGATCGCCGCAGCAATTGCCACGGTGCAGCGTGAACATCCCGGCATTGCCGTTTCGATCAGCCATGGCGATGCCGCCGAGGCGCGGCAGCGGTTGATCGACGGCACGGTTGATCTGGCGCTGCTGCCCGATCCGCACGCCTACCGCGATCTGGCGGTGCGCGCATGGGTGGCATGCCCGGTCGGGGTGATCATGGCCCCCGATCATCCGCTGGCGGGCGAAGCCGCGCTGCGGCTGTCGGCGCTCGAGCCCTGGCCGCTGATCATGCCCGAACCGCCGCTCGCCGCCGCGCCGGCAGTACTGGCGCTGGCCACCGCGCAGGGCATCCGGCTGGACCGGCGGTGCAGCGCCGACAGCGCGGCGATGATCGTCGCGCTGGTGCGCCAAGGGGCCGGGATCGGGCTGGCCACGCGGCTCGAGGTGGCCGACGCGCTGGCCAATGGCCAGGTGCAGTTCGTGCCCTTGGCCGATCCGGCGCTGCGCCCGCCGACACTGGCGCTGTGCACCTCGGCGGCGCGGCAGGTGCCGCATGCGGCGACAATCGTGCTGGCGGCACTGGAGGCCGATCTGGCGCGCTGGCCCGGGGCGGCGGTGCCTGCATAAGGCGCCTCCACCCCCCTGCCGGTTCGTCCTGAGCTTGTCGAAGGACGCGCGATACGGTTGCGTTTGCGCGCTTTTTTGCGCGTGGGGCCTATGTCCGCGCGCGTCCTTCGACAAGCTCAGGACGAACCAAGGTATTTTAATTCATAGAGTTGGCGGCGATCATGGCATCCAGCGCAGCGCAGTGCGCGGCGATTGCATCGGCGGGCAGGAATGATCCGGTCAGGCTGTTGCGCGCCAGCTGCGCCAGATCGGCGCGCGACAGGCCGCGCGCCATGGCCACCGCGCTGTAATTGGCCGCCACATAGCCGCCGAAATAGGCCGGATCGTCCGAATTGACCGTAGCGTTGAGACCGGCACGCAGCATGCGGTCGAGCGGGTGATCGGCAAGGTCGGCCACCACGCAGAGCTTGAGGTTCGACAGCGGACAGACCGTCAGCGTGATCCCGCGCTCGGCCAGTCGCTGCACCAGCGCCGGGTCTTCGAGTGCGCGATTGCCGTGATCGATGCGATCGACATGCAGCGCATCGAGCGCGCCCCAGACATAATCGGGCGGCCCTTCTTCGCCGGCATGCGCGGTCAGCCGCAGCCCGAGATCGCGCGCGGCGGCAAACACGCGGGCAAACTTTTCCGGCGGATGGCCCAGTTCCGACGAATCGAGCCCGACCGCTGTGATCCGGTCGAGCCACGGCCGCGCCTGCTCAAGCGTGGCAAAGGCCTCGTCCTCGCTCAGGTGCCGCAGAAAGCTCATGATCAACAGCGCGGTCATCCCCCAGCGCTGCTGCGCCTCGGCGATGGCCGAGAGCAGGCCTTCGATCACTTCGGCAAAGGCGACGCCGCGCATGGTGTGGGTTTGCGGATCGAACATCAGTTCGGCATGGACCACGCCATCGGCATGGGCGCGGGTGAAATAGGCCATCGCGAGATCGTGGAAATCCGCGCGCGTGTGCAGCACCGCCGCCCCGGCGTAATAGATATCGAGAAAATCCTGCAAATTGCCGAAGCGATAGGCCGCGCGCACCGCCGCGACATCGGCATAAGGCAGCGCCACGCCGTTGCGCTGCGCCAGCGCGAACATCAGTTCGGGCTCGAGCGTGCCTTCGATATGCAGGTGCAATTCGGCCTTGGGCAGCGCGGTGATGAACTGGTCGAGCGGGGTCATGGGCTGCAGCCTACCGGCAGCGGCTCAATCGGGCAACGCGGCGATGAACGCGCGCACCACGCGCGCCGAATTGACCGAAGCGAGCGTCATGAAGGTGGTCATCGCATTGCCCCCGGCATCGCCGCCCGCCAGGTCAGAAAGGCTGCGGAACACCACCGCCGGCACGCGGTTGGCATAGGCGACCTGGATCACGCTGGCGCTTTCCATATCGAGCACGCGCGCGTGCCAGGCCCGCGCCAGATAGCGGCGGATCGCGGCATTGTCGGCATAGACCCCGGCGGTCACCCCGGTGCCACCCACCACCACGCGCGGCTGATGCGGCAGGCATTGCCGCGTCGTGCCGATCGCGACGCAGGCCGACAGCGTGGTGCGCGCCGCCACTGCGCGCGACAATGCGACCAGCGCCGGATCGGCGGGAATCGTGAACAGCCGCTGCGGCGCCTCGCCCCTGCGCGTCACGGTGGTGCCGCGCGGATAGATGAACCGCCACGGCGGCGGCGCCCCGGCAAAGCGTTCGGGCGGCCGCCACCCGTGCGCGGTGGCGCGCGCGAAAGAGCTTTCAAGATATTGCCCCCAGTCGGCCGGCACCACCACATCGCCGATCGCCAAGGCCGGATCGACCCCGCCGGCAATCCCCGAAAACACGATCCGCCGCACCGGCAGCCGGTCGATCATCAATTGCGTGGTCATCGCCGCATTGACCACGCTGACCCCGCTTTTCATCAGCGCCACCGGTTTGCCTTCAAGCGTGCCGGTCATCACGCTGACCGCACCGATGTCCAGCGTGCGGCGATCGGTCAGTGCATCGGCCAGCGCGGCAAATTCGGGATCGAACGCGGTCATCACCAGCGTGCGCGGTGTGGCATCGCGATCCTGCGCCAGCGCAGCAGTGGGGGCCAGCAGCAAGGCGGCAATCAGCAGGACGGGGCGCAGCATTGCTTGACCATGGCGGCAAACCGTGCGCTGATCCACCCTTGCGCGCGCACCTTTTTACGGTTTGCTCATGCCCCGGCGGCGCTTTGCCGTGGAACTTTTACCCCCGGCGGGACCACAGCGAACGCCCCGCCATGCTGCACAACCTGCACAGGAGCATTGTCCGCCGTGTTTGAAACCGTCCTGCCCGATGTACCGTGGATCGCTCTGCTGATCGGCCTGACGCTGCTGACGCTGGGATTGATCCGCGTCTGCGACGCCTCGTGACCTATTGCCCCTCTGCGCAAGGATAGCCGCTGCCATGTCGCCTGCCCTCGTAATCGCCGGACTGACTGCGCTGGCGCTGCTCGCTTATCTGGTGGTGGTGCTGTTGCGCCCCGAACGGTTTTGAACCGCCCCCTTCCCGCAAAGGCGTGTCCCCGATGATGTCCCATGATCTGGTTGCCGGCACCACCCCGTTGGGGTGGGCCACGCTGGCGGTCTATGTCGCCCTGATTGTCGCGCTGGCGCGCCCGGTCGGGCAATGGCTGCATGCGCTCTATCTCGGGCGCGATACCGTGCTGACCAGAGTGCTTGGCCCGGTTGAACGCGGCGTGTACCGGCTGGGCGGGATCGACCCGTCACGCGAACAGAACTGGCGCGAATATGCGCTGGCCTTGATAGCGTTTCAGGTGATCACCACGCTGGCGACTTTTGTGGTGCTGCGGTTGCAGGGCGTGCTGCCGATGAACCCGCGCGGGCTGGCGGGCATGGCGCCGGGGCTGGCGATGAACACCTCGATCAGCTTTGTCACCAATACCAACTGGCAGGCCTATGCGGGCGAATCGACGCTGACCAATCTGGCGCAGATGCTGGCGCTGGTGCCGCACAATTTCCTGTCGGCGGCGACCGGGATCGCGGTGGCGTTTGCGCTGTTTCGCGGCTTTGCCCGGCGCGAGTGCGCTGTGATCGGCAATTTCTGGGCCGATATGGTGCGCATCACGCTCTATCTGCTGCTGCCGCTGGCGATTGGCTTTGCGCTGGTACTGGTCGCCTGCGGGGTGCCGCAGACGTTTGCCGGCAGCATCGATGCCACCACGCTGGAGGGCGCGCATCAGACCCTGGTGATGGGCCCGATCGCCAGCCAGGAAGCGATCAAGATGATCGGCACCAATGGCGGCGGCTTTTTCAATGCCAATTCGGCGCACCCGTTCGAAAACCCCACCGCATTTGTCAATCTGCTGCAAGTGCTGTCGATCTTTGCGATCGGCGCCGGGCTGACCTGGTGCTTTGGCAAGGCGGTCGGCGATACGCGGCAGGGTTGGGCGATTCTGGCGGCCATGCTGATCCTGTTCAGCGCCGGCGCGGCGGTAACCTATTGGACCGAAGCCGGCGGCAATCCGCTGTTGCACCAGGCCGGGCTGGCCGGGGGCAATTTCGAGGGCAAGGAAGTGCGTTTCGGCATGGTCGGATCAGCGCTGTTTGCCACGGTCACTACGGCGGCAAGCTGCGGCGCGGTCAATGCCATGCACGACAGCTTTACCCCGCTGGGCGGGCTGATCCCGCTGTTCAATATCGAACTGGGCGAAGTGGTGATCGGCGGGGTCGGTTCGGGCATCTACGGCTTTGCCCTGTTTGCCCTGCTGGCGGTGTTCATCGCCGGGCTGATGGTCGGGCGCACCCCCGAATATGTCGGCAACAAGATCGAATCGCGCGAGGTCAAGCTGGCGGTGCTGGCGATTGTCGTGCTGCCGGTGTGCATCCTTGGCGGCACGGCGCTGGCCAGCGTGCTTCCGGCGGGGCTGGCCGGGATCGCCAACCAGGGCCCGCACGGGTTCAGCGAAATCCTCTATGCCTATACTTCGGCGACCGGCAACAACGGGTCGGCCTTTGCCGGGCTCTCGGCCAATACCCCGTCTTACAATTCCACGCTGGCGGTGGCGATGTGGATCGGCCGGTTTTTCGTGATCGTGCCGGTGCTGGCGATTGCCGGTTCGCTCGCGCGCAAATCACATACCCCGCCCTCGGCCGGATCGTTCCCGACCACCGGCCCGCTGTGGATCGGGCTGCTGGTGGCCATCGTGCTGATCATCGGCGGGCTGACTTTTCTGCCCGCGCTGGCGCTGGGACCGATTGCCGAACATCTGGCGATGATCGCCGGCACCACCTTCTGATCGCAGGCAATAATCATGGCCCAGGCTTCCCCCACTTCCATGTTTGCCCCCGCGCTGGTCATCCCCGCGCTGGGTGATGCGGTGCGCAAGCTGGCGCCGCGCCACCTGGTGCGCAATCCGGTGATGTTTGTTACCGCCGTGGTCGCGCTGCTGCTGAGCGTACTCTTGGTGATCGATCGCGGCGCGCTGCCCGCCAGGTTCCAACTGCAACTGATCGTCTGGCTGTGGCTGACCGTGCTGTTCGGCACTTTTGCCGAAGCGCTGGCCGAAGGGCGCGGCCGCGCGCAGGCCGCCTCGCTGCGCGCGGCGCGCGGCGAACTGATGGGCAAGCGGCTGATCGGTGATGGACCGGGCTATGATCTGGTACCCGCCAGCACTTTGGCGCGCGGCGATCTGGTGGTGGTGGCGACCGGCGATCTGATCCCCGCCGATGGCGAAGTGGTGCGCGGGGTCGCCTCGGTCAACGAAGCGGCAATCACCGGCGAATCCGCGCCGGTGATCCGCGAAGCTGGCGGCGATCGCAGCGCGGTCACCGCCGGGACACGGGTGATCTCCGACGAAATCCACGTGCGCGTTACGCAGGAACCCGGCCAGGGTTTCCTCGACCGGATGATCGCGCTGGTCGAAGGCGCCGAACGCCAGAAAACCCCCAACGAAATCGCGCTGACCATCCTGCTGGTCGGGCTGACGATCATTTTCCTGATCGCGGTCGCCACCGTGCCGGCGCTGGCCGCCTATGCCCACGGGCAGATCGCCATCGCGGTGCTGGCGGCGCTGCTGATCACGCTGATCCCGACCACGATTGCCGCGCTGCTGTCGGCGATCGGGATTGCCGGGATGGACCGGCTGGTGCGCTTCAACGTGCTCGCCAAATCGGGCCGCGCGGTCGAGGCGGCGGGCGATATCGACGTGCTGCTGCTCGACAAGACCGGCACGATCACCGTCGGTGACCGCGCCGCCGCGCAATTGCGCCCCCTGAGCGGGATCACCGTAACCGAACTGGCGCAGGCGGCGCTGCTCGCCAGCCTGGCCGATGAAACCCCCGAAGGGCGCAGCATCGTCACGCTGGTGCGCGAGGCGCACGGCCTGACCGCCAGCCTGCCCGAGGGCGCCGAAGTGATCCCGTTTACCGCGCAGACCCGGCTGTCGGGCCTGCGCACCCACGACCGGTTGATCCACAAGGGCGCGATCGATGCGGTGATCCGCGCCAACCCCGGCAGCGGCGAAGCCCTCGCTGGCGAATTGCGCCGCAATGCCGAAGAAATTGCCCGCGCCGGCCAGACCCCGCTCGGGGTGTCGGAAAACGGCCGCCTGCTCGGGGTGATCGCGCTCAAAGACGTGATCAAGGCGGGCATCCGCGAACGCTTTGTCGAACTGCGCCGCATGGGCATCCGCACGGTGATGATCACCGGCGACAATCCCCTGACCGCAGCGGCAATCGCCGCCGAAGCGGGGGTTGACGACTTCCTCGCCGAAGCCACGCCTGAGGACAAGCTGGCGCTGATCCGCCGCGAACAGCACGGCGGCCGGCTGGTGGCGATGTGCGGCGATGGCACCAATGATGCACCTGCATTGGCCCAGGCCGATGTCGGGGTGGCGATGAACACCGGCACCCAGGCCGCGCGCGAGGCGGGCAACATGGTCGATCTCGACAGCGACCCGACCAAGCTGATCGAGATCGTCGGGCTGGGCAAACAGTTGCTGATGACGCGCGGCGCGCTGACCACCTTTTCGGTGGCCAACGATGTCGCCAAATATTTCGCCATCATCCCGGCGATGTTCGTGGTGGTCTATCCCGGGCTTGGTGCGCTCAACGTCATGCATCTGGCCAGCCCGCACAGCGCGATCCTGTCGGCGATCATCTTCAACGCGCTGATCATTCCCCTGCTGGTGCCGCTTGCGCTCAAAGGGGTGGCCTATCGCCCCGCCGGCGCGGGCACGCTGCTGGCGCGCAATCTGGCGATTTATGGGCTGGGCGGGCTGATCGCGCCGTTTGTCGGGATCAAGCTGATCGATCTCGCCGTCAGCGCGTTGCAACTGGCGTAACCGGCCGCGAAAGGTATCTGGACCATGTTTGATGATTTGACCCGCACCCTGCGCCCCGCCGCCGTGCTGACGCTGGTGCTGTTTGCGCTGACCGGCCTTGCTTATCCGGCGCTGGTGACCGGGCTTGCCCAGGCGGCGTTTCCCCATGCCGCCAACGGCTCGCTGGTGCAGCGCGACGGGCGGGTGATCGGGTCCGAACTGATCGGTCAGGCGTTTGCCGGGCCGGGCTATTTCCACCCCCGCCTGTCGGCCGCCGGTACGGGCTATGACCCGACCCAATCGGGCGGATCGAACCTCGGCCCCACCTCGCGCGCGCTGCTTGACCGGGTGCGCGCCGCGCATACCGCCAATCCGGGGGCGCCGGCCGATCTGCTGACCACTTCGGCCTCGGGGCTTGATCCCGACATCACTCCCGAAGCCGCCGAATGGCAAGTGGCGCGGGTGGCGGCGGCGCGGCACCTGCCGCAGGTCGAAGTGTGGTTGCTGGTCGAACACCAGGTCGAACCGCGGCTGCTCGGGGTGATCGGCGAACCGCATGTCAATGTGCTGGCGCTCAATCTGGCGCTCGACAAACTGGCCGCAAAGGGCGCACATTCGCCGCGATGAACGAACCCGCGCGTCCCGACCCCGATGCCCTGCTGCGCACGCTGGCGCTGGGATCGGGCGCGGCGGCCGATCATGGCGGGCGCGGCCGGCTGAAAGTGTTTCTCGGCGCCGCGCCGGGGGTCGGCAAGACTTGCGCAATGCTCGACGATGCCGCCGCGCGCCAGCGCGCCGGGGTCGATGTGGTGATCGGGCTGGTCGAAACCCACGGCCGCGCCGAAACCGTGGCGCGCACCGCCGGGTTCGAGATCATCCCGCGCCTCGGTGTCGCATGGCAGGGTCACACCCTCGAGGAAATGGATATTGACGCGGTGCTGGCGCGGCTCCCGGCGCTGGTGCTGGTCGATGAACTGGCGCACACCAACGCCCCGGGCAGCCGCCACGACAAGCGCTGGCAGGATGTCGAGGAAATCCTCGACGCCGGGATCGACGTCTGTTCGACGCTGAATGTCCAGCATCTTGAAAGCCTGAACGATGTCGTCGCCTCGTTCACGCATGTCCGCGTGCGCGAAACGTTGCCCGATCGCGTGCTCGATCAGGCCGAGCTCGAAGTAGTCGACTTGCCGCCCGACGAGCTGATCGAACGGCTGCGCGAGGGCAAAGTCTATGTGCCCGAAGAAGCCTCGCGGGCGCTGGGGCATTTCTTTTCCAAATCGAACCTGTCGGCCTTGCGCGAACTGGCGCTGCGCCGCGCCGCGCAGGCGATCGACGCGCAAATGCTCGATCATGTGCGCGGCCATGCGCTGGGCGGCAAATGGGCCGCGGGCGAACGGCTGGTGGTGGCGGTGTCCGAACACCCCGGCGCCGCCGCGCTGGTGCGCACCGCCAAGCGCATGGCCGATGCGCTGGGCGCGCCATGGACCGCGCTCCATGTCGAAACCACCCGCGACCAGCGTTTTGGCGAGGCCGAGGCGCGGCAATTGTCGGCCACGTTCGAACTGGCGCACCAGTTGGGCGGGCAAACCGCGACGATCCCGGCCGAATCGGTCACCGCCGGGCTGACCGCCTGGCTCGACGAAGCGCGTGCGACGCAACTGATTCTCGGCAAGGCCAACCGCTCGGCCTGGCACGAATGGCGCCACGGCTCGGTGGTCGACCGCATGGTACGCCATTCGCCCGGCGTTGCCGTCCACGTGCTGGCGCTCGAGCCGGCCACTACCCCTGCCCGCGCGGCGCGGCGGCGCGCCGATGATCGCTGGGGCACACCGCTCGGTCATGGCGTATCGCTGGGGCTGGTCGCGCTGGTTACCATGATCGGCCATTCGATCCTGGGCCTCGGCAATATTACCAATATCGCGCTGCTCTATCTGCTGCCGGTGCTGGTCGCGGCCACCCGCTATGGCTTGCGCACCGGGTTGGTCACCGGGCTGGCCTCGTCGCTTGCCTACAATTTCTTTTTCATCCCGCCGCTTTACACCTTCACGATTGCCGATCCGCAGAACCTGATCACGGTGATGGTGCTGCTCGGCGTCGCCGTGCTGGTCAGCCAGATGGCCTCGCGCGTGCGCGATCATGCCATGCTGGCCGGACGCAGCGCGGCGCAGAACAGCGCGCTGGCCGGCTTTGCGCGCCACTTGACCGCGATCGCCGATACCACCGAGCTGGGCCAGGTGCTCTGCGCCGAAGTGGCGCGGCTGTTTGCGGTGCGCACCGTGCTGCTGCTGCCCGATGCCGGGGGGCTGGTGCTGCGCGCGGCGATCCCGCCCGAAGACCGGCTGGAAACGCTCGACCATGCCGCCGCGCGCTGGGCGTTTGACAACAACCGCCCCGCCGGGCGCGGCTCGGAAACGCTCAGCGCCTGCGAATGGCTGTTCAACCCGATTACCGCCGGTGCGCGCGTGCTCGGCGTGCTTGGCGTGGCGCGGGCCGATACCGCCAGCCCGATCCGCAGCGACAATGCGCCGCTGCTCGCCAGCCTGCTCGATCAGGCCGGGCTGGCGCTCGAACGCATCACGCTCGAGGGCGAAATGGTCAATGTCGCGCAGATGCGCGAACAGGACCGCCTGCGCACCGCGCTGCTGTCGTCGGTCAGCCACGATCTGCGCACGCCGCTGACCGCGATCATCGGCAATCTCGATGCGATCAGCGCGGGCGATCCGGTCCAGGCCGGGCAATTGGCCAGCGCGCGGGCCGAGGCGCAGCGGCTGAGCGCGTTCCTCGCCAATCTGCTCGACATGGCGCGGATCGAGGCGGGGGTGCTCACGCGCAGCACCGAACCGGTCGATCTGGCCGATGCGATCGCCAGCGCGGTGCACGATCTGCGCGTGCGGCTGGGCGATACGCCGATCGTGCTCGATGTTTCCCCCGATCTGCCGTTTGTGCGGGTCGATCCGCAACTGTTCCACCATTGCCTGATCAACCTGATCGACAATGCCGCCAAATATGGCCATGGCGGCACGCCGATCACGCTGGCGGCGCGGCGCGACCGCGATGGTATGACATTGATGGTACTCGATCAGGGCCCCGGCCTGCCGGCGGGCGAGGAGGATCGCATTTTCGAAACATTCACCCGCATCGCCGGGTCCGACCGCACCGGCGGCACCGGGCTGGGGCTGGCGATCGTGCGCGGGTTCTGCACCGCGATGGGGCTGAGCGTGACCGCCACCAACCGCAGCGACGGAGTGGCCGGCGCCTGCTTTGCCATCCGCTTTGACAATGCCCACCTCACCAGCGGCGATGCCGATGCGGCGGAGGCAGCGGCATGAAAGGCGTCAGCGTGCTGGTGGTCGAAGACGACGCCGCGATCCGCCGCCTGCTGCACATCGCGCTGGCCCGCGCCGGGCATACCGTGATCGAGGCCAACGATGCCCGCGCCGCGCTCGCCTCGCTGGCGATTGACAAACCCGAAGCGGTGCTGCTCGATCTGGGCCTGCCCGATCGCGACGGGCTCGAACTGGTGCCGCTGATCAAGGCGGCGGGCGCCGCGCTGATCGTGATTTCGGCGCGCGATGCGACTGATCACAAAGTCACCGCGCTCGACCTTGGCGCCGATGACTATGTCACCAAACCGTTTGACAGCGAAGAACTGCGCGCGCGCCTGCGCACCGCGCTGCGCCACCGGCTGGCCGCGACCAGCCAGGCCGAAGTGGTGACGCTGGGCGAGGTGGTGATCGACCTGTCGGCGCGGCTGGTCACCCGCGCCGGGGTCGAAGTGCATCTGACGCCCAAGGAATATGCGCTGGTCGCCGAACTGGCGCGCCATCCCGGCCGGGTGATCACCCATGCGCAATTGCTGCGCACGGTCTGGGGTCCGGGGCACGAACACGATGTCGAATACTTGCGGGTGACCGCGCGCGGCATCCGCCGCAAGCTCGAAGCCGACCCGGCCAGTCCGCAATTGCTGCGCAACGAACCGGGGGTCGGCTATCGGCTGATGGGGTAATCTTGGCCCGAGGTTACCCCCGGGCCACGATCACTGCGGCGTGGCCGGGGCAGCGGGAGCGGCAGGCGCTGCCGGTGCCGCAGGAGCCGCTGGCGCAGCCGGAGTGGCAGGAGCAGCCGGCGCGGCATGCTTGTCGGGTTCAACCAGCTTGAACGGGCGGCTGTGGAATTCCTCATCGCTGCCCGGCGCCAGCACCGGCCGGCCGGCCATGATGCCCATCTTGATGTGGCACGAGGCATATTGCACTTCACCGGATTCGACCTGGATGTTCAGCGTGTCGGTGGCTTCGCTGCGCACCGTATAGGTGTGCTTGCCCGGGTCGGTCACGACCACCGCGTAATGGCCCGGCGGCAACGAAGTGACTTTGCCGCCGTTTTCAAACACCGCGCAGCTGATCAGCGCGCCGATGCCGTGGGCGCGATAGAACACCACTTCGCCCTTGCCCGCCGGCGGCGGCGCAATGGTGATCGGCGGCGGCGCGTCCTTGGCCTGCGCCAGTGGAGCAATGGCGCCCAGCGCGCAGGCGCCCAGGATGGCAAGGCGGGTCAGTTTGATCATGGTTGCACTCCATTGGCAGCAGGAACGGGGGTGGCCGGCGGCGGTGCCGGATCGCCGGGGGCGGGCGTGACCGGCGGCGCGGCAATGATGAAATCCTCGGCAGTCTTGGCTGCGGCAAACGTGCCATGCGGCACCACGGTTTCGCCGCCTTTGACAAACAACCCGAACACGCCGACCAGCGCGGTGGTAATCGCTGCGGTCCGGGTGCGGTCATCGCCCTGCTGGTCGATATGCATCGATCGCAGCCGCAGCGATCGGCCGTCGATTTTCAGATCATGCGCGATCAGCGTCAGCACGCCCGATGATCCGCTCATCCCGCCATGTTTGGCATTGAGCACTTCGCCTTCACCGGTGGCACCGGCCGGCACCAGCACCCGGCCATCGACGATGATCGGCACCGCCAGCCGCAAGGGGAATGTCTGCCCGGCCACGCTGGTCTTGCTGCTGAGATCGGTCATGACCTCGACGACCACCGGGGTCAGTGCGGGAATGGTCACGCTGGCTGCCGCGCCCGCCGCAGGGGTCGGTGCGGCAACAACCACTGGTGGTGGGACAACCAGCGGCGCAGCTTGACCGAACGCGACGGATTGCACACCCGTGCAGCACAACACCACGCCAACCACGGCGCACCGGCGCCGTAAAACCGTACTTGCGGCCATCAAACCCCCAAAAACCCGTTGTCCCGATACGGGGACCAAGTGGCAGATTGCGACCGCTGCACTTTGGCGTGTTTTGCCCGTAGACAGGGCTAGCCAAAAAGCGGGATCGTGACAAGCGCGATTATTCGGGCCGATAGTGCCGCACCAGATCGGTAAAACTGGTAATCGCCATGCGCCGGATCAGCGGCATCGCCGCAGCGTGGGGCTTGGCATAGCCGGCGAACAGCGTTGACCCTTCCATTGCAAAGCTGATGAACAGCGCCAGCGTGGCGCGCTCGTCCGCCGCCAGATCGGCGCGCATCGCCGCGATGATCGCCTCGAGCGGGGCGCGGGCGCGGGCGTACAATTCGTGCATGCGATCGTGGATGAACGCATCGTGGTTCGACAGCGCCCACAATTCGGGAAAGAACCGCGTCGTCCGCTTGGTCGGAATGTCATCGAGCACCAGCGCGCAATAGCGTTCCAGCCGCTGTTCGCCCGACAGCGCGGGATCATCGACAATCGCGTCAAACGCCGCCTCGTAGCCGGCGATCACCGCATCGAGCAATTCGCGCACGAGGTCTTCACGGGTGCGGTAATGATATGTCAGATTGCCGAATTTCATCGCGCATTCGGCGGCGATCCGGCGCATCGACATCGCCTGCCAGCCTTCTTCGATCAACACATGCAGCGCGCTGCGCAGGATCAGCTCGCGCGTGTCGCGCCCTTTGGCATAGGCGCCCGGCCGGTCGCGCACCACCAGATCGGGCACCACCGCTGCATTGTCGCCGTCCATGTCCGCGCCTGCCTCCTACGAATTTAGGTCAATGCCCGAATTTAGGTACGTTGACAAGTTTGATCGAATCACCGACGCTTTGCGACGAAAGTGGCCGCACCCGGCCCGGATTGAACGGGGGCATGATGATCAAGCAGCCTGGGCCATTTGCCCTGATCGCCGCCCTCGCGCTGGCCGGCACCAGCCCGGCGTGGGCCGACAGCGCGCCACTGCCCGCCGAACCGATGCCGGCGGTCACGCACCTGCCCGCAGTCTGGCCGAAAAGCTGGGTGCTGATCCACGATTTCAATTTCAATGCGATCGTCGATGGCCGGGTCGTGGTGGTCGATACCGCCTCGGCCAATCAGCCGTTGAAGGGGATCGTGCGCGCCGCGCAGTTCGGCAATGCGCTGCTGTCGCCCCGGCGCGGAGAGATCCTGACCGCCGAAACCTTCTATTCGCGGCTGACCCGTGGCACCCGCACCGATGCGATCACGTTCTGGAATCTGACCGACCTTGCCCCCACCGGCGAAGTCGTGCTGCCCGGCGGCAAGCGCCAGCAATCGGTGACCTATCCGCAGCTGTTCCAGTTCACCAACGGCGAAAAATGGGCGCTGGTGGCCAATTTCACCCCGGCGCAATCGGTCAGCGTGGTCGATCTCGATGCCAAAACGGTGCTTGGCGAAATCGACCTGCCCGGCTGTTCGCAGATCTATCCCACCGGCACGCGCGGATTTTCCAGTTTCTGCGCCGATGGCTCGCTGTTTTCGGTGGTGCTCGATCCCACGGGCAAGGCCATCCGCTCGGCGACGATCAAGGCGGTGCAGGATATCGACCATCAGGCGCTGTTCAGCACCCCGGCGTGGGTCGGCCAGACCGCATGGTTCGTCGGCCAGCGCGGGCTGATCCAGGGGTTCGATTTTTCCGGCGAGGTGGCGCGGGTGATCCCCGGTGGCTTCATGGCCGGCACCGCGCCGGGCGCCGCGCCCGAATGGCGCCCGTCGGGCTGGCAGGTCATCGCCGCCGATGCGGCCGGGCACCTTTATGTGCTGATGAACCCGCAAGGGCGCGAAGGCAGCCACAAGGATGGCGGCAGCGAAGTCTGGGTGTTCGATCCCGCCAAACAGGCGCGCATCGCCCGCATTGCGCTGCATGCCCCGTCGATCGCGATTGCCGTCACGCACGAGGATGCGCCGCATCTGGTCGCCGCGCGTGCTGACGGGGTGATCGATATCTACGATGCGGCGGCGGGCGGGTTTGTCCGCTCGCTCGGCGCCACCGTGGCCTACAACCCGGTAACGATCACTCCGGTGCCGTGATGCCGGTGGCCGCCCGTCCTTTTGCCAGTGGAGCCGCCTGACCATGGCCGATCTTGACCGCCTGACCGAACGCCTGACCCGCCGCATCGCCAGCCAGACCTCGCGCCGCAGCCTGCTGGCGCGGCTCGGCCTCGGGCTGACCGGCGCCGCCGCCTTTCCGGTGCTGCCGGTGGCGCGCGCCGCCACGCATCCCGAAGGGCCGGCGCATCAACCGGTTACTTCGGGGCTGGCGCAAGACCCGGGGGATCGCACCAGTTGCGATTACTGGCGCTATTGCGCGATCGACGGGTTTTTGTGCACCTGCTGCGGCGGCGCGGTCAACGCCTGCCCGCCGGGCACCGAAATGAGCCCGATCACCTGGATCGGCACGTGCCTCAACCCCGCCGATGGCCGCGCCTATATCGTCAGCTACAACGATTGCTGCGGCACGTCGTCGTGCGGGCAATGCCTGTGCAACCGCAACGAAGGCGACCGCCCGCAAGTGCGCACCCAATCGAACAACGATTACAACTGGTGCCTGGGCACCGGCAGCAGCGTTTACAACTGTTCGACCGCAGTGCTGGTCGGCGTCGCGCTGGATCATCCGCAATGAAGCCGATCGCGGCGCTGGCGCTGCTGCTGGCGGCGGGCAGCGCGCCGGCACTGGCCGATGCGCCCGCTGCCCCCGATGGTGCCTCGCTCTATGGCCGCTGCGCCGCCTGCCATACCGCCAGCGGCGCCGGACTGCCGGGGGCGTTTCCCGCGCTCAACTGCGATTTTCGCATGATGGCCGCGCGGCCCGAAGGGCGCCGCTATCTCGCGCTGGTGGTGATGACCGGGCTGATCGGGCCGCTGACGGTAGACGGGCAAAGCTATCGCAATGTCATGCCCGCGCAATCGGGGCTGGATGCGGCGGCGGTCGCGGCGGTGCTCAACCATGTCGGCACGCGGATCGCCCACGATGGTCCGCCGTTCACCGCGTTTACCGCTGCCGAAGTTGCCGGTTATGCCGCCACCGCACCCCGCCCCGGCCCGGCCGAACTTGCCGCGCTGCATGGCCGGCTGGTGCCGTGAGCGTGCGGCGCGCCGGGCTGGCGCTGGCCGCCATCGCGCTCGTCGCGGCGGCGCCGCCGGCGATGCGCGGGGTGCCCGATCCGGCGCAGGCGCAGATTGATTACATGCTCAAATGCCAGGGCTGCCACCGCCCCGATGGCAGCGGCGATGATCATTCCAATCCGCCGCTGGCGGGCATGGTCGCGCGGTTTCTGGCGGTGCCTGGCGGACGCGCGTTTCTGGGTCGCGTGCCGGGGGTGGCGACCACCAATCTGGACGATGCGCGGCTGGCCAATCTGGTCAACTGGACGCTTTACCGGTTTGACCCCGACCATGTCCCGGCTGATTTTCACCCCTATTCCGCAGCCGAACTCGGCGCCTTGCGCCAGGAACCGCTGCGGCTTGACCGGATCGCGACACGGCAACGGCTGGTTGCGCAATTTGCCCGATAACAACGATAATCTGTGGAGCAGGATTCATGACCGACTATCGCCTGCTGATCGGCGGAGAGCTTGTCGACACCGCCGACCATCTCGATGTGATCAACCCCGCCACCGGCACTGCATTTGCCCGGGTGCCGCGCGCCGGGTTGGCAGAGGCTGACCGCGCGATCGCCGCCGCCAAGGCCGCGCAACCGGCGTGGGGCGCCCGCCCGATCGGCGAACGCCGCGCCGCATTGACCGCGCTGGCCGACGCGATTGCCGCGCGCAAGGATGAACTGGCGCGCCTGCTGACGCTCGAACAGGGCAAGCCGCTGCCCGAAGCGCAAGGCGAACTGGCGTGGACCGAGGGCTATTTGCGCCACTACGCCACGCTCGACCTGCCCGACCGGGTGATTCAGGACGATGCCGCCGGCTATGTCGCGGTGCGCCATCAGCCGCTCGGCGTGGTGGTCGGGATCATCGCGTGGAATTTCCCGCTGCTGGTGGCGTGCTGGAAAATTGGCCCGGCGGTGCTGGCCGGCAATGCCATTGTGCTCAAACCCGCGCCGACCACCCCGGTGACCGCGCTGGTGCTCGGCGAAATCTGTCGCGAGGTGTTTCCCGCCGGGGTGGTCAACGTGATCACCGATGCCAATGACCTTGGCCCGCACCTGACCGCGCATCGCGATGTCGCCAAAGTCGGCTTTACCGGCTCGACCGCCACCGGCAAACGCATCGCCGCCAACAGCGCCGAGACGTTGAAGCGGATCACGCTCGAACTGGGCGGCAACGATGCGGCGATCGTGCTCAACGATGTTGACGTGCGCGCCACGGCGGCGGCGATCTTCGGCAATGCCTTTCTCAATTGCGGGCAGGTCTGCCTGGCGATCAAGCGCGCCTATGTCCATGCCGATATCTACGACGCGATGTGCGCCGAACTGGCGCGGCTGGCGGGCGAAGCGGTGGTTGGCGACGGGCTGGAACAGGGCACCACCATCGGCCCGATCCAGAACGCGATGCAATTCGACAAAGTGCGCGGCTTCCTCGCCGCCGCCAGCGCCGAGGGCGCGATCATCGCCGGGGGCAAAGTGATGGAACGCGCCGGCTATTTCATCGAACCGACGATCGTGCGCGATGTGACCGACGGGGCGCGGATCGTTGATGAAGAACAGTTCGGGCCGATCCTGCCGGTGATCAGGTTTGACGATGTGGATGATGTGATCGCGCGCGCCAATGCCGGCGATTACGGCCTGGGCGGATCGGTATGGTCGGCCGATCTCGATCGCGCCGCCGCCTTGGCCGGACGGCTGCAGGCGGGTCAGGTGTGGGTCAACCAGCATATCGGCATCGGCCCGCATATTCCGATGGCGGGGTTCAAGCAGTCGGGCCTGGGGGTCGAACAATCGACCGAGGGACTGGCCGAATATACCCAGCTGCAAGTGATCAATATCAACCGCGCCGGCTGATCATGACCGCGCTGTCGCATGCCCGGGGGCCGACCGATACCCCGCTGCTCGACCTGACGATCGGCGATGCGCTGCGCGCCGCCGCGCGAAACTGGGGCAGCGCGCTGGCGCTGGTGTCGCGGCATCAGCAGTTGCGCTATACTTGGGCCGAACTCGATGCCGAAGTCGACCGCATCGCCAGCGGCCTGCTCGCGCTGGGGGTGCGCGGCGGGGATCGCGTCGGCATCTGGGCGCCGAATTGCGCCGAATGGGCGGTGATCCAGTATGCCACCGCGCGGATCGGCGCGATCCTCGTCACGATCAACCCCGCCTATCGCACCGCCGAAGTCGAATTCGCGCTCAACAAAGTCGGCTGCAGCGTGCTGGTGACCGCCGCGCGGTTCAAGACCAGCGATTATCTCGGCATGCTGCACGATATCGGCGCGGCCCGCCTGCCCACTTTGCGCCAGGTGATCACGCTGGGCGAAGTTGCGCCCCCCGGCATGCTGCGCTGGGCCGAACTGGCGCGCGAGCCCGATCGCGCCGCGCTCGACGCGGCGGCGGCCGAACTGTCGGCCGATGATGCGATCAATATCCAGTTCACCAGCGGCACCACCGGCCTGCCCAAGGGCGCCACGCTGACGCACCGCAATATCCTCAACAACGGCTATTTCACCGCGCGCACGCTGCGGCTGACCCCGGCCGACCGCATCTGCGTGCCGGTGCCGTTGTACCACTGTTTCGGCATGGTGCTGGGCAATCTGGCCGGCGTGACCAGCGGCGCGGCGGTGATCTATCCCACCGATGCGTTTGACCCGGTGGCAGTGCTCGACGCGGTGAGCGAAGAAGGCTGCACCGCGCTCTATGGCGTGCCGACGATGTTCATCACTTTGCTCAATCACCCGGCGCTGGCCACGGCGCGCACCGCCAGCTTGCGCACCGGGATCATGGCCGGTTCGCCCTGCCCGCTCGCGACGATGCGCGAAGTGATCGACCGGCTGGGGATGGACCAGGTCACCATCGGCTATGGCATGACCGAAACCAGCCCGCTGACCACCCAGACCGCCACCGATGATCCGATCGCCTGCCGCGTCGGCTCGGTCGGCCGCGTCCATCCCCATGCCGAGGCCAAGATCGTCGGGCCTGACGGTGCCACGCTGCCGATCGGCGAGGCCGGCGAATATTGCGCGCGCGGCTATGCGGTGATGCGCGGCTATTGGGATGATCCGCAGCGCACCGCCGAAGCGATCGATGCCGACGGCTGGATGCATTCGGGCGATCTGGCGACGATCGACGAGGCCGGCTATGTCCGCATCACCGGCCGGATCAAGGACACCATCATCCGCGGCGGCGAAAACATTTCCCCGCGCGAGATCGAGGAATTCCTGCTCAGCCACCCCGACATCGCCGATGCCCAGGTGTTCGGCGTCAGCGACCCCCGCTTTGGCGAAGAAGTCTGCGCTTGGGTCATCGCCCGCCCCGGCACGACGCTCTGCCCCGCCGATGTTTCCGCCCACTGCCACGGCCGCATCGCCCACTTCAAAGTCCCGCGCTACATCCGCGTGGTCGATGCCTTTGTGATGACCGTAACCGGCAAGGCGCAAAAGTTCGCCATGCGCAAGATCATGGAGGCGGAACTGGCGGTGAGTTGAAAATTCGAAAAATTTGCATTAATAAACAGGTGGTTATTAGAATAAACTCGTCATTCCGGACTTGATCCGGAATCCAGCAAATAACGAATGCGGCAGCATTCCTGCCGCAAGGCAGCTTGGCTTCGCCAGTGCTGGCGCTGGCCGGTGGTGCGCTGACCGAGGCCACAGTGGCAGACTGGTTCTGGCCCAAGCAAACGTGAGTTCGAGCGGCTGCGGTTGGGCAATGCAGCATGGAACTCCGAGGCCCCGAAGCAGGGTGACCCGTCGTGCAACGCAGTACGCTGCTTTGGCGAACCCAAAAACAACCCACGACAGCGCTGTGACAATTCCGGGTCGAACACGATCACCTGGTCACCTGCCGATGCAACTCGCCGTTTGCCAAATCCGCCGCGCGCTATTCCCGCGCAGCAGGGACAAGCTCAGTGCTGATCCTCAAGACTGAAGCGATCGTCGTCCTCGTCATAAGCAAAGACTTCGGCATAGCGGCCCCACAGCGTGACCGTGCGCAACGTTTCGTCGGCGTAGTCTTCGCTCATGTAGTCCTCCAGTTCGTCGCGGAACCGGCGCGCGGGCGCTTCGTGGCTGGCGCGTTCGTCGAGCACGCGGCGGATGTGCTGGACCAGCGGCACGTGCTGGGTCAGCGCCTGAGCAAACAGCGCCTTGCGCTGGTCGGTATCGCCCTGGGCATAGCGGCGGGCGGTCGGGGTGAGCACCAGTTCGGCGCCGCGCAGTTCGGCAAAGCGCAGCAATTGCAGCGTTTCGGCCATCGGAAACAACTCGTCGGCTTCCAATTGCAGCGAATCCGCCAGTTGCGCCATGCTCGCCTTGCCGTCGAACGGGGTGCCGTCGACTTCCTCGATCAGGCCGGCGATCGAATTGGTCGACACGCGCGGCAGCACCATCGCGATGCCGGTGCCGGGGAACACTCCGTCGCGCATCGGTGCGGTGATTTCGGTGCGCGCAGTCATCCGCGCATAGATATCGTCGACCAGCGCGCGGAACGCCGGATCGAGCCTGTCGCGCGGTTGCGGCAGATCGACGCGGATTTCGGCGACCACCCGGCCCGGGTTTGAACTGAACACGCAGATGCGGTCGCACATCAGCACCGCTTCTTCGATATTGTGCGTGACGATCAGGATCGATTTGATCGGCACGCGCCCTTCGGACCACAGATCGAGCAGATCGGTGCGCAAGGTTTCAGCCGTCAGCACGTCGAGCGCCGAAAACGGTTCGTCCATCAGCAGCAGCGAGGGATTGACCACCAGCGCACGGGCGAGCCCGACGCGCTGGCGCATGCCGCCCGACAATTCCTTGGGATAGGCGTTTTCAAACCCGTCGAGCCCGATCAGGTCGATCGCGGCGATGGCGCGGGCGCGCGCTTCGGCCGTCGGCACTTTTTGCGCCTCGAGCCCCAATTCGACGTTTTCGAGCACGGTCAGCCAGGGAAACAGTGCAAAAGTCTGGAACACCATCGCCACCGACGGATCGGGCACATCGGGCCCGGGGACCAGCCGGGCGATCCCCTGGCTCGGCCGGATCAGCCCGGCGATCGAGCGCAGCAGCGTCGATTTGCCCGACCCCGAACGGCCGAGCAGCCCGACGATTTCGCCCTGGACCAGCTCCAGATTGACGTCATCGAGCACCAGGTGCTCTTCGCCGGTATAGAAATGCTTCAACCCCTTGACCTGCACCAGCAGGGGTTTGGTTTCGGCTGCGACAGTGGCCATCACGTCAAGTCCCCTTCAAACTGCCTCAGGTCAGCCGCATCCGCCGCTCGCCATAGGCATAGAGCGGCCGCCACAGCAACCGGTTGAACGCAATCACGAACACGCTCATCACCGCGATCCCCAGCGCGACGCGGGCATAGTCGCCGGCGATCGTTGCCTGTTCGATATAGCTGCCCAGCCCGCGCGCGACCACCTGATGATCGCCCCACGACACCAGTTCCGACAGCACCGAAGCGTTCCACGAGCCGCCGCTGGCGGTCAGCGCGCCGGTCACGTAAAACGGGAAGATCCCCGGGATCGCCACCTGCCGCCACCATTGCCAGCCGCGCACGCCGAACATGTCGGCCGCTTCGCGCAGATCGTTGGGGATCGCGCTCGCGCCGGCGATCACGTTGAACAGGATGTACCACTGCGTGCCCAGGATCATCAGCGGCGACAGCCACAGATCGGGCGCCAGATGCCAGCGCACGATCGCGATCACCACAAACGGAAACAGCACATTGGCGGGAAACGCAGCAAGGAACTGCGCCACCGGCTGCAACCGCTGCGCCCAGGCCGGGCGCAAGCCGATCCACACCCCGATCGGCACCCAGATCAGGCTGGCCAGCACGATCAGCACCATCACCCGCACCATCGTGAACGTGCCGAGCAGCACCGCATGGCTGACTTCGGCAAAGGCGAGATAGCGCATGCCATAGCGTACCGTTACCGCCAGCGCGGCAAGCGCGGCCAAGGCCAGCGTGCCCTGCCACAGCCGTTCAAACACCGCGTTGGGTGGGCGATCGGTCACCAGCCGGCCGCGCCCCACCCGGGGTTCAAATGCCAGCAGCAGCCGCGCGATCGCCCCCAGCGGCGCCAGCACCACCGGCAGCATCCGGGTGCGCCGCAGCAGATCAAACACCCACGATTGCGGGCGTTCGGTCGAGGCGGTCATTTCAAAGCGAAAGCGGTCGGCCCAGGCGACGATCGGACGAAAGAACAACTGGTCATAGGCAAGGATCACCAGCGCCATCACCCCCACCGCTTCGCCCACCGCGCGCAAGTCCTGATGCGCGATCGCCAGTGCCAGAAAGCTGCCGATGCCGGGCAGCGTGACCTGGGTATTGCCGACGGTGATCGCTTCGGAAGCGACCACAAAGAACCACCCGCCCGACATTGACATCATCGCGTTCCACACCAGCGCCGGCGTGCCGAACGGCAGGTCGAGATTGATGAAGCGGCGGATCGGCGACAGGCGATAGATCCGCGCCGCTTCTTCCAGATCGCTGGGGATCGAGCGCAGCGACTGATAGAAGCTGAACGCCATGTTCCACGCCTGGCTGGTGAAAATGGTAAAGATCGACGCGCATTCGACCCCCAGCACGCTGCCCGGAAACAGCCCCATGAAAAACGTCACGGTAAAGGTCAGAAACCCGAAAATCGGCAGCGATTGCAGGATATCGAGCGCGGGAATGATCAATTGCCCGGCATGGCGGCTGCGCGCGGCGAGCGTCGCCACCACCAGCGTAAACACCGTCGAGGCAAACAACGCGGCAAACATGCGCAGCGTGGTGCGCAGCGCGTAATAGGGCAGCACCAAGGGATCGAGCGTGATCGGTTCGAGCTGGAGCGACGACAACGGCGCCACGGTGCCCTCTGCCGCGCGGAAAAACAGCACGCCCAGCCCGGCCAGGATGACAAACGCGATGGCATCCTCGCGGCTGGGGCGGGTCAGCCGCAGCATCCGCGAAAACGCGGGCAGTGGCCGGGCCGGATTGCGCTCTGGGCTCATGGCTTGGGTTCCCTCGGCTGGTCGGGCTGAATGTCGCGTTCGGCACTGCCGATCCGGCGAATCGGATAGGGCATTGGCGCCGCTTCGTCGAACCGCAGATCGCGCACCACCGCAACCTTTTCGGGCAGGACCGCGATCATCACAGCGCCCCGTGCAGGCGCAGGCCGAACACCTGCACCGGTCCGCGATCGCGGTTGTAGGCGGGATTGACGATCAGTTGATAATCGAGCGTAACGGCAAAATGGCCGAGCACGCCAAACTGGTACCACGCTTCGCCGATCGCTTCGTCGCCCGGATGCGGCAGGCGGCCATCGCCGACCAGCGTGCCCAGCCCGCCGTCATTCAGGAAAATCTGGTGCAGCCGGGTGATCGCGTTGACCACCACGCCCAGCCCCGCCTTGTCCTGCGGCCGGTGCCACGCCGCCCCGGACACGGTGGTGCCCAGCGCGACGCTGCGATCGATATCGGTAAAATCGTCGGCCTCGGTAATCCCGTCATCGGCCGACAGCCGGGCATAGACCCCCACATTGGCGACCACTTCCTGCTCGATCGTGGCATAGCCGCCATAGTGATCGGTTTCGTGGCGAAACTGCACATTGTCGGGGGCATTGCCGGTGGCATCATAGCCGGCGATCATGTCGCGCAACCGCGCCAGATTGCCGCGGGTGAACCAGCCGCCCAGCCGGATCGCCCCAGCATGCCCGCCCAGGGTGTGGCGATGTTCGATTTCGCCGAGCGCCTGATATTGTTGCAGGCCGATCTCGAGCGAAGGCTGGTTGGGCACTTTGGACAAGTCGAACAGCCCGGCGCGCCAGGTCCACGCGCCCCGATAAAGCTCGGCCGCGCCGCCAAAGGTGAACCCCCAGGCATTCGCCGCGTAATCGAACGCGCCGGAATCGACCAGCGACCAGTTGAGCACATCGCCGCGCGGATCGTGGGCATAGCTGTTGGTATCGAAAATATCGACCACGCTGAATTTGCCCAGCGTCAGCACCAGCCGGTCGGCCGTCTGCTTGCCACCCAGCGTATTGGCGCCGGCGGCCACCGCGCCGATTTCGCCGCCCAGATCGATCGTCTGGCGCAGGAACAGTCGGGGCAATTTGAAATAGGGTTCGGCCTTGCCGACTTTGTAGGCTTCGGCGCTGGGAAATCCGGCCACGCCCAGCGTGTTCTGCAAACCGAACCCCTGGTCGATTTCGGGATTGATCCACACTTCGCCGCCGCGCCACGGGCGCACCCCGGCAAACAGCGTGGCATCAAAGGTTTCGCGCGCCTGATCGGGCGTCAGGCTGTTGGCGCCGGCATAGGGATCATGAAACCCCGGCGTCGCCTGCACGGTAAACGTGCCCTGCGCGTGGACAGCAAAAGTCTGGGTGTCGCCAACAGCCGGATCATCGGCAGCGTGCGCAGGCGCCGCCAGCGCCAGCGCGCCAAGGCTCAGGAGGCGCAGTGCCCCCCGACAAACCGGCGCACCACCAGCGAACGCTTTACGCCGCCGCAACAACTGTCGCCCTCGCAAGTGGTGATCGCGGTGCTGCGCATGAAATGACCTCGGCAAGAATTGAAACGGATGCGCAAGCGCGAATGACGCCATTGCAACCGGATGTGACAGGGATGTGTCAATCCGGCGCCCGGACTGTCGCGCAAGGCAACCGACTCGACAAAGCCGCCGATATACCCTAGGGGGGTATCCGGCAACCCCCGATCGGCCAGACCGGCCCAAGGCATTCCCGACCATGGCCCACATCGCCCGCGAAAAGCAGAAATTGCTCAACCGGATCAAACGGATGCGCGGCCAGATCGAGGCGATCGAACGCGCGGTGGAGGCCGATGCCGAATGCGCCCGGGTGCTGCAACAGGCAACCGCCTGTCGCGGCGCGCTCGACGGCTTTATCGCCGAAGTGATCGAGGACCATATCCACGACACGCTGATCGACCCCGCCGCCGATCCGCACGATCCGCGCCGGATGGCCGCCGAGGAACTGGTCGCGATCGTGCATACCTACCTCACCTGAACGGCGTGCCCCTTCAGGCAGGTTGCTGGGCGCCGGGCATCGGCGCATTGGCCACCCAGCGCAGCGCAGGCGATATCCATCCCGGCCTGCATGATCTTCCGGCACGCTGGGCCTTTGCACGATCCCCCCCAGACGCATGACCCAGCGTGCCGGATTTTTTGGTCCCGCCGTGAAGGGAACTGCCCGGATGCCCGAGCCCATGTCGCCGCTGCCCGACGCAGCCCATCCGGTGCGGCGCGCCGAGGCGCTGCGCCGCTTGCAGCAGTTCGTTCCGCTGGCCGGCAGCGCCTATGCCGGGGGGCGCAATGTCGACCACGGCCCCGGCCGCCACGACGCGGTATCGCGGCTGTCGGCAGCGCTGGCCCGGCGCACGCTTACCGAAGCCGAAGTGATTGCCGCCGTGATCGCCCACCATGGCGAGGCCGCAGCCGCATCGTTTGTCAGCGAAGTGTTCTGGCGCAGCTATTTCAAGGGCTGGCTGGAATCGCGCCCGCAAGTCTGGCAGCACTGGCTGGCCGCGCTTGACCGCTGCGACGCGCGGCTGGCAAAGGACGACAGCTTTGCCGCGCGCCATCTGGCGGCAGTGCGCGGCGAAACCGGGATCGACTGTTTCGACCACTGGATCGGCGAACTGGCCAGTACCGGATACTTGCACAACTGGGCGCGAATGCAGGTCGCCTCGATCTGGGTGTTCACGCTCGGGCTGCCGTGGGAACTGGGCGCGCGGCATTTTCTCGATCACCTGATCGATGCCGATGCGGCGTCCAACACGCTGTCGTGGCGCTGGGTCGCCGGGCTGCACACGCGCGGCAAGACCTATCTGGCCGATCCCGCGCGGATTGCGCGGATGACCGGCGGGCGGTTTGCGCCGCAAGGGCTGGCCACCCGCGCGCCGGTGCCCGATGCGCCCGAACCACCGCCGGCCGCCGCGCCGCGCGCCGTGACCGCGCCCGATCCAACTCGGCCCGCGCTGCTGTGGATCACCCGCGAAGACGGCGCGCTCGATTGCGAGCCGGCGCTGGCCGATCTGCCGGTGCGCGCGGTCGCGGTGATCGACCACCCCGCCCTGCCCCCGGCCGATCGCGCGGCGCTCGATGATGCGCTGGCGCGCGCCGCCGAACGCTGGCAGGTCGCGTCGTTTCGTGTGCCCGACGCCGCCGCGCTGGTGGCGCTGGCGGTGGAATGCGGGGTGGATCAGGTGATGACCGGCCGGGTCGCGGTTGGGCATGGGCTCGACCCGCTGATCGCGGTGCGCGGCGGATTGCGCCGGCAGGGGATTGCGTTGGCCGAACACTGGCGCGCGTGGGATCGCCACTGCTGGCCGCACGCCACGCGCGGCTTTTTCGCGTTGCGCGAAAAGATCCCGCAGATCCTGGCGCAGACCGGGCTGTCCGCACCGATTTTCCGCGCATGACCGGCGAGGCCCGCAAGGTTCCCGCCGGCCGGCTGGCGCGGCTGAGCGCGTTTGGCCAGATCGCTGCCGGAGTCGCCGGCGGGGTGGTGGCGGAAGGCGCGCGGCGGCTGGCGCAGGGCGAACGCCCGCGCATGGCCGATCTGGTGCTGACCCCGGCCAACGCGGCACGCGTCACCGAACAGCTGTCGCGGCTGCGCGGCGCGGCGATGAAGCTGGGCCAGATGATCTCGCTCGATGCCGGCGATGTGCTGCCCGCCGAATTGACCCAGATCCTGGCGCGACTGCGCGATTCCGCACACATCATGCCCCCGGCGCAGCTCGAAGCGGTGCTGGCGGCCTCGTGGGGCACCGGCTGGCGCCGCCGGTTCCGGCGGTTCGATGCGCGCCCCGTGGCGGCTGCCTCGATCGGCCAGGTTCACCGCGCCGAATTGCCCGATGGCCGCGTGCTGGCGATCAAGGTGCAATATCCCGGCGTCGCGCAAAGCATCGATGCCGATGTCGACAATGTTGCCACGCTGCTCAAAATGTCGGGGCTGCTGCCCGCAACGCTCGATATCGCGCCCTTGCTGGCCGAGGCGAAGCGGCAGTTGCACGAAGAAGCCGATTACCGGCGCGAGGCGGCGCAGATGACGCGCTATGCCGACCTGCTTGCCGGCAACCCGCTGTTCGTGGTGCCGCGACCGGTCGATGAATGGACCGGTGATGCCGTGCTGGCGATGGATTACATCGCGGCGCGGCCGATCGAGGTGGTCGAAACCGCCCCGGCGGAGGTGCGCAACCGCGTGGTCGAGGCGCTGCTCGGGCTGGTGCTGCGCGAACTGTTCGAATTCGGCTTCATGCAGACCGACCCCAATTTCGCCAATTTCCGCTGGCTCGAATCGACCGGGCAGATCGTCGTGCTCGATTTCGGCGCCGCGCGCGCGGTGCCCGATCATGTCACGCGCGATTATGCTGCCTTGCTGCGCGCCGGGTTTGCCGGCGATGTCGCGGCGGTGCGCGAGGCGCTGGTCACCGTCGGGTTCATCAGCCCGCTGCAGATGGAGCGCCATGGCGCGGCGCTCGACCGGATCATCGCGATCGTGCTCGAACAACTGGCGCGGCTCGACGATTTCGATTTTGCCGATCGCGGCTTTGTCGAACGCATCCGCGCCGAAGTGCCGTCGATTGCCGCTGATCGCCAGTCGTGGCACATTCCCCCGGCCGAAACGCTGTTTGTCCAGCGCAAGATCAGCGGCACCGTGCTGCTGGCGGTGCGGATGAAGGCGCGCCTGCCCTTGCGCGCGATGCTCGCCGCGCATGGTGCCGGCTGATCAGCCGCGCCAGCCCTCGAGCGCATCGCCCAGCCCCGCCGCCAGCGGAGCAAGCTGCGCTTCGAACGCGCGCCACTGGTCGAGGCCGGAGCGATAGATCGGCCGCCGCACTTGTTCGGAACTGACCGTGCGCACCGCGCGGTCGTTTTCGTAAAAGCGCAAGGTCGCCGGATCAAACGGCAGGTTCAGCCAATCGAGCAGCGCGCGCACCTGCCCTTCGGCATCATCGACCAGATCCTCGTAGATCTGCGTGCGCACCGCGTCGGGCGCCAGGGCGCGGTGGTGGCGCAGCATCGCCAGATAGTGCCGGTAATAGTGCGCCAGGTCGCGCAGATCGTAGGAGAAATCCTGGCCTTGCGCGAACAGCTGTTTGTAGCACGAAAAGCACGATGCCATCGGATGGCGCCGCGCATCGATGATCCGCGCCTGCGGCAGGATCAGCCGGATCAGCCCGATATGGCGGAAATTGTTGGGCATCTTGTCGATGAACCGCGCCCGGGCGAGCCGACGATGCACCCGCGTCTGCGCCAGATAGCGTTCGCCCCAAGCGCGCACCATCGCCGGCGAACAATCGGCCAGCGTGGCCAGCCCCCCGGCGCGGTCGATTTCGGCGGCCAGCGCGGGGATGAACGGCAATTCCATCGTCCCCTCGATCGCCGGATGGCTGGCGAGGATCTGTTCGACCAGCGTCGAGCCCGATCGCGGCAGCCCGACAATGAACACCGGCGCCGGATCAGCCACCCCCCAATCGGCGCGTTCGGCAAAGAAGGCGGGGGTAAACAGCGACAGATTGGTCGCAAGCTCGGCACCATGGTCCGGCGCCGGCCCCTGCTGGCGCGCCTTTACCAGCGCGGCGCCGGCCTGATACTGCGCGAAAGCCTCTGCCACATCACCGGCATCTTCGGCGCGGCGGCCCAGTGCATAGGCAAGGTGCAGGCGATCCTCTTCGCTCAACGGCCCGGCCAGCAGCGCGCGCATCTGCGCCTCGTCAGCGGCATTCAGCGCGCCGACTTTCAGATTGGCGAGGCTCCACCACGCCTCGCCGGTTTGCGGGCGCAGCGCGATGGCGCGGCGATAGGCGGCAATCGCCGCATCGCGCATGCCGGCGGTGCGCAAGGCATGGCCATGGTTGATCGCCACCGCCGGATTGGCGGGAAATTGCTGCGCCAGTCCGGCCTGCAACGCCTCTGCGCCGCGATCATCGCCGATCAGCCCCAGACAGCCGGCCTGGAGGTTGCGATAGGCCGGGCTGGCCGGGTCGATCGCCAGCAGCGGTGCCAGTTCGGCCAGCGCCGCCTCGCCCTCGCGCCGCAGAAACAGCGCGCGCGCCAGATCAAACCGCGCCGGGGCCCAATCGGGGCGCAAAGCGAGCACATGGCGCAACAGCACTTCGGCATCATCGAGCGCCTGCGCCGCGATATAGCAGCACGCCAGCAGATGCACCGCCGCCGCATCATCGGGACGCGCGCGGCAGATCGCCTGCAACACCGGTTCGGCGCGCGCGTGATCGCCCAGCGCGATCCATTCGGCTGCCTGCCCCACCGCCGGATCGGGCTGATCGAGCCGCGCCTGCGCCGCCTTGGCGCGCATTTCGCGCGCGCTGTCGCCCCGGGCAAAAGCGATGTCCTCGATCATCGCCCAGGCTTCGCGCAAGCCGGGATCAAGCGTGGTCGCCGCGTCGAGTTGCGCCAGCGCATCGTCGGCGCGATCAGCCAGCGCCAGACAGGCGCCCAGTTCAAACCGGGTGCGCGCCGCGCGCGGCCAGGCGCGCGCCAGATCGAGCAGGATCGGCATCGCCTGCGCCGCCTGCCCCTGCCGCCGCAACGCCGAAGCGAGGATCAGCCGCAGCCGCGGATCGGCCGGCGCGCGCGGCAGCAAGGCACGCACCTGCCGTTCCGCCCCGGCCGGATCGGTGGCCAGCGCGGCGGCGGCGGTTTCGACAGGATCGCTCATCACCGGCACAGCCATAGCAAAAAGCCGGGCCGGAACCAAAGGTCCGGCCCGGCATGGGGTTGGGTACTTGCGGCGATCAGAAGTTGAACGTCGCCTTGGCGTAATAATAGCCGCCGTTGATCCCCCACGGGGTGAACGAAGCCGGCGAATTGTAGACGTTGCCGGTCAGCGGCCGGGTCAGCCCCGGTGCCAGTGGCAGCGTCGGCGCCTGGTGGTTGAACGCATTGTTGGCACCAATATCGAACCGGATCATCGGGGTGATCTTGTACCCCAGGTTGATATCGGTGATCGCGGTGGTGCCGATCGCCAGCAGCGCCGAATTGGCCCCCTCGCCCGAACCGCTCGGGCTGAGATGCTGGCTGGTGGCGCCATAGATCGTCTCGCGCAGATTGAACACGAACGAACCGTGCGTCCACAGCGCGTTGAGGATCGTCTTGACGCGCGGTGTGGCGGTGGTCAGCCCGTCGATCGCGTTCTGGTCGAGCAGATTGGTCTGCCCTTGCGCGGCGTTGTAGACCGCCGCCGGCAGGCCGACGATGCTGGTGATTTCGTTCTTGTTGTAGTTGAAGCCCAGGCTCCAGTCGACTTTGCCCGCTTCACCGAAATCGCTGGCATAGTTGGCGGTCGCTTCCACCCCGCGCGTGCGGGTATCGGCGCCGTTGCTGAAGATGTTGATGCCCGAATAGCTGGTGGCATCGGCGAGCGAGACCCCGCGCGAGGTCAGCGCGTTGAGGATCGCCTGCGACACCACGGTATTGCCGACCGAGCCGTAGAGATTGCCCGAGGCGACGATGCGGTTGGTGATCTTGATCTGATAGGCATCGACCGTCAGTTGCAGCTTGGGCGCGGGGTGCGCGACAAAGCCGAGCGACAGGTTGGTCGATTTTTCCGGCTTCAGCGTGGAAAAGCCGAGCACTTGCGCCGCAGCCGAGTTCGGCGGCAGCTGACCGAAAGTGGTGCCGGGGCCGACGTTGACCGACGAATAGTATTCTTCGGCCAGGGTCGGCGCGCGGAACCCGTTCGACACCGTGCCGCGCAACGCGAACGCCGGCGAAAAGTCATAGCGCGCGTTGAACTTGCCGGTGGTCACCGAACCAAAGTCCGAGAAATGCTCGAACCGGCCGGCAACATCGACATGCAGCCCGGTCACCGGATCGACCGCCACATCGGCATAGCCGGCATAACCGGTGCGGCTGTACGAACCGGCATCGGTCGGCGCAAAGCCCGGATAGGACTGCGCCCCGCCATCGATGTACGAGGCAAATTCGCCCTGCGAGATCGAATAGGCACCGCGCCGCCATTCCCCGCCGATGGCAAAGGTCAGCGGCTTGGCCATGCCGACATCGAATTCGCGGGTGACGTCGAGATTGCCGACCCATTCGCTGTTGGTCAGCGTGCCGTCATAGAAATTGCGCTGCAGATCGGTCAGCGGGGTGGCGCTGGCGGCCTGCAACTGCGAAAACAGCGCCGGGTTGGCCGAATTGAGCGTGTAGAGCGCCACCGCGTCGCGGCCATAGGTCAACGACAGGTCGTAATGCCACTTTTCGATCGAGCCCTTGATCCCGCTGGTCAGCGAGAAATCTTCTTCGCGCAGGCTTTCCTGCGGACGAAACCCGGCCGGCAGCGGATAGACGGTCGCCCCGCCGCCCAGCGGCACGCCCGAAACCTTGGTCGCCGGGCGATAGTTTTCATAGCTCTTGGCATCGCGGTTGCCATAGCTGCCAAAGGCATAGAGCTGCGCGCTGTCGCCCAGATCATACCCGGCGTTGAACGCCAGATTGTACAGCGAATAGCGCGCATCACCGTTGATGGTGTTGACGTCGGGATAGCCCGGCGTCGCCTTCAGCCCGGCGATGATCACCGGATTGGTGGTGGTGATGTTGCAGCTGCTGTCAAAATAGCGGCGGTCGCAGGTGCCGTGCTGGGTGAAATCGTGGAACTTGTATTCGCCGGTCACGTTGACGAAGCCGCGATCACCCAGCTTGAAGCCGAAATTGGCGCTGGCAGCAGCGGTCTGACCGCCATGCTGGTAATCGGCGCCGCCGGTGGCGGTGATCGAACCGCCATGATCGGCGGTCTTGGTGATCACGTTGATCACCCCGGCGATCGCGTCCGAGCCGTATTGCGCCGCAGCGCCATCGGTCAGCACTTCGATATGGCCGATTTCGCCGGTGGGGATGAACGAGAAATCGGTGGTCGCGCTGCCCGAATAGGGGCTGCCGCCGAGCACCGCGAGGTTGGCGGTGGTGTGGCGGCGCTTGCCGTTGACCAGCACCAGCGTGTCATTGGGGCTCAGCCCGCGCAGCGCTGCCGACAGCGTCAGGTTGGCGGTGTCGCCACCAAACGCGTTGAAATTGAGCGAGGGCAGCGATTGCGCCAGCACCTGGGTCAGATCCTGCTGGCCCACGTTCTGCAACGCCGAGCTGCCGAGAATTTCGATCGGCGCGGCGCTGTCGGCAGCATGGGTGCCGGTGGTGCGCGTGCCGGTAACGATGATATCGGGGGCAACGGCGGGCGCTTCTGCCGCGGGCGCCGGGGCATCGGCAGCATGGGCCGACAGCGGCAGCGCCAACGCCAGCGCGGTGGTCGTGAACAGGACAGCTTTCATCGTGTGATCCCTCATTGGCTTTATCATCCGCCGCATGGCCGCCCCGCGATCAGCCGGGCGAGTGCGAACTTCGGCAGCAGATGGTGGAGGGCTAGGACCGTGGCGCCGGGGGCGAACATACGGTTATCGGCGTACGCGCCTGCGCAGCGGCCGGTCGGCGCAGCAAATTGCGTGATATTTTCGTCATTTGCTGCGCAGTTGCGGCAACAACAAAGGTTGTCATTGCCAGCAATCGGCGCGGATTCACGCTTCGCTTGCGGTCAAATCACCTGCGAATCCGCCATTTTTGCAGCAGGCCGCACCAATCGGCTCAGGATTTGCCCCAGACCGCATCGCCGCATTGCGCGGCCGCCGCCACCGTGTACCAACGCCATCCCAGCAGCCCGGTATTGATCACCAGGCAGGCGCGATCACCGGGGGCAATGTCGAACCACAGCCGTGCCGGGGTGTCGAAATCGGTCACGCCCAGATCGGGGGCATCGCTGAACACCAGATAATTGGTGCGGCTGCGCCCGTGCGATGCCCATTTGCGCGCGACATGCACCAGGTGATCCTGCGCGGGCGCGCTGGTGGTGATCGCATTGGCATCGACCAGCGTGGCCCAGGCCAGCATCGCGCCGGCAATCACCATCGCCGGCCAGCCGCCGCGTTTGCTGCCGACCATCACCTCGGGCCGTTCGGAGCGGACGCTGGCATCGGCCAGCCAGGCCAGCAGCCCATAGCCCACCCACAGCCCGATCGCGGTGCCCAGCGGCGCGCGCCAGTCGATGATGTGGATGCGCACGATCGCGGTTACCCCCAGCGCCACCGGCAGCACCAGCGCGCCAATGATCACGCTATGGCCATCGGGGCCGTACAGCAGATAGCGGCCATGCCCGAACAGCACCAGCATGAGCAGCGCCCACGGCACCAGCGTGATCACCACCAGCACTGCCGGGCTGATCGCGCTGGTGAACAACGAGGCCACCACCAGCGCGCACAACCCGTAGCACAGCACTTGCACCAGCAGATCGCGCCCGTCGCGACCGGGATCATCGACCGGGTCAAAGGTGTCCGTCAGCATTGGTGGTTCCCTCGCATCACCCGATTGACGCCGCCGCACGATCATGTGCACGATGCTGGCCTGTCTCCCCATACCAGCGGAACCTTGACCGATGCCTAAGATGCCCCGCCTCCTGCCGGCTTGCCTCGCGCTGCTTGCAGCCAGTGCCGCGCCGGCGGTTGCCGCGCCCGATCGTGCCGGCATCGATGCCGCGATCGATCACCAATGGGCCGATCTCGATGCGCTCTACCTCGATCTGCACAGCCATCCCGAACTCGGCTTTCAGGAAACCCGCACCGCCGCGCTGCTCGCCGCGCGGATGCGCGCGCTGGGCTTTGCGGTAACCGAACATGTCGGCAAGACCGGGCTGGTCGCGGTCTATCGCAACGGCCCCGGCCCGGTGGTGATGGTGCGCACCGAACTCGACGCGCTGCCGATGGAAGAAAAGACCGGACTGGCCTATGCCAGCCGCGTTACCGCCACGCGCGAGGATGGCACCACCACGTTTGTCGCGCATTCGTGCGGGCACGACAACCACATGGCGGCCTGGGTCGGCACCGCCACCGCGCTGGTGGCGATGAAGCAGCGTTGGCACGGCACGCTGCTGTTTGTCGGTCAGCCCGCCGAAGAGGAAGTGTCGGGCGCGCGCGCGATGCTCGATGACGGGTTGTTCACGCGGTTTCCCAAGCCCGATTTCGGGTTTGCCGCGCATGTTGACCCGGGGCTGGCCGGCACGGTCAAAGTCAAGCAGGGGGCCACCACTTCGGCAGTCGATACCATCCTGATCACCTTCAAAGGGGTCGGCGCGCATGGCTCGATGCCCGACAAGGCGATCGATCCGATTGTCGAAGGCGCGCATTTCGTCAGCGATGTGCAAAGCGTGATCGCGCGCGAAAAGGACCCGTTCAAATTCGGCGTGGTCACGGTGGGATCGTTCCACGCCGGCAGCGTGTCGAACATCATTTCCGACCATGCCGATCTGCAACTGACGTTGCGCAGTTATGATCCCGATGTGCGCCGGGTGATCAATGCCGGGGTCGAACGCACCGCGCGCGCGGTGGCCGACATGGCGCGCGCCCCGGCGCCCGATATCCGCCACACCTTTACCGCCGATGCGGTGCACAACGATCCCGCGCTGGCGGCACGGGTCGCCGCGCGGCTGTCCGCCTCGCTCGGCGCCGAACGCGTGACGCTGATCCCCGAATCCGCCCCCGGGTGGACCGCCAGCGAGGATTATTCGGTGTTCGTCAATGCCGGCATGCCGCATTCGGTGTATTTTTCGATCGGCGCCTATCCGCAAGTCGTGATCGACCGCTATGCCGCCGAAGGCAAGCCGCTGCCGGTCAACCATTCGCCGCTGTTCGCGCCCGACCATACCGCTGCGATCCGCACCGCGATCGAGGTGCTGACCACCGCCGTGCTCGACGTTACGTCGGGCTGAGCCGGTCGCCGTCAACGCGGCGGAAGGTATCGGCGCTGGCGGCATTCCACCACCGCGCCAGCATCGGATGATCGGTTCCTGCCAGCAGTTCGCCGGCCCGCGCGAACGGATAGATTTCGTCGAGCTGGCGCATTTCGGCGACATTGATCCGCTGGCGCAAGTGATAGGGGCGCAAGTCCGACGGGCTGTCGAGCCCGCTGGCAACGACGATTTCGTGCAGCGCATTCATCGTCGCGGCGTGGAACCGCGCCACCCGCTGTGCCTTTTCTTCGACCACCAGCCCGCGCTGGCGCGCCGGCGACTGCGTGGCGATCCCGGTCGGGCACAGCCCGGTGTGGCATTTGAGCGACTGGATGCAGCCGATCGAAAACATGAACGCGCGCGCCGCATTGCACCAGTCGGCGCCCAATGCGGCATTGATCGCGATCCCCGCGCCCGAGGTGACTTTGCCGCTGGCGGCCAGCCGCACTTCACCCTTCAATCCCGCGCCGACCAGCGCATTGCGCGCGATCATCAGCCCTTCGCGCAAGGGCATGCCGACCCGGTCGGACAATTCCTCGGGCGCGGCGCCGGTGCCCCCCTCGCCCCCGTCGATCACCATGAAATCGAGCCGCACCCCGGTCTTGAGCATGGCCTTGACCAGCGCGAACACTTCGTGCGGATTGCCCACGCACAGCTTGAGCCCGACCGGCTTGCCCCCGCTCAATTCGCGCAGCCGCGCGGCAAATTCCATCAGTTCAACCGGGGTGCCAAACGCGCTGTGCCGCGCCGGCGAGACGCAATCCTGCCCCAGCGGGACCCCGCGCGTGGCGGCAATTTCGGGGGTCACTTTGGCCGCCGGCAGCACCCCGCCATGGCCCGGCTTGGCACCCTGGCTCAGCTTGATCTCGATCATCCGCACCGAAGGATGCGCGGCATGATCGGCAAACAGCGCCGGATCAAAATTGCCCTGGCTGTCGCGGCAACCGAAATAGCCCGAGGCGACCTGCCACACCACATCGCCGCCGTGCTTGAGGTGATACGGCGACATCGAGCCTTCACCGGTGTCGTGGTAGCAGCCGGCCAGTTTGGCCCCCAGATTGAGCGCCTCGATCGCGCGGCCGCCGAGCGCGCCAAAGCTCATCGCCGAAACATTCAGCCGCGATGCCGCATAAGGCTGGCTGCACTGGCTTGATCCGACCATGACGCGCATGTCCTTGTCGGCGGCGGGGTTGGGCAGCATCGAATGCGCCAGCCATTCATATTCCCCCGAATAGACATCGAGCTCGGTGCCGAACGGGTGGGCATCGGCGCTGCCATGCGCGCGCGCATAGACCAGATCGCGCTCTTCGTGGCTGAACGGCCGCCCGTCGAGATCGCCATCGACCAGATAGGAGCGCGAAAACGGCCGCAGGCTTTCAAACAGCCAGCGCATCCGCGCGGTGACGGGAAAATTGCGGCGCAAGCTGTGTTCGCGCTGCGCCAAATCGATCACCGCCAAGACCAGCAGGACCAGCGCGACCCCGCTCACCGCCGCTCCCGAGCGCAGATGACCCAGCCGCAAGGTAAGGCCGCCCGCCGCCAGCAAACCCAGCGCCAGCCAGATCGCCAGATTGCGCCGCAGCGGGTGGTCCTGCAGCAGCGCGGTGCCCAGTCCGCGATCATTGCCACCATGCTTCATTCGCCGATCTCCCGCTTGCCAGAACGCATGACTTGCCGCCCCCGCCCCGGATGTAAAGCGTTCAATGCCGGCCATCACCAAGCCGCAGGATTTCGCGCGAGGAAGCGCATCACCCCCGCGATGGTCTGGACTGCACCGGCAGACTCTGTAGGAACGGCGGCGATGGAGCACACGAGCGAAACCCTGGTTGCCAATGCTGGAGCGCAGCGCTGGTTTTTTTGCGGCATTGGCGGATCGGGGATGCTGCCGCTGGCGCTCATCCTGCGCGCGCTGGGCGCGCACGTCGCCGGTTCGGACCGCAGCCGCGATCAGGGGCGCACGCCCGAAAAATTCGCCTGGCTGGCCGCGCAGGGGATCGAACTGTTCGCGCAGGATGGCAGCGGCATCACCGGCGGCGATCAAGTGCTGGTCGCCTCTGCCGCGATCGAAGACAGCGTGCCCGAAGTGGTCGCGGCGCGGGCGCTGGGGGTGCCGCGCCTGTCGCGCGCGCAAGTGCTGGCGGCGCTGTTCAACCGCGCGGCCCAGCCGATTGCGGTGGCCGGCACCAGCGGCAAATCGACCGTGACCGGGATGATCGGCTGGATCATGACCGCCACCGGGCGCGATCCGACGATCATCAACGGCGCGGTGATGAAGAATTTTGCCGGCGCCGATGCCCCGTTTGCCGCCGCGCGGGTTGGCAGCGGGGCGCCGTTCGTGGCCGAAGTCGATGAAAGCGACGGCTCGATCGCGCTCTATACCCCGCGCATCGGCGTGCTGGGCAATGTCAGCCTCGATCACAAGACGCTTGACGAATTGCGCGACCTGTTTGGCGATTTTCTGGCGCGCTGCGATGCGGTGGCGATCAATGCCGACGATGCCGAAACGATGGCGCTGGCGCATCGCGCGCGCCACGCGCTGCCGTTCGGCACCGGCGCCGAAGCGGTGATCCGCGCCGATCCCGCCACGATCACCACCACCGCCACCACGATCAGCGCGCAAGTGACCGACCGCCGCGGTGGCGAGACCGCCATGCTGCACCTTGCCGTGCCCGGCCGCCACAACCTGATGAATGCCTTGGCGGCGATCGCCGCGGCGGCTTGCGCCGGGGTGCCGCTGGCGGATGCCTGCACGGCGCTGGCCACCTTTGCCGGGCTGGCGCGGCGGTTCGATATTGTCGGCACTTCGCCCGGCGGGGTGACCGTGATCGACGATTTCGGCCACAATCCCGAAAAGATCGCCGCCACGCTCGATACCTTGCGCAGCCAGCCCGGACGGGTGATCGCGCTGTTTCAGCCGCACGGCTATGGCCCCTTGCGCAAGATGGGCGCCGAACTGGCCGAAGTGCTCGCCACGCGGCTGAGCGGCGATGATGCGGTGATCCTGACCGATCCGGTCTATTTCGGCGGCACCGTCGATCGCGCGGTGGGGTCTGAACAGATTGTCGACCGGATCGCGCGCGCCGGGGGTACGGCGACGCATTGCCCCACGCGCGAAGCGGCGGCGGCGCTGATTGGCGCGATGGCCAGACCGGGTGACCGGGTGGTGGTGATGGGCGCGCGCGATGATACGCTGGCACAATTTGCCCGGGACTTGCTGGCGGCGCTGGTGTGAATGGCGGGAGGGGGATTGGCGGGTTTGCACAACGCACACGCCAGCCACTCCAACCAACCCCGGTTCGTCCTGAGCTTGTCGAGCCGCAGGCCAGCGTCAGCTAATGACGCGCGCAAAGGCCCGCCCCACATGCGGAAAAATGCGCATACTCAACCGTTTGCGCGCATCCTTCGACAAGCTCAGGACGAGCCGGGTTGAGTGGTTGGGGTAAGCGGGGTGGAGTTATCGCGCTGCCCTGAGACCATCAGGGCAGCGCGAACCGGCAGCCGGGGTTACTTCTTCTTCGCCGCAATCGCTTCGATTTCGATCAGGAAATAGGGCCCGGCCAGCGCCGCCACCTGGAACGCCGAGCGGGCGACGGTGGTGGGATTGTCGGCGGTCTTGAAGAACTGTTTGAACCCGGCATTGGCGCCAGCGAAATCGAGCTTGCCCAGTTTCGGATCGGGCGCGATGAACAGCGTCAGCTTGACCAGATCAGCCATCGTATAACCCTTGCTTTCGAGCAGGGCCTTGATCTTGGTCAGCGTGCTGATCGTCTGGGTCTTGGTATCGCCCAGATCATCGAACGATTTGACATCGGCAAAAGTCTTGGTCGGGTCGATCGGCGAGGCGAGTTGGCCCGACAGGAAAAACAGGTCGGTGCCGGCTTTGACTTCGGCGCCGCTCAGGATCAGCGCATTGGGATCGGACTGATACTTGGTCACTTGCGCCATCGCGGGGCTCGACAGCAGCGCGGCGGCGGCAACAGCGGCGGCAAAGTTCGATTTGGCAGACATCGTGCAAGTCCTTTTCAACGGCGTGACGAACGGCGCGCATAGTACGCGGATCGGGCGCAATGGCCAGTCCCGGCGCAGCGGCGGGGTGCGGGCGATAAAGCACGAGCCGGCCGCCGAGCGCGTTACGCCGAACGGCGTATGGGCAAGGGCCCGGCCACACCGCAAGGCATGCCCCGGCCGGCTGCTTGACAGGGGGGCGGCACTGGCCTTGGATGGCGCCCCGCCGGTCGGGCGCGCGCCTGTTGCGGCACGGGATCGAACACATCAAAGGTCGAATGGTGGCACGGACAACGGTTTCACGCATCATGGTCGCCGCAGCGGCACTCACTCTGGCAGTGGCAGCAACATCGGCGCGCCCCGGTTTTGCCCAGGATCACGGCGCCGCCGGCGGCAGCGACAGCGATCTGGGCACCGACGGCAAGGCGATTTTCGAACAGATCTGCGCGGCGTGCCACATGGCCGATGCCAAAGGCGGCGGCGAACCCGGCGCGCGGGTGCCGGCGCTGGCGGGCAACCGCAATCTGGCCAACAAGGACTATCCGATCATCTTGCTGCTCAAGGGGCGCGGCGGCATGCCGTGGTTTACCGATATTCTGACCAAGCCGCAGATCGCCGCGGTGATCACCTATGTGCGCGGCCATTTCAACGATTACCACGATCCGGTCACGGTTGCCGATATCGACCGTATCGGATCGACCAATCCGCCGGTGCCCGACTGCAATTGTGGCCACTGACATTTCGCCAGCAAAGGTCCTGCCCATGTCCGATCCCGCCTTGTCAGACCTGATCACCCCGCCGACCCGCCGGCAATTGCTGACGATGATCGGCAAACTGGGCGGGGCATCGGCGCTGTACCAGGCGATGACGGTGCTCGGCCATGCCGCCGAAAGCCAGTTTTCCGGCCCGCCGCACCTGACCGGCGCGCGGCCGGGATCGAGCGTGCTGATCCTCGGCGCCGGGCTGGCCGGGATGCTGGCCGCCTATGAACTGACCAAGGCCGGCTACAGAGTGCAGATCCTTGAATTCCAGGGCCGCACCGGCGGGCGCAATTACACCGTGCGTGGCGGCGATGTGATCACCGAACTCGGCTCGACCCAGCAGGTCGGGTTTGCCCCGGGCAATTACCTCAATCCCGGGCCCTGGCGCATCCCCTATCACCACCGCACCGTGCTGCATTACTGCAAGGAATTCGGGGTCGAACTCGAACATTTCGCGCAGCTCAACCACAATGCCTTTGTCCACAATCACAAGGCCTATGGCGGCAAGCCGCAGCGCTATCGCGATCTCTATGTCGATTACAAAGGCCACGTCGCCGAATTGCTGGCCAAATCGCTCAACGCCGGCGCGCTCGACACCACGGTCACCACCGAGGACAAGGCGCGCCTGCTCGAAGCGATGAAGGAATGGGGCGTGCTCGACAAGCAGATGGCCTATACCAAGGGCATCAAGGTCGGCGAACAGCGCGGCTGGGACCGGCCGCCCGGCGGCGGCGTCAATGGCGCACCGATTCCTGGCGACGTGGGCACATTGTCCGACACGCTGTCGACCAAAGTGTGGCAGCAGATCGGTTTTTACACCGAACATGTCATGCAGACGACGATGTTCCAGCCCAAGGGCGGGATGGACCATATCGGCAAGGCGTTTGCCGCGCGCGTCGGCAATCTGGTGCGGCTGAACACGCGGGTGACCAAAATCACCCAGGATGACAAGGGCGTGGCCGCCGCCTGGACCGACACCGTTACCGGCGCCAGCGGCGAAACCCATGCCGACTGGATGATCTGCACTATCCCCGCCCCGGTGCTGGGGCAATTGGACATTCAGCTGTCCGATGCCAAGAAAGCGGCGATCCGCGCGCTGCCTTATGGCAACTCGGTCAAGATCGGGCTCGAAATGAAGCGCCGGTTCTGGGAAACCGACTATGCCATCTATGGCGGCCATTCGTTTACCGATCAGGATATCGGCATGGTCTCGTACCCCAGCGGCAACTGGTTCGGCGATGGCCCGGCGGTGGTGCTGGGCGCCTATCCGTTCGGTATCGGCGCCTATCGCCTCGCGGGGATGAGCCCGGACAAGCGGATTGCCGCCGCGCTCGAACAGGGTTCGGTGTTTCACCCGGCCGAATACAAGGCCGAATTCCGCTCCGGCGCCACCGTGGCGTGGAACCGCATGCCGTGGATCCTCGGCTGCTGCGCGACCTGGACCGAAGAAAGCCGCGCCGCGCATTACCAGGATCTGGTGGCGATGGACGGGCGCATCGTGCTGGCGGGCGAACATTGCAGTTACTATGGTTGCTGGCAGGAAGGCGCGCTGCTCTCTTCGCTCGATGCGATCACCCGGCTCCACGCACGCGCCAGCGCTGCCTGATCGGGGGCTTGGCCTGATCGCCATCCGCGCGTAATCCCCGTGCCAAACGGGAATGGGCGAGGTGGTGATGGCAACGATGCGCGCGCTCGAGGTTCAGGCATTGGGCGCCGATCTCGCCGGGGTCCGGCTGGTCGACCGGCCGATGCCCGCCCCTGCCCCCGGCGAAGTGCTGGTGCGGATCGAAGCGGCGGCGGTGGGCTTTCCCGACTGGCTGATGACGCAAGGGCTGTACCAGGCCAAACCGGCGCTGCCGTTTGTGCCCGGGATGGAATGGGCCGGCACGATTGCCGCGCTGGGGCACGATGTGTCCGGCTGGGCGGTGGGCGACCGCGTGATCGGCGGCGGCACCACCGGCGGCGTGGCGCAATGTGCCGGCATTGCCGCAGCGGCGCTGCAACCGCTGCCCGCCACGCTCGATTTTGCCGAGGGTGCGGCGCTGCGTGCCGCCTATCTGACCGCGTGGGTCGCCCTGAGCCGGCTCGGCCGGGCGCAGGCGGGCGAGACGCTGGTGGTCCATGGCGCGGCGGGCGGGGTCGGTCTGGCGGCGGTCGATCTGGCGCGCGAACTGGGGCTGCGCACGATCGCGGTGGTCTCGAACCCGGCCAAGCGCGATAAACTGCTGGCGCTGCATCCGCAGGCGAGCTGCCTGATCGCCGATGGCGGGTTGCGCGATGCGGTGCGCGATCTGACCGGGGGGCGCGGCGCCGATCTGGTGTTTGATCCGGTTGGCGGCGATCTGTTCGATCTGGCCTGTCGCTATACCGCGTTTGGCGGGCGGCTGCTGGTGGTCGGGTTTGCCGGCGGGCGGATTGCCACGGTGGCCAGCAACATTCCGCTGATCAAGGGCTTTGCCGTCATCGGCGTGCGCGCGGGCGAATATGGCCGGCAATTTCCCGAACATGGCCGCGAGCATCTGGCGGCGATTCACGCGCTGGCGGCGGCCGGGCGCATCCGCCCGCATGTTCATGCGATCTGGCCGCTCGAGCAATGGCGCGAGGCCTTTGCCGCCCTCGCCGATCGCCGGGTGATCGGGCGCAGCGTGATCGCCCCGCACGGATAGGGCCAAAAAAAAGAGCCGCTCGAAAGCGGCTCTGGAAAGTTTGGGAGAGGATGCCTGAAAGGCCCGTCCGATATGTGCCGCAGCCCGGTTTTGTGCAAGTGCGAAAGCGGCAATTCCGGATGCAAAAAACGCAATTGTTCATTTCTTTAGCGCTATCAGCGTGGTTACGTGACGGGCCGCCAAGTTTTTCCTTATACCTTTCAACATTCTCATACCTATGCATAATCGCGCAATGCAGCGTCCCATGCAACTGCACCTTTTTCGGACTGCTTCGCCCACCCCGAAAAATTGCACTGCGCAATCGCCGTCCGCGGCCATCTTCCCCACCCGGTTTTCCCCGACTCGCACCAAACGCGGCCATTGCCTTTGCTGCGTCAAACCGGCAGCTAGTCCCGATCAAGGAGATACCCCCGCCATGACCCGTCTTGTCCCCCTCACCGTCGCGCTGTCGGCGCTGATCACCACCACCGCGGCATCCGCGCATGGCTTTGTGCCGCCGGTGCCGAGCGCGGCCGAAGAAGCGCAAGTGCTCGATCTGGCCAAACGCGCGATCGCCATCCGTTCGGTCTGGGGCGAAGGCAACCGCACCGGCGAAGTGGCGCAATTGCTGCGCGACCGGTTGATCGCCGGCGGCTGGGCGCCGGGTGACGTGGTGATCACCCCGCACCCCGATACGCGCGGCGGCCAGACCGCGACGCTGGTCGCGACCTGGCCGGGGCGCGACCCGGCGCTCAAGCCGCTGGTGCTGTCGGGCCACATGGACGTGGTCGAGGCCAAGCGGGCCGACTGGGTGCGCGATCCGTTCGGCCCGGTGGTCGAAGACGGCGTGCTCTATGGACGCGGCGCCACCGACATGAAATTTGACGGCGCGCTGGCGGTATCGGCGCTGATCGATCTGCGCGCGCACGGGTTTGTGCCGCGCCGCACGATCGTGGTGGCGTTTTCGGGCGATGAAGAAACCGTGATGGCCACTGGCACCGCGCTGGCCGAACAATTGGCCGGGGCCGATCTGGTGATCAATGCCGATGGCGGCGGCGGCCACTTTGCCGATGGCACCGATCACCCGGTCTATTGGCTGTGGGATGGCGATGAAAAGGCCTATGCCGATTTCCAGCTCGAAGTGACCAACCCCGGCGGGCACAGTTCCGAACCGCGCCCCGACAATGCCATCGTGCAACTGGCCGCCGCGCTGGTGCGGATCGGCGCCTACCAGTTTCCCGCCGAACAGAGCGCGCTGACCAAAGGCTGGTTCGAACGCGCCGCGCCGTTTGCCGACAGCCCGGCCAAGGCGGCGGCGATGCGCGCGTTTGCCGCCAATCCGCACGATGCCGCCGCGCTGGCGGTGCTGCGCGCCGATCCCGAAACCGTCGGCCGCACCGGCACGACCTGCGTGCCGACGCTGCTGTCGGGCGGCCATGCCGAAAACGCCCTGCCCCAGCGCGCCACCGCCAATGTCAATTGCCGGATCTTTCCCGGCCACAGCCATGCCGAAATCATGGCGCAGTTGCAGGCGGCGGTCGCCTCGCCGGTGGTCAAGATCACCGATGTTACCGAAGGATCGATCAGCCCGCCGGTTACCCCGCTGCGCACCGATTTCATCACTGCGGCCGAACATGCCATCCGCGCCGCCTGGGGCAAGGATATCGCGGTGATCCCCAACCAGGCCTCTGGCGCGTCGGATTCGATGTATTATCGCGCGCACGGCGTACCGGCCTACAATGCCAGCCCGGTGTTTACCCGCAGCGACGAGGAATTCAGCCACGGGCTCAACGAGCGCGTGCGGCTGGTCAATATCAAGCCCGGGCTGGTCTATTACTTCAACCTGATCCCCGATCTGACCAAATGATCATCAGCCGCCGTGGCCGGCCCGTCCGGGACCGGCCACGGCGAAAAGATCAAAAGCCCAGAAACTTGACATGCTCGTCGAGCGCAACGCGTTCGCGGGGGAAATTGTTGACCGGATCGTCTTCGGCGCGATAGCCGATCGCCAGTCCGCAAAACAGCAGCGTATCATCGCTCAGCCCGAGGTGCGCCTTGATCGTGCGGCCGTAATTGCCCATGTATTCCTGCGGGCAGGTATCAAGCCCTTCGCCGCGCAGCAGCAGCATGATCGTCTGCAGCCACATGCCGACATCGGACCACTGCGGTTCTTTCATGAACTTCGGAAAATGGCACAGCAGCAGCACCGGCGCGCCAAACGACACCAGATTTGACCGCACGAAATCCTGCCGCGCATCCTTGTTGTCGCGCACGATCGCCAGCGCGCCGTACATCGCCGCGCCCACCGCCTGCAAGCGCGCCTGATACTGCGGATATTTGCCCGGCGCCGACCAGTCGTATTCGAGCGGATCATCGGGCTGCGCGCCCAGCAGCACTTCTTGGAGCGCCTTGAGCGGCTCGCCGGTCAGCACGGTCGCTTCCCACGGCTGGTAATTGCAGCCCGAGGGCGTCATGCGCGCCTGATCGAGCACGCGGCGGATGGTGTCGAGCGCAACCGCGCGATCCTGAAAGGCGCGCACGGAACGGCGGGTGGCAACGGCTTCGGCAATATCCATCGTGATTCCCTTTGCTGCGGGGTATCCCCCGAAAACCGGGGCGGTTTAGAGTTGCAATCTGCAACTTGGCAAGCGTGAACCAAAGTGCAGGGCGTTACCCGACCAAAGTATCGAGAAACCGCCGCGCGATCGCGCTGGCTTCATCGGCGCTGAAACAGCCCGGCGACAGGCACAGTTCGAGCCACAAGCCATCGACCAGCGCGGTGACCGCGATCGCCGCCGTGCGCACTTGCGCCGGTGCCACACCGCAATCCGCCAACAGCGCGGTCAGCCGGGCGCGAAAGCCGGCATATTGGTCATCGTGCTGGCGCGCGATATCGGCGCGCGCAGTGACCAGCCCCCAGAACGCGATCCAGGTTGCCAGCAGCGCGCGGTCGGCAATCGCCGGGGCGAAGCTGGCAGTGACAAAGGCATCGAGCCGCGCGCGCGGATCATCCCCCGCTGCCGCCACCGCCGCCTCGATCACCGCGGTCACGGTCTGGTCCACTTCGGCATATGTCGCTGCCACCAGCGCGTCGATGCCGCTGAAATAATGCGTGATCAGCCCGGGCGAGACCCCTGCCTCGCGCGCGATCACCCGCACGCTGGTGCCGGCGGCGCCCTCGCGTGCGAGCACCCGGGCGCAGGCGTCGATCAGGCTTTGCCGACGCAGATCGGGTTCGGCGCGGCGCGCCAGCGGGGGTGATACGGGTGCGACAGGCATTGCTTGATTCATTCTCCAGTTGTTATACGATCGTACAACAAGCCATTCCACGCACAGGATACCGCCCGTGGCCGACTTTGCCCATGCCTGCCAGGATATCGCCTCTGACGCGGCGGACCCCGATGCCGATTGGAGCCTGCCGGGCTGGATCTACACCGATCCCGAATTTCTCCAGCTCGAAATCGAACGCATCCTGCGCCCGTCGTGGCAGATCGTCTGCCATGCCAGCGATCTGCCGCAGCCGGGCGATTGGCGCACGATCGATTATGCCGGCGAAAGCGTGGTGGTGGTGCGCGGCGATGACGGGGCGATCCGCGCCTTTGCCAATGTCTGCCGCCACCGCGCGATGCGGCTGGTCGAAGGCCACGCCGGCTGCGCGCGCAAGTTCGTCTGCCCCTATCACGCCTGGACCTATGACACCGATGGCCGGCTGACCGGGGTGCCGATGAAGGCCGATTACCCGACGCTGAGGCTGGCCGACAACGGGCTGGTGCCGGTGGCGGTGGAACAGTGGCACGGCTTTGTATTTGTCCGGCTGGAAGATGGCGGTTTCCCCTCGGTGGCGGCGATGATGGCGCCATTCGAGGCGGAAATCGCGCCTTATCGCTTTGCCGAGATGCGCTGTCTGGCGCCCTTGCGCATCCGCGACCGCGCGCTCAACTGGAAAAACCTCGGCGACAACTATTCGGACAATCTGCATATCCCGGTGGCGCACGACGGGCTGACCCGGCTGTTTGGCAAAAGCTATGAAATCAGCGCGCATGGCTGGGCCGACCGGATGAAGGGCGATCTGGTGGACCGCCTGTCCGAGCATCCGTGGGAACGTTTTTACCAGACCCACCTGCCCCCGGTGCCGCATCTGCCCGCCGCGGCACAGCGGCGCTGGACCTATTACAAGCTGTGGCCGAACATGGCATTCGACGTCTATGCCGACCAGATCGATTTCATGCAGTGGATCCCGACCGGGCCGACCACCTGCATCCTGCGCGAAATGACCTACGCCCTGCCCGATGACCGCCGCGTGATGAAGGCGGTGCGCTATGCCAACTGGCGGATCAACCGCGTGGTGAACCAGGAAGACACCTGGTTGATCGAACGCGTGCAACAGGGCATGGCCAGCCGCACGTATGGCGCCGGGCCGATCGGGCGCAGCGAAGTGTGCCTGCGCAGCTTTGCCCGCAAGATCCGCCTGCTGATCCCCGAAGCGCGGCTGCACCACGCCCCGCCCAGGGGTTGGAGCCAAGCCACCACCACTCACGCCGCCACAGGAGCCCAGGCATGACCAACCGCTACGACGCAATCATCATCGGCGGCGGCCACAACGGGCTGACTTGCGCATTCTATCTCGCGCGCGCGGGCATGCGGGTGCGCGTGCTCGAACGCCGCCACGTCGTCGGCGGCGCGGCGGTGACCGAAGAATTCCACCCCGGGTTCCGCAATTCCACCGCCAGCTATACCGTCAGCCTGCTGCGCCCGCAGGTGATCGCCGACATGCGGCTGCACGAACGCGGCTATCGCGTGATCGAACGGACGATTTCGAACTTTTTCCCGTTTGCCGATACCTATCTCAAACTGGGTGGCGGCGCAGCGCGCACGATTGCCGAATTCGCGCGGTTTTCGGCCAAAGATGCCGAAGCCTATCCGCGCTATGACGCGGCGCTGGAAAATGTCGCGCAAGTGCTGCGCGATCTCGCCTTGCAGACCCCGCCCAATGTCGGCGGCGGGCTGGCGGCGCTGACCGCAGCGGCGCGGCAGGGCTGGCCGTTGGCGAAAATGGACCTGACCGCGCAGCGCGATCTGCTCGACATCTTCACCAAGTCGGCGCGCGATTTCCTTGGCACCTGGTTCGAGGATGATCATGTCCGTTCGGCCTTTGCCTTTGACGCGGTGGTCGGCAATTTTGCCGGGGTCTCGACCCCCGGATCGGCCTATGTGCTGCTGCATCACGTGTTTGGCGAAGTGAACGGCAAGCTCGGTGCGTGGGGCCACTCGGTCGGCGGCATGGGGGCGATCACCCAGGCGATGGCGGCGGCCTGCGCAGAATACGGCGTGGAAATCAGCCTCGAATCGCCGGTCGACAAAGTGCTGGTCAACAACGGCAAGGCGCAAGGCGTGAAACTGGTCGGCGGCGAAGAGCTTTATGCCCCGATCATCGCCGCCAATGTCGGCCCGGCGCTGCTCTATCGCCAGATGGTCGATGCCAGCGACCTTGACGAGGATTTCCGCCGTCGCATCGCCGGCTACAAGACCGGATCGGGCACCTTCCGCATGAATGTCGCGCTGTCCGAACTGCCCGATTTCACCGTGCTGCCGGGCAAGACGCTGGCCGAACACCATACCGCCGGGATCATCATCGCGCCGGGGATGGATTACATGGATCAGGCGTTCATCGACGCGCAGCAGCACGGCTGGTCAAAACAGCCGATCGTCGAAATCAAGATCCCCTCCACCGTTGACGACAGCCTGGCCCCGGCCGGTGCGCATGTCGCCAGCCTGTTCTGCCAGCAGTTTTCCCCGACCCTGCCCGATGGGCAAAGCTGGGACGATGTGCGCGAAAGCGTCGCCGATCTGATCATCGACACCGTCGATGCCCATGCCCCCAATTTCAAGGCGAGCGTGATCGCGCGGCAGATCCATTCGCCGCTCGATCTGGAGCGCAAGTTCGGGCTGATCGGCGGCGACATTTTCCACGGCACCATGGGGCTCGATCAATTGTGGGCGGCGCGCCCGGTGCTCGGCCACGGCGATTACCGCGCGCCGATCAAGGGCCTCTACATGTGCGGATCGGGCACCCACCCCGGCGGCGGCGTAACCGGCGCCCCGGGCCACAATGCCGCGCACGAAATCCTGCGCGACCGCTCGATCCTGTGGAAGGCGCTGCACCGGCGGCGGTAACGGCTGACCAATTATCTGATTCAAAACAGATTGGTTCGTCCTGAGCTTGTCGAAGGACGCGCGCCTACGTGTGGCCGGGCGCGTTTTTTCAGTGCGTGGGGCGGGCGTTAGCGCGCGTCCTTCGACAGCGATTGTGTTTCGGTCAAGCGGCCATGATGGTTTCGCGTGCGACGGCGTTGAGGATGACGAGGAGCTTTCTGGCGACGGCGATAAGGGCGGATTTTGGCGC
>Ga0164296_1000085_pt1 | contig 115195 bp, 106 predicted proteins | sample GEODES057metaG_FD_113533 | JGI IMG/M metagenome (GOLD analysis project Ga0164296, IMG submission 113533) | Dystrophic lake water microbial communities from Trout Bog Lake, Wisconsin, USA - GEODES057 metaG | ecosystem: Environmental > Aquatic > Freshwater > Lake | place: USA: Trout Bog Lake...
CGTTCGGGACGTAGGAGTCGCAGGTTCAAATCCTGTCACCCCGACCAATTCATTTTTGCGTGTATGACCGCTGAACGATTAAGGCACTTACACTTCTTTCAGAAACGTCGAGGCAACGGATTGAGGCGTCGAATCGACTTCCTTAGCGTGCTTTAATTCTTGACGAAGCACTACCGTTTCACGCGGCGCTTCAATACCCAATTGAACCGTATTGCCTCGCTGACTAATGACGGTTACCACAATGTTGTCATCAATCACAACAGATTCACCGACTTGTCGTTTAACTATTAGCATCACGCCATCCCTGTGCCGATGAAACCACGCAATCCGCGACACATCATAAGGCATAAAATTCAGCGTGACAGTCCACACACCCCGTGCACGACGATTTTTAAGTAACGCTGCGTTACGCGCCGAATTCGCTCGATCGGGGAATCTTTAAAACCATCTGTAAAATCAAGCTATTTTGAACGAAATAGACCGGAAACACACGTTTGTATTACCGTCGTCGGCCTCAGGGGCTAAACAACTCAGCAAAACGTAATCTGTAATGTTACATTTCACGACATAACAGAGCTGATTAGATTTTAGGTCACTCACCATGGCGATTGAAATCCGCTGGCAAGAATCGGGGTACATTAAAATTTACAGTGGCGTTGTCACTGGAACCGACATGTATGACAGCATCCGATCGCATGCGCAAGATGCGCGTTTTAAACAAACCCGTTACGCTCTTAATCACTTTCTTCCCAATTGCGCCTTGAGCTTTACTGCAGAGGAGGTCGCAAAATTGGAATTCTTAGAAGCACAGTTTCAATACGCTTCACGAAAAATCGTATTGGGATACGTCACCGAAGACGAACGCGTTATTGCCACCTTAAAAAAAGTGTTCTTGGTCAGTCCGATGATCATTTACCCCGATTTGGTGACTGCCCAATTGGGCATTAGCCATCTCCTTCGTATTCAATCCGACGACGCCCAAGCGCAAGTTCATTTGAATCATTACTACGCACCGCCGGGCGGCATTTCACCACACGCCTAAGCCTCATGAAGGCGATTAGCTATTTAATTAGACGAATGCCTTTCGGAGCTCATTAAAAACAGCTGAAAATACTTATGGTAAGTGTGTTCAGCGTGCATCGAAGCGATCAGCAGTCCCGCGCTGCCGTCTAAAAGACCTCGCTTCCAGATGAAACTCTTAAAAAATGCAGCGACCGCATGGACAAACGGAGCGTAGGCATTCGCTCGCTTTCCCCTCTGAAACATCCCTTCCGCGGCGAGTTTCGAATACGCGGCGAGTTTTTTGAGGTACGCGTCTGGATCCACATAGGACAAATGAATTAAAGGCTCTTTAATGTGTCCAGCGCTTTGGGACGTTAAATCAATCTTCTCGTGCACCAAGGCCTCATTGAAGCGCAACCGTTGTCGCCGAAACAAGCGCACGGAACCATGATCCGGCTCAAACCCACCGTATTTGACTTTCAAGCCGTAAAACAACGTACAACGCGGCAGGTAGTACGCATCCGGACCCGAATTTTGCTGAATGACGCTTTGGATTTCGGAGGCCAATGCCGGCGAGACGCGCTCATCGGCGTCGACCACCAAGACCCATTCGTGTGTGGCGTGTGCGATCGCGCGGTTCTTTTGAACACCAAATCCTTGCCAATCGGAATTTACAAAAACCTCAGCACCCAGTCGCCGAGCGATCTCACGGGTCTGATCCGTACTGCCACCGTCCAACACCACGCGCTGGCTAGCAAAGGCCAACGACCGAAGACAGTCTTCAATATTCGAGGATTCGTTTTTCGCAATGATCACGGCCGACAACATGAATACGCGCCTTGCTCAGGTGTCGGTATGTTAGCATCAAACTATAAAAAATCTTATGGTAAAGCCGTTCCTGCAATATAAGCCATAATGTCGTTTTAAAATATTTTAAAAAGTTGACAGTGTTATTTTATATTGTTAAGCATTTTTAACATTTAATCTCGCGTTCAACGTCGTCGTTACTGCTCGTCTGGCTCAACGTATTCCGAAGGCAGTAAATGCGCGATGCCTTTATGACAATCAATACACGTCTTACCCTCCACCTGCGCTTGGGCATGATGCTTTTGGGCACTGGGCTTTTGCTTCTCCGTATCCATCGCTTGAAAATCATGGCAATTACGGCATTCGCGCGACCCACTCGCCTTCATGCGCGCCCACTCATGCGTGGCGAGTTCCATGCGCGCTTTTTCGAATTTCTCAGGCGTATCCACCTTACCCGTCACCTTGGCATACAACTCCATACTGGCTTGTGCCTTCCTAATCATCATATGAGTCCAATCTTTTGGCACATGACAATCCGGGCAAATCGCTCGCACGCCGTATTTGTTCTTGTAGTGAATTGACTCTTTGTATTCCTGGTAAACTGTATCGCGCATTTCGTGACAACTGATACAAAACTCCAAGGAGTTAGTCATATGAATGCCGGTGTTAAATGCACCCCAGAACAATACGCCCCCGACCCCACCAATGAGCAGCAATGTCAAAACCGACCAGTGATGACTCGGCGTGCGCAAACTAATCCATTGACGACGCCACCATCCTGGGGCCGATCCATTTGATGCTTTATCCTCAGTCATGGGCGCTATTCCTTATTTAGGTCGAGACTCAATGGAACCGATAGCTGTAGGCGATCGCGATTGTCGTGACGTTGAAATTGGGCGCGGTCTCAAACGTCGGCATCACCGAACTCAAGCTCCCCAATTGCATCCCTTGATAAACGTAGTCCGAGTTTCTAAAGCGCTCGGTTGACGCCCCCACCGCCGCCGTCTTGTACGGCGAAAAATGATACTGTAACTTCGTTCCAATGGTAATCGCCCGAGTTAACACGTCGGGCATGTTTTGCGCACCGATGTAATAAACAGCAGGCGTTATCACCGCCGTTTGGTTAGAGACGGCCAGTGGATTATTGGAGTAACTTCCACCGTTAATGCCGATATTGGTCATCGCAAAACTGTAGTGCGCATCCACGCCCCACTCAACCTTACCATTGGCAATACCCTGGTCTTTCCAATTCAGTCCAAAGGTTGTGGTGCGGTCCTGGGTATTCGTAAACCAATCCAAACAGGGATCAATTTTGGCGTTTGCGTTCTTAGCCACTACTGAATTCACACAACTCGACCCACTGACCACGGTGTTTGCTTTATTGCCACCGACGTAGGCCGTTCCACTTGGCGAGCCGTAGGACAGTCCAGCGGTCGAGGTTTGACTGCGCTCATACGTAATGTATGCCGTCGAACTTTGCGTTTCACTCCAAGACATTGCCCAATCGATATCGGACGACACGCCGCGACTGCTGATTAAACCAAAACTCGAACTGGGATATCGATCAGCAATATAGCTAATGCTTGCCTGTAATGAGGAACGCTCTGAGACATCCCAATTGATAAGCGATTTCCCCTTCCAACGATCGCGATCGGCCGCGTAATAACGCTCAAGGCCCGGCAGTTCATTGATGGCATTGCGACTGCCATACGTGCCGTTCGCCAATACTGCCCCATTGGGGAAATACAAATTCGCATTTCCCGTGGTGGCCGCATAGGCGGAGACGGGACCAAAACCCGTATAGCCGCTGGCTAATAAGTATTGATAAGCACTAATATTTCCAACCGATCCCGGCGTAACGGCATTTGCCTCTGGCACCAGCGCTAAAAAAGCGTTGGGATCGTAGTCGACTCGTCTGGCAGCATAACTGACTCCCAACTTGCCATTGAGTTTATCTGTCATTGTGAACCTGAAATCCAGCTTACCGGTGTTCTCCTCAGCCTTCGGCGCATCCGCGCAGTTGATCCATGCGTCGTGACACCATCGATCCGTTCGACTCCACTCATAACCCAATTTCACCCCCTGACTACCCATCGAATAGTCGGCGTCCATATTGAGTTGGTTGAGCTTTTTACTGTAATCGCGATTTTGGTAGATATTAATGTTGGATCCAAGTTTTGGATAGAACAAACTTGCACCCGACGCGGCCTCACCCGTGTCGTAAAATAAGTACGTATTCACTGGCGTGGTATTTACACGCGAATCAAATTTGTACGCTGCGGTCAGATTAAGACGACTGACTGGGCGCGAGGTTAAGCGAAGCGTGGCGGTGGTGGTATCCACCTCACCGTGTAAGCTGGTTGCTGGCAGCCCCATGGGCAATGTACCGGCGCCATCATTAATGTAGCTTTGATTTTGAGTACCTGTACCCAGCGCCAAATTAGCGACCAGTTGAGTGGATGGCGAAATGTGCCAGCCGCCATTGGCACTGACTTGATGGTATTGATTATTGGGCGCGTTGGAGATGTCTGAACTTTGAGAAAGATTGGCGGGCGATTGAAACGTCATGAAGGGCACTTGATTTTCAAAAATCGAACCGTAGTAGGCCAATGCGAAATACAGCGACTTTTGACTATAGCCCAACTTAACTGTCGTCTGCGTTGTGCGAGTATCAATTAGATTTGGAATGATGGACGACGGTGACCCACCGACGTTCAGCGCGCCCTCCGCTTGCAAGCCTGATTTTTGCTCATAATTCAATTGACCCGTTAAGCTCCACGCTTTGGATAAATTCACACTTCCCGACACGTCATACCGTTCACGCCACGTTCGTAATCCGACCGTGTGAAAATCCAGATCATCGGCCGACTGGATTGCAGCCAGAGTCGCCAAATTAGCGGCCGTCGGCGACACCACCGTTCCGAGCGTCGTGCCTTTGACATTGCTGATTACTCCGCCATCGCCATTGATCGCATCCAAGCCGCGGTAGTTAAAGCCAGTGGTGCTGTTTTGAGGAACCATCGGCACGAGCCACGTGGATGGCAAGGTCAATACCGAACTGCCCACTCCTTGATAAGGGGTTTGAAAGGAATCCGATATCCAGTGCGTAATTTCGCTTGCACCAAAGTGAAGTTTGTACACTCCTTGCAGCGCATAATCCGCACTGAGATCGCGATCATTAAGACCTAAATTATTGCCAACCACTCGCCACCGTGTGGCGTCAGCACTGTCGTATGCACCACCGCCGCGCCAATCAATATTGGCAATGTCAAACAAACCCTTATCTTTAAGTCCATTGTATTCGCCATACTTGGCGGACGTATCGGAGACGTCTCCCACGCCCACCTGGGTCACACTCTCCGGCTTGACCAAATCCTCCATCGAAGGCTCGGCGGCGTGCACTGAAGCCACGCAGGCCGCAGACAGCACGCCCATGACTGCACTTCTAAGGCTAACTCGAGTATTTTTCGCGCTCATGACGTAACTCCACCTCAATCCGTTAACGTTGGAACTTCGCGCCAGCCGGATGGTTAGATCCATGAATTTGGCTGTGACAGTTCAAACACGCTCGTGCGTTGGTTTGCGCTCTTGGGCTTTGTGACCCGATAGGGTTTAGGCCATTAACGGTCGTCGCGTTTCCGCCAGGCAGATTTGCGCCACTGTTGATCGCCGCACCGTGGTCCGCACTATGACAGTCTTGACACAACCATGGCGCCCGCGTCTTTAAAAGCTTTGCATTATTCGAGCCGTGCGGGGTGTGACAATTGGTGCAATCGTCCACCACAGGCGAGTGCTCCCACAGGAACGGTCCACGTTTTTCAGCATGACAGGTGTAACACGTCTCATTGACTGAATTTTTTATCAATAAAGCATTGGTGACCGAACCGTGCGGATTATGACAATCACTACAACCAATCTTTCCAGCCTCGATCGGGTGCGTCGACACCTTGTGGACCTGAGCCCGTTGATCCTTATGACATCCAAAGCAGACTTGGCGCTGAGTGGACTTCATCAAAATGGGATCCGTTTGGGCATGCGAACTGTGGCATGAGGAACACGGTATATTCTTAGACTGATGCGCGCTGCCTGCCCAGTTGGAACGCGCGCCATCCTGATGACAACCAATGCACGCTTTTACTTGAGTCGCCGCATCCGAGGCGGCGTATGTGCCAGCTTTAAAGACCACGTCGGGCTTAGGTCGCGTTGCGCCACCACCGCCCGCAATGTGTTGTTGACTCTCACCATGACAGCTTTGACAAGACGGCGCTCGCGGATCGGCGCGATTGCCGTGTTTCGTTTGATAAATCGAGAGAACCGGCTTGGTTTCAGTCTCATCATGACATCGAGTGCACACCGCATCGCGCTTTAAGCCGACTGAAGGATCGGCCGTCTCAGCGTGCGCCAGACTCACACCAGCACAGCCCAACACCGCAACCAAAAATGCCAGCACTCTAATTTTCCGGGTCATAAATCTCTCCAGCCACCCTGAACGCTTGGCCTTTATTGAAGCGACAATATCCACTGCACCAAATTAAGCGTCTTCGAAGCATCTGGGGATTTGATGATTTTGTGCTCTTCTTCGTGCCCATCTGAGAACTTCGCTTTTTCACCGGTCGTTAAGTGATTAATCAGTCTTTTCTCGGCGTCGGGCTTGCCTTTGTACTTCAAAGCGACGTCTTTCCAAGCGGGACCATCTTTGGCTTTCTCCACACTGTGACAGCGAAAACAATTATTTTGACGGGCTAAAGTTTGAGCGGCATCCGCGTCAACAGCGTGTGCATTCAGCGACACGACACATCCCAAGACCACACCGATTACAGCTGATTTTCGAAGCATTGTTCTCTCCCAGATCTCTTTTCAACATCCTCTTTAGGCTCAGTTCATCTTAGTCCCCTGGCCACTTGCACACGTGCTGAGTTGTACCTAAGGGTTTATACCTATAACCCGAGTACATCGTTGTCGTCGCGGCAAAACTACTTTTTAGCCCTCGTCGGGGCCTCCGACCCATCGCCCGATTCGCGAAACCCGAGACCCACCGGATTCAAATCCAGGGATCCGAGCCATCAATGGTGCACAGCCTGTACCTAAAGTGAGCGCTCCAATCCATCCGAGAAGTCCGTCGGTCGATCACCGTCTAGGACTCACCGAAATTTTTAGGTGAATGAACGGATCTATTTAAAACAACATCCAAACACCTAGACGCAATCGACATGTAAATTGAAATGGAAAGGGGTGATTGCACTGACGCTCAACACGAGGATTCGAAAGACGATCAAAGCGCTACTTAAAATCTCTCAATTCAAATCTAGAGCAAATGCACACAGCGCCGCTTAATTCGGCGCATCCTGATTGTCCTAGACAACCGACTCGAACGCGTCGTGACACTCCTCACCTTGCAAATTCAAGTCAGGATGCACATCACCAAAACCAGAGCCGCGGCATTCGCGTCAACAGGCCTGCGCTCGACCTTACCGCTCTTTTCGGACCACCTCGATTGGTTAAAATTTATAACCGTTGCGCGCTTTATCGGATTAAGTTCGGCGAGTGTTCGTGGTAGCATAGACGCTTAATTTGCGGTGATCTCATGTCAACAGCGTCCACCCCCAAACCCCCTTCACCTCTGACCATTGGCATCGACACCGGCGGCACCTTCACCGACGCGGTGGTCATGAATGGCGACGCCCAGATCGTCGCCAAAGCCAAGGCGCTCACCACCCACGGGGATTTGAGCATTGGCATTGGCGAAGCCATTGAGGCGGTGTTGACCAAATGCCAATCCACCGACAATCCTGGGGCCATCCAACTGGTGAGCGTTTCGACCACCTTAGCCACCAACGCCGTTGTGGAAAACCGCTTCAGCCCCATCGCCACCATTTTGATTGGCTTCGACGACGCGATGGTGGAACGCTCGAATCTGGACGGGGGCAGAGGCGGACATTTGATTCGCATTAAAGGTGGACATGACGCCACCGGTGAGCCGTTGGCCCCATTGGATCTGAACGACTTAGCGGCCCAAGTAGAGGCGATCAACAATCAGGTCGAAGCCTACGCCGTGGCGGCAACGTTTTCGGTCAGAAATTCGTCGCATGAACTGGCCGTAAAGCAATTCATACGCGAAAAAACTGGCAAATCGGTGACGTGCGCCCACGAACTGAGTTCGCGCTTAGACGCGCCACGTCGCGCGCTGACGGTGGCCCTGAACGCGCGGCTCACACCACAGATTCGCAAATTGGTCTTGGCGCTACGCTCTGTACTTCAAAAGCATGCCATTGAGTCGCCGTTAATGCTGGTCAAAGGCGATGGCTCCTTAATCCGGGCGGAAATGGCACTGGAATACCCCATTGAGACCGTGCTCTCTGGCCCCGCTGCCAGTGTGGTCGGCGCGACGTTTTTAACAGGCTTGAGTGATTTCATCGTCTCCGATATGGGCGGAACCACAACCGATGTGGCCTTAGTCTCAGATCAACGCCCTCGCATCAACCCCGATGGCGCGCTGATTGGCGGTTGGCGCACTCTGGTTGAAGCCGTGGATGTGCACACCATGGGATTGGGCGGCGACAGCGAGGTTCGCGTTGACCGTCATGGGGACCTTTTGGTCGGCCCGCGCAAAACCATGTCGTTGAGTTTATTGGCGAGCAAAATCCCCAGCGTCGTGGAGAAGCTTAAAAGCCGACTGAACCTCGATGCTCTCCCCGACCGTTCCGGGCAATTGGTTTTTTTAAATCACAGCAATGCACCGTCCAATCACTTCGGCTCCATTGACTTGCGAGTCTACCAACAACTGAGTTTAGAGCCGCGTTTTGTCGCCGACATCGCCTCAGGAAAAGCGGCTTTAGAGGCGTTGTGGCGCCTCGCTGACTCCGGGTTTGCGACGATTGCGGCCTTCACGCCCAGTGACGCTGCACACATCTTAAATCGCCAAGTGAGTTGGAATCGCGAAGCGGCCATGCTCGGCGCTCAGTTGCTCGCCATCGAGCAAAAAAACACCAAAGCGAAACGCGTCACCAAAACCTGCGAAGAAATTGCCGGCGATACGGTTGAACTGGTGATTCAAAACTCCGCTCGGATTGTGATGGAGACCGTCCTGGCGGCCGATCCTGGCCTTGAACCGATTAAAGGACGTTTTGGGATCTTGGGGGATGCGCTGTTGCAAAAGCAGTTTCAAGGTCAGCGTTTTTCTGCACTCTTGAATACGCCCATTGGGTTGACCCATCCCATCGTCGCGATTGGCGCACCGGTTGGCGCGTACTACGCCACCATTGCCGAGCGCCTGAACACCCGCACCGTGATTCCAGAGCACGCCGAGGTCTGCAATGCCGTCGGCGCCGTGGCGGGCATGGTGCATAAAACCATCCGCGTGGTGGTCAATCAAGCGGCGTTTAAACAGTTTAAAGTACACACCAGCAACGAAGTTCGGTCGTTTGAATCGGACGAGGCGGCACTGGAATTCGCTAAAGAGCGCGCCTCGCAACTGGCGATTTCCGCCGCCATCGACGCGGGCGCCAGCGATCCGGATTTATCGATTGACGTCATCGAGCAACGCGCTCAACACGCGGACCAACCGGACTACCTCGCCGAAGCCACGATCATTGCCACCGCTCGCGGTCGGCCTCGCATCGCCTAATCGTCGATATATCTGTTAATTCCGTCGCAACAATCAGGCTTTCGGTAAAAAAACGTCTAACGAGGTCGCTAATGAGGTTGATTATCATCCCATGGCTGTCCACAATACGCGCATGGGATTAAGCGTACTCGACATTTTCAAAATTGGCATCGGACCATCGAGCTCACACACGATGGGACCGATGAATGCTGCCTGTCGGTTCATCAACCACCTGACGGAGCAAAACAAACTGCCATCCGTCCAGAAGGTCGTGACGCGCTTGTATGGCTCACTGGCGTTGACGGGTCATGGGCATTGCACCGATCGCGCAATTTTATTGGGCTTGGAGGGCCATACGCCGCAGGAGATTGATCCGGCCATTATGGAACCCTCCCTAAGCCGCATTCGTCAAAACGCCAAGTTACGACTGGGTGGCACCCATGAAATCGACTTTGACGAAGCGTTGGATTTATTGTGGTTGCGAGATCAGATTCTGCCCGGCCACGCCAACGGTATGCGCTTTAGCGCGCTGGATGCCAGCGGCCACTTAATCCTGGAAGAAGAGTATTACTCGATTGGCGGGGGATTCATTGCCCGGGCCGATGAGTTGGCCCTAAACGACACCGTAGGCCCGGCAGTCGAATTGCCGTTTGCATTTCAAAATTGCGATGACTTACAACGGCTGTGCAAAGAAAACGGCCTTGAAATGTATGAGTTGGTGTTGGCCAACGAAGACGCTTTTCGCCCTCGCGCTGAAACCCTCTCGCGATTAATGCACATCTGGGACACCATGCAACAGTGCATTCACCGCGGCTTTGAGGCGCAAGGCTTATTACCGGGCGTGCTGAAAGTCCGACGCCGCGCGCCAAAACTGTATCGCCAATTGAAAGACGCGGACGCGCATGAACCCATGACGGCAATGGATTGGGTCAATGCCTACGCGCTGGCGGTGAACGAAGAAAACGCCGCGGGCGGCAAAATGGTCACCGCGCCCACCAATGGCGCGGCTGGCATTGTGCCCGCGGTGATCTCGTTTTATCGGCACTTCGAACCAAGCGCCAATGATGAAGGCGTCATTCGCTTTTTGTTGGTCGCGGGCGCGATTGGCATGCTGTACAAGAAAAACGCCTCCATCTCGGGCGCCGAAATGGGTTGCCAAGGGGAAGTCGGCGTGGCGTGTTCCATGGCCGCCGGCGGTTTGGTCGCCGCGTTACACGGCAACAACAGTCAAATTGAAAACGCGGCTGAAATCGGCATGGAGCACAATCTGGGGCTGACCTGCGATCCGATCGCTGGACTGGTGCAAATCCCCTGCATTGAACGCAACGCCATGGGCGCGGTCAAAGCCATCAACGCGGCGCGCTTGGCCAAACGCGGCGACGGCAATCACAAGGTCACCTTGGATCAAGTGATCAACACCATGCGCCAAACCGGCGAAGACATGGCCACCATCTATAAAGAAACCTCGCAAGGTGGGCTGGCCGTCAACGTTCCAGAGTGCTAGCTCCCGGCGGGCACGCCCAGCAAGCGCGGCTGGTTAACCGCGCGCCGCAGGGCTTAAGCACCATTTTCGCTGATCCCTTAGCCCGCGACGATCGCGCCACGCTCAGCATCGCTCACGGATTTTCGAAAGACCTCAAACATCTCTCGTCCAAATCCGTGTGCTGGCGGCAGGCTCGGCACCAATGCCTCGCGCGCCTCCCACTCACTCGTTTCCACCAGCGCTTGAAGCGTGCCCTTGGTCGCATCCAATCGCACCACATCGCCATCCCGAAGCTTGGCCAACGGGCCACCGCTTAAGGCCTCCGGCGTCGCGTGAATTGCCGCCGGCACGGGGCCAGACGCGCCACTCATGCGCCCATCGGTGACGAGCGCCACTTGGTAACCCTGATTCAACAAACTCGATAGAGCCGGCGTGAGTTCATGCAGCTCTGGCATGCCATTGGCTTTTGGTCCCTGAAAACGCAAGACCGCGACAAAGTCCCGGTTCAACTCACCGGCTTTAAACGCTTCCGTCAGTTGCGCTTGAGTTTCAAAGATGCGAATCGGCGCTTCGATCACAAAATGTTCTGGTTTCATGGCCGACGTTTTAATGACCGCTCGACCCAGGTTGCCGCGCAGGACTTTCAATCCCCCTTCGGGCTTGAAGGGCTCCCGGATTCCTCTCAACACGGTGTGATCCGACTCGTTCGGCAGATCAACATAGGTCAGGTGTCCATCCACCAGCTCCGCGCGCTGACAATAGCGCTCCAATCCGGAGCCCAATATGGTCTCGACATCGCCGTGCAATAAGCCACCCGCCAACAGTTCTTTGATGACAAACGACGTTCCGCCCAGTTCGTGGAATCGATTCACGTCCGCCTCCCCGTTGGGATAAACCCGGGCCAACAACGGCACGACGCCACTGAGTTCATCAAAATCATCCCAGTTGATGCGGATGCCCGCGGCGTTCGCGATCGCTATCAAATGAATGGTGTGGTTGGTGGAGCCGCCCGTTGCCAACAGCGTGATAATCGCGTTTATTATCGATCGTTCATCGATCATTTCCCCGATGGGCAAGTCGTTGTTGCGGACGTGGGAGCGTTCAATCACGACCCGCGTGGATTCTCTCGTCAGCGCATCTCGCAATGCGGTGTGCGGCGCGACAAAAGCGCTGCCTGGCAACATCAATCCCATGGCTTCGAGCAGCATTTGATTGCTGTTCGCGGTCCCATAAAACGTACACGTGCCTGGCGAATGATAACTTTTGGCTTCCGCGTCCAACAGCGCTTCACGGTCCACTTTGCCTTGCGCAAATTCCCGTCGCACTTTGGCTTTTTCAGAGTTCGGCAAACCAGAGGGCATGGGTCCGGCGCTCACAAACACCGTTGGCAGCGCGCCAAACTGCAGCGCGGCCATCAATAGCCCGGGCACGATTTTGTCGCACACGCCCATCATCACCACCGCATCAAACCCATCGTGCGTCAAAGCCACTGCCGAGGACAGCGCGATCACGTCGCGACTGAATAAGGACAACTCCATGCCGGGCCGACCTTGCGTAATGCCATCGCACATCGCCGGCACACCGCCGGCAAACTGCGCCGTGGCATTGGCCTCACGCGCCGCGTCTTTAATTAATACCGGATAGTATTGCAAGGGCTGATGCGCCGACAGCAAGTCGTTGTACGCGGACACAATCGCCACATTGGGCCATTGCATCTGGCGCAATGCGCCTTTTTCAGCATCCGAGGAGGCTGCGAACAAGTGGGCTAAGTTTGCGCACGACAAATGTTGACGCGACACCGACTGCGCGCGTTGCGCTCGGATGCGCTCCAAGTACGCCGCTCGACTGGCGTGTGAACGGGCGCGCGCACGCGCGGTCACGGCAACCACGATCGGATTGAGGGCGTGTTTTTCGGCAGTCATAACGGACCCCTGTGCTGTTAAACCATGCGACGGCCGGGCGCCAAATTGCGCGCAAAACCGATAATAAGTAGTATAACTACAATGGCTATATTACTCAAATTATTAATTTTTATGAAATAATTATTAACAATTGAAATTTTCTCTGAATCTTCTATAATTTTTGGTATTATTTCTGTACTTTTACTACAACAGGGGCTCTTCCATGCCAAAACTTGACCCCAACGTCCGCGCCAAAAAGTCGGCGGATCCCGCGCAACTGCTTGATTGCGTTATCTTTGGGGGCACTGGCGATCTGGCCATGCGGAAAATTTTCCCGGCATTTTATCGCCTCGTAGCGGACGGGAAACTCGCCCCAGGCAGCCGAATATTGGGCATCGCTCGCAGCGCGGTGGAGCGCGCGGCGTTTCACCACTCGGTCCGAACTGCCTGCGAGCAACACATTGGCTCGGAGATCCAGGCCGAGACTCTGCAAAAGCTTTTGGACGTCATCGACTATCAGACCTTAGACGCCAATCACGGCGACGACTACCAGGCCTTGGCCGATTGGCTCACCAGCGGAGCGGATCGCATTCGAATATTTTTTCTATCCACCGCGCCCGCCCTGTTCGATGCCATCTGCGCACAACTGTCCAGCCATGGTCTAGTGAGCCCCAAGACCCGGATCATGTTGGAGAAGCCGTTGGGCGAAGATCGCGCCAGCGCCGCGCGCATCAACGACACCGTGGCCCGCATCGCTGCGGAGCACCAGATTTATCGCATCGACCACTATTTGGGCAAAGAGACGGTTCAAAATTTATTGGCCTTGCGGTTTGGCAACACGCTGTTCGAACCCCTGTGGCGTCGCGGCACAATTTCTCATGTGCAAATCACCGTCGCTGAACAACTCGGTGTTGAACAACGCGGCGAATTTTACGACCGCACCGGCGCCTTACGCGACATGGTGCAAAACCACTTGCTGCAACTGCTGTGTATTTTGGCAATGGAACCTCCCGCCTCGAGTTCGGCCGACGCGGTCCGCGATGAGAAACTCAAAGTCTTGCGCGCGTTGCGCCCGATTGGAGAGGCCGAGGCGTTGCTCAAAACCGCTCGTGGCCAATATCGCCAAGGCTCGATCGATGGCAAAACGGTGCAGGGCTACCTCGAAGAAACGGGAGTCGCCAACAACAGCACCACCGAAACCTTCGTGGCCGTCAAAGCGGAAATTGACACCTGGCGATGGGCGGGCGTGCCCTTTTATTTGCGCACGGGCAAGCGCATGCCGACAACGGTGGCCGAGATTGTGGTGCATTTTGAGCCGCTGCCTCTGTCGATCTTCGAAGGCGGCTTCAATTCACAAGCACCCAATCGACTCATCATTCGCTTGCAACCCGACGAATCCATCACCTTGCGCGTACTGGCCAAAAAGCCCGGTGCGTCCATGCGTCTAAAACCCGTCGACTTGTCCTTGAACTTGGCCGAGTCGTTCACCGCAAGACCCTTAGAAGCGTACGAGCGATTGTTGCGCGATGTGATCGATGGCAATCTCACGTTGTTTATGCGGCGCGATGAAGTGGATGCCGCGTGGAGCTGGATTGATCCGATCCGCCAAGCGTGGGATTTGGATGAAGATGGCACCAAAGGCTATCCCGCCGGCACCCATGGCCCGGCCAGCGCCAGCGCGCTGATCGCGCGTGACGGATACACCTGGCACGATGAATAGCACGGCCATCCCTTCAGGCGACGCCGGTGGCAATCGGTTTTTAGCCCAAATCCGCTCACAAGCGAAGTCGGCCACGCCCGCCGAAGCGCGCGTGGCGGATTTAATTCTCAAAACGCCGGCTTGGGTCTTGGAGAACACCTTGGCCAGCGTGGCGCACAACGCCGGCGTCAGCGAGCCCACCGTGATTCGGTTTTGTCGCACCTTGGGCTTAGATGGCTTTCAGACGCTGCGTTTACGACTGGCGCACTCGTTAGCGCAACAGGCCCACTTCCTGCCGCAAGAATGCGCCGCGAGCGACAGCGGCATTGAGCTGACTCGAAAAATATTTGCGCGCGCGTCGGCGACCCTGCACGACGTCGCGGGTCATTTTGTAGGAACCGAAATTGATCGGGCGATCGATGCCCTGATCAATGCCGGCCGAATTGAATTTTACGGGTTGGGAAGTTCGGGCATTGTCGCCGACGACGCTCGCCACAAGTTTTTTCGCTTGGGCCTGCAAGCGGTCGCGTACTCCGATCCTCATGTGCACGGCATGGCCGCAACGATGCTCAGCCCCCACGACGTGGTCGTCGCCATTTCCAGCACCGGTCGAACGATCGATTTGCTGGCCTCAGTGGAATTGGCGAAAGAATCCCAAGCCAAGGTCATCGCCATCACGCCTCCGCACTCCCCCTTGGCGGAACGCGCCGACATCACCTTGCCCATCTTGACCGACGAAGACACCGACATCTACACCCCAATGACCACGCGTCTGGCGCAATTGACCCTCATTGACGTGCTCTCGGTGGGCGTGGCCTTGCGTTTGGGCCCGGAATTATCGCAGCGACTCACCAAGGCGCATCGCAGTCTTGCCGATAAACGCTTGACCGAACGAGATTAAAATTGGCCCAGAACCGCCGCCACGCTGCCGGCGCGGTTTTGACTTAAAATAGGGCCTCTAAACCCCGTGGATTGGAATTGAATAAAATCGCATCACCACCGCAACCGCTCGCTCCGGCTTGGCTTGGAATTCTCTGGTGCGTTGTCGGCGCCACTGGCTTTGCCGTCAAAGGGGTTTTCGCCAAGTTACTCTACGCCCAAGGCTGGAATTTTGAATCCGTGTTGTGCATTCGAGCCTTTTGCGCCCTGCCCATCATGGCCTTATGGGCCAGACATTGGATCGACCCTGGTGCGCTCACGCGATTGACGCGCAAGGACGTCGTGGGGTTTATGTTTGCGGGTTGGTTTTGTTATTACGTGGGCGCGTTCACCGACTTTAAAGCCCTTGAATCCATCACCGCGAGCATTGAACGGGTGTTGTTGTTCACGTATCCATCGATCATTGTCATCATGCACGCCCTGCAATGGAAGACCCTTCCCCAGCGGCGCACTCTCGGCGCCCTGACGCTCACCTACTGCGGCATCTTTTTAGTGGTGACCGGCTTAGATCTCAGCATCCTCAAAGCCAACCTGGTCGGCTCCACCTTGGTGCTGATCTGTGCGTTCACCTCGGCCACCTATTACGTCATTGGCGAACAAGTGGCGCTGCGAATCGGCAGCACGCTGTTCACACTCGGCGCGCTCACCACGGCGACCGCGGCCTTAGGGGTTCATTATGGGGTCTCCGAAAGCGCCCACATTCACCCCTGGACTCAGCCAGCCTTGGTGTGGTTGGTCTGCATTGTGTTGTTTTCAACCGTCATCCCCATGCTCGCCATGGCCGAGGGCGTCAAACTGCTCGGTGCGCCCCGAGCATCAATTGTATCCACGGTAGGCCCGCCGTTTACCATATTGGTCGGCTCGATTACTTTGCATGAAATGCTGAGTTTGGCCCAGTGGCTTGGCGTTTTGTTGATTGTGGCGGGCATCGTGATCCTCGAACTGAAGAAGTCAAAACCCATGGCGGAGAATTAATCTTTAGGCCCGGCGATTTCACTACTCAGGAGCGTAAAATTCCCGTAAAATACCCGGAACTGTGGCGGTCGCATCCGGTCTTAATAGTGGCCTCGACCAGATTCAATTGCAAGGAGTTGCCCGCACCATGCGTTCACACATTTTCAAATTTGGCGTATTGATGTTTTTGATGGCCAGCACCGCGCTCGCCGGCCCCCGTGAGGATGGTCGAATACTGCAGGCCATCGACGCGCTCAAATCCACCCAAAGAATGCGCGATCAAGCGATCCCATCGTGGTTATTGGCGCGCGCCGAGGGAATCGCGGTGATTCCGAACACCATCAAGGCCGGCATTATTGTCGGTGGCCGTGGCGGCAAAGGCGTGTTGATCATTCGAGACGCTCAGGGCAACTGGACCAACCCCGTGTTTTTAAGTTTGGGCGGCGGCAGTTTTGGTTTTCAGGCCGGTATTGAAACCAGCGACGTGATTTTGTTGTTCATGAACCGTCACAGCATTGACGGCGCTACCGGCGGCAAAATGACGCTGGGTCTGGACGCCTCGATTGCGGCCGGGCCCGTGGGTCGAATGGCCTCGGCGGCGACCGATTTCGGTTTATCCGAGATTTATTCCTACTCGCGAACCAAAGGCTTGTTCGGTGGCGTGTCCATTGATGGGTCCGTCTTGGCCATTGATAACCATGCCAACGAAGTGTTCTACGACAAGCCGGGCATCTTAGGGTCCGAAGTGCCTTGGCTGCCCCACAGCAACAACAGTGCCGCCAGCGCGTTGTTGAGCGCATTGGATCAACTGACCAACGAAAACGCCTCGCCCGAAATGGACGCGTCGCAACGACCCGTGACCCAAACGCCGGATGTGAGCAGACCCTCACCTCCGCCAGCGGGACCAGCGTTAGAAAACTCAGCGCCGAAAGCGTACCCCTTAGAAAATCCAAAACGCTAAAGCTCTGAGGCCGAGCGCCCTACGAGCCGGCCCCGACGCCTCCCCGGCGCGGCAGTGCCGCTCTAGGGGCAACGGCAAACCCCGTCCACGGCACGACGCCGTGAATTGGAACCCAACAAAAAGGGCGGCAGAGCCGCCCTTTTTATTGCCCCAAATCCCCTAGGCCCCTTAGGCCTTGAGCCACTCTCGCAGCAGCCGATTAAAGGTTTGGCTGGGCCGCATCGCCGCATCGCAACGCGTGAGGTCCGGATGATAATAGCCACCAATATCGACGGGCTTGCCCTGTGCGCCCACAAGCTCCGCCACAATGGTCGCTTCGGCCGCGTGCAGCCCATCGCTTAAAGGCTTAAAGCGCTTTGCCAGATCCACATCGTCGGTTTGGGACGCCACCGCTTTAGCCCAGTAGAGAGCCAGATAAAAATGGCTGCCGCGATTGTCAATTCCACCCACTTTACGCGCCGGCGATTTGTCTTGATCCAAAAACTCGGCGTTCGCCGTGTCCAAGGCCTTGGCCAGCACCGCCGCGCGCGCGTTGTTGGTTTTGCGAGCCAAGTCTTCGATTGACACTTGAATCGCTAAAAACTCGCCTAAGCTGTCCCAGCGCAGATACCCTTCCTCTAAAAACTGCTGCACGTGTTTCGGCGCGGACCCACCGGCGCCGGTTTCGTATAAACCACCGCCCGCCAACAACGGCACGATCGACAGCATCTTCGCACTGGTGCCCAATTCCAAGATGGGGAACAAATCCGTTAAGTAGTCGCGCAACACGTTGCCAGTCACGGAAATGGTGTCTTGACCAGCACGAATGCGTTTTAAAGACTCGGCAATCGCGTCCGCTGGCGACAAGATGCGCAGATCCAATCCTAAGGTCGAATGGCGCGAGAGTTCTTCCCGAACCACGCCCGCCAACAGACGATCATAGGCGCGCTGCGAATCCAACCAAAACAACGCCGGCGTGTTGGTGAGTCGCGACCGCTCGACGGCCAGTTTGACCCAATCGCTAATCGCGACCGCTTTGGTTTGGCACATTCGAAACACGTCGCCCGCATCCACGGTGTGAGACGTCAGGACCACGCCGTTGGCGTCAACGACCTTAACCACCCCCGCCGAGGGCAACTCAAACGTCTTGTCGTGTGAACCGTATTCCTCCGCCGCTTGCGCCATCAGACCGACGTTCGGCACGGTGCCCATGGTCGCCACATCAAACGCACCGTGTTGACGACAATCGTCCATCACAACCTGATAAATACCGGCGTAGCAACGATCTGGGATCACCGCAAGCATGTCGTGGGTTTTGCCATCCGCGCCCCACATTTGCCCCGATGAGCGAATCGCCGCGGGCATGGAGGCGTCGATAATGACGTCGCTGGGGACGTGCAAGTTCGTAATGCCTTTATCGGAGTCCACCATCGCAATCGACGGACGCGACTCCATCACCGCCGCGATGTCGCGCTCAATGGCCGCTCGTTGACTGGGCTCGAGTTGCGCCAGCTTGGCCAACACATCGCCCCACCCGTTATTGGGGTTGGCTTTCACGCTCGCCAACAGCGCGCCGTGATTTTCAAACACGGGCGCAAAAAACTCTTTTACCGCATGACCGAATAAAATCGGATCAGACACTTTCATCATGGTTGCTTTCAAATGAAGCGACCACAGCAACCGCTCGGATTGAGCTCGGGTCAGCGTTTGTCGATAAAACGCTTTCAACGCCGCAACGCTCATAAAGGTGGCGCTGATCAGTTCCCCGTCTTTCACAACAATGCCGTCTTTGAGCGTCTTGACCTCACCGTGTTTGGCTTCAAAGACGATCGACACGTGTGTGGCTTTTTCAATTCGAGCCGCCTGCTCGTTGCCGTAAAAATCACCCGACGACATCGAGGCGACTGCGCCGCGGCGAGTGGCGTCCCACGCGCCCATGCTGTGCGGGTGTTTTCGGGCATAGCGTTTCACCGCATTGGCGACTCGGCGATCCGAATTCCCCTCACGCAGCACTGGATTCACCGCACTGCCCAACACCTTGGCGTAGCGCGCTTTGATGTGGGCTTCTTGATCGTTGGCGGGTTGATCTGGGTAATCCGGGACCTTAAATTCTTGCGATTGCAGCTCTTTGATGGCGGCTTTTAATTGCGGAATGGAAGCGCTGATGTTGGGCAGCTTAATGATGTTGGCGTCATTGGATTTTGCCAACTCGCCCAACTCCTTGAGATCGTCCGAATGCTGCTGCGTCGCATCGAGGTGATCCGAGAACTGCGCCAGGATACGACCCGACAACGAAATGTCGCGCGTCTCAACCGAAAACTGAGCGCTCGCCGCAAAGGCTTGAACGATCGGCAACAACGAATACGTTGCCAACATCGGTGCTTCGTCGGTGAGCGTATAAATAATGGGCTTGGACATAACGGGCTCTCAGGCTGCGGGTGACAGGTGAATTATACAAACCCCTACTGCACTGCACTCAAGTAATTACCGTAAGGTCCGCCCACCGACGCCCACCCCCCAAGCCCTGGGGTCCCAGCAGGGCGCAACGGTTTTTTTCGGTCCCGAAACGCGCGTTCTCGCACGCCCTGGGCCGAATTTCGCCGTTTTGGGCTGCGCTGGGCTACCTTGGGCCACTCGAGGCTCACCGCGGCCCCACCCCCTCAACCCTGAGCGCCGATGGCGAGCGGCAACGCCGCCTCGGCGCGATCGGTTTTATTATTGTTTAAAAATCAACACTTTACACTTATTGATCCGATCGCCGTCGACTCCTTGAGCGCCCGAGGTAGCGGGCCCGCCTCATTGAGGGGGCGCGTCCGATTGGCGCGACCCACATCGATGACCGTTTTATCCGGATTGGTTTGTTTTACGAGCGCTAACCTGTCAAAATAGTCGGCTAAGGCCGCGTTTGGACGCGGCTTTGCGTTTTAAATCACTCCCGCCATTGGGGCGGGCTTAACCACTGAGAATGCATCATGCCTCGCACAACGCCACTTTCCGATATTCGTAACATCGGCATCATTGCCCACGTCGACGCGGGTAAAACCACGACCACCGAACGTATTTTGTACTACACCGGTCGTAAACACACCATCATCGACATTCACGACACCAAGGACCTGAAGACGTCGACGACCACCGACTATTTGGAGCAAGAACAAAAGCGCGGCATCACGATTCAAAGTGCTGCGGTGTCTGCGTTCTGGCGCAACAAAAAGATCAACGTGATCGACACCCCGGGGCACGTGGACTTCACCATCGAAGTGAACCGTTCCTTGCGTGTGCTCGACGGCGCGGTCGTCGTGTTCGACGGCGTTGCGGGCGTTGAGCCCCAATCTGAAACCAACTGGCGCTTAGCCGACAACTACGACGTGCCTCGCATGTGCTACGTCAACAAAATGGACCGCAGTGGCGCCAACTTCGTGCGCTGCGTCGACATGATTCGAACCCGCTTGGGTGCTCGTCCCTTGCCCGTGCAATTGCCCATCGGTTCTGAAGACAACTTCAAAGGCATGATCGACTTAGTCGAAATGAAAGCCTTGGTGTGGGAGTCGGATGACAAAGACGCGCAATGGAAAGTCTTGGACATCACGCCAGACATCGCGGACAAATTAGACGTGACGGTCCCCAGCGATCGCGCGATTTTGGCCAACATTGACAAATATCGCACCGAACTCGTGGACACGTGTTTGGAGATGGACGATGAAGCGATGGAAGCGCACTTATTAGAAGGCAAAGCGCCTTCGGTGGAAGTGATTCGCTCCTGCTTACGCAAAGGCACCATCCAATCGAAATTCACGCCCGTATTGTGTGGCTCTTCGTACAAAAACAAAGGCGTCCAACAGGTGTTGGACGCGGTTGTGGACTACCTGCCTTCGCCCACCGACGTAGCCTCGATCAAAACGGTAGACGCCGATGGTAATCCGATTGGCGAGCGCGTCTGTTCAGACGACGAGCCGTTCTCAGCGTTGGCCTTTAAGGTCATCAACGACGCGTACGGCGCGTTGACCTTCATTCGAGTTTACTCGGGCGTGTTGACCAAAGGCATGAGCGTTTCAAACTCCACTCGCGGCAAGCGTGAAAAAATCGGCCGCATGGTGGAAATGTTCGCGAAAGAAGCCAACCCCATTGAAGAAGCCCGCGCGGGCGACATCGTGGCCTTGGTCTCCTTGGCTGAAACCGACACGGGTGACACCTTGTGTGACTCCGCTCATGCGGTGGTGTTGGAACGCATGCGTTTCCCGGACCCCGTGATCAGCGTTTCGGTTAAATCCAAGAACAAAGCCGATCAAGAGAAATTCACCGCAGCGCTGGGCAAAATGGTTCGCGCCGATCCATCCTTGCACCTGGAAACCGACCGTGAAACGGGCCAGACCATCTTGCGCGGCATGGGCGAACTTCACTTGGAGGTCACCTTAGACCGCATGCGCACTGAGTTCAACGTGGAAGGCGTCATGGGCGCGCCACAAGTGGCTTACCGTGAAACCATCACCAAACCGGTCAACGAACAATACGTTCACAAAAAGCAAACCGGTGGTGCGGGTCAGTTCGCGGAAGTGTGGATTAACTTTGAGCCATTGGATCGCGGTACGGGCTTCCAGTTTGAAGACAAGACCGTCGGCGGCTCGGTGCCGAAAGAGTACGTCCCGTCCGTCGAGAAGGGCTTGCGCATGCAGTTAGAAGACGGCGTGTTGGCCCACTTCCAAACCGTGGACTTCAAGGCCACCTTGGTGGACGGCAGCTACCACGACGTGGACTCCAACGCGTTGACCTTCGAAATCGCGGCCAAAGCGTGCTTCCGGGAAGCCATGCGTAAAGCCGGTCCGATCTTGTTAGAGCCGGTCATGAAAGTCGAAACCGTTACCCCTGGCGATTACCTGGGCGATGTCATCGGTGACATCAACCGTCGTCGTGGTTCGATCGTCGACCAAGTGGAACGCGGCACCAACATCGCGGTGGTGGCCACGGTGCCATTATCGGAAATGTTTGGCTACATCGGACACTTGCGCGGGATGACCTCTGGTCGTGCCTCGTATACGATGGAGTTCTCGCACTACGACCCCGTGCCACGCAACGTGGCCGATGTGGTCATCGCCGAATCGAACAAGCCTAAAACCGCTTAATCGCGGCTCGGTTGATCGAACGAAAACGGCAGCCTCGGCTGCCGTTTTTTTTGCCGTGTCCCACCCACGACGATCCCCAATGATGAGCCGATGGCTTTTGAATTAACCCAAGACCTTATGCAGCATCTTCGGCAACACCCGCCAATGCTTCTCGGCCATGGATGAATCGTAAGCCAAATGATCGGGCATGACCCAACCGTGTTTGGCGGGATAGGTTTCAATCCGATGAGGCACGTGGTGGGCCTTCAAGCTGGCTTTGAGCGTTCGTTTGTCCGCATCGGTGAACGACGCGTCCTCAATGGCCCCGCCCACATAAATGAAGGCGCTCATCCTTGGGGCCAAGCGATGCGGACTGAGTCTATCCTCGGTCGCCAACCCGCCCCCATGAAACGACGCCGCGAGTGCGATTTTGGCACCGAAGGTTCCCGCGGCCACCAAGGACATCTTGCCTCCCAGACAATACCCCGTTGTGGCGATGGGGCCTTTGGCAACGCCTGGCAACCCTTTGAGCGTTTTAATGTACGCCTTCGAGTCTTTCATCACATGAGCAGGACTCGCCGGCCCAAAAAACTTGGTGAACAACTTGGTGCGACTTTGAGGCGTCGCAAAAATGGTTTTGGCGTTCATGGGACGATACCGACCGGATCGATAAAACAAATCCGGCAACAACACCGCAAAGCCGTAGGAACTCAATCGTTCGGCAACCGATAACACCGCTGGCCTAATCCCAATCCCATCCATGTACATCAACACCCCGGGCCACGGGCCGGTGCCACTTGGCGTGAAATAAAAGGCTCGCGCTGAGCCGTCGGCGGTCTGAATGGTGAGCTTCTCCATAGCGTCCTCGTTGCCTCGTTCAGTGGGTAGTGACCCTTAGAATCCATACGGGTTCCGAGGGCCGATCGTATTGTAAACGCGCGGACGGGCGTTTCGCGCGCCGTCGCGACATCGCTTTTAAAACGACCGCGCGCCTTCGCGGGCCAAAAGCCGTTGCTTGCGTTTCACATCCCACCGGTAGCCCTTGAGGGATCCATCTTGGCCAATGATTCGATGACAGGGAATGAGCACACCAATCTTGTTCGAGGCGCACGCTCGGGCAACGGCGCGAACTTTAGACGGCTCTTTGAGCTGAACCGCTAAACCCTGATAGCTTAAAGTGCTGCCTAAAGGGAGTTGCCTGAGCGCATTCCAGACCCGCATCTGAAACGCGGTCCCTTGAATATCCAAGGGAAGACTTAGGGCCGATTGCGGCAACAACACTTCATCGCGGACTTGATTAAACCACGCGTAGAGTCGCGCTTCGTCGCAGTAAAAAGACGCCTTCGGAAAATGCTCTTTTAACTCCACCAATAAACCCTGAGGCTCGTCGGCGAAACTGAGCCAACACACGCCCTTTTCAGTGGCCGCCATCAGAATCCATCCCAGCTCAGACAACCCCACCCAATACCCCACGCGCAGAGGTGAGCGCAGTTTGGCGGGAGGAACACCGAGGGCCAGTAAGGCGTGGTGATAGGCCTGACTGACCGACCATCCCGAATCCATGAGCGCGTCGAGGGTGGATTGGGCTGTGGGAAGACTGCGGCTCAGCCGTTGCAGTTTCACGGCGTGGGCATACGCTTTGGGGCTGATGCCCAATCGCTTTACAAACTGTCGTTGCAGTTCCGAGCGAGACACGTTGACCTGAGCGGCAAGGTCCGTCAACGACTGTTCAGACCGCTCCAATTGGCGGCACACGCGATTAATGCGCTTGGCCCACATCACATCCGGATCGGTCGTGGCGCTCATGAACCCCCCATCATCCCCGCTTGATTGAGAGCTGCAGTGTAACGGATTTAAATCCGCCGTCTTCCGGAAACGTGCGCTGCGCTCACCCCTGACGTTCGGGGGAGGAGTCACGCCGGAGGCAGTGCCGAAAGGGCTCACGCGATGACGGGGTTCCCCCGAGTCGAAAATTGGACTCAGCGGTGGGCTGACACTGATTATAAGAGCGCTGGAGCACCACGTGCGGCACCGCAGTGGTTTGGATCACGCCACGCCATCCAAACGGGTCTTATAGCGCGTACTGATACGCGACCCCGCATCCGCCAATTCCACAGTACCCATCTGGATTTTTGGCGAGGTACTGCTGGTGATACTCCTCGGCGTAATAAAACACCTTCAACGTCTCAATCTCCGTGGTAATGATGCGTTTACCGGCTTCACTCAGCGCACGTTGATAGGCACGGCGGCTTTCCAAGGCTCGATCGTAGTGAGCGTGATTGGTGACGTAAATGGCGGAGCGATATTGTGTGCCGATGTCGTTGCCTTGACGCATCCCTTGCGTGGGGTCATGGGATTCCCAAAAGAGTTTGAACACCTGATCCAACGACAACGCGGCGGGATCAAACACCACCCGTACGATCTCCGTGTGTCCGGTGTCGCCGCTGCACACTTCGGGATAGGTGGGATTGGGGGTGGTTCCTCCCGCGTAGCCCACGGCGGTGCTGTAGACGCCCGCTGTTTCCCAAAAGACGCGCTCCGCCCCCCAAAAACACCCCAAACCCAGATAAATCTCATCCATCCCGACAGGAAAGGGAGGCTTGAGCGGATTGCCGTTCACAAAATGCGCCTCCGGCACGTGCAGCGGTTGCGTGCGGCCTGGGAGGATCTCAGCGGGAGACGGCAGTGTGGTCTTACGGGTGCCCATGGATTGACTCGCTCCAGAAATTCGAGAGTGGTCAGTATACCAAAGCGCTCTCCCCAACCCAGCAGGAAGGCAGTCTAAGCCGGACGCCTTGCCTTTGATTGCGCATCGCCCGTGATAAAATAACGTCACTGTCTAGGACGGATAATTCTCATGTTAGCCAACGACCACAACCTCTTGCACAAACCTCTCGAATCCAAGCCCTACGGCATTCGCGTGAGTTTACGACGAAGCGATCCATTCACCTTGTTGGTGGGCAACGATTGGGAGCGAGAGCATTGGTATGACTCCGAGTCGGCGCGCGATGCCGCCTACGCCGATATGCTGCGTCACCACGAGTATTCACGACAAGGCGATGACCCAACCGTGAACCTTGAGAAAATCAGCCGATAACGGCGTTTTGAATTGAGGGAATGGTGAGATCGACGTGATCTAACCGAAGACGTGGATCAAAGATACCGACAGCACCGCGCCAATGAGCGCACCGGCGATCACATCGGTTGGGTAGTGCAACCCCAAAATCACCCGTGACAGCGCCACCAAGATGGCAAAGGGCACCAACACCACTGCCCACATTGGAAAATACGCCACCACCACAACGGTGAACGCCACCGCGTGCAAGGTATGCCCAGACGGAAAACTATACCGATCCAACGGCGCAATGCCGGGCATCAGTTCATTGAAACGAATGAACGGACGCTCGCGGACCAGCCGATGCTTCAAAGCCTTGTACAACCCAAGCCCCAGCGCCCCCGTGGCGGCCATGACCACACTCACGTGCACCCCTTGCCAGCCGTACACCATCGGCAGCAACGCCATCAACGAATACCAAAAGACCCCATCCCCCAAGCGCGAGACGGCGCGAAAGAGCACTCGAATGAGGGATTGGTTGAGCGCGCGATTCAAACGTCGGCACCACACCACTTCCGCGTCGTCGAAGCGTTGGAACCAAAGTGACAGACTGTGCGTGGTCATTCAAGCATCCCGTGGAATCATCCACGCTCTACGATGCACTCGGCTCACGACACTCCGATGACGAGTTTATGAACCTTTGATGACAACGACGCCCTCACCACCCCAACGCCTGGGGCAGACCCTCTGCCCCCCACAAGTCCCAGCAACGACGGGCGTCTTAGACCCGTAGGCGCGCGCCGTCAAATCCCCGCGGCATCCAATGCGTTTTTGAGATCCGTGATGAGATCGTCGGCGTCTTCAAGCCCGATCGACAACCGATGACTGGTGTGCGAAATCGCCGCCATTGCACGCTGCGCCTCGGTTAAATCCCGAGGCTGAATTAACGGCGCAGAGACGATTAAACTTTCGGTCGATCCCAAACTCGCCACTTGGGAAAAATATTCCAAGTGATCGGCAAACACCCGACTCTGTTCGGGAGTGCCGTTCAAGTCAATCAACAGGACCGATCCAAAATCCGGCATCTGCGCACAGGCCAACGCGTGGTGTGGATCGGTGGTCAATCCGGGGTAGCGCACGCGTTTGACGCGCGCGTCGGAATCCAAAGCAAGCGCCACCGCCAACGCGTTTTCACACATCGCCCGACGTCTCACTTTGTAGGATTTAAGACCTCGGTGGACTAAAAACGCGGTGTGGGGATCCATGACCGGACCCAACGCAATGGCTTGGGTGCGAATCGAGTCCACCAGCGCCTGATTGGCCAGGATCGCGCCCCCCATCACGTCGCCATGACCAGCCACGGATTTGGTGAGACTGTGCACATAGACGTCGATGTCAAACTCATGATGCGCCTCAATCCCGGCATAGGTGTTATCAATGACCGTCAGCGCCTGATGCTGATGCGCCAAGTGGGTCAGGGCTTTGATGTCACACAGCTTGTTGGCCGGATTGGTGGGGGATTCAAACCACACCAGCCGAGTCGGACGCGCCTTCAACACCGCTTCCGCTTGGCCCAGGTCTTCAATGGACACCAGCGTGTGTTCCACCCCATACCGCTTCAATGTGTGCTGCAACAACCCTCGGGTGGGACCATAGGTCTCCACAAAGCCCAACACGTGATCGCCCTGCTTCAACAAAGCCAGCAAGGTCACCGCAACCGCGGCCAGCCCCGAGCCCACCACCACGGCGTCGTCCGTGCGTTGCAAGCTGGCCAACAGCTCCTCCAGAGCCCGAACGGTGGGATTGGCGCAGCGGCTGTAGTGATACCCTCCCCGTCCAGCCCAGGCGTTTTCCGTATCGCGCAGACTTTCCAATTCAAATTTCACCGACTGGTAAATGGGCATCACCAACGGTTCGTTGCCTTCAACCAAAGAGGGTGGGGGTTGATGCTGAATTAAGGTAGGGGTTTTCATAAACAATCGGATCCTCAAGTAACCTGTCGCAGACGCGTCACCGCTTCGTCGATGACCGCGTCTGATTTTGCAAAACACAATCGAATCCGCGACGCGGGCGGAGGGTCGGCGTAAAACACCGATAATGGTATCGCAGCCACTTTGAATTGGCGAATGAGTTGACGCACAAAATCCACATCGCCCAAATCCGAAAGCGCCGAATAATCAACCACTTGAAAATAGGTCGCGGGGCTTGGCACCACCTCAAACCCACTGCCCAGCAAGCCGCGAACCAGTCGATCCCGCTTGGCTTGATAAAAGGCCGGAAGGTTCTGATCCCACTCGGGGTGAGCCTGACAAAAATCGGCAAGCCCCAATTGCATCGGATGACTGATCGCAAACGTCACGAATTGGTGTAATTTCCGAATCTCTGCCGACACCAACGGCGCGGCCACGCAATACCCAATCTTCCAACCGGTGACGTGATAGGTCTTACCGAACGAGGCCACCACCACCGAACGCTCGTGTAAGGCGGGTCTTAAATGCACGCTGTGATGACGCCGACCATCAAACACCATATGCTCGTACACTTCATCGGCCAAAATCAACACCGGCCAACGCGCCACAATTCGTTCCAACTCATCCAAATCCGCGGCGCTAAAACTCGCGCCGCTGGGGTTGTGGGGATTGTTGATGATCAATAACCGCGTTCGATCCGTGATGCGCTCGCGCACCGCTTGCCAATCCACCTCAAAGGTTGGCGTGAGCAACGGCACTCGGACCGCGCGCGCACCCACCAATTGAATGAGGGGCACGTACGAGTCGTAGCACGGGTCTAATACAATGACCTCATCACCCGGATGAACCAAGGCCTGAATCGCAACGGCGAGCGCTTCCGTGCCCCCACAGGTGACCGTGATGTCGGTGTGTGGATTCACCTCGCGCTGATAGCAGCGTTTGACCTTCTCGGCAATGGTGCGCAGAAGCGACGGCGCGCCTGCCATGGGCGCGTATTGATTCCCGCCCGAGTTCATATGCCGCACCACGCATTCCACCAGATCGGCGGGCGGCCCAAAATCGGGGAACCCCTGTCCCGTATTGATGGCGCCGTGCTCCTGCGACCACGCGGAGATGGTGGTGAAAATCGTCGTGCCCACCTCGGGCAGGCGACTGTGAAGCCTTAGCATGACCCCGCCGCCAACGCCGCCCCCACGATGCCCGCGTCCTGGCGCAGCTGTGCGGGGATCACGGTCACGCGGGTTTTCAAATGCGCGCTGAATTGCTCAAAGTGCTCGCTGATGCCACCGCCCACGATGACCACCTCGGGCCACAACAATTTTTGGTATTCCGCCAACACGCGATCCACACGCACCGCCCATTGTTCAAAACTCAAGCCATCGCGCGCACGCGCTTTCGCGCTGGCGTTGACTTCCGCCCCCACGCCGTCGACCACCAAATGCCCCAACTCCGTGTTCGGCCACAATACCCCATTGATGAACAGCGCGCTGCCAATCCCCGTCCCAAAGGTCAACATGAGCACCGCGCCGGTCAAGCCAACCCCGCTGCCCAAGCGCATCTCCGCCAGGCCCGCCGCGTCGGCGTCATTCAACAACGCGATTGGCCGATTGAACACGGCCTTGAGCTCTGAGGCGGCGTCCGCGCCAATCCACTCCGCGCCAATATTCGCGGCCGTCCACGTGCGCCCCTGCAACACCACCGACGGAAACGCAATGCCGATCGGCTCCGGCCAATCGCCCACCAACTCCCGCATCGCCTCCACCGAGGCCTGCAGCGCTCCGCCCTTGGGCGTCGGCACCGATCGACTCTGACCCAACAGCGTTCCATCCGCGGTGTTCACCCGAGCCGCTTTGATCGACGAGCCGCCAAAATCGATGCCGATACACACGCTCACTGCTCTACTCCCAACGCTTTCTGCAGATCCAAAACGCGGCGCTTCTCAACCCGCATCATATAAATGCCCGCCGCCACCACCGCCACACTCACCACACTGACCAATATGGTCGCCAGCGCGTTGATGTCCGGACTGACGCCCAAACGAACCTTTGAAAACACCAGCTGCGGCAAGGTGGTGGAGCTTGGGCCCGACACGAAACTGGTGATGACCAAATCGTCCCAGGACAGAATGAACGACAACACCCACGCCGACGCGATGGCCGGCACGATGAGCGGCAAGGTAATCACTGCAAACACTTTAAAGGGTTTGGCGCCCAAATCCATCGCCGCCTCTTCTAAAGAGCGATCGACGGTCAGCAGCCGCGCTTGAATCACCACAATCGCATAGGCCATGGAGAAGGTGATGTGGGCCAACAGGATCGTGACCGCCCCTCGCCCGTGCGGCCAACCGATCCACTGTTCCATGCCCACGAACAACAGCAACAAACTCAGTCCCGTGATCACCTCGGGCAAGACCATGGGGGCAGTGGTCAACAAACCAAACAACGCTCGACCCCGAAAATGCCGATAACGCACCAAGGCGAAGGCCGCCATGGTGGCCAACACCACCGCACAGCTGGCGTTGATCGCGGCCACTTTAAAACTCAAACCGGCGGCACTGATCAAGGGCTCGTTTTCAAACAACTCCCGATACCAGTGCAAGGTGGGCGAATGCGCCGCGTCCCACACCGTTACCAAGCGGGAGGCGTTAAAGGAATAAACGATCATCGACACGATGGGGATGTATAAAAACAAAAACCCCGCGACCATCATGAACCACACAAACGGCGAGCGACGGTTCATTCGGCCACCTCGCCTCGGTTTTGCACGCGCTGCAGAATCAGCACGAAGCCCGCTAAGATCGCCAACAAGACGATCGCCAACGCGCTGGCAACCGGCCAGTCGCGGTTGCCAAAAAACTCATCCCACACCACGCGACCGATCATTAAGGTGTCCGGCCCACCCAATAAAGCGGGAATCACGTACTCGCCCACCGCGGGAATGAACACCAACAAACAGCCGGCCAAAATGCCCTCCGCGGTTAACGGCAGGGTGATGGTGAAAAACGCTTTGACGGGTTTACAGCCCAAATCCATCGCCGCTTCCAGCAAGGTTAAATCCAATTTTTCAATGGCCGAGTACAGCGGCAAAATCATAAACGGCAGATAGGAGTAGACCATGCCCAAATACACCGCAAAATCGGTCTGCAAAAACTGCACCGGTTCCGGCACGATGTGCAGCGCCACGAGAACGGCGTTCAAGGGACCGGCTTTGCCCAACAGCCCAAGCCACGCGTACACGCGCAGCAGAAACGACGTGAAAAACGGCAAGACCACCATCAAGAACAGCACCTGACGCATCGCCCCGGTGGTTCGGGCAATGCCATAGGCCATGGGGTAGCCAATCAACAGCGTCAGCACCGTCGAAACGCCGGCAATTTTTAAGGAGTTCACGAACGCTTCGCGATACAGGGAATCGTTGAACACGAATGCAAAATTGCCAAAATGCAAACGCAGTTGCATGACATACGGTTCCGTGAAACGCACCAGGGGTTCGACTGGGGGCATGGCCAGCTGAATGTTCGAAAACGCGATTTTCAGAACAATCAAAAACGGGATTAAGAAAAACACCCACAGCCAGAGGTACGGGATGCCGATCACCCACCGCGCGCCCATTCGCACGCCCCAGTGAGCGTTGCGCCAGGATGTGAACAGTCGGGCCAACACTAGCGCACCAACACCACGGGGGCCGATGGGTCAAAGGCCACAAACACGACTTGATCCTGATTAAAGCCCTCGTCGTGACGGGCGCGGTTGGATTGAGTCACTTCCAAGGTAACGCCAGTGGATAATTTCACCAAATAACGGGTCGCGCTGCCCAGATAGGCGACACCCGTGACCACGCCTTGGGTCACGTTATCGGTCTGAGTGGGCCGCTCGGAGCTCAGTTGTAATTTTTCCGGACGCAGCGCCACACTCACCGTCGCATCGGGGGGCGCTGCCACCCCGTGATTGACGTAAATTTCCAGGCCCCACGCCGGACACTGAATGCGCACGTGATCCGGTTGATCCACCGTCAAATGCCCCTCCGTGAGGTTCACGCTGCCAATAAAATCCGCCACATACCGCGACGCCGGAAACTCATAAATGTCGCTCGGCGAGCCCACTTGCAAGATTTCCCCTTGCCGCATCACACCGATGCGCGAGGCCAAGGTCATGGCCTCTTCTTGGTCGTGGGTCACAATCACAAACGTGACGCCCACTTGCTCTTGCAGCTTGACGAGTTCAAATTGAGTTCGCTCGCGGAGCTTTTTGTCCAACGCGCCCAGCGGTTCATCCAACAACAACAGCTTGGGCTTTTTAACCAACGCTCGCGCGAGCGCCACGCGTTGGCGTTGACCGCCGGAGAGTTGATGCGGCTGGCGTTGCTCATAGCCTTGCAACTGAACCAGTTGCAGCATCTCGTGCACGCGCGCCTCAATCTCGGCTTTGGACACGCCGTCTTGCTTTAAGCCAAAGGCCACGTTTTGGAATACGGTCATGTGTGGAAATAACGCGTAGGACTGGAACATCATGTTGACCGGTCGCTCGTAGGGCGGCATCGCGGTCACGTCAATCCCATCAATGAGAATTCTGCCCTCCGACGGCGTCTCAAAACCCGCCAACATGCGCAGCAACGTGGTTTTCCCACAGCCGGAGCCGCCCAACAGGCAAAAGATCTCACCGGCGTGGATGGCCAGATTCACTTGCCGAACCGCCACAAAATCCCCAAAACGCTTCGACAGCTGCTCGATTTGAACGTAGGGTTTTTTCGCATCCAAATTAGCCATGGTTAATCCTTCATCAATGTCCCGTACGAACCCGCGTCCAGGCGCGATTCGCAAAGCGAGTGTACGTCAACGATTCCGCGCGATGGGGCGCCAGGCGCACCTGATCGGCCGCGCTGGGGAAGATTATGGAATCGGCGCGCAATTCTTTAGGGATCAGCGCATCGGCGGCCTGATTGCCGGTGTAATACTTGCGGGTCTTGGTGAATTCGGCCGCCACCTCTGCACGCAGCAAAAAGTCGATGAATCGATGCGCGTTGGTGGGGTGTGGCGCATCAATCGGGATGGCCAACATATCAAAGCTTTGCAAGGCCCCTTCTTTGGGAATGGAAAAACCAATGGTGATGCCCTTGCCGGCTTCCAACGCTCGATCCCGCGCTTGCAGGACGTCTCCACCCCACCCCAAGGCGATACAAGTTTCCCCGTTGGCCAGATCGTTGATGTATTGCGAACTGTGGAAGTAGCGAATGCTGGGGCGAATGCCGCTCACCAGCTGTTCCGCCACCTGCAAATCGTCTAAGCTTTCCGAATTCGCCGGTTTGTGCAAATAAATGCGCGCGCTCACAAACACTTCTGACTCGGCATCCAACAACGATAACCCGCAACTTTTATACTTCGCCGCTTGCCGCGGATCAAAAATTTCGGCCCAACTGTCGATTGAGTTTTTGCCGGTCAGCTCCCGAACCTTTTGAACGTTGTAGCCAATGCCCGTCACCACGCGCGCGTACGGAAGGCCGTAGACGTTGCCCGGGTCCACCGATTCGAGCAGTTTCATGACCTTGGGATCGAGATTGGAATAGTGCGGCAGCAGCGTGCGGTCTAGGGGTTTTAGAATCCCCACTTTCGCCTGCCGTTCAAAAAAATAATCGGTGGGGACCACCACGTCGTAGCCCGTGTGCCCGGTCAGCAATTTGGTTTCCAAAACCTCGTTGCTGTCGAATTGGTCGTAGTTGACCTTAATGCCCGTTTCTTTTTCAAAACGCTCAATGGTGTCGGGCGCAATGTAATCTGACCAGTTGAGCACGTTGACCACCGCCTCTTCGGGGGCGTTTGGCGCCGGCGCAGCCACGGCAACGGAGTGCGTGGCTTGGTCGGAATGACAGGCGCTCAGCCCGAGGCAAAACAGAACCGCGAGCACGACGCCCACCCCGCGTCTTATCGATCGCGCGTTGATCGATCGGAGTTTAAGTGCCCTCAGGCCATTCTGAGGTCTGAAATACTGCATGAGCCCCACACCCTTGTCGCCAGTCTGTCCACGCCATCCCACAGGGCAAATAGTATCCGAATCTGCCGCCGAGACCGCCTTTTGAGCGCAAAATCTTTCGCTTTAGACGTTCAGCAACAAATGCTCGCGCTCCCACGCGGAGATCACCTGCAAAAAGGCCTCGTGTTCGGCTTCTTTAACCGCGGTATACGCGTTCACAAACCGCTCCCCAAAGACCTCAACCAAGGGTTGGCAGTCTCGCAACAAAGACAGCGCTTGCGCCAACGTCCGCGACAACTGAAACGGCATCTCATAGGCGCTGCCGATGACCGGTTCGGTGGGCTTTAGCCCCTCCATCATCCCCAGATAACCGCAGGCCAAGGAGGCGGCCATCGCCAAATACGGGTTGGCGTCCGCGCCGCCACAGCGGTTTTCAACGCGTCGCGCGTTGGGAGTGGACATCGGCACGCGCAGCCCCACGGTGCGGTTGTCATAACCCCAATGCACATTGATGGGCGCGGAGTTGTACGGCGTCACCCGTCGGTAGCTGTTCACATTGGGCGCAAACAGCGGCATCGAGGCGGGCAGATAGCGCTGCAGACCCGCAATGTGTGAGAAGAACAACGGCGAGGGCGAGCCATCGGGGTTGCTGAAGATGTTTTGGCGGGTCGTTTTATCGATGACGCTTTGATGCAGATGCATCGCACTGCCGGGTTCTTTGCCCATGGGCTTGGCCATGAACGTGGCGTACATCTTATGACGCATCGCCGCTTCGCGAGCGGTGCGCTTGAACATAAACGCCTGATCGGCCAAGAACATCGGATGCCCGTGCAACAGGTTGATCTCCATTTGCGCCGCGCCGGCTTCGTGGATCAGCGTGTCGATTTGAATATCCTGCTGCTCACAAAACTGATACACGTCATCAAACAGCGGATCGAATTCATTGACCGCCGCAATCGAATAACTTTGTCGACCGATTTCAGGTCGGCCCGAGCGGCCGATCGGAGGCTTTAAGGGGTAGTCCGAATCGATGTTGGGCTCGACCAGATAAAACTCCAGTTCCGGTGCAATGACCGGCTCCCACCCTTGCGCGTCGTACAGATCCAGCACCGTTCTGAGCACCTGTCGCGGCGCCATCTGCACCGGCCTGCCGTCGTGATAAAAACAGTCGTGAATCACCTGAGCGGTCGGCTCGGCCGCCCACGGCACCACTCGAATGGTGGAGGGATCGGCTTTTAAAACGATGTCGATTTCGGATTCGTTGATCGCCGAGTCGTCCTCGGGATACTCGCCGGTAACGGTTTGCAAAAAAATCAGCTCCGGCAGACGCATGCCTTCTTCTTCAACGTATTTTTCTGCAGGAACCACCTTCCCGCGCGCCACCCCGGCCATATCCGGAATGATCGCTTCCACTTCGCTGATGCCGTGGTCCTTTAAAAACTGCCGAATGGGCGTCATGGTTTTGGCTTTCGCTTGCATACATCACCTCAATGAACGAAGACGCAGGTTGCGATGTTCAGCAACCGCCGCGCCAAATGCTTTAAAAATACAGACCGACTCTGGGTTGCGCTCGGCTTGCCATTCCGGATGCCACTGAACGCCCAAGGCGAACGACGGGTGCGCTTTGACCCACACCGCTTCAATGAGACCGTCCGGCGAGACCGCTTCGACGCTCAATCCATCCGCTAAGCGATCAATGCCTTGGGAATGCAAGGAATTGACTTCAAATAAGGCCTTGCCGGTGATCCCAAACAAATGACCCTCCGGGCTCACGTGCACCGGATGCGCCGGCGCGTATTGGTCCTCGACCGCGTCGGTGGGGTTTTCCCGATGATCAAAGTAGCCGTCGACCTCGTGCACTTTTTGATGCAAGGTGCCGCCCATGCTGACGTTGAGTTCTTGAAAGCCCCGACAGACGGTCAACAACGGCAAACCGCACTCGATGGCTTTCGGCAACAAATCGAACACCGCCGAATCGCGACCGGAGTCGTGCAGGGTCCCAGGCTCGCTCGGCGTCCCGCGGTAGTGATGCGGCTCCACGTTCGAGGGGGAACCGGTCAAGAACAAGCCATCCAGCTGCGCGAACACCGACGCGTAGGAGGCGCTGACCTCGCGCGTGGGGAGAATGATCGTCTCGACGTTACTGAAGCGAACTAAGGCGTGCAGGTATTTCTCGCCCACGGCGTGAAACTCGTGGTGACCAATTCGGCGACGGTCAGCAACGACGCCAACCAAAGGTCTACTGCTTGACATTTTAAGAAAATCAACTGTTTAGAACCCAGCCGACGGCTGGGCTTAATCGCTATTTAACCACAACTGGGGGTGCAAAGACTTGACCAAATCCGACAAGATGGCGCAAAAAGATCGCCAAAGCGCCTCGAAAGACCGGATAAGCGCCTAAATTTCGCTCAGGCGATGAGCTCCAAACGCCGGCCCGAGGGCGGTTGGCGCCCTCCCCGCGTCATCCCAATCCCGCTTGCCGACGAAGGTTGGCGGCAGTGGGCCCTTGCCCGTCGGGTTGCCATCCCGGCGCGCCGAACACCCGATGCCAGGCTTCGGTGAGCGAGGTTGACGCCCAGACGTCTTTGAACAGACTGATCCATTCGTGAAAGGCAATGACCACGGGGTTGTAACTTTGAAGGTTGGTGACCAAGCCGTACTGGCACGGATCCGCGTCGCGCTCTTCTTGGAACGTGCCAAACATCTTGTCCCAGATGATGAACATCCCCGCGTAGTTGCGATCCAAATAGCGCGGATTGGCGGCGTGGTGCACGCGATGATGAGACGGCGTGTTGAAGATCGCTTCCACCCACGCCGGGCACTTGCCCACCGACTCGGTGTGCAACCAAAACTGATAAAACAAGTTGATGGCGCTTTGCGCAAAAATCATCGCCGGCGGAAACCCGAGCCACGCCAATATATACCAAGGCGCCCACGTGCCGACGAGCACGCCCGTCCACGACTGGCGCGCCGCGGTGGCTAAGTTGTAATACGTCGATGAATGATGATTCACATGCGCCGCCCACCAAAACCGACACTCGTGGCTGATGCGGTGAAAGACGTAATAGGCCAAATCATCCAAAAAGACCAACGCGACCCACGCCCCGACCGACGTGGGCGAAATCGTCATCACGCGATGCGCGTAGCAAAACGCGAAGGGCCACACCGCAATCGCGACGATTAAAATATTATTCACCAGGTACTGACCCACGCGCATGGCGATGGAGGCCAGGGAGTCTTTCCACAAATAATGGCCTCGGATCACGTTACAGTGAATGAGGACCATCTCCACCACCACCGCTCCCAAACGCAGCGCCACCAACGCCATCGTCCAGTTCACGGCGGTCACTACGCTGGTCAGATACGTTGCCATGGGCACCCCTTAAACAGACTCATCCCGCTGTGGATCACACGCACTCAGTGCAGTGTGCCACGACGCCGTTCGCGTGCCAAGGGAGGACGGGGGTGGGAAATCGATGACCGGAAGTGGGTCGCGCGGCGCATTGCTCGGCACCAGAGGATCATACCCCCAGGGCGCACCGGCGCGTCCTTTACGCCAAGACCGGCCTAGCCGATCTTATGAAACTCATAACAGCGGTGGATCCGCGTATGGCGCTCGTAGTCTTTGGGAAGGGTGGCCTTGGACAGATCCTTGACCACGACCTGCTCTCGTTCGGTCCACTGCAATTGAAAGCGGGTGTAGTTGGTTGAAAAAATCAAGCGCCCACCCGGCGCCAACAATCGCAGGGTGTCGTCGATCAATCGCAGATGATCCCGTTGCACGTCCAAGGTGTCGGTCATGCGCTTGGAGTTTGAGAACGTCGGCGGGTCTAAAAAGATCAAATCCCACCCCTGCTCCGGCGCTTGTCGCACCCACTCCAACGCATCGGCTTGAATGGTGTTGTACTGACGCCCCTGAAAACCGTTTTTTTCAAGGTTGCGACGCGCCCAATCCAAATAGGTTCGCGACAGATCCACCGAGGTGACCGACGCGGCCATCCCGGCGGCGGCGTACACGCTGGCCGAACCGGTGTAGGCGAACAAATTTAAAAACCGTTGACCGCGCGCTAAGGACTTGAGGTACTGACGCGTTAAACGGTGATCTAAAAAGATGCCGGTGTCTTGAAAATCATCAAAGTTGACCTGAAATTCCAAACCACCCTCGCCGACCCAATAAAACTCACCCTGCTCGGCGACCTTTTGGTATTGATCGCTCCCGCGCTGACGCTTGCGAGTTCGAAACCACACCGACTCGCGCGGCACTCCCAAGGTTTCGGGCAACACACTGAGCGCTTCTAAGCGGCGGGTTTTAACCGCTTCTTCGGCAATGGTGACGGGCGCTTGATACTCCTGCACAAACACATAGCGCTGATCGGGCGTCATCGGGTGGGCGTACTCATCGATGGCAAACGCGTACTCCGGCATGTCCGCGTCGTACACCCGAAAACAGGTGATGCCTTCACGCCGCGCCCATTTTCCCAATTGATCGCGATTTTTGCGCAATCGATTGGCGAACATAATGGCGCCCGGCTTGTGCGCCCAATCGGCTTTGACGGGCGGCAACTTGCCGCGCACGCGTTCAACAAAAAACTGATCGGGTTCAATTTTAAAGCGCAACAATCGCGCCTCAAGCGGGCCGTTCATGACTTTGTGGGTTCGATGCGCGCGAATGCCAACGCGCTTGCCCAGGCCGGCGTCGGCGGTGATCAGCGCCCCTTGCCACCCTTCAAAGCGAGACCGCCAAACCTCGCCAATTTCGGTATACAAATCATTGAGCCGTTCGGCTTCACCAATGCGTTCGCCGTAGGGCGGATTGGAGAGAATCAATCCGTGCGCTACGAACGGCCGGGTTGCCGACAAGGGGTGATGCTCAAAGCGAACCACCGACTCCACCCCGGCCAACCGCGCGCTGGTTTTGGCGATTTCAATGGCGCGCGCGTCCACGTCGGAACCCACCGCAACCACCTCGTGGCTGGGCAGGATGGCGTCCCGCGCCTCGGCCACCAAGCGCTCCCACAGACTGGCCTGATGTTGCGACCAACCTAAAAAACCAAAGTATCGACGGGTCAACCCAGGGGCGCGATGGGTGGCCATGAGCGCGGCTTCAATGACCAACGTGCCACTGCCGCACAGGGGATCCATCAGGTGGGTCAGGCCGTCTTTCATAAACCCAGAGCGCACCAACAACGCGGCGGCTAGGTTTTCTTTTAAGGGCGCGGCAACGCCGGCATCACGCCATCCGCGTCGATGCAAGCCCTCGCCGCTCAAATCAATCGAAAACGTCACCTCGTCGCGCATGACCAACACGTGCACGCGCACGGAGGGCCGCTCGGTCGCGACGCTGGGCCGCTCCCCACGGCGCTCCCGCAGTTGATCCACAATGGCGTCTTTGACTTTCAACGCCGCGAACTGCGTGTGGGTGATTTGCGACTGATGCGCATCCAAATCAATGGCGAAGGTGGCTTTCACACCGATGTGGTCCGCCCAGCTGATTTGACGAGCGGCGTCGTACAAGCTGGCGGCGTCCGAGGCTTTGGCGCGATGAATGACCCAGTGGACTCTGGACGCCAGCCTCGAGTGCAAGCAGATGCGATACGCCAGCTCCAAGCTGCCAGACAACCGACATCCGAAGGGGCGCTCAATGAGCTCGTGGGCACCCAACGTTTTGAGTTCCAAAGCCAGCAAATCCGCCGAGCCGCTGGGGCAGGTCACCATGATGTCGTTCATAATCAGTACTTTAACACTTGTACTGTCGGATGTTGTTCGAAGATCTTCTTGATCAGATAATAAATATCGATGTCCCAGACCGACTCGCGCGCGCTCACGCCCACCAGGTCGTCCTCATCGGCGGTCGACCCCAAATAACACCAGTGGTTAAACACATGCCATTCGCGTTCGTGCAGGTAGTTGCGTTCACACACCGCGACCGGCCCAGCGTAGGGCCAGGCTTTGAGCTTTAAGGACGCCAACGCCAGTTTGGCGCGCAGCGTGTGTTTGATCAACGCCTCCTGTCCCACGCAGCTTCCTTTACAGCGTTTCAATTGAAACGCAAAACAGGACCCTTGAGAACGCTCCAATCCCAAACTCACCAAACACAGCTCGTGTGCTTTGGCGATCTCGTGGAGCGCTCTCTGAGCCGCCGCCACCGACTTAAAAAACCCATAGCGCTCGCCCACGCCGTCCACCATCAACGCATCGGCACTCCTTACCCCAAGCTCCAGGCCGCCACCTGGGGTGTCCACCAGTTCAAAGCCCACGGCGTCATTCGAGCGCAGCCGCTTGTTGTGCAAGGGACGTTTGGATTTCACCCACTGGGCTTCTCGCAGCAACGCGCCCCACTCCCCCACGGTTTCGGTCCAGGTAATGGCGCGGGTTTGCTTAATTAACTCGGCCTCTTTGGCGTCGCGCTCGGCTTTAAAAAAATGCTCGCTCAAGCGGTGCTTGATGTTGCGGCTTTTGCCGATGTACAACAAGGCGTCGGCGGATCCGTGAAAAAAATAAACGCCGCTGGCTTCCGGCGCCTCCACCAACACTTCAACCGGCAGATGCGCAGGCACGTTGGGTTCCCGAATGAGCTCGTCGACGGTGTGGCGCAGTTGCTCCAGACCACAGTGCTGCTCAAGCTTTCCCCACAACTGCAACAACAAATCCGCGTCGTCCCACGCGCGGTGGCGATTGGTGACGCTCAGTTGAAAACGCTCAATGAGGGTGTCTAAATTGTGCCGCGGCCACTCGGGGTTGAGTTTTCGCGATAACTTGACCGTGCACAGCACTGGCACCTTGAGTCGGTATCCACACGCCGCCAATTCGTAGCGCAAAAATCCGTAATCGAAACGCGCGTTGTGGGCAACGAATAAGCACCCCGATAGTTTGTGATGCAGGGTCGGAGCAAAATGGGAAAAGGGCGGGCGGTCAATCACCATATCCGGCTGGATGCCGGTCAATTCGGTAATGCCGTTGGGGATGTATACCCCGGGATTCACCAATTCATTGAAATGCTCGACGCGGCCATCGGGCCATAAAAACAGGATGCCCACTTCCAAAATGCGACTGGCACCGGGTCTGCCACCGGTGGTCTCTAAATCCACAAAGGCCAACGGTGAGGATTGCCAATCAAAACCCATGGTGCCCAACCCTCATTCAAGTCCCCAACGCCCTAAACGCGTCGGGGCGATAGTGTAAACCTTTGGCGAGACCGGTTGAGCATGGGGTCTGTCGGTCACCGGGGCGCATCGATCGCGCCCCACCCGATGGGTTGGACTGGGCCGTTGAAACGCCAACGGCCGAGCGCTTAGACCGGCGGCAACACCAGCGCCGGGTGGGGCGATTTTTTGGGCACGGGCGATTTAAAATCCTCGGGCTTAACGATCAACACATCGCACTCCAGGGCGTCGATGACCGTCTCCGCGGTCGCGCCAATGAAGAGCCGTTTCATCGTCGACCGAGACACCGCCCCCATGACCAGGAGGTTGGTTTTGGTTTTTTTAACGAAGTCGGGCAAATCGTCCACGGCCGTGCCCTCGCGCAGGTGCGCGTGACGGGGGCCTAATTTGGCCTTTTGAATCAACCGTTGAAACGCTTTTTTGATCCGATGCGTGTGTTGTTGTTGAATCTCCAACGGCAAGGGCGTGGGATCCACCATCAACCCCGCACTGATGGGCAGCAGCGGCATGTAAAAGTGCACCAAATGGACTGCGGCCCGACAGCCCTGCGCAAACGACTGGGCAATTTTCAGCAATCGTTGGTCCAACGCGGCCGGCTTGTCATTGCTGTGCACGGGATCGACGGACACCATGAACAGTGGTTTTTTGGGATAGGGGTTTGCGGATTTAACGATCAAGATCGGACACGGGCACAAGCGAAGCAACTGCCAATCGGTGTTCGATAAAAACAACCGCGACAAGGTCGTGTGCCGATGACTGTGAATGATCAACAGATCAATCTTCTCGCGAATGACCTCGCGCACGACGCTGTCGTGCACCGGATAGTCCCAACGCACTCTCAGATGCACATCGATGCCCGCGTCCTTGAACGGTTTGGCCAAGCGCTGTAAGCCGCGCTGACAGCGCTCCACCTCGGCGGCAATCTCGGCTTGCAGATGATGCGGGGCGTAGTAATCCACGTTGGCGAGTGCGGGGATGAACACACTGTGAAGGAGCGTGACGCGAGCCGCGTGCGCGCTCGCCCACTCCAAACCACGGTTGATCGCATCGTTGCGCTTCGCGTACGGGTCTTTGACGGCAATCATGATGTGTGAGGACATATCGACTCCTAAATTAGCGGCCACCTTCCCAATCAGCGTAAAGCGTCTTGCGCCGCGCATCATGGGTAAAAACCCGTAGTTTTGGAGCGGCCGACTCACATTTTTTAGATCAACTTAGTGTAGGCTACCTACAGACTCCATTAGTGATTTAGGTGCATTGCAACATGACTGACTCGTTATCGCCCCCCAAAGCGGAATTAAGCCGCTCGCTCAAAGCGCGCCACGTCTCGATGATCACCATCGGCGGGATTATTGGCGCCGGATTGTTTGTGGGCTCCAGTGTGGCCATCAACGCCGCCGGGCCTGCGGCGATCATCAGTTATGCCATCACGGGATTTTTGGTTCTTCTGATCATGCGCATGCTCGGTGAGATGGCCATTGAACTGCCACACGTGAGAACGTTCACGGAGTTTTGTCGGGAAGGACTGGGCGATTGGGCGGGGTTCAGCGTCGGCTGGTTGTATTGGTATTTCTGGGTCATCGTGATCCCGGTCGAAGCGATTGCGGGCGCCAAAATACTGGAGGCCTACATCAACTTGCCGCGCTGGGAAATTGGCGCTGGATTGATGGCCATCATGACTTTGGTCAATCTGATGTCGGCGTTGGCGTACGGCGAATTTGAGTTCTGGTTTTCCTCCATCAAAGTGAGCGCGATCATTGTCTTCATTGCCTTACTGGGCGCTCACGCGCTGGGCATCACCAACCCAGCGGGCCACACCTTTGGCAATCTGGTCAATTACGGCGGCTTCGCGCCAAAAGGCGTTTTTGCCGTATTAGCGACCGTCGTGACGGTGTTCTTTTCAATGATGGGCAGTGAAGTGGTCACCATCGCCGCCGCGGAATCCTCGGATCCGGCCACCGCGGTCGCCAAAATGGCCTCATCGATCATATTCCGAATTTGCGTTTTCTACATCGGCTCGGTGTTTTTAATTGTCTCGGTCATGCCGTGGACGCAGGTGATTCCAAGCGTGTCGCCGTTCGCCGCCGCCTTGAATGTGCTCAACATCCCGCACGCCGATTTCATCATGCAGATGATTGTGTTGGTGGCGGTGTTGTCGTGCTTAAACTCGTCCTTCTACGTCGCCTCGCGGGTGTTGTTCGTGTTGGCGGCAAAAGGCGACGCCCCTCAATGGTTGGTTCAAACCAACGAACGCAAAGTCCCGACCCGCAGCGTGCTCTTGGGCAGCATCGCGGGGTTTGCGGGCGTCATTGCCAACGTGGTGTCTGAAAATGGCGTGTTTGCGTTTTTGGTGAACGCCTCGGGCGCGCTGATCGTACTCATTTACATCCTAACGGCGCTGTCGCAAATTCGCATTCGGCAGCGTCGAATCGCCCGCGGCGACGGCTTGCCCGCCTTACCCATGTGGCTATTCCCCTACCTCAGTTACTTTGCGGTTCTGGCCATGGTGGGCGTGTTGATCGCCATGGCCATCTCCCCGGAGCATCAGGAAGAATTCAAAGCCAGCGTGATCTCGGTGCTCGTGGTGTTGGCGGCCTACGTGGTGCACCGCCGCTTTAAAAAGCACGCTTAAGGGCAGGCGGGCGTGGCCCGTTCCCTTACAGCCACTCGGTGAGCCCTTCGCGTTCATTCAAACGCTGAAAACTGGGTCGGGCTTTCATGCGCGAGACAAAGGCCTGAAGCGCCGGCCAGTGGGTGGCCGGCATCGGCATATTCCGCGACCAGCGCATCAACATGGTGGCGTGAAAATCCACCACCGTGGGCTGGGGGCCCGCCAAGTAGGGCCAGTGCGTCAGTTGCTCATTGAGGCGTGAGAACGCCGCTTCAATGCGGGCGCGCGCGTTGGCCTGGATCGCCTCCGAGTTCGGCGGGTCAATCGCCTCGGCGGGGTAAAACCAGTTGCGAAACGCCGGTTGCAGTGTATTGGCCAAATAGAACATCCATTGGTAATAGAATCCGCGCAATTTGGCGTCGCTGGGCGCACCAAGACCCCCTTCCGGATGGCGATCGGCCAGCCACAGCGCAATGGCCGCGGCCTCACACAACACGGTGTCGCCCGCCACCAAGACGGGCACGTGACCGCTGGGGTTGAGCTTCAAGAATTCAGGGCTTTTTTGTTCCCGGCGCTCAAAATCAAGCATTTTGACGTCTACGGGTTGGCCCAGCTCGAGCAATAGCCAATGCACCACGAAGCTTGCGGCACCTGGTGATCCATACAGTTTGTACATCGGTTTCCCCTTTTTAGCGCCGCCCATCGGCCAGACCTCACATAGCCAACTTTACCGGTTTAGAGCGATAATAGGCGTTGTGTTTCACAGAGTTGAATAAAGAGTATCTTCCATGAGCCCCATTCCTGGCAATCCAGACACCGCATTCCCCTCAACCCCGCTGACGGTCGCGAAGCTGCGTGAAATCTTGACAGAATATTGCACGCGTTCGACGACGCTCGCCGTCACCTTGCTCTCCATCGACATCGCGCTCTTTGTTGCAGGAAACGCCTTGGTGGGATTAACCCACGCGCTGGGTTGGCAGGTGCTGGGCACGCTGTTGATCACCGCGGCGATCGTCCGCTTGTTCGTGGTCGGTCACGACGCCTGCCACATGAGCCTCACCGATCACCCGGAACTCAACAAATGGATGGGACGCCTCGCGTTCTTGCCCTCCCTGACCCCATTTGCGTTATGGCGCGTGGGGCACAACGTGGTGCACCATGGGTTCAACAACCTCAAAGGGCGTGACTTCGTGTGGCAACCCATGGACCCTGAGGAATTTGAGAAACTCTCCAAGCCTCGTCAGTGGTTGGAGCGGGTCTATCGCAGCCCCTTGGGGCCATTGCCTTATTACTTTATTGAAATTTGGTGGAATAAAATGTATTTCCCCAATAAGAACTACACGCCGGGCGATCGTCCGGAGTTCTTTTGGGATTCCGTGATTGTCACGGTGTTCGCTGCAGGCTGGATTGGCTGGTTGGTTCACACCGCCGAACCGACCGCGGGCGCGATCGCCCTGGCCGTGGTGCTGGGGTTTTTGATTCCCTTCTTGGTGTGGAACTGGACCATCGGGTTTGTGATTTACATCCACCACACGCACCCGGACACCATTTGGTACAGCGACAAGAGCACCTGGATGAAAGCGCAAGGCATCATTCACGGCACGGTGCGCTACGACGTCAAGCCAATTTGGAATATCCTCTTACACAATATTATGGAGCACGGCGCACACCATTTGGACGCGCGCATTCCCTTGTATCGACTCAAAGCCGCCCAAGCCAAGCTTGCCAGCTTAGTGCCGAACATGCCGGTGGTTGAACTCTCATTCAAAATGTATTGGCGCACGGTGCGTGAATGCAAGTTGTTTGATTTCAAGAACCAACGCTGGGTGAGCTTTCCAAACCACAACGCCAAATCGCACGCCTAAGCGCTACGGCAGTGACCCCAATAAAAAAGACCATGGTCATCCAAGGTCTTTTTTTTATGGCGAGGACCAATCCCCCAGCGACACTACTTGCTGGATTCGATCGGCTTTAAAATCTCCGCCGCCATGTGGGAACCGACCACGGAGAACTGCGTGGTCTGACGCAGGTCGGCTTTGTAAACCGCCGTTAAAAACGCCTTGTCCCACGGCGTCCATTCGGGCAAACGCCCATCCTCCGGTCCCATCAAATTCAAGATCGAACCGGTTTTTGAAAATTCGCGATCGTTGCGCACTTCCACGGCCATCGCGATGCTCAAATAATCGGCGACCGCCGACAGCGGCGTTCCAATCAATTTCTTCGGGTCCACCATGGCGATGGTGCTGTCCAAATCGGTGAGTTCCGGAAACTCCAAACGAGTTGCGCTGTACAGGCGCGCTTCTCGCGCACCCGCAAAGCTTTGGCCTAAGCCCGTATTGGCATCGTCTCCGGACGAATCCGAGCCTCCGCCTTGGTGATGCCCCTTGTTGGCCCACACTTTGATGGCGTGGGCGTCGGACTTAAAGCGCTTAATCATTTGCGGATACGCCTCGCCATACAGGCGTCCGGACTTATGTTGCCACTTGGTTAAAAACAATTCGGGGTCGGCGGTGAAGATGATGAAGGCGTTCACATCACACTGTTCGCCGCCCAGCGGAACGCCCGCGTCCGTCCAATTTTTAGACAATCGGGCCAGGACGTATTCGGCTTGCGCTTTTGGCAAGCCAGCGACCAAGGGACACACCGGTTCACGCCACCGGGCGATCGACGCGTCGGTTTTGGGCACAAAGGATTCAATAAAGTCATCGGCCTTTTTTTCGATGCCGCGACGCGTCGTCTCCACGGTCACCTCGCCCAGGGTGTTAGCGGGCTCGGCCGCCACCGCCAAGGACGTCACGCCAAAACCCAGGGTCATCACTCCCATCCACAGCGCTAACGACGATTTTTTAAACATACACTCCTTCCCCATTTTCAACGGTTGTTGGACTACAGCTAAGACCCAGATCGTGTCCAAAAGTTTCATTGTAACTGCTGCAGCCTTGGCCACACCACTCCCTCGTCCCAACCGGGGCCGCTACACCCCAAATTGCTTGGAATTGAACCGATCGGCTTGAGGGTTGGGCTCATCCCCGTGCGCGCACGGCAGATCCTTTTCAATGCGCACGGTGAGCACCCCGGAGTCGGTGGCGATGGCGTGGCTCCAAGACTCGTCCGAGGAGGCCAAAAAAGCCTGCGTCATTGCCGTGGGCAATCGAATTTCCAACTGCGCGCCCCCCCACTCCACCTGAATTGGCGACTCTGAACCATCCGTTAAGAGGACGTAGTCAAAGCGTTGCCCACGCGGCAACTCCAGCGCGTCGCTGACCCGACCTTGCTCCTTTAGCCGCAGCGCTTCGCTCACGGACAAGCGAAACCGCATCGCATTGTGGGACAACCTGAGTTTCATGGGGTCAACCTCGGATCCGTTCGGGATGGGAATAAATCACTTGTCGCCCAGAACGCGCAAATCCCACCACGGTTACGCCCAAGGCGTGCGCGGTGCGAATCGCAAACGCGGTAGGCGCCGACACGGCCACCACCACCGAGATGCCCACCATCGCCGCTTTTTGAATCAATTCAAAACTGGCTCTGGAACTTAACAGGACAAAGCCATCATTGGCATCAAACGCGTGCGTCACCAAATGGCCAATCAGTTTATCCAACGCATTGTGTCGACCCACATCCTCATAAGCCGTTTCTATGACCCCAGTGCGCTTAACCCACGCGGCGGCGTGCACGCTGCCCGTTTGAGCGTTGATCGGTTGAAACGTGGAAAAATTTTGTAAAGCGGATTGAATGGCCATGGGATCGATCGCTTGAGTGGCTGCGTTAGACGGCGGACGACGGATGGCGTCGTCGAGTGTGGCTGAGCCACACAAGCCGCAGCCGGTGCGGCCCGACATATGGCGTTGTCGGGTCAAAATTTCCGAAAACCGTTCGGGCGCAACGTTCAGATTCACGCTGATGCTGTCCGCTTGTTGAACAACGTTCACCGCACGAATCTCAGACAGATCGGTCACCAACCCTTCCGTTAACGTAAACCCAATGGCCAACTCTTCGAGCGCCACGGGCGTCGCCAGCATCACCACATGCGAAATCCCTTGATAGGAAATGGCAATGGGAACTTCATTCGCAAGCTGATCATCGACCTGCGAGCACACCCCATTCTCCCACCGGCGCACGGGAACGGTGTTCACCGATGAGCTGAGCGCGTCGTTGTGCACCGGCGAGGACGAAGGAACGGATTGGGGATCTTTCATAGCCGTCTATTTTACCCCGATTGCCACAACCCCAATAAACAAATAAATAGCTGAATTAATTAAGATTTAACCGGATATGACTCCAGCAGGACGCGCCTGATGTTGGGGTTTTAAGCGCCCAAGATCTCCTCCATCCGGCTAGCGCATCAAACGAATGACGTCCCTGTCGCTCGAAAACCGCCAGAACCCGTTAATCCACCCCATTAGGCCAGTTTACGTCCACTGCATTGACCCGCAACACGGTGCAGAAAGTGCTGGGTCATTACATTCGTTAGTATTAAAGATGTTGCAGAGAAAAACCCCGTTATCCTGCGATCGGACATCGGACTGATCTTCACCTCAAAAGAGACTGTACACGTGGCGCAAAGCGGCGCGCTGCGTCAAGAATTCATAACACCACACTGTCCGCCGCAGAATGGCAGGGGCGAACGAGTACTTATAATCCTTTAGGAGCATTGTCTGCACCGTCGTCGGCTCGGAAACCGCCGTCATGCCAGTCGGGCTATCCGCGCCTGAATTCAGCTCTGCAACACCCGAAGGCCTCACCACGCCTTTGGCAGTGAAACCCCCGCGGTGGTGTATACTTTAGCGGTCTAACCGGCGCACAAAGCGCTGGGTCATTACCACTGATCGATCAAACTCGAAGCATTGCTGAGAATTTATGAATCGGAAGAGACAACGGGGATTTATTGGCTAATTCAGCACTCATAACAATATTTTATAAGATGCTGTAGTTTGCAAGGCGTGATGGTTTTATCGTCATAAAGGAAAAATCAATGAACATCAAATTTACTTTCATAGCGATCTTACTTGCATTTTCAACTGGAATTGCGTGTTCACAAACCGTTGACTTTAAAGAGCCCAAAGACGGCTCAACCGTAAAAAGCCCCTTTAAAGTGGTCTTTGTATCAACTGGAGTAGAGGTCGCTCCAGCTGGCGAGATCAAAGAGAACTCTGGCCATCATCACTTGATCATTAATGGGGACAGCATTCCAGAAGGACAACCCATACCGTTTGATGATACTCACAAGCACTTTGGCAAAGGTCAGACGGAAACCGAAATTTCATTACCACCCGGCAAATACAAACTAACAATGCAGTTTGCCAATGGCGCTCATTTATCTTACGGACCCAAGCTCTCAAAAACCATCCACATTACGGTGGAGTAATACCTCTCCACCACGCAAGGTTTTGCAATCAGTGACCTATTTTTATCGTTACTAGGGCAATACCCCCCACACTTGGGGGTAGGTAGAATTTCCACCTAAGCGGAGTTCTACAGGACCCGTTCACGATTTACCGACAATCAGACCCCAGTGATCCTGGGGCATTCTGAAGCCGGTGGTGGTCATCGTCACCGGGCAACGCCAATAGGCTTTCGCGCTCAGCAACGAACAGGATCGAACAGCGGGGCATGCGGTTCCCGTCTTCTTGAAAACGTAGGCTTATGACTAGCCCGCCAAGGCAACCTACGCGGCACGTGAAATCAAGGCATTGCAAATACCGCCACCCCCGAGCGCCAACGGATGTGGAACCCGAGATTTTTCACCAAAGTGTGGTGGCTAGGGCGGGAGTTGAACCCGCGACCCCGGGGTTATGAATCCCGTGCTCTAACCAACTGAGCTACCTAGCCGCTTGATTTCTATGATGTTTCGAATCCAACCGCCGCCGATTCTGAGACCAATGCCCATGGCGACCGTCGGTATACCGAACCGCCTATTTTAGACTGATCTTGATGTTTATGAAAGGGTTTAACCGACCCAATCGGGCTTAATAACCCGTTATTTGCCCCACGTTTCCCGCCCCAAGCGCCAATTGGAACCGCCCGATCGGGCCGACCAGCCCGTGCGCCTGGTCACCCCTTAGCGCTGGATCCCGTCACGGGGGTTGGAAGCGGTGTTTTTGGCGCCGTCGTTGGTGCGCGGAGCCACTGCGGTTTGCGGCGCTGGGGCGGTCGATGCGATGGCCCCCGGCGCGAGCAGCGCTTCGTATTGTCCGGTTGAGTTGATGTCGGGATGAATCCGCCGCGTCATGTAATACAGTTCAATCGCCTCCCCATCGCTGACCACCACTTTAAACGGTGGCTGGCCCACGACGCGCGCACTATCGCCATCGGCCATCGCGTTTTGGTTGATGAGCACTTTGCCAGTGGCGTCCGTCACTTTTAAATCCACGCGACCGTGCACTTTAAAAAAGAAGCGATACTTGGGATCATCGGGGACATTCGAGTTGATGTTGAACGTTGTGAATCGATTGCCATTATTCGCATCGGCAAGCGACGTCGCCGCAGTCGGTGCAGCATTGGTTGACGTGGTGGGCGCTTTGGTTGGGGACGAGGAAGCGGGCGTGTAAACACCGTCTGAAGGCGCCGAGTCCGACTCCGATGACGTGGCCAATCGATTGGCCGCGGAAGCCTGCGGGTCAGCAGGCGTAGCCGCCTGAGTCTCGGGCGGCGATGCGGTCTTTGACTCGAGTTTTACCGCCGATTCCGAGGGGTCAGGTGCGTTCGTCCATAAATACACGGCCAGCGCCAACGCCCCCACCACGGCGCCCACCACAGCTCCCAAAAACAGCGGTCGCAGACGCCGACTGAGCGGCACCGACGGTTCGCGATGATCCGGATCCTCAGCGATGGCTGAGGGATTGACCGGACTTGAGTGCGCGACGCCGTGGACGGGTGGCGTCGGCGTCCCCGATGAATCGCCGATCGTCGACGTGGGATCCGGTGAAGCCGTTGCCCTCTCCACATGGTTTGTGGGGTGCCTGGTGATCAATCCATGCCAGGGGGAGCCTGGCAGGTCCAACTCAACGCCCATCAATTCGGCGTAGCGTTGTGTGGCTTGCTTGGCAAAAAAGGGCGTGTAGAACGCTTGATAATTATCCGATTCAATGCCGAGGATTTGGTTTTCAGACAGCAGACAAATCTGAGCCACGTCTTCCACCAAACGGCCTTGCCGTAAGCGTGCTTGGCGCAACGCTTCGGCAAATGGCGATACTGTTTCTGGTGTTTTCACCTAAGCGCCTCGGCAATATTATTAGGGCGATTAGACTATATGATACTCAGCAAATATGACCGCTGGGGCACGATTGCCCCAGATGGCCCAAAAAAAGACGAAAATTCTTACCTAATAGGCCTCCAGCCAGGCAATTTGGCTGTTCTGGATGCTCAAACTGTCCCCCATGAGCACCACATGTTTCTGATCCAGCACGTAGCCCACCACATCGGACCCACCCAGAATTAACCGGCTCGCGGAGAACGTCATGCGTCCGGTTGGGGGGTCTAAGACGTAATAACCCGTAATGCCGCCGCTGATGGAGCCTTGTCCGATGAGCAGCTGCGCCAAGTTGGTGATCGGCGACGTGGCCACGGGGTTCATGGTTCCGCCGAGGTAATAGGTGGTCAAAAAGGACGTGATGGGATTTTGCAGCGTCAATATGGTCTGGGCTCGCAAAATGCCGTAGTTGTTGGTCACGCTTTGTGGCTCCACCACAAAGCCGCCACCCGCGCCATCCGAATACAGGACAAAGCGATGACTGACGGTTCCAATCGTCAGACCCAGCGTCCCGCGACCAGTGGTGGTCATCGTCACCGGCTGACCCGTGGTGAGGTTGTACGAGTCATATGCCCCTTCCGAGGCCACGTCGCTTTGGACGGTAACCACACCGGGTGAGGTCTGCAGCAACTGCAGCAAACCCACCGTCGCGACTGGAGCACTTTGCGCGTAGCGCATGCCCCAAAGACTCATGACACTGGGCATCTTAAATACCGTCGCGTCTAACAGGCCCGCGCCTGTCTGACGAGTCAGTTGACCCGACACCCGTGGCGTCGAGGTTGACGTGTCGTTGCTCACCAACCAGACGTGATTCGCATCGACGACATAATAGGACAAGGGGAAATTTTGACTGCCCAGAGACAACGTGACCGTGCCCCGTCCATACTTAGTGTCCGGCGCCGCAAAGGTGCCATTGACCACCGAAGGCGAAAATCCACTGCCGGCCGTGGAGTCGAACTGCCCCGCACTGATGACGCCACCCGCATTCAAGCTCAAGCGACCGGCGTACGCCAATCGATTGAGTTGCCCATCGTCTCCGACCAACCCAAACACCCAATCGCCCGCTAAGGCATTGAGATTGAAACTGGTGGTGTCTTGTTGTGTGAACGGCCCAGCCATGAGTTGGCCTGTGCCATCGTTTTGCTGCATGTGTCCGGAGGCCAAGGTTTGGCCGACCGCGTAGTTAAAGGACTCATTCGCAAAGGTTGAGCCCATCGGCAACACGCCAAAGTTTTGAGTGTAGGTTTGACATAAATTTTGCGTGTTAACGGCCTGGCTCGCCAGCGCTGCCGCTGACGATTTCAAATCAAACTGACCCGTCACATTGCCGGCGGAATCCACACTAAACGTGCCCGCGCGAACCGCGGTTTTCTCACCCACAAACCCATTGAGCTGATAAACGTACTGACCATTCAACAAGCACGACGCTTGGTTGTTGATTTGCAAACTCAAATTCGCGGTGGCCACAAGCCCATCGGTATCGGTCACTTGCACGGTAAAGCTGGAACTGCCGATCGTGGACGGTTTGCCCACAATCGCTGTGGTGGAACTGCCCGTGTTGGAAATAGACAGCCCATCCGGCAACTTGCCAGCACTGATCGTCCAGACGTACGGTGCGGCACCGCCCACCACGTTGATGTAGGACACGTAGTTGGTGTTTTGATTGCCCGGGAACAACACCGGCTGTGGAATGGTGGGGGTGCCATTCGTCGTCAGCGTCACCGCGGTCGATTGTGTCGTGTCGGCAATCGACGTTGCGGTGATGGTTGCAAATTCTGCGCCGATGACTGAATTCGGCGCTTGATAGGTGACCGAGGTCGTGGTGGCGTTCAATAAGGATCCGGGGCCCGTTAAGGTCCAGGTCACGCCCTTGTTTTGAGCGTCGTTCACAATCGTCGCGGTCACGACCATTTGACTGCCAGCCAAGACGACCGTGGAGCCGGTGTCGGTTGACAAGGCAATCGCTAACGTGGTCCCGCCCGTCACCACACCCACGTTGGGCGTGGAGGAGCTTTTATGACATCCTGACAACGACGCTGCCGTTAGGCTTAAGCAGACCAGCATCCAATACCAGGCGCGCGCTACTGTCACAACTCTCATCCTAGTTCCCCTGATATTCCTGACCGTCTTGAATTAAACCATTACACATTAAAGCGAAAGTGCATGACGTCACCCTCGCGAACGATATACTCTTTGCCTTCCAAACGCAGTTTACCTGCATCTTTGGCGCCTGACTCGCCTTTTAAGCTGACGTAATCATCAAAAGCGATGACTTCGGCCCGAATAAATCCGCGTTCGAAGTCCGTATGGATAACGCCCGCCGCTTGCGGCGCGGTCGCCCCCTTTTTAACCGTCCACGCCCGCGCCTCTTTGGGCCCGACCGTAAAATAGGTCTGCAAACCCAATAACGCGTAACCGGCACGGATCACCCGATTCAGACCGGGTTCACTGAGTCCAAGTTCCTTTAAAAAGTCGGCTTGTTCCGCGTCGCTTAATTGCGACAGTTCGGCCTCAATGGCCGCGCACACCACCGCAACCTGGGCCCCCTCGGACGCCGCGCGCTCCATGACCGACTTCAATAAAGGGTTCGATTCCGGTGTCAACCCTTGTTCATCCACGTTGGCGATGTACAACACGGGTTTCATGGTTAACAGATGCAACTCTCGTAAAAGCGCTCGATCCGTCTCGTCCAGCGCCGCCACGCGCGCGCCACGACCTTCATTGAGCCCAGCTTTCACCACGCTGAGCACCTCTTTTAATTTCATCGCCGTCTTATCTTGAGCGCGCGCGGCTTTTTCAGCCTTAATGAGGCCGCGATCGATCGAATCCATGTCCGCCAACGCCAATTCCGTATTGATGATTTCAATGTCGGAGAGCGGATCCACTTTGCCCGCCACGTGAATAATGTCATCGTTCTGAAAACAACGCACCACGTGAGCAATGGCGTCCACTTCGCGGATATTCGCTAAAAATTTGTTGCCTAAGCCCTCCCCCTCCGACGCGCCCTTCACGATGCCCGCAATGTCCACAAACTCCACGGTCGCAGGCAAAATTCGCTCGGATTTGGCAATCTCCGCCAACGCCTGCAGGCGCGGGTCGGGCACGGGCACCACGCCCACGTTGGGATCAATGGTGCAAAACGGGTAATTCTCGGCGGCGATTTGCGCCCGCGTTAACGCGTTAAATAACGTTGATTTACCGACGTTCGGCAATCCCACAATGCCACACTTAATGCCCACTCCAATTCCCCTATTTGATTAACGACGATTCAACTGCCCCATCACCGCATTCACATCGCCCTTAATACTGTCTTCGAGCGTTTTCACGGCCAACCCAACCGAATCCTCAAGCGCGGCCACTTGATCGTTGAAGGGCTGCCCCAACACATAAGCCAACACCTGATCTTTGCTGCCCGGATGATCAATGCCAACCCGTAAGCGCCAATAGTGCTCCCCCATCACCCGGGTGAGGTCTCGCAAACCGTTGTGGCCGCCGTGGCCACCGCCAAATTTGAGTCGCAATTGCCCATTGGGCAAATCCAGTTCATCGTGGATCACCAAGACCGACTCTGAGGGGATTTGATAAAAATGGGTAAACGCTGCAACCGACTCACCGCTCTTATTCATGAACGTACTGGGCTTCAACACCCAAATTTGATTCGCCCCAAGCGTTAGCCGAGCGACGGATCCTAAAAACTTTGCCTGGGTCGACGCGCTCGTCTGATGTTGGCGCAACCACTCGTCCACCACCCAGAACCCGGCGTTGTGGCGCGTGCGCGCGTATTGCGAACCCGGGTTACCGAGCCCCACGACTAATTTCAAAGGCAGCGCGGTCATCAGGCGAGAAGGACGCCACTCGAGTTAGCCTCGAGTGGCGTTGACCTCATTACTTTTTAGCGTCTTTTTTCGGCGCTTCAGCAGGCTTCGCGCCGGCCGCTGGCTTCGCGCCAGAAGCGGCAGCAGGCGCTGCCGCCGGGGCGGCCTCCGCTTCTTCCGCACGCTGCGCGTGAACCGCCACCACGGCCGCATCGCGACCCGATTTGAGTTCGACCGAAAACACACCATTCGGCAAGGCCAAGTCTGAGATGTGCAGCGACTGGTTCAGGCTTAATTCCGAAACATCCACCGCGATGAACTCAGGCAAGTCTTTAGGCAAGCATTCAATGAGAATCTCGTTGCGCAAGTGGCTCATCATGCCGCCTTGAGTTTTGACACCAGGGGCCACCGCCTCACCGGTAAAGTGCAACGGCACCGTCATGCGAATGAGTTCGTCCGCTGCCACGCGTTGGAAGTCAATGTGCACCACTTGGTTTTTCCAAGGGTGACGTTGAACGTCACGCAAAATTGCGGAATGGGTCTTGCCCGCCACTTCAATGTGAACGATCGACGAGTAAAACTTTTCGTTTTCCATCACCAACGACACTTTGGTGTGATCCAACGACACTGCCAATGGATCGGCCTTGCCGCCATAGAGAATCGCAGGAACTCGACCGGCGTGACGCAGGCGGCGGCTCGCACCCTTCCCCTGGTCCTGACGGACTTCCGCGACTAATTCAAAATTCATGCTCATTTTCAATACTCCTTAAAAAACTCATCAAAACGCCGCGACCAGTCGTTTTAACAAGTGTGAAGCGATACCCCATGTACCGCCCTAGCCAATTCGCCCGCGCCATACCGATTAAGTTGATTAATCGATATAAAGCGAACTCACTGATTCTTCATGTCGAATTCGACGCATCGTCTCGGCCAACAACGCCGCGACACTGAGCGCCCGAATTCGTTTACAAGCCCGCGCCTGCTCCGACAACGGAATCGTATCCGTCACCACCAATTCATCCAAGGCGGAATTCTCAATCCGCTCCAATGCTTTTCCGGACAACACCGGATGCGTAATGTAGGCCAACACGCGCTTGGCGCCGCGGTCTTTTAACGCTTGCGCGGCTTGGCATAAGGTGCCGGCGGTGTCCACCAAGTCATCGACCATCACGCAGGTTTTACCGGCGACATCACCGATGATGTTCATCACTTGCGACTCGTTTGGACGTGGGCGACGCTTATCAATAATCGCCAAATCGGCGTCGTCTAAGCGTCTGGCAATCGCGCGCGCGCGCACCACTCCGCCGACGTCGGGCGACACCACAATCATCGACTCGCCGTCATTCTTGTGTTTCCAAATATCGGCAATAATCACCGGTGACGCGTACACGTTATCGACCGGGATATCAAAAAATCCTTGAATCTGATCGGCGTGCAAATCGACCGTTAACACGCGCGAGATGCCCGCACCGACCAACATGTTCGCCACCAATTTCGCCGTAATCGCCACGCGCGTCGCGCGTGGTCGACGGTCTTGACGCGCGTAACCAAAATAGGGCACGACCGCCGTGATGCGGCCCGCGCTGGCGCGTTTGGCGGCATCGGCCATGACCAACAATTCCATCAAATGATTGTTCGTACCGGGAGGACAGGTCGGTTGCACAATAAAAACGTCGCGACCGCGAACGTTTTCCATTAACTCAACCGTCACTTCACCGTCTGAAAAACTGCCCACGTGAGCGCGACCCAACGGCAAACGCAAGTGTCGAGCAATCGCATCCGCGAGTTCAGGGTTGGCATTGCCAGTGAAGACTGCCATTTGCGTTTCAGACACGTGGTTCTCCTTTCCAAGAATCGTGGTCAGTGATGGCTGGGGTGGAAGGATTCGAACCTTCGCATGGCGGAATCAAAATCCGCTGCCGTACCACTTGGCTACACCCCATCCGAACTTCACACTAAACCGCTGACCCTCGGTGACCGTGTCACTGCTTGCACCACCCAACCAGACCATTCTGGTGGCAACGCTTGAATTGCTTGCCGCGCTTTCGCAGGATCACCAAAAGCCGCAAACACCGCTGATCCAGATCCCGTCATTCGGGCAGGCGCGAACCGTTCTAAGTGTTGCAGCGCCTCACCGATCACCGGTTCCACCGCGATCGCCACCGGTTGCAAATCGTTGCATCCGATCAGCCCATCGTTGGCGTTCCAGTCCAGCAAGCCGCCTATTGTAATCTTTCGAGAATTTCTTTTCAATTCAGGTGCCTGGAACACGCGTTGCGTGGCCACCGAGACCCCCGGATAAATGACTGAAAACCACCGGCTCGGGGTGGAAATGGGCTCAATAATCTCCCCAATGCCGCTCACCAGGGCGTTGACGCCGTGGACGAAAAACGGCACGTCGGCGCCCAACTGAAGGCCTATTTCCGCCAACCGCAGCGTCGAAAAACCCAGTCCCCACAAGTGGTTAAGCGCGATCAAGGTGCTGGCGGCGTCGGAGCTGCCCCCACCCATTCCGGCGCCCTGAGGGATGTTTTTGACCACGCGGATGTCGGCTCCCAGGCGCAGATCGCCCGCGGCCTGTCTAAGACAATCCGCCGCCCGGATGACCAAATCGTCCGACTCCAACACCCCGTGCGCGCCCAGCGGACGCGCCAAAATGCCGTCCCGACGCGGGCGGATGGTCAATTCATCCGCCAAATCGATCAACTGAAACACGCTCTGCAGCTCGTGATACCCATCCGCCCGCCGCCCTAAAACGTGTAAAAACAAATTCAGTTTCGCTGGCGCTTGAATGGTTAAACCGTCGCCACTCGTGGCCGTCTCGGAATTCAGGGGGGCCGTCATTGCCATTGATCCACGACCACGCGCACGCGCACGTCGCCCTGAGTAAATTCCACTTTCTTAACCTCACTGCCGCGCGCGTGCGCCGGGGCAATGGCGACGGCCCAACCCGCTTGCAGGAACCCATCGCCCTGCACCTCACTGGGCTGCGCCGGATCGGCTTCGCCGCGCATCCAAAACGACAACGATTCCAACGGCAATGGCGCCAATAACTGATTCAGCAAAAACTGCTTTAAGTGGGGATCATCCCAACCATAGGTTTGCCGCGCTTGGGTTGATTCCACTTCTACGCCGAACGCGTCCAGTCGAATGTTGAGCCGACCCAACCCCAACGGGCCTTGCACGACCAGCCTCGATTGATGGGGGTATTGATCCCACTGCACATCGGCGCTGAGGCCTTGGGTGGCGGTTTTGATCGCAACCCGCCCAGTGAGTTGCCACTGGGCTTGCTGGGGCGCTTTGGGCGAAAGCGAATGGCAGCCCACCAAGGCCAACATCAGACTCGCCATCAGCCATCGCGACGTGGGTTTTAACCAAACGCGCGTCCTCTTAGATTCCGTTACCCACCCCATCATTCCGATCAACGCTCCTGCTCTTGATGGAGTTCGCGGCGCAGCCGTTGATCCGATGGCGCCTCAACCAGCCCCTGTTGCCACACCCGCTGCGCGTCGTCAACGTTGCCGAGCGCAATCAACACCTTCCCCAAATGCCAGGCGTTTTCGGGATCATGGATGCGCGCGTTAGCACGCTCTAGATAGTCACGGGCTTCGTTCAATTGCCCCATTTGAAAATACCACCAACCCATTGAGTCCAAAATGGCGCCGCTGTCCGGTCGTTGGGCTTCTGCCACTTTCAACAATTTAAACGCTTCCGGTAGACGTTCGTGGTGATCGGCTAAGGTGAATCCCAGCGCGTTGGCCACATCCGGATCATTGGGTCGCTGCTTGCGAAGCTTTTCTAAAAGACGAATCGCTTGATCGGTCTCGCCGGCGTGGTCCAGAACATTGGAATACGCCAACTGCAACGTCCAATTATCTGGAAAGATCGCCAACGTGCGCAACGCCAACGCCCGCGCGTCGCTCAGTTGATTGTGATTGACCAGCATTTCCACTCGCGCGGGCGTCAAATCCAGCGCGTCCTCTGGAGTGCTTTCCAAATAGCGATCCATCAACCGAGCCGCCAACACGTCCTGATGAGCGTCCAACAACACCGTGTAAGCCCCAAGACGAGCCGACACCGTCAACGGGCCCGTAATTTTAAAATAATACCCCAACGCATCGATTGGCCGATCCGTTGCCTTGGCAATCTCCGCCAACCCATAATACCCACGCGCGGATTCGTTGCGACGAATCAGCTCCTGATAATTCGCCGTTGCCGCTTGCCATTGGCTCAGCGCCTGATGCTCTTGCCCCAATAATTGAAGCACATCGTTGCCAATGGATGCCGACTTAATCAAGGGCTCCAGTTCGGCAATCGCTTCTTCGTGACGGCGGCACTGTGACAACACAAAACTCTTAAGCAGATGCTCCCGTTCGGCCGGTTTAGCCGCCGAGCCAATCAACGATTGAACATGACTGAGTGCGCCATTACAGTCGCCCATCGCCGTCAACGCCCTGATTTCCAACCACAACGCCTCACGACGCCGCGCCGTATCCACATCCGCGTGCGACAACACCGACTTGAGCGCCTCAAGCGCCAATGGCGAATTGCCCGCGTTGATCGCCAGCATGGCCAGTTCGTTCTGAGCGGCGGGCACTTCCGGGTGTGATTGAACCAGCTCGCGCATGACCCAGACGCTGCCCGCTTGGTTTTTGAGCGTTGAAAAACTCTCCCGAAGTCGCACAAAGCCCGTGTCCAGATTCTCATAGCGGTGTTCCAATATCCCCGCCCACAGCAGCTTCGCTTCCGCGCGTCGATCCAATTCAAGCGTCGCAATGGCCTCCAAGCGTTCGGCCAATTCCAGCTGTGGCTGCTTCGTTCGCCAGCGTTTCGCGAATTGCTCTAAATTGGAATACTGCCCGGACGCCAAGGCCAAGCTGCCGGCTTTTTGCGCGCGCTGTTCGTCCCAGGGGGCATCGGCTAGGCGTTTAAACGCCAATGGATACGCGCCGCGCTTGATCAACACATGGACTTCGAGCGTTAATGGATCGATGGGTTCCGACGCCTCCTCGGCGTTTTCGAGACTCTCGGACGCGGACACCGCCGGGCCATCGGGAGGAGTGGGGGAAGATTGCGCAAACCCAGTCGAATTCCAAAGCCAAAACGCCACGAGACTCACCGCCAGGCGCACCAAACGCGTCGGATACCGAGCTAAATTCGATTGCATACCACTTCCTTAGAAGACCACCCGCATGCGGTCGTCGTCGATTTTAGCCAAAAACTCAAGTTTGGCCTCCAAACCCGTACACTATAGCCCAAGCTCATCCTGTTTATAATTGCGTCACGTTGCGCCGTGGCTTGCGATGGTCCATGAATTGTTGAGGTTTTAGCCAAATGGGGTTGGTCGTACTGGGTTTAAATCACAAAACCGCGCCGGTTGAACTGCGCGAACGGGTGGTTTTTGCCCAAAATGAGCTCGCGTCGATTCTGCAAGACCTCAACTCGTCGTTGACCCAAGAATCGTTGATTGTCTCCACCTGCAACCGAACCGAACTCTACGCCGTTACGGACGACCCCGCCCAAGTGCGTCGCTGGTTGGTGGATCGGCACGCCATCGGCGAAACCGATGCCCACACGCTGTACGAGTTATGCGACCACCACGCCATGGAACACGCCTTTGCGGTGGCCTCCGGCTTAGACTCCCTGATCTTGGGCGAACCCCAAATTCTCGGACAACTCAAAGACGCCTACCGCGTGGCTCAAGAGGCCGACACCCTCGGCCCGATCCTCAACCGACTCTTTCAAAACACCTTCTTCGTGGCCAAGCGCGTGCGCACCGAAACCCACATCGGCGCACAGTCGGTGTCGGTTGCCGCCGCCGCAGTGAGCTTAACCAAACAGATTTTCACCAACCTCACCCACCACACGGCGCTGTTGGTGGGCGCCGGCGAGACGATTGAATTGACCGCCAGACACCTGCACGCGCATGGTCTTAAAAAAATGCTCATCGTCAATCGCAGCTTAGAGCGCGCTGAAAAGCTGGCGCTTGAATTCAATGCCGCCGCGCTGCCTTTGGCCAATCTCAATAGCCATCTTCAGGAAGCCGACATTTTAGTCAGCGCGACCGCAAGCCCAGTCCCTTTAATCCGCAAGGACGCGGTCGGCGCCGCGTTGAAAGCCCGTCGCCACAAACCCATATTGATGATCGATTTGGCCGTACCACGCAACGTTGAACCCAGCGTGGCCGAGTTCGAGGACGTCTACTTATACGCCGTCGATGACCTCAAAGCCGTGATTTCCGAAAATCTGAAAGCCCGCGAGGAAGCCGCCACGCAAGCGCGCGCGGTCATTCGAGAGGAAGTGGATCGAATCCGCTCGGAATCGCGCGTGCAAATCGCGGTTCCCACCATTCGAGAATTACGCGCTCAGGCCGAAGCCCACAAGACGCACACGCTCACCGAAGCCAAACGGCAGTTACACAACGGCCGGTCGGCCGACGAGGTGATGGCGTATTTGGCAGACACCCTCACACACCGCATCATTCACCCACCTTCGCACGCGTTGCGCAAAGCACTGGAGCGGGGTGACGATTCCTTGATTGAGGCCGCGCGAACATTATTTGAATTGGATGACGAAGTCGAATGAAAGAAAACTTACTGAGACGTTTGGAGCGATCGGTCGATCGCTTTGAAGAAATTGGGCGTTTGCTGTCGCAACCGGAGATCGACGGTGGCAGCACCCAATTTCGCGACCTATCCATGGAATACTCGCGCCTCGAACCGCTCACGACTGAATTTCTCGCTTATCGTGATTTGCAAAAATCCTTAAAAGAAACAGAAGCCTTAGCACAGGAATCCGATCCGGACTTGCGCGCCATGGCTCGCGAAGAACTGCAGGGGTTGACCGAACAAATCGCGAACAGCGAATCGCGCTTGGAGCGCTTGTTAATTCCGCCAGACCCCGATGACAACCGCAACATCTTTTTGGAAATTCGCGCCGGCGCCGGTGGCGATGAAGCCGCTATTTTTGCAGGCGATTTGTTTCGAATGTACAGCCGTTACGCCGACAGTCAACGGTGGCAAACCGAAGTGTTATCTGAAAACCGTGGCGAACACGGCGGGTATCGAGAAATCATCTGCCGGTTGGTGGGCAATCAGGTGTACTCGCACTTAAAATTTGAATCCGGGACCCATCGCGTACAGCGCGTTCCCGCCACCGAAGCCCAGGGACGGGTGCACACCTCGACCTGCACGGTGGCGATCCTGCCGGAACAAGACGAAGTCTCGGACGTCAGTATTCAAGAATCGGATTTGAGAATTGACACCTATCGCTCCTCCGGCGCCGGCGGCCAACACGTGAACAAGACCGACTCCGCTGTGCGCATCACGCACTTGCCAACGGGCATCGTTGTGGAATGTCAGGATGAGCGCTCCCAACACAAAAACCGATCGCGCGCAATGTCGCTGTTGAGGGCGCGACTGCTCAACGCCGAGCGCGAACGACAAGCTCAAAGCCAAGCGCAGAGCCGCAAACTGCAAGTGGGCACCGGCGACCGCTCGGAACGCATTCGGACCTACAATTTTCCACAAGGTCGCATCACCGATCACCGCATTGAATTGACCCTATACCGGCTCAGTGATTTGATCGAAGGGCAACTGGATTTGTTAATTGACCCCTTAAAGCGTGAATACGAAGCAGAAGAACTGGCGCAGTTGGAATAACCGAAGGGATCCACCGCCATGCTCCACGCCGAAACCGTCTTACAGTCCGCCACCACGTTACTCCGCCAAAGCAGCGACTCGGCGCGATTGGACGCCGAACTTCTGTTGAGTCATGTGCTGCAGTGCCCGCGAAGCGCTTTTTACCGCAACGATCCAATCGCCGAACACGCGCTCGGGCCGTTTTACGCCTTGCTGGAGCGCCGGGCCCAAGGCGAGCCCATCGCCTATTTAATCGGCCATCAAGAATTCTACGAGGACCGCTTTCGTGTGAACCCCGCGGTACTGATCCCAAGGCCGGAAACCGAAACCCTCATTCAACAGGTCGTGAACACGCCATCTCACCCCACCAACGCCTTCCTGGATTTGGGCTGTGGCAGCGGTTGCGTGGGTTTGAGTTTAGCCAAGTTGTATCCACACGCGCAGGTGGATTTGGTCGACCTCTCGCCAGAGGCCTTAGACGTGGCCAAACTCAATGCGAAGGAACTGAAATTGAGCAACGTTCGCTTTTTTGAAAGCGCTTGGTTTAACGACTTGCCAACCCCCTCGCGATACGATTGGATCGTATCCAACCCCCCTTATCTGATGGACAACGACCCACGCGCGGAACAAGCCGTTTTGGCCTATGAACCCACGCTGGCCTTGGTGTCAGGCGCGGATGGATTGAACGCGATTCGGGACATCATTCAAAACGCCTCGGCGCATTTGAATCGACCCGGTCAGCTGTGGCTTGAACACGGCGTCGATCAGGCGTCATCCGTGCGGCAACTCCTTCTGAGTCAAGGATTTAGTGAGGTTGCCAGCGTCCGAGACTTGGCCGGCATTGAACGAATTTCAGGCGGCGTTTTGCGGTAAAATGAATCATCCCCTTTTACTGAGAAAACAACGTGATTCAATTTGAAACGACCCTCGGGCGCTTTTGTGTTCAATTAGACGAAAAATCCGCCCCCAAAACCTGTAAAAACTTTTTGGCGTACGTGAAAGCCGGCCATTATGATGGGCTGATCTTCCATCGCATCATTCCGGGATTTATGGTGCAAGGTGGCGGCATGGACGCAGGGCTGGATTCACGCAAAACCAAAAAGCCCATTAAAAGCGAAGCCGACAACGGCTTATCGAATAAACGCGGCTCCATCGCCATGGCCAGAACCTCAGATCCGCACAGCGCCACGAGTCAGTTCTACATCAACCTCGTGGACAATGTATTTTTAGACGCCGCGCACAGCCCGCCGGGCTACACCGTATTTGGGGAAGTAACAGAAGGCATGGATGTGATTGACGCGATGGCGAAAGTGGAAACCACCACTCGCCGTGGCTATCAAGACGTTCCCGCCGAACCCATTGAGATTATAAGCGTTACCGTGGTGGAATAACCTCATCAACGCTGGGAGCGGTTGTGGTCAGAGTTCTCAAATGGCTGCTCTGTCTTACGATCGCTCTCGCCGCGTTGCCGTTGGCCGTCATCTTGGCGTTGCGGTTTGTGGATCCCCCAACCAGCGCGTTTATGATCGAAAGTGTCTGCGCGGCTCGGGCCCGTCACGACACGCAGTATCAGGTTCATTATCATTTTGTGCCCTATCGACAAATCAGCCCCTATTTAAAACTCGCCGTCATCGCCTCGGAAGACCAACATTTTCCAATCCACCATGGCTTTGACTTTGAGCAGATCAACAAAGCCTGGCAAGAGCATGAGCGCGGTGGCCGCCAACGCGGCGCCAGCACCATTTCACAACAGACGGCAAAAAATTTGTTTTTGTGGGGCGGCGCGAACTTCATCCGCAAAGGCATCGAAGCGTATCTGACCGTCGGGTTAGAACTGCTTCTGCCCAAATCACGCATTTTGGAAATTTATCTCAACATCGCGGAATTCGCGCCTGGGGTGTACGGCGTGGGCGCGGCCGCGCCGCTGCTGTTTCACACCAGCCCAAGCGCATTGACGCGCGAACAGGCGGCGTTGCTCACGGTGGTTCTGCCGAGCCCCAAACACCTCCACGCCAACCAGCCCAGCGCGTATGCAATCGAGCGCCAAGCGTGGGTCATCGATCAGATGGCTAAAATCGGCGGCTTAGCGGTATTGGGACAATTCTAAAGCGCTGCCTGGATTAAGAACGCATCGAGGGGCGTTCGAACCGCAGACGCCTAAGCGCTCCATCGGGGCGTCCCCACATCAGTGGCGCTGTTTTGAACCCAACAGCACATCCGTGGCCAACAGGGTTTTCGCATCCACCGCATCGTACGACCACAGGCGATTACAAAACTCGCATCGAATGTCGATGACCCCTTGCTCGACTAAAATCGACTCCACTTCTTCTTGACCCAAACTTCGCACAATGCCATCCACGCGTTCGCGTGAGCATCCACACTGGAAAAACACTGGTTTTGACTCAAATAAACGCACATCGCGCTCATGGAACAAGCGATGCAGCAAGGTCTCGCAATCGGTGTTGAGCCACTCCGCGCCGGTCACGGTATTGGCTAAAATTTCGCATTCTTCAAAAAAATCCGCGCTCTCAGCCGCGCCCACAGCGCTGGCCTCGGCAGCACCGCTGCCGGGCAGTTTTTGCACCATAAACCCCGTGACCACTTCGCCGTCGCAGCGCAGCCACAACTTCGTTGGCAACTGCTCGGACCGCTCAAAATAGTCTTGTAAGGAATGGGCCAAGGAGCCCTCGCCCATCGCCACGATACCCTGATAGCGGTGATCGCTGTTGGCCTGATCGATCGTGACAAACAACGACCCTTCGCCACTCAACGCCTTCAGAGAGGTGGCGTCCACGGGCAGCGGGGTTTGGTAGCGCGCCACGCCCCGAAAGGACAAGCGATCGGTGAGTTGCACGACCAACAACGTCAATGGGCCGGGCCCCTGAAGCTGCAGCGTCATCAGGCCATTGAGCTTAATCGAATTGCCCAGCAACACGCTCGCCGCCAACGCCTCGCCCAACACCGTGCGCACCACCAATGGATAGTCGTGGTGGGCGCAATTGGCTAGGAAACTCGCTTTGAGCCGAACCCAAGCCCCCCGCACGGGGTAGCCTTCAAAGACGAATGAGCGAACCTGATCGAACTCGTCGCTCATTGGCCGCTGAGTTTTTGCTTCAACAGATCGTTGAGCATCTCTGGGTTGGCTTTCCCGCCCGTCGCTTTCATTACCTGACCCACGAAAAAGCCAAATAATTTATCTTTGCCCGATCGGAAGTCTGCCAACTGCTTGGGGTTCGCGGTCATCACCGCATCAATGGCCGCTTCGATCGCTGAGGAGTCGGTGACTTGACGCAGGCCCTGCTCGTCAATAATCACGTCCGCCGACTTTTGGGTGCTCCACATGGATTCGAACACCGTTTTCGCCAGTTTGCCGGAAATCGTTTGGTCTTGAATGCGATTGATCAAGCCAGCCAACGCCTGCGCATTCACCGGGGCTTGCGCCAGCTCCAAGCCATCGCGATTGAGGAAGCCTAAGAAATCGCCCATGACCCAGTTGGCGGCGAGCTTGGCGCCCGCACGACCCACACCGTCCACCACCTGCTCGTAAAAACTGGCCAGTTCACGACTCGCGGTCAACACCAAGGCGTCGTACGCACTGAGTTCAAATTCTTGCTGAAAACGCGCGGCTTTGGCATCAGGCAGTTCAGGCAAACTCGCCCGAACGTCTTCAATCCAACTGGGGTCAATGGCCACCGGCAACAAATCTGGGTCGGGGAAGTAACGATAATCGTTGGCGTCTTCTTTCGAGCGCATCGAACGAGTTTCGTCTTTTTGAGCGTCGTACAGGCGGGTCTCTTGCACGATCGTGCCACCACCCTCAATCACCTCAATCTGACGCAAGGCTTCATAATTGATGGCCTTTTCAACATACCGAAACGAGTTCACGTTCTTAATTTCGCAGCGCGTGCCAAACGCACTCTGCCCAACCTTTCGAACGCTCACGTTGGCATCGCAGCGGAATGACCCTTCCTGCATGTTGCCGTCGCAAATTTCCAAATAGCGCACGAGAGTATGGACTTTTTTGAGATACGCCACGGCTTCCGCCGCCGATCGCATGTCGGGCTCCGACACGATCTCCAACAGCGGCGTGCCCGCGCGATTCAGATCGATGCCACTTTGGCCTTTAAAACCCTCATGCAAGGATTTGCCCGCGTCTTCTTCCAAATGGGCGCGGGTAATGCCGATGGTCTTTTGACTGCCATCCTCAAAGGTCACCACCAACTGACCCTTGGCCACGATCGGTAACTCATACTGACTGATCTGATAACCCTTGGGCAGGTCGGGGTAAAAATAGTTTTTGCGCGCGAACACCGATCGATCGGTAATCGATGCGCCCACCGCCAGTCCAAATTTAATTGCAAAGCCGACCGCTTGTCGGTTCAACACCGGCAACACGCCCGGAAACCCCAAATCAACCAAACACGCCTGCGTGTTCGGTTCCGCGCCGTAAGCGGTCGCGGCGGAGGAGAAAATTTTACTGTGGGTAGCAAGCTGGGCGTGGATTTCCAAACCCACCACCATCTCCCAACCGTTTGGTAACACCGAACTCATAGTCAACCCTTAGGAAAACGCTGCAGGCACTTGCAGATGGAAATTCGTTTCACGTTGATACACGTGAGCGGCCGACAACAAGGCGCTTTCTGAAAAATGCGACCCAATCAATTGCACGCCAGCCGGCAACCCGTTGGCAAAACCACACGGAATCGATAACGCCGGCAATCCGGCCAAGTTCGCGCCAATGGTGTAGATGTCATTCAGGTACATCGTCACTGGATCTTCATGCTTGGTGCCAATTTTAAACGCCGTGGTCGGCGCCGTGGGGCTTAACAACATGTCCACCGATTCAAAGGCCTTGGCAAAATCATTGGCGATTAATCGTCGAACGCGTTGCGCCTTGAGATAATACGCGTCGTAGTAGCCCGCCGAGAGCACATACGTTCCCGTCAGAATACGACGTTTGACCTCGGCACCAAAGCCTTCGGCGCGCGAGCGTTTATACAGGTCCACCAAATCCTTGGGATCTTTACAACGGTGTCCAAAGCGGACGCCATCAAAACGAGACAAATTCGACGAGCACTCGGCTGGCGCCACCACGTAATAGGTGGGAACCGACAGCGGCAAACTCGGACAACTGACGTCCACCAGTGTGGCGCCCTGAGCCTTCATCACGTCCATTGCCTCATGCACCAAGGCGCCGATCGCCGGATCCAATCCCTCTGCAAAGAACTCTTTTAGGATGCCCACGCGAACGCCTTTGAGGCTCGCCTGGGATAGGGATTCCACATAGTTCGGGACCGGTTGTGCGACGGAGGTGGAGTCGTTGGGATCAAACCCCGACATGGCCTCCAGCAGATAGGCGCAATCCAGGGCCGACGGCGCCAATACGCCGGCCTGATCCAGGCTCGAGGCGAAGGCAATCATGCCGTAGCGCGAGACTCGTCCATAGGTCGGCTTAATCCCACTGACGCCGACAAACGCGGCGGGCTGACGAATCGATCCCCCCGTATCGGTGGCGGTGGCCGCGGGCACCAGTCGCGCCGCAACCGCGGCAGCGGAGCCGCCCGAGGAGCCGCCGGGAACCCGAGCGATGTCCCAGGGGTTCGCGACCGGGCCGTAATAGCTGGTTTCATTGGAGGAGCCCATCGCGAACTCGTCCATATTGGTCTTGCCGGTCAACACCGTTCCGGCGGCCGACAACTTGGCGACCACCGTGGCGTCGTACGGGGCCACGAAGTTGGCCAACATCTTAGAGGAACACGTCGTCAAAATGCCGTCGGTACAAAAGATGTCTTTCTGAGCAATGGGAACGCCCAAAAGCGGCAAGGACTCGCCTGCCGCGCGGCGCTCGTCCGCGCGCTTGGCGTCCGCCAGCGCGCGATCCCGCGTCACGGTGACGTAGGCATTGAGGGATGGCTGGTGGGTTTGGATGCGGTTGAGCACGTGTTCCGTGAGCTCAACAGAGGAAAATTCCTTATTTGCCAGACCCTTGGAGAGCTCCGCGATGCTTTTCGTGTGCAGGCTCATTCGATGACCCTCGGCACACAATACAGGCCAGCGACCACCTCAGGCGCGATCGCTTGGAGCTTCTCGCGCACATTGACTTCCGTCACCCGATCGTCGCGTAAGCGCTGAACTTCGCCGGCCAAGGGGTGCGCCATCGGCGCCAAGTCCGCCACCGGGGCGCTTTCAAGCTGGTTTACGAACGCCAAAATCTTACCCAGACTGCTCACCATCGCAGTCAAATCCTGCTCGCCCATCTCGACGCGGGCCAGATGGGCAATTTTGGTGACATCTTTCGCGGTCAGACTCATCGGTTTGCACTCTCCATCTAATCCGCTCATGATACCGCAAAGCGGTGGATTGTCGCGCCCACAATTGCTAAAATTCTCCGATTAAACGAGCCGAACCCACCCTCGGGCGGAATCAGCTCACTCGATCAACCCTAACCAAAAAGTTGGCACATCATGTTGAAGAGCCTACGCGGCTATTTTTCGAACGATCTATCGATCGACCTGGGCACGGCAAACACCCTCATTTACGTGCGTGGCGAAGGAATTGTTCTCAACGAACCGTCTGTGGTGGCGGTCCGCGACGAACCGGGCCGTGGAGGCAAAACCATTGTTGCGGTGGGTGCAGAGGCCAAAAGCATGTTGGGCCGCACCCCTGGCCACATCACGGCCGTGCGCCCCATGAAAGACGGCGTCATCGCCGACTTCACGTACACCGAAAAAATGTTGCAATACTTCATCAACAAAGTTCACGGCAATCGATTTTTACGACCGAGCCCGCGGGTGCTCATTTGCGTGCCAGTGGGTTCAACGCAAGTGGAACGCCGCGCCATTAAAGAATCCGCTGAAGGCGCGGGCGCGCGCAGCGTGTATTTGGTGGACGAACCCATGGCCGCAGCGGTCGGCGCCGGCTTGCCCGTTCATGAACCGCGTGGCTCAATGCTTTTAGACATTGGTGGCGGCACTTCCGAAGTGGCGGTGATTTCTTTAAACGGCATAGTCTACGCCGCCAGCGCGCGCATCGGTGGCGATCGCTTTGAAGATGCGATCATCAATTACGTGCGCCGCAACTACGGCATTTTGATCGGTGAAGCAACTGCCGAGCGCATTAAAATTGAAATTGGTTCGGCGTATCCGGCGTCCCAAGTACGGGAAATGTCGGTCAAAGGACGCAACCTGTCCGAAGGCATTCCGCGTTCCTTCACCTTGAACTCGAATGAAATTTTAGAGGCCTTACAAGAACCCTTGCAAGGCATCGTCTCGGCGGTCAAACAAGCGCTCGAGCAAACCCCTCCGGAATTGGGGTCGGACGTCGCAGAACGCGGCATCGTCCTGACCGGTGGTGGCGCGCTCTTGAAGAACATTGATCGCTTGTTGATGGAGGAAACGGGATTGCCGGTGTTGATTGCCGACGATCCTCTCACCTGCGTGGCGCGCGGTGGCGGTAAGATTCTGGAACTGTCCGAAGCGCACCCTGGTGCCTTCGGATTACAGTGATCGGTCGTTTTGGAAACCGGTTCCAGACAGTATATTCGCGTTACCACGAGCAGGTTTTCAGCGCTCGGTCTTCGAGCGCTGATATTTGCCGCACTTTCTGCAGCGCTCATTGTTGCGGATTATAGCGGCGTCGGCCTCAGCAGCGTTCGCAATGTTCTGAAATACGCGGCGTCGCCGCTGCAATGGATCGTACAAATTCCCAGCGCCGCGATTGATTTGATCAACACTCAAATCGCGACTCGCGAAACGCTCATTCGTGAAAATCAATCCTTAAAATCAAACTTAACCGAACGCGAAACTGCGCTGTTGCGTTTTAAGTCCGTGCAAGATGAAAACGATCGATTGCGCGAATTGTTGTCGATTAAAAAAGATGAACGCAGCGCGGAAGTGGGCGCCATGATCCTCAGCGTCAAACAAGACCATCTGCGGCAACGCGTCCTCATCGATCAAGGCAGCGACGCCGGCATTGGCCGCGACCAACCGGTCATTGACCGCGGCGGCGTGTATGGCCAAACCGTCTCGGTGGGCCCCACCACCAGTGAAGTGATTTTATTATCCGACTCGGGGCACGCCATTCCGGTCATCATTGAGCGAACCGGTTTACGCTCCATTGCGGTCGGCACTGGCGATCCGCACGAACTGCTCTTGCCGTATTTGCCCCGCAACACCGATGTCGAAAAGAACGACCGCATTCTGACCTCAGGTTTAGGCGGCATCTTTAAAGCCGGTTTGCCCGTGGGCATTGTCAAAGACGTCAAACGCGACCCCTCGCAACCATTGGCGCGCATTCTGGTGGAACCGGCCGCGGCGTTGGATCGCAGTCACGAAGTGTTGGTTTTAGAAGCGGCACCGATTCCACGCGAACCCGCGCCGGCCAACGCCCCATCGGCAACGAATGCGCCGGCACAACCGACCAAGGTCGCCAAGCCATGATGACCAACCGCGCACAACAAAATCTTCGTTTGTTTGGCCTGGCCATTGTCGCGGCGCTGTTCAGCGGCACCCCGATCCCATATTGGATGGATTTGATTCGACCCGAATTGCTGCTCCTGATTGTGCTTTGGCTCACTCTGCACAATGAAAAACACAACGTGCTGACCATCGCGTGGATCGCCGGTCTGACGATGGATGCGTTTCACGGGTCAATTTTAGGTGAAAACGCGTTGGGGTATGTGGCCATCGCGTATTTAATGCGCCGCTATTATCAGCGAATTCGAGCCTTTCCCACCTTGCACCAAACGCTGGTAATCTTTGTGTTTCTGGTCATTGAGGAATTCATCGTCTTTTGGATTGACGGACTCACCGGTCGACCCTTGACGATCTGGACGCGTTGGCTGGAAACCGTCTCCACCGCCGCGTTGTGGCCGTGGGCCTGTCGCTATATTCCGATTTGGATTAAACGACCGATGCTATGAAAACCACCGTTGTCGTTAAAAATCATTTCCGCGAGCAACAGGTATTTTTATCGCGCATCGTCATTGCGGCCATTGTCGCCAGCAGTTTGTTTTTAATCGTCGCCGGTCGATTGTTTTATTTGCAAGTCGTTAAAAATTCCTATTACACCGACCTGGCTCAAGACAATCGCATCCGCCTCGACCCCCTGCCGCCCGATCGTGGCCTCATTTATGATCGACAGGGCTCGGTGTTGGCGGAAAACACCCCCGCCTACACGCTCGAACTCACGCCCGAACAAGTCACCAATGTTCCGGACACGCTCGAACGCCTAGCGGAAGTCGGCTTAATCGATAAAGAACAAATTCCGTCGCTGGTGCGCGTGATTAAATCGGGCCATAAATTTGAAGCGGTGCCACTGCGACTGTCGCTGAACGACACGGACATCGCGACGTTTTCCGTGCGGCAACACGAGTTCCCGGGCGTGGAAATTCAAACTCGTCTGGCGCGGTGGTACCCGTTTGGGCAATCCTCCGTTCACGCTCTGGGCTATGTGGGCATCATTTCAGACGAGGATTTAAAGCACATCGATCGCGATGAATACAGCGGCTCCGCTTTAATTGGCAAAAGTGGCATTGAAGCCTCGTACGAGACCGAACTTCACGGCGAATCCGGCTATCGACAGGTGCTGGTGAATGCCCAAGGTCGACACGTGGACCATTTGGGTGGCGAAACGATTCAGCTGGACACCAAACCGCCTCGAGCGGGCAACGATATTTACCTAGGCCTAGACATGCGCCTGCAGCAAATTGCCGAAAAGATGCTGGAAGGCAAACGCGGCGCGGTCGCGGCCATTGATCCGACCACCGGCAACGTCTTGGCGCTGGTGTCGGTGCCCAACTTTGATCCCAATAAATTCACGCGTGGCATCTCGCGCAGCGAATACGCGCAATTACGCGACGATCCCGATCGCCCCTTATTCAACCGCGCGCTCAAAGGCACCTATCCACCCGGCTCGACGGTAAAGCCCTTTATGGCGTTGGCGGGACTAGAGTACAACCTCATCGACCCCCAAGCCACGCGCAACTGCCACGGCACGTTCACACTGCCCGGCGCCGCGCACATCTTTCACGACTGGAAAAAAGAAGGCCACGGCTCAGTCGATATGAAGCGAGCCATCGCCACCTCGTGCGACGTCTATTTTTACGGCCTCGCCGAAGTGTTGGGCATCGATCGGATTCACGAATCCTTAGCCCACTTGGGATTCGGCAACGTCACCGGCATCGATGTGTCGGGGGAACGCGCGGCCTTGCTGCCCTCCCCGGAATGGAAGCAACAAACCTACAAACAAGCCTGGTACCCCGGTGAGACGATCAGCGTGGGGATTGGGCAGGGGTATATGCTGGTCACCCCGCTGCAATTGGCTCACGCCGCCGGCATCGTTGCCATGAAAGGCAAAAATTTTCAGCCGCGCCTCGTGACGGCGATTCGCGACGCCACCACGCGTCAAGTGAGGCAGTTGCCCGCCGTTGAATTGCCCGCCGTTGTGCTCAACGACCCTCACAACTGGGACGTGGTGATTGACGGCATGGAACAGGTCATGCAACCGGGCGGCACGGGCGCCGCCGCCGCGCGTGGCGCACCGTATCGCATCGCTGGAAAAAGCGGCACCGCGCAAGTATTCACCTTAGGCGAAGGCCAAAAATACAATGCCGCCCGAATCTCCGAGCGTTTGCGCGACCACGCTTGGTTTATTGCGTTTGCGCCAGTGGACAACCCCAAAATCGCGATTGCGGTCCTGGTTGAAAACGGGGGTCACGGCGGTTTAGCGTCCGCGCCCATTGTGCGTCGCTTATTCGACGCCTATTTGTTGGGCAAATACGATGACTCGAGCAACACCCTCGTCGACCCCACCACTGAGCCGCTGGAGCGTTAATTCATGCTGTTTCAGGAAGATCATTTAAACCCCACTCGCAAAACTCTTTCGCTTTCGATGCTGATCCTCAAGCGGCTGCATCTGGATGGTGTGTTGGTGGCGTTATTGTTGACGGTCATTGTGTTCGGGTTGTTTGTGCTCTACAGCGCCACGGGCGAGAACGTCGGTCAATGGTTCGGGCAAATTAAAAGCATTATTTTGGCGTTCCTCGCGTTCATAATATTGGCGCAAATTCCACCCCGTTGGATTCGGTTGGTGACGCCGTTTATTTACGCCACCGGCATCATCTTGCTGGTGGTCGTCGCGGTGCACGGCAGCGTAGGCAAAGGCGCTCAGCGTTGGCTCGACCTGAAAGTGTTTCGATTTCAACCGTCCGAAATTATGAAACTCGCCGTCCCCATGATGTGTGCCTGGTACGTCCACGAACGACCTTTGCCGCCTTCATTTAAAGACGTCTTAGTCATGCTGCTCATTGTGCTCGTGCCGGCGGCCTTGATCGCCAAACAACCGGACTTGGGAACCGCCTTATTGGTGGGCTCCGCCGGCCTGTTGGTCGTGGTCCTGGCCGGCTTATCGGTGTGGTACATGGTGGGCGGTGGCGTCCTATTCGCTGCCATCGTCCCGCTGGCGTGGCACTTCATGCGCGACTATCAAAAGCAACGCGTCTTGACGTTCCTCGATCCCACGCAAGACCCGCTGGGTGCGGGTTATCACAGCATCCAGTCGCAGATTGCCATAGGCTCTGGCGGCTTGTTTGGCAAAGGGTGGACGCACGGCAGCCAAGCGCAATTGGAGTTTTTGCCCGAACGCAGCACCGACTTTATCTTTGCCGTCATCGGGGAAGAATTGGGGTGGATCGTGATGGCGGTGTTGTTGATTATGTATTTTGCAATCATCGCCCGCGCTTTGTTTCTGGCCAACAGCTCCCAAAACACCTACGCCAGACTCGTCTGTGGCAGCATCGCTTTAACGTTTTTCGTATACGCCTTTGTCAACACCGGCATGGTCAGCGGCATCTTACCCGTGGTCGGCGTGCCCTTGCCGTTGGTCAGCTACGGGGGCACGGCGATGGTGACCTTGCTGGCCAGTTTTGGGATACTCATGTCTCTGAGCATGCATCGAAAATTAGTGGGGGAATGAACATGCGAATCGGTTGTCTTTTAGCACTCCTCGCAGTGGTGACGTGCGCCCACGCAGAACCGTTGGACGTGCAATCTCCTGCCGTGGTGCAGTTTATTAATGAAACGGCGATCAAAACTCATTTGGATCGTCAGTCGATACAAGAGATCTTAAAACACGCAGACCTCAAACAAAGTGTAGTGGACGCCATGGATCGGCCCGCCGAAAAGACCAAGGCGTGGTTTGAGTATCGAGCGATCTTCATGACGGAAAAACGGGTGCGCGACGGCGTGGCCTTCATCAAGGAACACCAAGCAAAACTCGATGAGGTATCGGCGCGCACGGGCGTGCCGCGCGAAATCATTACGGCCATCGTCGGGATCGAAACCGGCTACGGACAAAACATGGGGCGCTATCGGGTTTTAGACACCTTAGCCACGTTGACGTTCAACTATCCGGCTCGAGCCAGCTATTTCAGAGGCGAGTTGCAGGAATTTTTACTGCTGTGTAAAGAGAACAACATCGACCCTACCCAGGTCCTCGGCTCCTACGCCGGCGCGATGGGCGCACCGCAATTCATGCCGCACAGTTATCGACAAATGGCCCGCGACGGAGATGGGGACGGCAAAGTCGATTTGTGGGGGGATTGGCCGGACGTCATCGAATCGGTGGCGCATTATTTTTCTGCCAACGGCTGGCGTTCTCAGGAACCCATTGTAGTCAACGCCCAATTAAGCAATCCCGATGTCGTGGATCTGCCCGCCAATCAATTGGAGACGCCATTCACGTTAAGCGCCTTACGCCAAAAAGGTGTGCAGTTTGACAGCAGCGTCAGCGACACCAACCCGGGCTACTTTTTAGCCTTGAATCAGGGCGATCATTTAAGTTACGCGGTGGGGCTACACAATTTTTACGTCATCACGCGCTACAACCACAGCCCATTTTATGCGCTGGTGGTCAGCGAATTGGCCCAAGCGCTTGCCGACGGCGGGGACGGCCATAAAATTTAAATGAGCCGCGTAAATCCATCGACGTCGTTACAACGGCCCCGCGCGGTGGCCGGGCGCGCCTGGCAACGTTGGGGGCTTGTGCTGTGCGTGGCGTTGTTAAACGCCTGCGCCCACCACCCCACTCGCGCACCGGCAAGCTCGACTGCGGTGGAAGTGCCCACGCCGGCTGCAACGCCCACGCCCAACTCCCCCCCGTCCCTGGTCATCAAGCCCACCCTCCCCGACGCCACCAGCAGACCCACGGACGCGCAATTGATGGCCATGCCCGATCCGGTGGTCCGTTACGAACCCAAAGCCCGCCTGGGCAATCCGCCATCCTACGTCGCGTTGGGCCAACGCTACGAAGTGCTGAGTTCCTCGAAAGGCTACGTCGAACGAGGCGTCGCGTCTTGGTATGGACCCAATTTTCATGGGGCCTTGGCGTCGGTCGGAGAGCCCTACAACATGTACGCGCTCACCGGAGCCCATCGCGTGTTGCCGCTGCCCTGCTACGCGCGGGTCACCAATTTAAAGAATGGCCGCTCGGTCGTCGTCAGACTCAATGACCGCGGCCCCTTCAAAGACAACCGGATTGTTGACCTCTCGTATGCCGCGGCCCTCAAACTGGATATGCTGCGCGAGGGCACCGCCTTTGTGGAGTTGCGGGTTCTGGAACCCTCCGACGGCGCCAGCATTCCCGCCGCCGCCGTCAACGCCGCGAGCACCCAAACCCTCAATTGGTACGCTCAAGTCGGCGCCTTTGGCGAAAAAGCCAATGCCCTGCGCGTCAAACAAAACCTCGACCAGGCCCACCTCAGCGGGACGGCCATCGTGGAGGAACGCAGTGGCGACCGAAGTCTTTGGAAGGTTCGCGTGGGCCCGGTGGACTCGGTGGGCGCCTACGACCAACTGGTTCAGCAACTGCATTCGGTGGGCATCAACACCATAACCCTCGTCGATGGTCAACGCCTCGGCAATCGCTCACCCCATTAGCGCCACTGCGGACCCGTCGGATGGCCTAAATTCCGAGGGAAATTGGCATCCAGAACCGTTAAACTAGCGTTCTGGATTAACACGCCCAAGCGCTCGACACGGCCATTGGCGCAGGCGCTGACAAAGGGTTAAACATTCATGAAGGGACGAGCTTTGATTCCATTCCACCACCCAGGCGCAACGCGTTCATCGCGCGTCTTTCACATCCTTCAAGGCCTCGTGGGCCTCGTGGCACTGACCTGTGCCCTCGGTGCCAGCCACGCCGCCACGCCGATTCCACCACCCCCCAGCGTTCCGGTGAAGGCGTACATACTGTTGGAGCCCATGAGTGGCCGCATTTTAGCGGCGAGCCATGAAGCCGATCGCTTAGAGCCGGCCAGCTTGACCAAGTTGATGTCCGCGTACGTCATTTTCGATGCGATGCGCCAGGGCAAACTCAAATTGGAGGATGAGATTTTAATCTCAGAACACGCCTGGCGTGCGGAGGGCTCGCGAACCTTTGTGGAAGTGAATACGCGCGTTAAAGTGGAAACGCTCATACAAGGAATGATTATTCAATCGGGCAATGACGCCACCATCGCGCTGGCCGAAGCCGTTGCGGGCTCCGAGCCGACGTTTGTGACCCTCATGAACGAGTACTCCAAACGCTTGGGATTAACCGATTCGCATTGGATGAATTCCACGGGTCTTCCAGACCCACAGCACTACACCACCGCGCACGATCTGGCGCTCATCAGTGCGGCGATTATTCGAGATTTCCCGGACCATTACAAATACTATTCGCAACGGGAGTTTACCTACAATCACATCACGCAACAAAACCGCAACGGGTTATTGGAAAAAGACTCGACCGTTGACGGCATCAAAACGGGCCACACCGATGCGGCGGGCTTTTGCCTGGCGGCCTCGGCCAAACGCAACGGCTTGCGTTTGGTGTCGGTCGTCTTAGGGGCTAAAAACTTCAAAGACCGAGAAAATGCCAGCGCCGCCTTATTGGGATATGGGTTTAGTTTTTACGAAGGCCAGACGCTGTACGGTCTGAATCAGATCGTGGGCACCATCAGCGCGTACAAGACTCGCGAATCCATCCCGTTGGTGGTTCATCGACCGTTGGTGGTGTTGCGGGCGCGCGGCGAAAAGCCCACGGTGATTCCACAACTGTTTGTGCACAAAGATTTGATCGCGCCATTGTCGGCGAATCAATCGGTCGGACACTTGCGGGTTTTGGAGAATAACCAAGTCATCGCGGACGAATTGGTGTATCCGGAACACTCCATTGAGCGCGGCAACATCTTTATCGCTTCTTGGGACGGTTTCAAATTATGGTTTCATTAATGAACACCCCGGACACCATCGCGTTTTTATCGGGGCAATTTTTACCGCTATCGGAAGCGCGCATTTCCCCATTGGACCGCGGCTTCTTATTCGGCGACGCGGTCTATGAAGTCATCCCCGTTTACAACGGCAACCCGTTTTTGTATCACGAGCATTTCGCTCGATTGGATCGAAGTCTGCGCGAGATGAGCATTCCCAACCCGCACACGGCTGGCGAGTGGTCACACATTGTTCGCACCCTCATTCAAAAAAATGGCGGTGGCGATTTATCGCTGTACTTACAAGTGAGTCGTGGGGTCGAAGCCGTTCGCAACCACGCCATGCCCGCCCAATGCCATCCCACGGTCTTCTTAATGGCCCAAGCGCTTCCCAAGATCGATCCGTCTCTGTTCAGCGACGGCGCCAAAGCGGTGACCACAGAGGATTTGCGCTGGCATCGATGTGACATTAAAAGCACTAACCTCCTGGCCAATGCGATGGCCAAAACCGTCGCGGTACAACACGGTGCGTTAGAAGCGCTGCTGATTCGGGACAACCATTTAAGCGAAGGCTCATCAAGCTCCACGTTGATTGTTAAAAACAACCGCGTCATTGCGCCCGAATACACACGGGAATTACTGCCCGGAACGACTCGAAATTTATTGGTGGATTTGGCTCAGGAAGCGCAGATTTCGGTTCAATTCAAACCCATCTCGGTTGCCGAACTCATGGCGGCCGATGAAATCTTCATCGGCTTTGCGACGCGTGGCGTCGTTCCCATCACACGCCTCAATGATCAGCCCATCGGCACCGGCAAACCGGGCCCCGTTTTTAAGGCCTTGCGCCAGCGTTTTGATGAAAAACGACTCACGCCAGTTGATTACTAATATGACCAAGCAAAAAGGATTGCAATTTCCCGACCATCATCCGATCAAAGCGGTCGGTCGAAATCAACCACACTTCAAAGACACAATGCTGCTGTGTGTCCGCGCGGAGTTGGGTGACGACGTCGAATTGGACATCACCGAAAAGCTCAGCCGCGACGGCTCGTTCATATCCCTCACCGTGACGGTTTGGGTTGATTCGCGTGAGCGCTTAGACAACGTGTATCAACGGCTGCACGCCACTGGGCTGTTGTTGTTTGCGTTATAACGATTCCGCGTCTTTTTTAAGCCGACTCCACCAATCACTCAAATGATGCGACAACCGAGCCGCGACGTCCGCGACGCTGGTGACGACATCGAGGGTTTTCATGTCAATGACCTCAAGCCCTTGATACCCACAGGGGTTGATGCGATGGAACGGCTCTAAATCCATATTCACATTGAGCGCCAAGCCGTGGTAGCTGGCGTGGTGGCGGATTCGCAACCCGATGCTGGCAATTTTACGAGTCTGAACGTAAACCCCCGGCGCTTCGCGGCTGCCGGTGGCCGTGAGTTTGAAATCGCCTAAGGTCGCGATGATGGCGTTTTCAATTCCCACCACCAACGCTCGGACGCCCAGCCCCAGCCGCTTGATGTCCCACAACGGGTACACCACCAATTGCCCAGGTCCGTGATACGTCACTTGTCCGCCGCGATCAATGGCAACGACTGGGATGTGGCCTGGGTTTAGCAAGTGATGCGCTTTGCCGTTTAATCCTTGGGTAAACACCGGCGGATGTTGCAACAACCACAATTCATCATCGGTATTGGAATCGCGCTCATCGGTAAATCGCTGCATCGCTCGCCAGGTGGGCTCGTACTCCACCACTCCGAGATCGTGGATTTTAAGGTTCATCCCAAACCCGCGTTATTGCCCAACAGCGCCTGCTCGGCGCGATAGCTGGAGCGCACCATGGGACCGGCGACGCACTCTTTAAACCCCAAAGACAGCGCCAACTGGCGCCACTGCAAAAACTCCTCCGGGGTCACAAACCGTTGAACGCTCAAATGATGACGGGTCGGCTGCAAGTATTGACCCATAGTGACCAAATCCACGTCATGGGCCCGCAAATCCCGCAGACACGCTTCAATTTCGTCCTCGCGCTCGCCCAAACCCAACATTAAGCTGGATTTTGTTAGGGCGTTTGGTCGATAGCGCTTGGCCTCCTTAAGCACCGTGAGGGTCTGTTGGTATCCAGCGCGCGGATCGCGCACGGGATGCGTCAAACGCTCGACCGTTTCGATGTTTTGAGCAAACACATCCACGCCACTATCCATCACCGTATGCACTGCGCTCACCAGGCCAGCGAAATCTGGCGTGAGCGCTTCGACCGCCGTTTGCGGACGGACCGCTTTGATCGCCCGAATGCAATCGGCGTAATGCATCGCTCCCCCATCCGGCAAATCGTCGCGATTCACGGAGGTTAGAACGACGTAATTCAAATTCATGAGCTCAACGCTGCGCGCGACTTTACGCGGCTCATCCAAATCCAGCCAACCACGCGGATTGCCAGTATCCACCGAGCAAAACCGACACGCGCGCGTGCACACCGCGCCCATCAGCATCAACGTCGCAGTGCCCGCATTCCAACACTCACCAATATTGGGACACTTCGCCTCTTCGCACACGGTCGCTAAGCGATGCTCGTGCACAATCGTTTTCACCGTTTCAAACCCAGTACCCGAGGGCATTTGCGCGCGCAACCACGCAGGCTTACCCCCTCGAATCGCTTCATTCTGGTGATCGGCTTTCACGCCATCTCGAATGGCGGTAAACCCGTGTTCGGTGACGTACTTGTGGCCACTTTGAACACTGCGAACCGGGATTCCCTTAAACTCGCTCATCACTGCACTCCTTGCTGAAGCGCCATTTTACCCAAACCCATCGCCGGCCACATCGGCAATTGCGCGGGGGCGTGTTTGGGCTCTACAGATCGGGCGAATAGCCCTTTTGCAGAGTACGCTGAACCCACCGCTCGCACCCCTCCAATCGGCTTGGGGTGCCGACGTCGGTCCAATACCCCCCAAAATGCTGCCCCCACAGCCGCCCCTGACCCAGCCAACGCTCAAAAAAGGGCCGCAGTGGCTGGGCGTGCACCGTTTGCCCTAAAAAGGCCTCAGGGCGCAGGGTGGCCACACCGCTGAAGGTCAAACGCCGTTCGCCGCTGCGTCGGCACTCGATGCCATCCAAACCAAAATCGCCTTTGGGATGATGCTCGGGATTGTCCACCAACCAAAGGTTCGCGTAGATCCCCGGCGGCGGCGGTGGCGGGGGCAACAGTGCGGCAAAAATATCCGCGCTGATCAAGCCAAAGGGCTGCCCTTCAAAATAATCCAACGCGTTGATGATGGCGCCGGCGGTTTCCAGAGGGGTTGGGCCTTCGTAAAAATAAGTGATCTTCAGATTAAAGGCTCGACCATCGCCCAAGGCGGCGATGATTTGCTCATGCAGCCACGACAGGTTAATCGCCACCTCGGTGACGCCCGCTTTGGCCAAACGTCGCAAGTGCCAAACGATCAACGGCACGCCACCGATCGGAATCAGAGGTTTAGGAGTGGTGAGGGTGAGCGGCTGTAACCGCTCGCCCTTCCCCGCGGCCAGCAGCAACACTTTACGAGGCACCACCGGCGTTATCATGGATTCAATTGCCGCCAGGCGGGCTGCACACGCCGCTGCCACCACTGCCAAAATTCCGCAAGTGCGGTCAGCTCGCTTAGGGTTTCTTCAACATAAGCCATGACCATGGGCAGATCGTTTAAATATTGAGGTTTGTGGTCGCGATAATACAATCGGGCGAATATGCCCAGCACTTTCAGATGGCGTTGCAGACCCATCCACTCAAAATCCAACAGCCACTGCTCCAGCGACACGCCACCGGTCAGATTGCGCGCCTGCCACTGCGCATAAAAATCAGTGACCCATTGCCGAACCCACGTCTTTGGCCAACGGACGTAGCAATCCTTCAATACGCTCACCCAATCGTAGGTCATCGGCCCGCGTACGGCGTCCTGAAAATCGATCACACCCAAGGAACGATCCGCCAGAACCATCAAGTTGCGCGAATGATAATCGCGGTGCACCAGGGTGGTCGGCTGCGCGGCCACTTGGTTCACGATCTGAGCGAACGCGGTGGCAATGACGTGCCGATCGTCGTCATTGAGCGTTAATTTTAGATGATGGGTTAAAAACCACTCTGGCAACAGATTCATTTCTCGCAACAACAGTGCCTCATCGTAGGCGGGCAATCGTTCGGCGAAGCCGACGCCTTGAGACTGCAGTTTAAACAGCTCATCAAAGGCGCGCTGGTACCACGCCGTCACTTCCGCGTGTTCAGCGGCATTTTGCAAGCTCGTCAACAACCACGTCGACCCCAAATCCTCGAGCACCACAAAACCACGTTGTTCACAATGATGATGCACAATTGGGGCGCGAACCCCCATGGCAACGAGCGCGTTGGCGATTTCGATAAACGGGCCAATCGCTTCACGATCCGGTGGCGCATCCATGACCACCACGCTGGGCTGATGGTCACGGTGGTAGCGAAAATACCGCCGAAAGCTTGCGTCCGCGCTGGCCGCCGTGAGCGTTCCGCCAACGAGGCCCAGGTGCTCGGTGAGCCAGTCGAGGAGGTGTTTTTGTCGCAAGTCCACGGTTGTCATATCGGTTTCCTTTGCGCTCAATTATACTGTGCGAATGCGTTTGATTACCCCTCTTTGGCGTTCCCACCCCCAAGCCACCCCAGCCTGTCCCGGCCGAGGATTGGCGTGGTGGCGCGCCCTGAGCGCTGGGGCACTGCTGTGCTGGGCGATGAACGCCCACGCGGCCCCGTGCGACGAACCGAAATCGGTCACCACCGCGCCCACGCCGACCAGCGCTGCCGACGCCAAGCTGCAAATTGAAGCAAGCGCCAGTGAAAGCACCTTAAACGGCACCACTCACCTCACGGGACCCGTGGACATCCGCTTTGGTCAACAACACGTCACGGCCGCCCAGGCGGACTATTTTGATCCGACTCAAGAAGTCAACGTCCAAGGTTCCGTAACCTATCAAAGCCCGCAGGTGTCGATCGCGGGCTTGTCGGGAAATTGGAATCCAGATGGCACCGGCAAGTTCTTAAGCACGCACTTTGAAATTCCGGCGCGCAACGCCAGCGGCAGCGCGCAGTCCATTGAATTACTGAGCCCTAAAAAGACGGAACTCAAGCACGTCACGTATTCAACGTGTCCAATCAATCAACCGACTTGGATGTTAAAGGCCAATACAATCGTATTAGACCAAAACACCCAAACCGCGACCGCCACTCAAACCACCATTGACGTCGAAGGCGTTCCAGTCATTTATTTGCCGATCATGCAGTTTCCTATTGGCGACCAACGTCGTTCGGGTTTTTTATTTCCGATCCTTGGTCAATCGGGCAGCACCGGCATTCAATTTCAGGCGCCTTATTATTTTAATCTGGCGCCAAACTACGATTTAACCGTATCCCCAGGATATTCGATTAAACGCGGTTTCACACTCAATGACGAATTTCGGTACAAGACCGCCCGCAGCACTGGCGAATTGAAAATGGATTTACTGCCGAACGATCAGGTCGCTGGCGCGGCGCGCGGGTATATTCGTTTTGAGGACTCCACTGATTTTAGCGATCATTTGCGTTTAACCCTCAACACGCCGTACGTCAGTGATTCGCATTATTTTCAAGATTTTGGCACCGGAACCGAATTCACCAGCGTGACGTATTTGGATAAAGATGTGGCGCTGGAGTACGCCGATGACACTTGGCACATTCGTGGCCTGATCGATCAATTCCAAACCATCGACTTGTCCGTTAGCCCCGCCGATCGACCGGCAACGCGACTGCCGTCGGTCACGTTTTCCGGGCAAACCAGCACCGCCGCGGGCCTGAGCTTTCGCCTGGACGGCGAGGCCGATGAATTTCGCAAACTCGTCGGCGTCGATGGCGCACGCCTGCGCCTCGATCCCAACGTCACTTATTCGTTTACCGCGCTGGGCGTCACGCTGAATGAAACCGCCGGTGTATCGGTTTTAGGGTATCAACTGCAAAACAACACCACCCCGTCCAGCAACAGCCCCGTCGTGACCGCTCCCTTCGAGCGCTTACAGGGTTCCCTGCTGCTCGAGCGCACCGATGGCCCAATGATCACGCAACTGGAACCGCAAGTGCTGTACAGCTACACGCCTTTTCGCGACCAACACCTGCTGCCGGTGTTTGACACCGCATTGGCCGACTTAAACTCAGTTGAACTATTTCGCGGACAGCGTTATCAAGGCCTGGATCGCATTGAGGACCAAAATCAAATTGCGGTGGGCGTCACTGGCCGTGAAATCAATGGCGACGATGGCCGTCAATTCTTGAGCGCAACGCTCGGTCAGATAATGTACCTCACGCCGCCCAAGGTGGCGTTGCCGGGCGAAGTGCTGCCAAACGCACACAGCTCCGACATCGTCGGCCAATTAGAACTCAACGCCACCAACCACATTAATTTGAGCTTAGGCGAGCTGTGGGATCCGCACGCGCATCAGGCCGCCCTCAATGAGGCTCGCCTGAGCTACCGCCCCGAGGGCGACAAAGTGCTTGATTTGAGTTACCGCTATCGACGTGATTTATTGGAACAGGTTGAAATGGGCGTGGTCTGGCCCGTCAGTACGCGCTGGGGTGTATTTGCGCGGGATATTTACTCATTAAAGGAACACACCCAAATTGATACATTTGCGGGTTTTCAGTACCAAGCCTGCTGTTTTAAGGTAGAGTTACTAACCCGACACTACGTCTCGAGTTTTGATGGTTCACGCAACACCTCGATTGTTTTTCAAGTGGAACTCAGTGGATTATCAAATGTCTCAGATCGCGTCGGCACCTTCTTGGAACAAGCTATTCGGGGCTACAGTCCCTCTAATTCAACGATGATGAGTCACTAAGTAAATGAAAATTAAGTCTTTTTTAATTATCGGGGCTGTGGGCTCGCTGATCTTAGGTGTCAACCTCGCCGGTGCACAAACCCGCGAAATCGGGGGAAATGGCGCCCTTTTGGATCGCATCGCGGTCATTGTCAACGACGGCGTGGTTCTGGAAAGCGACATTGAACGCGACACCAAAGCCGTTACTCAACGACTGCACGACCAAAACACCGCGTTGCCGGCCCCGTCGGTGTTGCGTCAACAAATCACCGAGCGCTTGGTTTTGCAGGAAGTTCAGATGCAACGCGCTCAAAAGTTGGGACTCAAGGTCACGGACGAGGCGCTCAACGCCGCCCTCAAAGACATCGCCGACCAAAACCACATTCCGTTTAATGACCTGCCCAAAGCACTCGCCAAAGAACACATCGTTTACGCCGAATACCGCGAGCAAATGCGTCGCGAAATGACGCTTCAGATTTTACGCCAACGCGATGTGTTGTCCCGTATCTACGTGAGTCCACGTGAGTTGGATCAATACTTAGCACGACAAACCGTCGATAAGAGCGCCGACGTGTCGTACAACCTCTCCCACATTCTTTTATCCTTGCCCGCCGCCGCGTCGCCCGGTCAATTGGAAGCGGTGGAGAAAAAAGCCAACGACATCGCTGATCGCGCGCAACACGGTGAGGATTTTGGGCAACTGGCCGTGACGTATTCGCAAGCGCAAACGGCGCTGGAGCGCGGCCTGATCGGTTGGCGCAAAGGCAATGAACTTCCCGAGTTCATGAGTGACGCCGTGGTCAAGCTCAAAGCGGGTGAAGTGTCAAAGCCCATTCGCACCCCCAGCGGTTTTCACATTATTAAACTCAATGAACGCAAGGATGAGGCTGAAAAGATCATCATCCCTCAAGTTCATTCTCGACACATTCTCATCAAGACCAATGAACTTCAAGACGACGAAACCGTGCGCAGTCGACTGGCGTCGATTCGCGAACGAATTTCAAGCGGCAAAGAAGACTTTGGCTCCGTCGCCAAAGCGGTATCCGAGGATGCCGGCTCCGCGGTTGAAGGCGGCGATTTAGGCTGGACGGGTCCTGGCTCGTTCGTGCCGGAATTTGAAGACGCCTTAGCCAAGCTTAAAGACAATGAAATCTCTGAACCCATTCACACTCAATATGGGTGGCACATCATTCAGCGCTTGGGAGAGCGCGTGAAAGACATGAGCGACGAAGACCGTCGCCATAAAGCGTTTGATAAAATTCGCGCCAGTCGCGCCGACGAAGAAACGGAACTCTGGCTCCGTCATTTGCGCGACGAGGCCTTCATCGATTACCGCAATTAATTGAGGGTGGAGTGAGCCGTCCGGTCATTCTCATCACCAGCGGCGAGCCCGCAGGCATTGGTCCAGACATTTGCCTGAAGCTCGCCGAACTTGATTTTGATGCCAGACTGTTGATTTTGGGCGATCTGGAGTGTTTGCGCGAACGCGCCAAACTGCTCAACCTCACCGTCGATTTTGTGAACACCACCCTCGACGCCGTACCGGATCATCAAAAGAATAGATTGGCGGTGTGGCACTTTCCGCTGGCCGTGCCGGCAATCCCGGGCCAACTGGACGTCAATAACGCCAAAGCGGTGCTGGACATGATCAATGCCGCTTGCGATGCCTGCCAGGACCATCGAGCCGCCGCGGTGGTGACGGCGCCCGTTCAAAAGAGCACGCTTCACCAACACGACGCGCAGTTTTTAGGACACACCGAGTATTTAGCCAAACGCCTTCGGTGTGAACACGTGGTGATGTTGTTGGTAGCCGATCACTTGAGAGTGGCGCTGGCCAGCACGCACCTGCCCCTCAAAGATGTTCCCGCAAGCATCACCCGCGAGAACTTAGTAAAGACGTTGACGGTGTTAAACCAAGACCTGATCCGCCGTTTCGGAATTGCCCAACCGCGCATAGCCGTCTTGGGATTAAACCCGCACGCGGGCGAGAGTGGCCATTTAGGCAGGGAAGAGATCGACACCATTGCGCCCGCCATCGCGGATGCGAACCAACTGGGCATCGCCGCGTTTGGCCCCGTACCGGCCGATACCGCGTTTACGCCGGCTGCCTTAGCACAGTGCGATGCCGTCTTAGCGATGTACCACGACCAGGGCCTGCCGGTGTTAAAAGCGCTGGGGTTTGATCGCGGCGTCAACATCACCTGTGGATTATCCATTCTGCGCACCTCCGTCGATCACGGAACCGCTCTGCCCTTAGCGGGCACCCACCGCGCGGACCCCAACAGCCTGGTGGCCGCACTCGAACTGGCAATTCAATGTCATACCAAGCATTAGCGCAAGCGGTGAAGCACACGCCCCGCAAGCGATTTGGGCAGCATTTTTTACATGACCCGCGTGTGATTGATAACATTGTCGAGGCCATCAATCCCAGCCCCGGCGACACCCTCATCGAAATTGGTCCTGGTCTTGGGGCACTGACGTTGCCCTTATTAGACCGAGGCTGCAAAGTGGTGGCCATCGACATTGATCGCGACGTTTTGGCGTACTTGCGATCGTTGAACATCGATTCGGCAACCTTGGAATTAATTGAATCGGACGCGTTAAAATTTGATTTTAAAGCGTTGTCCGAACGCTTACAGCAGAAACTTCGAGTGATCGGCAACTTGCCTTACAACATTTCGACGCCGCTGTTATTTCATTTATTCCAATCGTCGGACTGCCTGTCGGACATGCACTTCATGCTGCAAAAAGAAGTCATAGACCGAATGGTGGCGGCGCCCGCCAACAAAACCTACGGCCGATTAAGCGTCATGGTGCAAGCCAAGGCCAACGCCGAATCCTTGTTTGACATTGGCCCAGGCGCGTTTAAGCCGCCACCCAAAGTGACCTCGAGCATCGTACGCATTCTGCCCAACACCGTCGCCCACGCGGTCCTGAATCAACCGTTGCTGGCGACGATCGTCAGTGGCGCCTTCAGTCAGCGCCGCAAAACCAGTCGCAACGCACTCAAACCGTGGCTCAGCGAAGACGATTGGCAAGCACTCCAGCTAGACCCCAATCGTCGACCGGAAACGCTGTCGGTGGCCGAATTCATCGCGATCGCCAACTACGTCCACACGCACACGGGCGCGTCCGCCTCCAATGGCTAGCGCCAACACCGCTATAATGACGCCTCTCACCGGCTGAAGTGACCACACCATGAGTGACCCGATTGAAATAGCCGTCATCACCCGATACCTCGAAGATCAATCCGAGCCCGAGCGCAATCGCTATGTTTACGCCTATGCGATCACGATTTCCAACCACGGCAGTCAGCGCGTGCAACTGCTCAACCGGCATTGGGTCATCACCGACAGCAACGCCAAGGTTCAAGAAGTGCACGGCGAAGGCGTGGTGGGCCAGCAACCGATATTAAATCCGGGCGAACACTTCGAATATCAAAGTGGCTGCGTGCTCGACACGCCGTTGGGTTTTATGCAAGGCAGCTATGAATTCATCGACGAAGAGCAGGTGCGTTTTAAAGCACCCATTGCTCCCTTCAAGTTGGCCGTCCCTGGAGTATTGAATTAATGGCAATTTGGGCGGTTGGTGACGTTCAAGGCAGCGCCCAAGAACTCGATGACTTGTTGTTGACGCTGGATTTTTCGCCCTCTCGCGATGAACTGTGGCTGGTGGGGGATTTGGTCAATCGCGGCGACGATTCTTTGAGGGTACTCAAACGCGTTGAGGCCTTAGGAAGCAGCGCCCGCGTGGTATTGGGCAATCACGACCTGCACACCCTGGCGGTGGGCTTTGGCGTGGCCAGCCTCAAAGCCTCGGACACCGTTCAGGATATTTTAAACGACTCCCGACGGGAACACTGGTTACGCTGGCTCATCGATCAGTCGCTCGTGATTGAAAATGAGCAGTGGATCATGGTGCACGCCGGCATTCCACCAGAATGGGACCTGCCGAGAATCCGAACGGAAAACCAATTCATCCTGGATCGCTTACGAGCCGATCCCGTTGAATTTTTCAGACAGATGTATGGCGATGAACCCAAACGGTGGTCCGACGCGCTGAGCGCGGACGAGCGCTGCCGATATGGGGTTAATGCGTTCACCCGAATGCGTTACGTTCATCACAATGGCGATATTTTAAGCACGCCCAAAGGGCCGCCGACGGACGCGCCAGCGGATCGCGTGCCCTGGTTTAACGCCAAACGACAGACCTTGGGCAAAAAAGTCGTGTTCGGGCATTGGTCTGCGCTGGGGTACTACCGCAACGAACAGGTGCTGTGCTTGGATACCGGTTGCGCCTGGGGCAAATTTCTAACCGCACAACGGTTGGATCAAGACGAGCCGCCGCGACAGGTTCCCTGTCGCAGCGCCGGCAAATCGTTCAGTTAGCCCAAGCGCCGGCGCGGTTGGCGCCACACCCACGCGATCTCAATGCTGCGCTTTAGGCGCATCCGGCACAAACACACTGAGCTTGATGTGGTAACTGTAACTGAGCACGTCGTGCGGCATGCAGGAAATTTGTTTTTCGAGCACTTTTACGCTAAACAACGGAAATAACGTTGTGGAAAGCTGCTCGAACAACTCGCAATCGCCATCATCAAAATTAAGGTGCGGATTACGCTCAAACGTCACCGTCTGCCAATGCCCCATGACGGGATTGGCGGCGCTCGAATTCGGTTCCAGTGCCGCGAATTTAATGTTCGCCCCGCCAATGCGCGAGGGATAGCCGGAACCCAGATCGCAAACCCCAAAAACCGACGGTTTTGGCGCGGCGCCCAGTTGCTGCAAAATCGTGTGCAATTTCGCCTCGATGCCCGAACACGAATAAAAAGTGGTGGTGCCCACATAATTAAACTGCACTTGCTGAGCGTGCCACGCACCAGGCTCGCTCGCACCCGCAATCGCCGCGCCCTCCGCGGCGTGCGCGGCGCTAAACCCAGACCCAAGCCACCACACGGCCAGCGCCGTGGCGACGCCCTTTAAAATGGGATGCCTAGATTGATGCGGCATCGTTGTCAGCGTTATCAGAGACATAGCCACCTCTCGAGGACTGAAACCGTAAACCACCGATCCCGCGATGACCCGAGTCATCGACTCCAATCGCAACCGGGAACCGCGACGACGGACGCAGTCCTCACACTGCCCGGATGCTTCTTTCGAACGTGGATGGAGAACAAAGTTCCCATCCGATCAACGGCGAACGAGCTTTACAAACCGATACGCGTAGGCATGGCGCTCATCCGCCGCACGCGCCTCACTCCACTGTTCCTGCCACTGGGCTCGATCGAACGGCGGAAAAAAAACATTGCCCTCGACATTGGCCTGCACTTCCGTCAGGTACAAGACCGAGGCCAGCGGCAGACACGTTTCAAAAATTTGGGCCCCACCAATGACCATCACGCGCTCGTGATCGCGCAATTGCGCAAACGCCGCCTCCAGCGATGGAAACACGCTCACCCCGTCGGCCTGCCAATCGGCCTGGCGACTGATCACCACGTTCAACCGCCCAGGCAAGGGCTTACCAATGCTGTCGAAGGTTTTGCGACCCATGAGCACCGGCTGACCCAAGGTGGTGCGTTTGAAAAACCGAAGATCTTCCGGCAAATGCCAAGGCAACTGATTATCGCGTCCAATGACCAGATTCTGGGCCAACGCCACTATCATTTCGATCGACGAACTCATGTCACTTTCCAATCTTCGAACGCTGGCTTCAGTGTAGCCCAATTCGCGCCTGCGCCGAGCCTCCTGGTGGGACGATTTTGCCCACGGGGACTGCGCGGGGCGTACAATCGTCTCACTATGTCGGAACCGTATTTGCTCATCGATAGCGGCAACACGCGCCTCAAATGGCGTCATCACTCCTCGGCGGGCGAGGTCTCGGACGGGCAATCGACGTCGGTGGAAAGCGCCCTAGAGGCGTTTGAATCGCTCCCCACCCAGACCCGAGTGTGGGTCGCCCACGTCGGCAGTCCGGCCGTCTTAGACACCCTCACGCGCTTTTGCCAAGTCCACTTTGAACACCCCATTCGGATCGCGCAGTCGGCAGCGCGCTTGGGCGATTTAATCAACGGGTACGCCGAACCCGCCCGTTTGGGCGTCGACCGATGGCTCAATCTGGTGTGCGCCCGACAAACCGCGCTCGCGCCGTATTTAATCGTGAGCGCCGGCACCGCGTTCACCCTCGACGCCCTGCTCGGCTCGGGCGTGCATTTGGGTGGCTGGATCCTACCCGGCTTGCGATCGTTGAGCGCCACTCAATCGATCGATGCCTTAACCCCCATTTATGGGCGCGTGATTCATCACGCCTACGCCCACCTTCAATCGCAATCCGCGGATCCGGTTAAGATTCTCCTCACCGGAGGCGATGCCCCGCATTGGCAAGCGCATTGGATTGAACCGCCACCCGCCGCGCCCACCGTCATCGCCGATTCGGTCCTGCGCGGCCTCGACGCGCTGGCCCAACACGCGCGTCAATGACGAGCGAATCCGCGATCGGTGATGGGGGACGGTGCGCACTCCACCCCCCGAGGGCCCGCGCCTCTACCGTAAACGGCTGATCAATATTGATTTGCCACACCATCCGAGCGCGCTCGGATCGATACAGGTTCATGGCAATCGTGAACCGACAGGCGTCCCGAGTCGTTTTAAAGACGTATTCCAACACCCCGTCTTCTCGCAGGGCGCGCGACCGCCAACGCAGCCGGGTGTGTTGATAGGGAACCGATGCGGTGCGGATTGCGTCCATCACCACCCGATTCGGGGCTTATTGCGAAACCGTTACACCCCCAAACGATCGGCCCATTGGTAGGCCTTAATGGCGAGCGGCAAAAACCACGCTTTTTTTCGATAATAAAACCGCGATTGCGCGCCCAAATTCCACATCACGGGGGGATCTGCGGCGTTGGCCATGACCTGGCCGATGCGGTGACCATAATAAATCGCCAACGGCACGCCCTGCCCGCAATACCCCAAGGCGTAGTAATAATCCTCGAGGTTGCCAACCAAGGGATGCTCTCTGAACGTAAACCCGACGTGACCCAACCACACGTGATCAATCGCGACCTTCTGAAGCGATGGAAACACCTCCAACATCTGCCGGCGAAGCGGTTGCAGCGCCGCACTCGGACTGGTTTCAATCGCCGCCGAGCGGCCTCCAAACAGCAGCCGTCGCCCATCGGGACTGAGCCTGGCGTAGGTAATCACGCGCCGGACATCGGAGACATTACGATGGTGTTTGATTAATTCGCGGGCGCGACGCTCGTCGAGTTCCGCCGTCGCCAACTGATAACTTCCCACGGGAAACAGCCAGCGATGCACCGGCCCTAAGGCTGCGGTGGTGGTGCCATTGGTGGCGATCAACACGCGCTTGGCCCGCACCCGCACGGCGCCTTGCGGCGTGATTAAACCGACCTCAAACCATCCGCCCGCCACTCGAGTCACGCTCTCGACACGATGGCGCTCGTAAATAAGCGCGCCGTGCGAGCGCGCCTTATTCAGCAGCCGTACGTGCAACAACCGTGGCTGCACGCTGGCTTCATTGCAATACACCACCCCACCCCGGTACAGCGGCGACTGTATTTCCTCCGCCACCTCTGTGGCGCGGATGATTTTTATGGGTTGCTCGTAGCGATCGGAAAATTCCTGAGCGCTGCGAATCTGCGCACGCGCGTGGGCATTGGTGTGCGCGCCCACAAACGTGCCGTTTTTTTGCCAACCGATGGCCTCACTGGCGTAGTGTGTTTCCAAGTAGTCGTTGGCCGCGAGCGCCTCTTTGATGAGCGCGTCGGCGATCGCGTGGCCGTACCATTGCGTCAGTTGCTGCAGCGATGGCTTCAAACTGAATCCAACCTGACCCCCATTTCGACTGGAGCATCCCGGGCCGATCTCACCCCACAGCGCGCCTTGGTCAACCACCGCAACGGGCTGTTGGGCTTGAGCCAACTCGATCGCCGCACTCAAGCCGGTATACCCGGCGCCAATAATGAGATTTTCAACGAAGGAAGAACTTAGGGATTGCGCCTCATCCCCCACCGTGGAGGGAACAGTCGCGTCGGGTGAGGACTCCTGCCAATAGGCACGACCAAAGCCCGTCATCGCTGCCGCGTCCAGTGCACTCCAAAGGCGCGCTCTGGGGCGTGGTCGGTCACCGACGCCAGTCCGATGGAGCCCACCATCACCGACGTGGGATCGGAATGCGCCTGCACCCAGGATGGCCACTGTTCTAGAGCGTTCACGATGAGGACTGGCCCAGCCATCGGTTTTTGAACCGCCGGACTTTCCGCGCTCACCTCGGCGAGCAAGGTGGGTTGAAAAAAGTAACCGGGCAATCCCATTGGCCTAAACTGCCGAGCGCCCATCACCAATCGACCCATGCGCTTTAAAATCGCTCGCGGCACTTGATCCTCTGTTTTTTTGATCACCGCCTTATCGACCACAGGGCCGACATCGGTATCGCTTAAGGTGGGATCGCCAAACACCAGCTCCGCCAGTCGCCAATGCAGAGCCTCAATCCAGGCCGGCAATTGCGCCGCCTCCACGAACACCACGTGCGCCCCCGCTGGGTACTGCCCCGCAAATTGGCAGCGCCGCCGCACCACCCAGTCGACGGCCTCTTCCAGCGCGACGTCGGAGCCCACCCGCACCCATTCTTGAGTCAGACCGCCCGTCGCGCCTTGATGGTGAACCACCGCGTTGCGGGGCGCCTCGAGCCCGCGCTGTCGCAGGTGGAACTCGGGGTGCTCAAGACTCAACGCCTGAAGGTCTTGTGCTTGTGCCGACCACACGGCAATTCGGTGGGGATCGAAACCGGCCAACAGCTGCGCCAAACGCACCGCCACTCGAGCCAACGCGGGCGTGGGGCATAAAATCAAAGCGCCGTAGCCGGCCAACCACGGCTCGAGGTTCGACAGGAATGTTTGCAAGGCACTGGCGGCGTCTAGGCGCAACAGCGTTATGGAACGCGCGTTCCTCACCCCCTCCGCGCGAGAGGGGTCGGCCACAGCACTTAAACATTCAACAAGGATGGAGCGCGCGTCTTGAAGCGTTAGCCCAGCGTCGTGGGCAAGCAGATGACAAATCTCAGACTCCTGCTCGTTCCACCGCTGAACAAACAGCGCCGTTGCAATCGACGCGGCCGGCGCCAAACGTCGCCACCGGGCAACCAGTCCTAAGCCCCGCTCCAGAGTCGAGGGTTGCCACCGCGCGTACACCCGCAAATGAGTGGGATCGATCACATCCAGTGGCGCCACATCCAATGGCGAGGGGATCGATTGCCCGTCCCACCAATCCGTGATGATCTCTAAATCGGAGGCGCTGGCTGAACCGCTGGTCCCCACCGCCACGATCAAAACTCCATGCTGTCAATCAAGCGCGTCGAGCCCAACCGCGCCGCTGCGAGCAACACCGCGGGTTGGCCGAGACCTGCCTCGTCCAGGCTCAGTCGGTCGCGCGTCACAATGTAATCCACGGCCCAGCCCCGCGCCGTTAATTGTTGTTCGGCGGATTGGCAGGCGTGCATCCCGTGCGCAGGGGAGCGATGAATTTCCGCAATCACTTCTTTCAACAACCGAGGCAACTCGCTCGCCCGACGACGGTCATTGACCGACAAAAAGGTGTTGCGAGAGGACATCGCTAAGCCATCGGGCTCGCGCACCGTATCGCCACCGACGATGCTGATGGGCATCATGAGTTCTTTGACCATGGCCTCAATCACCCGCCATTGTTGATAGTCTTTTTTACCAAACACCGCCACGGAGGGTTGAACCAAATGAAATAACTTGCTCACCACGGTGCACACACCGCGAAAAAACCCAGGTCTAAATGCGCCCTCCAGCACCATGCACAAATTGGCCGGCGGCTCCACAAACACCGTTTGCGGCCCGGGATACATCTCCCGCTGACTGGGCGCAAACACCGCGTCACAGCCCACCCGCTCCAAGGCCAAACAATCGGCTTCATAGGTGCGTGGATAGCGATCAAAGTCGTCGTGAATGCCAAATTGCAATGGGTTCACAAAAATCGACGCGATGACGGGCAGCGAGTACTGTTGGGCGATGCGGATTAACGACAAATGCCCCGCGTGCAAGCCGCCCATGGTGGGAACCAAGACACAAGGGCCTTCGACCTGACGCCACGCGAGCAGATCGGCTACAGTGGTTAAACGGCGCATCATGCGTACCCGTGTTTGGCCTCTACCGGGAATCGTCCGGCTTTCACATCGGCAATAAACGCCTCAATGGCGGCGCGCGGGCTTCGGCCCTCCACCAAATAATTCTCAACAAATTTGGGTCGTGGTTCGCGCGTCAATCCCAACAGATCGTGCAGCACCAATACCTGGCCGGAGCAATCGACGCCCGCGCCAATCCCGATGGTGGGAATGCTCAGATTTTGAGTGATTCGTTTGGCCACCGCCGAGGGCGTCAATTCAATGACGATCATCTTAGCGCCCGCGGCCTCCAGGGCTTTGGCTTCATTCAACATGCGCTCGGTGGCTTGCTCGGCCCGACCTTGCACTTTAAAGCCGCCCAAGGCGTGAACGGCTTGCGGCGTGAACCCAATGTGCCCACACACCGGAATCCCGCGCTCGGTTAAGGCCTTCACAAATGGAATGGTGAACCCAGCGCCCTCGACTTTGATCATTTGCGCGCCCGCTTGCATCAAGCGCACCGCGTTGTCGATCCCGCGATTCACATCGCCGTGATAACTGCCAAAGGGCATATCGACGATGATCCACGCGTGACGGGTGCCGCGCCGAACCATTTCGGCGTGATAGAGGGTTTGCTCTAAGGTGACGGCTAAGGTATCCCGATGGCCTTGCAGCACCATCCCTAAGGAATCGCCCACCAGCAGCACATCGACCCCCGCCTCGTCCAACAGATGCGCAAAACACGCGTCGTAACAGGTCAGGACAGCGATCTTCTCGCCCGTCTCGTACAGCGCCATCAATCGATGCAGATTCATCGTCTTACGCTCTGTCATGGCGACCTCAGTCCCTTTGGGTTCGGCTATTGTAGCAAACCCGCCAAACCCCCTTTCAAGGCGTGCAGAAGCGTGGCTATTTCATGGTTGGCATTACAAATTCGGCCCGAACTTTCGAGGGATCCGGCCAACGCTGAGTCACCGTCTTGAGGCGGGTGTAAAAGCGCACCCCTTCCGGCCCGTGGATGTGGTAGTCGCCGAACAAGGAATGCCGCCAGCCGCCAAAGCTGTGGAAGGCCATGGGCACGGGAATCGGCACGTTCACGCCCACCATGCCCACTTCAATGTCGCGCACAAACGATTGGGCAATGGCGCCGCTTTGAGTAAAGACCGCCGTGCCGTTGGCGTATTCGTGCTGATTGATCAACGCCACCGCTTCGGCGTAGTCTTTGACGCGCACCACCGACAGCACCGGCCCAAAGATTTCCTCTTTATAAATCGAACAACTGGTCGGCACCCGATCAAACAGCGTGGGCCCGACAAAGAATCCGCCTTCATGGCCCGCAACGGCGATCTGACGACCATCCAACACCAGCGTCGCACCCGCGTCAACGCCCGCTCCGATGTAATTTTTAATGCGCGTCATGGCCGCTTCCGTGACCACCGGACCCATATCCGAATCCGGCGCATCACCGGCACCGACTTTGAGCGCCTGAGCCCGTTTGGCCAATAAATCCACCAACGCATCCGCGGTGGCGTCGCCGACGGCCACCACCACCGAGATCGCCATGCATCGCTCGCCCGCCGAACCATACGCAGCACCGATGATCGATTCCACCGCGGCCGGCAAATCGGCGTCTGGCATCACAATCGCGTGGTTTTTAGCACCCCCCAAGGCTTGCACCCGTTTGCCCGCTTTCACGCCGGTTTCGTGGATGTAGCGCGCAATGGGGGTCGAGCCCACAAAGCTGACCGCCGCCACGTCCGGATGCGTCAACAACCCATCCACCGCGACTTTGTCGCCTTGAATGACATTAAAGACGCCATTGGGCAATCCCGCCTGCTTTAAGAGCTCCGCCATCATCAGCGACATCGATGGATCCCGTTCCGACGGCTTTAAGATAAAGGCGTTGCCCGCGACCAAGGCCACCGGAAACATCCACATGGGCACCATCGCGGGAAAGTTGAACGGCGTAATGCCCGCCACCACGCCCAACGGCTGACGAATGGCAAAACTGTCGACGCCGGTGCCCACGTTTTCTGAAAATTCTCCTTTCAGAAGTTGGGGGGCGCCGCACGCAAACTCCACCACTTCCATGCCTCGGGTTAATTCCCCCTCGGCGTCCGCTACCGTCTTGCCGTGCTCTTCCGAGAGGATGCGCGCCAGGGTGTGATGATGGTGCTGCAACAATTGCTTGAAGTTAAACATCACGCGGGCCCGCGTCAGCGCTGGGGTTCGACCCCACGCACGCGAGGCCACTTTCGCGCTGTGAACCGCGTCGTTGACGTCGGCCGTGGTCGCGGTAATGACCTGCCGCGCCACTGAACCGCGCGCGGGGTTATACACCGGCGTGGACTGGCGCGAGGCCGGAATCACCGCTTTGCCATCAATAAAATGCCCAACGACGGCGGGTGCTTTTAACGTATCCTGACTCATAATGTGTACTCTCTAAAATTAAGCGGGCAACGCACGAAGCGCGCGACGCATCCCTTCCACCATATCCTTCACTTCGGTTTCGGTGCTGATGAACGGCGGCGCGACGGCCAAAATATCCCCACTGAAGCGAATCAGCAGATTTTGCTTCAAGCCTTCTTGGAACGCTTGAATGGCTCGTAAGCCCGGTTGTTGCGCAATGGGCGCCAATTCCACCGCGGCCGCCAAGCCCAGGTTTCGCACATCGATCACGTGGGGCTCCCCTTTGAGGGTGTGGATGGCGGTCTCCAACACGGGCGCCAACGTTTTGGCGCGCTCAATGAGTTTTTCCGACTGCAACACATCGAGCGTGGCGTGCGCCGCAGCGATCGCTAAAGGGTGCGCCGAATAGGTGTAGCCGTGAAAGAACTCGATCATGTGCGCCGGTCCATTCATGAACGCTTGATAGATCTCATCCTTGACCATGACGCCGCCTAAGGGCACGGTCGCGTTGTTGACCGCTTTGGCGAACGTGGTGATGTCGGGTTGCACCTTGAAATAATCCGCCGCAAACGGCGTGCCCAATCGACCAAAACCGGTGATGACCTCATCAAAAATGAGCAAAATGCCGTGTTTGGTGCAAATCTCACGCAAGCGCTCCAAATAACCAACGGGCGGAACAATGACGCCGGTCGAGCCTTGCATGGGCTCGACGATCACGGCCGCAATGGTGGAGGCGTCGTGCAGAGCAACCAAGCGCTCCAACTCCTCGACCAGGTGCAGACCCCACGTGGGTTGGCCTTTGGTGAAAGCCATTTCCTTGGGGTTGTAGGTGTGCGGCAAATGATCCACGTTGGGGATCATCAGAGGCGCGAACATCTTGCGATTGGCCACCATGCCGCCGACCGAAATGCCACCCATTCCCACACCATGATAGCCACGCTCACGACCAATGATGCGCACCCGCGAGGCTTCGCCACGCTGGCGATGATAGGCCACCGCAATCTTCAACGCCGTATCCACCGACTCTGATCCCGAGTTCACAAAGAACACTTTGTGGTCGGCGCGCGAGGCCAGTGTGGTGATGCGCTGTGCCAGTTCAAAGGCCGGCCGAGTTCCCATTTGAAAACTGGGGGCAAAATCCAAGGTGTCGATTTGCTTCTTAACCGCCTCCACCACCGTCGGATGCGAATGTCCCAGGGGCGAACACCACAGTCCGGACAAACAATCGAATAACCGCCGGCCGTCTTCCAGTGTGAAATAGGCGCCCTTCGCGCTCTGAATCAAGCGCGGCGCATTTTTGAAGTAGCGGTTGTGCGTAAAGGGCATCCACCAGGATTGCAGTTCGGCGTGATCGGTCGCAGCGTCGGGGCGCAAGGGATTAACGGCGTTCATAGAAGTCTCCTCGGTTCTCGCAGCACACAGGTTCAGGCCATAGTAACGGGCAGTGACCACGCGCGAGCAACTATTCTATACTGTACTGGTTATGAAACCAATACAGTCTCGCCCCAGCCTGCAGTCTCGCCTGTGCGCCCGAATCCGCGCCGACATCCACGCGGGCCGATTAAGCCCACACCAGCCGCTGCCGTCGGTGCGGGCCTTCGCGCGCACCGAAGGCATCAGCGCCTACACCGCCCAAGCGGTTTACGCCCAACTGACCGCACTGGGACTGCTCCGAGCGCAGGCCGGTGTGGGCTATTTTGTGGAACCCCCCACGGCGTCCGCCTCGCCCATGGTCGCGATGGACGCGCTGTGGGAACACCGCCAAGAGGCCACGGCGCATTCGATCGTGGTGGACGCGGGCAATGGCTGGCTGCCCAGCGACTGGCAATTTCAAAGTGGCCTGAGCGCGGCCTTGCGCACGCTTGCGTTGAACTTGGACAGCATTGAAGGGTACGGAACGGCGCTGGGGTTTGAGCCCTTGAGGCTGTTTCTGAGCGAACGCGCGCGCCGCAGCGGCTTGGGCATCCAGGCCGATCAAATCCTGCTCACCCAAGGCGCATCGCAGGGACTCGATTGGTTGGTGCGCACGCTCTTAGAGCCGTCCGACGAGGTGGCCATTGACGAACCGGCCTACCCTCCGACGCTCGAACTGCTGCGCGCGCGCGGCGTGAAGATTCACGCCATCCCGCGTCACAGTCACGGACCCGATGTCCAGAGCCTAAAGAGCGCCGCTCGAACGGGCTCTTTAAAAGCGTTTATGACCAACACCAGCTTTCAAAACCCCACCGGCAGCACCACGCAACGCGCCGTCGCCTTGGAGATTATTGCGCTGGCGCACCAACATGGGTTCTGGGTGATCGAAGATGAAATTTTCAACGAGCTCAACCCAACCCCCATCGAAACCCTCGCGCAATTGGACCAATGCCAACGCGTCATCCAAGTGGGCAGCTTTTCCAAAACACTGTCCTCGAGCCTGCGCGCCGGCTTCGCCGTTGGTCCCAAAGCGCTGATCCATCGGCTCGCGCATTTAAAAAACCAGAGCACCTTGGGGTCGAGTGAGATCACCGAGCGGTTGGTGTTATCGATGCTCACCTCCGCACACTACCGCAAACACCTCTCGCAATTGCAGCACAAACTCGCGCAAGCCCAGCAAAATGTGCAAACACACTTACACGAACAGGGCATTGAGTGGCACAGCAAACCCAGCGGCGGCTTATTTTTATTTGGCAAATTCAAACGTCACCAAGCCACCGCACAACGCTGGCGGCGCGCGATTGAAGCGGGCGTGTTGTTAGCGCCAGGCGAGTTGTTTCGAGTGGATGGCCGAGCCAGCCCCTACTGGCGCTTTAACGTCGCCCGCGCGAGCGACTCGCGACTGTGGGAGGTGCTCAAACGGATCTGAGCGCGCGTGGGGCGCAACTTTTGCCCACTACACCGCCACGGGTGCCTTGATGGCGGGGTGCGGATCATAGCCCTCGATTTCAAAATCCTCAAATCGATAATCAAAAATACTGGGAGGACGGCGCTTCATCACCAGGGTGGGCAATGGCTTGGGCTGTCGCGATAATTGCAACTGCACCTGTTCCAAATGATTCGAATAAATATGGCAATCGCCGCCCGTCCAAACAAACTCGCCCACTTCCAAATCACACTGCTGCGCCATCATGTGCACCAACAACGCGTAACTGGCGATGTTGAAGGGCACGCCCAAAAACAAATCCGCACTGCGTTGGTACAGCTGACAACTCAGCTGCCGATTGGCGACGTAAAATTGAAAAAACGCGTGACACGGCTGCAGCGCCATGGCGCTCAAATCGCCCACATTCCAGGCGCTCACAATCAGGCGTCGGGAGTCGGGTTGCGTCTTGATCTGCGTGACCACGTCGCTGATCTGGTCAATGTGGCGACCATCCTGACTGACCCAATCCCGCCATTGCTTGCCATAAACCGGCCCCAGCTCCCCGTGTGGATCCGCCCACTCATCCCAAATGCTGACCCCCACCGCTTTCAGGCTTTGGATGTTGGTTTCGCCTCTTAAAAACCACAACAGCTCATGCACGATGCTTTTGATGTGGACTTTTTTGGTGGTGACGAGCGGAAATCCGTCTTGCAAATGAAAGCGCATTTGGGCCCCAAACACACTGCGGGTGCCCGTTCCGGTACGGTCGGTCTTGTCCGCGCCGTTTTCAAGAACGTGTCGCAACAACTCTAAATACGCTTTCATACGCTAAGCACTTTTCTCTAAGCGATAAGCCCGCCAGATTAAAAAGCCACCGATGAACAACATCGGCAAGGACAACACCATGCCCATGGTGAGCCATTGTCCAGACAAATAACCCAATTGCGCGTCCGGAACTCGAACGAATTCCACCAGGATTCGAGCCAGCGCGTACACCACTAAAAACACGCCAGACACCGCACCGCGCGGTCGGGGTTTGCTGCTAAACCACCACACGATCGCGAACAGACACAGCCCCTCCAACACGCCCTCATACAACTGCGAGGCGTGTAACACCAGGGCGGTTCCATCCGGCGCCGTCACTAAAAAACCCCAGGGGACGTCGGTGGGCTTGCCCCACAGTTCGCCGTTGATGAAATTGCCGATGCGCCCACAAAAGATTCCAATCCCTGGCAGCGCCGCCGCGAAATCGAAGACGTCGAGCAAGTGCCGACGGCGACGCCAGGCGAAGATCGCCAGCGCACAGCACACGCCCATCAGGCCGCCATGAAAACTCATGCCGCCTTCCCAGATGCGATACCAATAACTCGGGTCTTCCGCCAGCGCTTGTTGGCCGTAAAACAGCAAATACCCTAAGCGGCCACCCAGAATGACGCCGAAGACCGTGGCAAATAAAAAATCATCTATGTCCAAGTCCGTCCACGACGGAATGGCGGACTGCGCGCGCCGCTTTGCCAAGCGCCAGGCCGCTAAAAAACCGAGGACGTACATGAGCCCGTACCAGCGTATTTTCAGCGGTCCAAGGGCCAGTGCGACGGGATCAAAATGGGGGTACACAATCATGGTGAAAGTGTATCGAAATAAATCCCGTTACGCACTTCTCGGATACAAGTTTTTTTCAAAATGGTCGACGGATTGACCGGCGTTTGGCCGGCGTTGAGCCCCACGCGTTCCGCCGCGCGTTGAAGGAAGCGGACGAGCAGTCCCGCCCACTCGTGCACCATCGCCCGGGAGAGTAAAAAGGTGGTGTTGTTTGGCACGACCCCCGCCCACGTCCACGACCACGCTGGCACCGGGTCAACGCCATCGCCCACGACGTCAATGCCTTCGCGCTCAAAATCCGCTTGCGCACGCGGCAAATGCAAGGCGGAGGTCACCAACAGAATTCGATGAATGTGATGTCGATGCAAATAGAGGGCAGTGAACGAGGCATTCTCTTGCGTATTTTGCGAACATTCTTCCAAGACCGTCGGCAGCGTACCCCAATTCGCCCACGACGCTCTGGCCATGAGCTGCGCACCGGTGAACCGCGTATGCCGCGTCCCGTCGGATAAGAGCAACGGCACGTGAAGCAACCGCGCCTGCCACACGCCCTCTTGCACGCGGTTATAGCCGGTGGCATCCACTTCAATTCGGTGCCGCGCGTTTTCGCGCGTTCCGGAGCCCAAAACCACCACCAGTTGGATCGACGGATCCCGCGCCACCGCGGGCGCGGATTGGGTCAGCTGCGCCAGCGGATACACCACCCACGGCGACGAACACAGCCACAGCCCGATCAAACTGGAGGCCACGCAGAGGTGTCCAAGGCGATGGCGTTCGCGCGCGATGGCCAGCACTCCCGAAAGCGCCAAAATCCACAGTGGTCCCGGTGGCACCACCAGTTCGTGCAGCAAATCCGCTAGCACCGCACCCTACTCAACCCGCGCGCCCGCGCGGCTCGAGGCGATCCTGGGTTGATGCGCGGCGTCGCCGATTAGACCTCGGGGGACACCATCGCTAAGAGCGCTTTGAGATAGCGCGTCTCGGGAATCGCCGGATGAACGGGATGGTCGGGCGATTGCGAACCGACGCCAATAATTTGCAGCGTGCGCGAACTGTACTGAGCCGCGCGCGACAAGATCGGCGGGAACATCTCGGCGGGAAGGTGAAACGAGCACGAACATGAAATCAAAAAGCCCCTCGGATTCAAGAGCTGTACCGCCAACTGATTGAGCTTGCGATACGCCGCCAATCCCGCATGCTCGTCTTTTCGGCGTTGAATGAAGGCCGGCGGATCGACCACGATCGTATCAAACCTGCGACCCTCCGCCACCAATCTTTGCATAACTTCAAACGCATCGCCTTCTTGGGTTGCAATGGCCACACCATTGCGTTCGCCATTGCGTTTGGCTTGGGCCAACGCGTGCGTGGAGGCGTCGACGGCGGTCACCGTAAACCCGCGGCGCGCCAACGCCACCGCCCACCCACCGGCGTAACTGCACACGTCTAAGGCCTCGCCGGGGGTTTTGATGAGCGGGAGAAACTGCTGGCGATTAAACCGTTGATCGTAAAACCAGCCGGTTTTTTGAGCGTGCTCCAGCTCAATGACAAACGATCGATCCTCTTCTTGAACGGTCAACTCTTTTGGCACCTCGCCACCCACCGCTTCCACATACAACGGCAACCCTTCGGCGGCGCGTGCCCGAGAGTCGTTTTTCAGGACGACGTGGTTGACGCCCGGGAGAGACCGCAACCCCTCCACCAAGGCCTGTCGATTGTTTTCCATCCAAACGGTTGCCAATTGCAACACCACCACGTCGCCATAGCGATCGGCGATGACGCCAGGCAAATGATCGGACTCACCAAACACCAAGCGGCAATGCGATTCGAAGCCTAAAGACTGGCGCAGTTGATGCGCGTTGAAAATCCGCTCGTGCAGCCACTGCGCGTTGGGCACGTGCGCTTCCATTCGGGACAACAACCGCGCGCAAATCAACGATTGCGGGTTCACCATGGCGTAGCCAATAAACTTGTCACGATCCGATCGAACGACGACGGTCTCTCCAGCAGTGAAGTGCTCAAACCCGCGGCGATGGGTATCCACTTCGTTGCTAAATACCCACGCGTGGCCCGCGTGCAGACGGCGGTCTTCGTTTTTTTTGAGCCACAGGGACTTGATGTTCTCAACCATAGTAATCGCTCCTCAAATCCCGTCTTTAGGTTTACACTACGTCGACTGCGACTATTTTATAGGTTTTTATGCCCAATGCCTTAGCCCACGAATCCAGTTTGTATTTGCGCTCTCACGCCGATCAACCGATCCATTGGATGAGCTGGACGCCGGAGGCGTTGAGTCAAGCGCGCGCCAGCGACAAACCTATTTTATTGTCCATCGGCTACTCCTCATGCCACTGGTGCCACGTCATGGCGCACGAGAGTTTTGAGGATCTGACGGTGGCAAACCTGCTGAACGAGCATTTCATCAGCATTAAAGTCGATCGCGAGGAACGCCCGGATTTGGATAAGGTGTATCAACTCGCCCACCAGCTGCTCACCGGTCGCGGCGGTGGCTGGCCGTTGACGTTGTTTTTGGACCCTCAAGATCTGACGCCGTTCTTTGCCGGAACGTATTTTCCACTCAAACCTCGGTACGGCATGCCCGCGTTTAGCGACTTGCTGGCGCAAGTTCTGACGGTCTATCGCAGCAAGCGAGCCGAACTCAACGCGCAAGCGCAACGACTAATCACGGCGCTCGCCGACACTCGCCGCTTACCCACCACCGCCGTGACGCTGACCGACGAACCGCTCGCCAAGGCCGATCAGTGGCTGACCGAGCGTTTCGATCAAGTCTATGGTGGATTCGGTGGCGCGCCTAAATTTCCCCACAGCGAGCAACTCGAGTATCTGTGTCGTCGCTACAGCGCCTCCTACAAATCAACCGAACCATCCCTTCAAGCCTTATATCAACTGAGCCTGACGCTCACGCGCATGGCCGAGGGTGGGCTATTTGATCAGTTGGGCGGCGGCTTTTACCGCTACAGCGTCGACGACTATTGGATGATTCCGCATTTTGAAAAAATGCTCTACGACAACGGTTTACTGCTGAGCGTCTACGCCAAAGCCGCGTTGATCACGGGCGAGCGATTATTTTTAGAAATCACACGCCGTTTAGCCGACTGGTTGCTGCGCGAGTTTGAAGACGCCAGCGGGCTGTTTTACGCCAGCCAAGACGCCGACTCGGAAGGCCATGAGGGAAAATTTTACGTTTGGCAACCCGATGAGATCAAAGCCCTGCTCAACCCTCAATCGTTTGAGTTGATGTCACGCCGCTTTGGACTGGACCGCGTTGCCAATTTTGAAAACGAACACTGGCACTTGCACGCGTTTGTGGATCGCACTGAACTGGCCCAGGAATTTTCACTGGCCGTGAACGAGGTTGATCAGCGCCTCAGCGACGGCTTAGGCGTGCTGTATCAACACCGCCAAAAACGCATTGCCCCAACCATTGACCCCAAGCTCATCACGGCGTGGAACGCGATGGCGATTGAAGGATTGATTCAGGCCTCGCGCACACTCCAACAACCACACCTGCTGCGCCACGCGCAGAACGCGTTGGACGCCATTGATCGAAGTTGTTTTGTGAACGATCGACTCATCAGCGTTCGCGTGGGTCAGGACCGCTACAGTTTTGCATTCTTAGACGACGTGGCGTATCTGTTAAAAGCCAGTCTGGCCAGTGTGCAACGCGAATTTCGATGGTCGGACTTGAACCGCTGCAGACGTTTGGCCGATGAATTGCTGCGCTATTTTCGCGCCGAGGACGGTGGCTTTTGGATGAGCGCCCACGACGCGGAGCCCCTCATTGATCGACCGCGATCGATCCACGACGAGGCCATTCCCTGCGCCGCCGCGATCGCCACCCACAGCCTGTTACGACTGGGGTATTTATTGAATGAGCCGTCTTGGATTGACGTGGCCACTCAAGCGCTGACGCAGGTCTCCTCAGCACTCATGCGACATCCGGCTGGGTTGATCAGTTGGCTCGAGCCCTTAAGCGAAACGCTGCGTCCTCCGCAACTCTTAATTCTGCGCGGCGAGGCTCAGCAATTACGCGACTGGCAGGCGTTGATTGATGGCTTTGTGAACCCCCATCGCCTGGTCTTAGCGCTGCCCGATGAGACCTGCCGCGAACTGCTGACCGACAAACCCAGTCGAGCCTCTGGCGTCGTGTATTGTTGTGACGGGTTTGTGTGTCAAGCGCCCATCCACGACACCGCAGGTTTGCTCCACTGGCTTCAAAGCCAATGAGGCGTGCAGTGATGCGCCACGGGTTTTAAAGCGGCAGCTTAAATTCGGGGTGCGCGGCAAGCGCTTCGCGCTGCAAACGCTTGATCAGATCGGCGTGCTCGATGGGTGAAAACGCAGGCGCTTGTTGCCAATCGAGACCAAAGGGCTGCACCGTTCGTTCGGCATCGGGTTCGTCGGTATACCGCGGGATCAAATGCGCGTGCAGCGCCGGCTCGACGTTGCCAAAGATCGCCAAATTGACGCGCAGCGCCGCCGTCACCGTCTGAGTGATGACGGACAAGCGTCCCCAATCCAACAAGAATTGCTCCCGACGCGCCGGTGTGAGCGCGCCCAAATCGCTCACCACGGGATCCGGCAACAGCAAGGTGTAACCCCAACGAATCTGCGTCTCGCCCATGACCCAAAAGCCGGAAGGCACCACCCCAATCACCGTGGGGTCTTGACGCGCTTTGAGAAGCGACACGCGGCGATGGATCGCAGTGCTCATAAGGCGCTCAGTGAGGTTGGGTGGACAAGGGCGCATTGGTCGCCGGATCCGCAGAGCCCGCTTCGGGGTGCTCGTGCTGGGCGCGCACGCGCGCGACCATGTCCGCTGTGATGGGGCTCGAATGATTGCCGAACGATTGGCGAACGTAACTCAAAAGCGCCGCCAACTCGGCGTCGTGCACGTAGTTAAATTGCGGCATGACGCCCGAGTAGTGCCCAGCCGGCAACGCGGCTGGCCGGATTCCGTACATCACCCAGTTTAACAATTCCGTCTCGGAGCCATTGGGCACCGGCGTCAGCGCCAAGGGCGGCTGCACGCCCGCAATCCCTTGGCCATTCGCCAAATGACAAGAGACGCAGTATTTTCGATACGCCACCGCGCCTGGCGTTTTGGCCAGCGGATCATCCGACGACTGGGAGCATCCGGCGAGGCTCATGGCCACCAACACACCGACCCCCCAGACCAAGGCGCGCACACGACGCACGTTAAGCGACCCACGCGCTGTCGGCATCCAGCACCAACGTCTTGGCTTTGGGAATCGAATTGAACTCACTCGACGAGGCGTGGGTATACGCGCCCATGACGTGACCGACGACCCATTCACCGATCTCCAGTTCCGGCATTGGAATCGCCGACTCAATGACATCGATGGAATCACAGGTTGGCCCCGCCAACACCGCTTCGCTGACCGGTCCGGTGCCGGTGCTGGAGATGGGGTAGCGGGCGTGATCGTACAAGCGCCCATTAAAGCACCCGTAGACCCCATCGTCGAGGTAATACCACCACACCCCATCGCGTTTGGCGCGCCCCACCACACTGGTGATCACCGTTCCGGCGGGCGCCGCGATGAACCGTCCGGGCTCGGCGAGAATTCGAACGTGTGGCGGCAAATTCGCCAGCGCTTTAACGATGGGCCGCGCGTAGTCGTCAATGCTCATCACCGGCTGCGAATACCCGACGGGGAACCCTCCGCCAATATCAATGATTTCAACATCGCGCATCCAGTCGACGGGCGCTTCCCGACACAAGGAGCGCACCACGTCGATGGCGTGAACCGTCATCTCGGAGGACGGCGTTTGGCTGCCGACGTGGAAAGAAAAACCCGCCACCGGAATGGACAGCGCTCGAATCTGCTCCCACGCCGCCGGCACCGCCTCTGGGCGCAATCCGAATTTTTTAGACAAATCACACACCGCGTCTTTGGCGGGAAAACTCAGACGAATGAGCAATTTCACTTTTTGACGGTAGCGGCGAAATTTAGCGGCTTCCTCAACGTTATCCACCACAAAGGTGTCGATGCCATAGCGAATCGCTTCGCGGATTTCCGCATCCGTTTTGATCGGGTGGGTGTGAATACACCGCTTGGGATCCACCTTGGCCTGACGCACCACGCCGATTTCCCCTTTGGTGGCAATATCAAAGGACGCATCCAACCCTTTGAGGGCTTGGACCACATCGACCTGCGGCAAGGGCTTGAGCGCGTAATGCAAATCGACCATGGGCAGCGCCGCTTTCAAAGCTCGATACTGCGCGCGAATGACGTTTAAGTCGATCACAAACAACGGCGAACCAAACCGAGTTGCCAACGCTTTAATGTGCTCACTGGAGTGGGGATCGAACGCCTTGCTGGGCAATGGCCACTCTCGGACGGAGGGCATACTCGAATAAATACTCATAACGGCTCCCGCTAAAGTCGATATTTTACGCCCATTAATGCTTTTTACATAGCGAACGACGCGCCTTTTTACGCGCCAGCAGCGCTTTTAACGCCAATCGTCGCCAATCGCCACGCCACGCGGCGCACTGAGGGCTTGCCGTGGCCTCAACGACCCGTCGCAGCGCGCGTCAACCCAGGCCTCTCAGGCGCCAGCAGAAGCTCTCGACAAACGATCGGCAATGGCGTCCCACTCGGGAGATTGGGGCACCTGACACACATAAATGGTGTGTGCGCCAGCGGCGTCCAAGCGATGCAACCAATCGTACAGATGACGCGCGTAGACCCTAGGATCCATGGGCGCGTGAATCCAAACGCCCTCATGATTGGCCGGCTTTGCGGTGAACGCCAACACCGCGTCGCGGTGCGACGCGTGCGCCAGCGTCTGAACCAACCGCAATGGCGTTGTGGGCGCGTAATGCGAAATCGTTCGCCCCGAGGCCCGTGGCCCCTCGTGCGTCGCCGCGAGTCGCAGGTCTGGAAGGATGGCTCGCAGAGCCTCTAGACCGATGTGACCCGGCCGCAACAACAACGGCTCGGCCACCAAGCTCACGATGGTGGACTCGATGCCTATGTCGCACTCGCCGCCGTCTAACACCGGCAGACCATCGCCCTCAAATTCTGCCCGCACGTGCGCGCACGTCGTTGGACTGATGCGTCCGTAGCGATTCGCGCTGGGGGCCGCGAGGGGTTTGGAAAAACGGCGCAACAGTTCCAACGCGATCGGATGATTGGGCATGCGAATCGCCACACTCGACTGCCCGCCGGTGAGCTCCCACGGCACCACGTCCGCTTTCGGCAGAACCACGGTCAACGGACCCGGCCAAAATCGGTTCATCAACTCCAGCGCCGGACTCGGGCACACCGCCGCCAAGCGCACGGCCTGCTCAAGCGAACCCACGTGAGCGATGAGTGGGTGATCTGCGGGACGGCCCTTGAGTCTGAAAATGGCTTCAATCGCGCGGGGATTGAGGGCATCGCCACCCAAACCGTAAACGGTCTCGGTCGGAAACGCCACCAACCGACCCTGTTCCAGTCGTTGGACGGCCTGTTCGAACTCATGCGGGGTGGGTCGATTCATGGACTTACTTTAAAGGCAATCGCAGGTGCCCGAGCACGTATAGTATAAACAGTTGATTAGAATAATTTTTTAGAAAAACCTCGGCACGCGGACGAGTTCCCCTATCCCCCCATTCGAACAGCGGCCGTGAACGGCGATTAGCCCGCCTAAACGGGTAAGGCGTCATTGAAGTGGTGGCGATAGCGAGCCGCGACGTCGGCGAGCGTGAGGGCGTGATTTTGAGTGCCGCTGTGCGCGATTTTTTCCGATCCCATGATGGAACCCACGCGCGCCGATTGCACCAAATCCCAACCCAAGACGCGACCGGCCAAAATGCCGCTGCGAAACGCATCCCCACAGCCGGTGGGATCAACCACCTTGGCCGCCGGCACAACCGGAATGGTGAACCGCTGCCCTTGGGTGTACACCAGTGAGCCTTCGGCTCCTTTGGTAATGACGTACGCGGCGCAGCGCTTGGCGATGTCGTCGGGTTGAAAGCCCGTTCGCTCTTCCAGCAATTGCGCTTCGTAATCGTTGACGATGACCATCGACGCTTTGTCAATGAGCGCTTTAAGCTCATCGCCATTGAACATGGGCAAACCTTGACCGGGATCGAAAATCGCTTCGATTCCAGCAGCGTGCAGCGCCGTCATGCGATTTTCCATCGCCGCTTTACTGTCCGGCCCAACCAGACCGGTCTTGAACGTCCCCGCGGGCAACGCCAACGCGCCCGAGTGTTGCATCGCACCGGGATGAAACGCGGTGATTTGATTGTCCGATTGGTCGGTCGTAATAAACGCTTGCGCCGTGTAGGTGCCGGGGATCGTTTTAATCGACGCGATTGAAATGCCCTGCTGCTGCAACCATTGCGCGTACGGCCCGAAATCATCGCCCACGGTGGCCAGGATTTCCGATTTCACGCCCAACAACCTTAAGTTGTAGGCAATGTTGCCGGCGACGCCACCGAAGTTGCGCCGCATTTCCGGAACCAGAAAGCTCACCGAAAGCATGTGCACTTTGTCCGCTAAGATGTGGTCTTTAAATTGACCTGGGAACACCATCACCGTATCAAACGCCACGGAACCCGAAATCAAAACAGACATTGCGCACTCCAAAAAAAGATTGGTTCACTAGCGACTATTGTCGCACGAATAGGCAACACGAAACCCCGTTCCGAACCGCTCTGGAAACGAGGCGGCTGGGGAAAACTTAAAGCCGCGCCCAGAAAACAATGCCCCAACACAAGGCCAGCAGCACGTACCCTAAAAACACCGCCGCGGAGCCCAAGTCCTTCGCCAACCCCGATAAGGGGTGATGGTCTTCGCTGATGCGATCGATCGCCGCTTCAATGCCGCTGTTTAACAATTCGATGATGAACACCAATAGCATCGGCGCCACCAACGCGATCTTTTCCAAGGGACCCTGCCCCCAATAAAGACCCGCCGGAATGACGAACACGCTCATATAGACTTCGAGTCGAAAGGCCTCTTCTTCGAGAAAGCCTCCTCTGAGTCCTTTAAAGGAGTTGATGAAGGCGGACATGAGCCGCCCCCATCCTGTTTTTTTATACCGCTCGCTAATCAAATTAAGCCCGATAAGTGATGTCCAGTTGTTTCGCGGCTCGGACGTCGTCCAAGCGGCGAACTGGCATTGTATACGGTGCTCCCTTCAATGTGGCGCTGTCGGCACGCGCTTCGGCCAAAATTTTCCCCATCGCATCGATGAACGCGTCCAACGTCTCTTTCGATTCGGTCTCGGTAGGCTCGATCAATAAGCATTCCGGAATCATCAGCGGGAAATACGTCGTTGGCGCGTGAAAGCCAAAGTCCAATAAGCGCTTGGCGACGTCCATCGCGTTGACGTTCAGATCACGCGCTTCGCTTTTGAGGGTCAAAGCGAACTCGTGCGTCGCTCGACGGGTTGGGTAGGCGGGGTGATAGCCAATTTGCTCAAGACGCTTGAGCAAATAATTGGCGTTTAAGGTGGCCATTTGCCCAATGTGCGCCATTCCCTCTCGACCCACCATGCGCATATAAATGTACGCGCGAACCAAAACGCCGGTATTGCCCATGAAGGCCGACAATCGACCAATCGATTGGGGTCGATCTTTTTCAGTCAACCAGCGATAACGCCCGTCTTCCACACCGACGATTGGAATGGGCAAAAATGGCACCAATCGCTCGCCCACCCCCACCGCGCCAGCGCCTGGCCCACCGCCGCCGTGCGGGGTTGAGAAGGTTTTATGCAAGTTCATGTGAATGACGTCGAAGCCCATATCGCCCGGTCGCACGATGCCCAAAATGGCGTTGAGGTTGGCGCCGTCGTAATACAGCAATCCCCCCACCCCGTGAACGATTTTTTCAATCTCTTGAATGTGGCGCTCAAAGGCGCCAACCGTAGACGGGTTCGTGAGCATGATGCCAGCCGTACGAGGGCCCACTAAGGTTTTGAGCGCCTCGATGTCGGTATCCCCCTCCGCGGTACAAGGGACTTCCACCACTTTCATGCCACACATGCTGGCGGTGGCGGGGTTGGTGCCGTGGGCCGCAATCGGCACTAAAATTTCATCGCGGTCAAAATCGTTGCGCGCGTGGTGATAGGCGCGAATCATCGCCACCCCGGCGAATTCGCCTTGCGCACCGGCCATTGGCGTCAGCGACACCGCCTGCATGCCCGTGACTTCCTCCAACATGAGCTGCAACTCATACAAACACGCCAACAGCCCTTGCCCATGGGACTCGGGGGCATAGGGGTGACGCGCCAACAGCTCGGGCAGCATCGCGTATTGATTACAACCGCGGGGGTTGTATTTCATGGTGCACGAGCCCAGCGGATAAAAATGCGTATCAATTGAAAAATTCAAGCGCGACAGACGCGTGTAATGGCGCACCGCCTGCAGCTCGGAAATTTCGGGAAGCAATGGCTTATCGGTGCGCTTCAAATGCGCCGGCAAGTCCACCTCGATGTCCGCTGGCATCTGCGCGTCGGCGCGACGACCGCTGCGCGACAGCTCAAACACCAAAGGCTCGGGGCTGCTGGCCGCCGCCGCTGGACCGTGAGCGGGGTTTAGGGCCGAATCCATCGCAATGACATTGGTGCTCATATTAAACCCCCATCGACTTTAACGACTGTGCAAGAACCTGCACATACTGGTTCAAATCTTCATCCGTTTTCGTTTCGGTGGTCGCCACCAATAAGGTGTTCGACCACTCGGGCGCGACGGACGCCACGTCAAAGCCCGCCGCGATGCCCGATTGGGCCATCGAGGCGATCAACTTCGACGCCGGCACCGGCAACCGATACAGGCACTCGTGAAAATGCGTGGCGTTGAACACGGGTTTAATGCCGATCGTCGCCAACCGTTGCCGCAAGGCATTGGCCTTCGCCAAGGAATGCTTGGCCACCCGGGCCAAGCCCTCTGGCCCAAGGATCGACAGGTAAATCGTCGCCGCGCTCATCAACAACCCTTGGTTGGTGCAAATATTCGAGGTGGCTTTGCCGCGTCGAATGTGCTGCTCGCGCGCTTGCAAGGTGAGCGCAAAACCGGATTTGCCATCCAAATCAACCGTTCGCCCCACAATGCGTCCCGGCATCTGCCGGACGTACTCTTGACGCGTCGTCATAAACCCAAAGTACGGCCCACCGGAGGCCAAGGGCACGCCCAGCGGCTGCCCCTCACCCACCACAATGTCCGCGCCTTTGGTGCCCCAGCGTCCCGGTGGCTTGAGGATGCTCAAGGACGTCGGATTGACGATTGCAATCACCATGATGTTCTGCGTGTGCGCCCAATCCACCAAGGCATCGACGTCGTCCAACACGCCAAAAAAGTTGGGCTGCGCGATGACCAACGCCGTGACGTCGCTGCCCGCGTGCGCTTGCAGGGCCTGCCGATCCACACGGCCACTGTCGCGCTCCACCGCGATCGTTTCCAGTTTGATGTGTTGCGACTCCGTGATCGCCGCGACGCACGAGCGATAGATGGGATGCACATTGGCGGGCATCAAAATCCGCATCGATTTGGACGTGCGATGGGCCCGAACCGCCATCAAACAGGCTTCCGCGAGCGCCGACGCGCCGTCGTACATCGACGCGTTCGACACGTCCATGCCCGTTAACGAGGCGATCATGGTTTGGAATTCATAGATCGTTTGCAGCGTGCCCTGACTGGCTTCCGCTTGATAGGGCGTGTACGCGGAATAGATTTCACCGCGCGTGATGATCGACCACACGGCGGCGGGAATGTGATGCTCGTACGCCCCTGCGCCGATGAAATTCAACAGTCGACCGTCTTGCGCCGCGCGCGCTTGCATCAATCGCCCAATGCTCATTTCATTGAGCGCCGGCGGTATTTTTTCTAATTCTTTTGCACGCAAATTGGCGGGGATTTCATCGAACAATGCTTCCACCGACGGCGCGCCGATCGCTCGTAACATCGAGCGAATGTCCTCATCGGTGTGTGGAATAAATGCCATAACGCTGCCCTCACTCACTTGTTCTAAGGTTCACCACGGAGGCGGCGCTGCGATTAACGCGTTCAACCCCAATCGCAGCCGCAGCCGTCGCTTCGAATTATTCGCCCAGTTTGGCCAATTCGGCGCGGTACTGATCCGCGCTCAACAGCGCACTCACCGCGCTCGGATCGGCCACGCTCATGCGCCACAACCAGCCATTGCCGTACGGATCTTGGTTCACCGCTTCCGAGGCATTCGCCAAGCCCTCGTTGCTGGCCGTCACCGTGCCCGCGAGCGGGCTGTACACGTCGGAGGCCGCTTTGACCGATTCCACCACCGCACACGCTTCGCCCGCGGTCAGCGCGCGACCCACGGCCGGCACTTCCACAAACACCAAATCCCCCAAGGCGTGCTGGGCGTGATCGCTGATCCCCACGGTGACCGTGCCGTCGCTTTCTAAGCGAACCCACTCGTGGCTTTGGGTGTAATGCAATCCATCTATAACCGTGCTCATCTAATTTCCCCTATTTCAAACACATTCCCTAAAACAACGCTTAACTCAGCGCAATCTTCGCTTGGCCATGCCGCACAAACGGCGGCTTCACTTCGCTCACCGGCAAACGCTTCCCGCGAATCTCCACGCTCCACGGCGCGCTGGCGTCGCAAACCACGCGCGCCAGGGCAATGGAACGCTGCAGCGTCGGTGAAAACGTACCGCTGGTGATCTCGCCGATTTCCGTATCACCGGCGTAAATTTTTTGATGCGCGCGCAACACGCCGGGGGCGTTTAACAACAACCCCACTAAGCGACGACCCACCCCTTGAGCGCGTTGCAAGGTGAGCGCGGACTTGCCGATGAACTCTCGGCCTTCTGAAAAATCCACCGTCCACGTCAACCCCGATTCCAAGGGCGTGGTGGCCGCATCCATGTCTTGACCATACAAGTTCATGCCGGCCTCCAAACGCAAGGTGTCGCGAGCACCCAAGCCGATCGGTCGAACGCCGGCGGCGATCCACCCTTTCCACAAGGCGACGATCGCCTCGGCGGGCGCCATCACCTCAAACCCATCCTCACCGGTATAGCCCGTTCGGCCGATGAACCACTCCACTGCGTTGTGCGTCACCTGCACGCTGTGAAACGGCTTCAGCGTTGCATAGTCGTGTGGAATCAGGGCCGCCAAATGCGCCGCTGCGTTCGGCCCTTGGATGGCCAGCAATCCCAAATCGGTGCGGTTATCGATCGTCACCCCCGCGGTGGGGGCTTTGGACTGAATCCATTCCAAATCGCCGTCGGCGGTGCCCGCGTTGACCACCAAGCGGTAATGATGGTCGTTGACGTAATACGTGATCAAATCATCAATCACGCCGCCCGCTGGGTTTAACAAACACCCATACAACGCTTGTCCGGGCGTTTTGAGTTTGGCGACGTCATTGGCCAGCAGCGTTCTTAAAAAAGCCTTGACCCCATCGCCGCGCAGATCCAACACCCGCATGTGGCTGACGTCAAACACGCCACAGTCTTGGCGCACCGCGTGATGTTCTTCGACTTGCGAGCCATAGTGCAATGGCATGTCCCAACCACCAAAGCCAACCAAGGTGCCTTTGAGAGCCTGATGTTCGGTATATAAGGGGGTTTTTCGGTTCATCGCAATCTCCAGGAGTCGAGGACACGGTTACCTTTAAAGTCAGGTTGCCCCAACTTCAAAGACGCCCCTCTGTCCTTGAACCTGAGAGATCGGACGATAAACGCCGTACCCCTTCGGTGGATGTTGAACTCAACATCGCTCTCCAGAGATCGCGAGCCACTGGCGTTCTGTATGCCTGAGCGTTTCCGGGCGGGTTGCGCCTTCGGCGCTGGTTGGTGTGGTGCACCCACCAGACTCTCCGTCAGAGGCTGATCGCGATGGAACGGATTCTATGCTTTTAAAAAAAATCTTGCCAGCGCACCCGGTCGGGCCATTCATCTGTTGCATTGCAGTAAGGGCTGGAATGGGTTGGTTTGATGGGGTTTTTACGGATCGCTGCGTCCTGATTTTGCCGCGCTGCGATCGCCTTTAGGGTCGTTTGGTCGATATACTATAATTCGTCGAACGCCTCCTACCCATTAGGGGCGAGTGCGAATCGAAAAAACAGGAAAATCAATAGGGTTAGGGGAATTGTATGCGCAACACCGTTTCAGATCGCTCGTCGTCGTTGGCAACACGAGCGCGAATATATCAATCCGTGGTCGGCCTGGTGCTCAGCGGCGCTTTCGC